>Ga0302314_10021109_pt1 | contig 10742 bp, 10 predicted proteins | sample III_Palsa_N2_3_FD_200533 | JGI IMG/M metagenome (GOLD analysis project Ga0302314, IMG submission 200533) | Peat permafrost microbial communities from Stordalen Mire near Abisko, Sweden - III_Palsa_N2_3 | ecosystem: Environmental > Terrestrial > Soil > Palsa > Peat permafrost | place: Sweden... | reverse complement strand
CGCAACTTAAAATTTACTATGAGGTTGGTAATTTGCCGAAAATAATAAAAGTCGGGAAACGCGATGTCGAACAGCCTCATTGAAGACGGCGCCACAGACGATTCCGTCGACACCGCCAACTGGTTCTTCGACAACGGTCTCGACATCTTCGTCGTGCTGAACGGCTGGGGCGTCGAGCGCATCAATCCGGCCTGGACCGAGATGACGGGTTGGTCGATCGCGGAAAGCGTCACCCAGACGCTCAAGTTCTTCAGCCACCCGGACGACACCGCCGTCATCCTCGCCGCCACCCGCCAGATGCAGGCCCAGGGCGTGGCCCAGGCGGATTTCCGCGTCCGCACCAAGGATGGGCGCTGGCTTTGGCTGTCGTCCCGCATGAAGATGAACGCGGATGGCCGGGTCATGTCGGTGCTGCGCGACGTGACCGGCGAGCGCGAGCGCCAGGTGGAGGCGGAGCACGCGGCCAAGTCCATCGAACTGCTGCGGGCTGCGGCGCGGGTCTACATGTGGACCTTCAATCCCGACACCGGCGCCTACATCACCGAAGCCGAGGTTCAGCCGGGGTCGAACGTCCTCGGCGCGCAGCAAAGGCTCTCCGGCGGGCAGATGACGCAGAACATCCACCCCGATGACCGGGAGGGGTTTGCGAAGGCCTTCTTTCCGACGCTGCGGACCGGCGATGCGGGGCAGTTCTCCTATCGCTACGTCAGCACCACCGGCGATGGTTGGGTGCGCTATCACACCGCCTGGCGCGGCGTCCGCTGCTGCGGCAACGGAAAGTGGGAGGTCCGCGGCCTGACGCAGGACATCACCGAACTGGCCGACGCGCGCGACGCCGCCATCCGCGGCGAACAGGCGGCCCGGGACGCCGCCGAGAGCAAATCCCAGTTCCTGGCCAACATGAGTCATGAGATCCGCACGCCCCTCAACGGCGTCCTCGGCGTGCTGCATCTGCTGAAGAGCGAGCAGCTATCCGGCGAGGGGCGCGGCCTTCTCGCCGAAGCGCTCAACTGCGGCTCGATGCTGGCGGAACTGTTGAACGACGTGCTCGACTTCTCCAAGATCGAGGCGGGGGCGCTCGAGCTTGAAAGCCAGCCGGTGGACGTGACCGCCGTGATCGACGGCGTCGCCGCCATCCTGCGGCCCCAGATCGAGGGCAAGGGGCTGCGGTTCACCGCTGAGATCGAAGCGGGCGTCGGCTGGGTCAGCACCGACCCGGTGCGCCTGCGCCAGGTGCTGTTCAACCTGATCGGCAACGCGGTGAAGTTCACCGCCGAGGGCGGCGTCTCGCTTCATCTGAAGACCGTCGGCGACGGCGAAGGGCGTCGCCTTCGATTCGAGATCAAGGACACCGGCATCGGCATCTCGCCGGAGGCGCAGGCCAGCCTTTTCGCCCGCTTCCATCAGGCGGACGGATCCACCACCCGACGGTTCGGCGGCACGGGCCTCGGTCTCGCGATCACCAAGCGCCTCGCCGAATTGATGGGCGGCGACGTGGGGGTGGAGAGCGTGGCGGGGGAAGGCTCGACCTTCTGGATCGAGATCCTGGCGCCCGAGATCGCGGCCGTGCAGGCGGTCGAGGCGGAAGACGGCTGGCTGGACGGGCTGAAGGTGCTGGTGGTGGAGGACAACCCCACCAACCGCCTGATCGCCACCAAGATGCTGGAGAACCTCGGCGCCGTGGTCGAGACGGCTGCGAACGGGGCGCTCGGCGTGAAGGCCGTCAAGCGCAGCGATTTCGACCTCATCTTCATGGACGTGCAGATGCCGGTGATGGACGGCGTCGCCGCGACGGTGGCCATCCGCGCCCTGCCGGCGCCGGCCTGTCAGGTTCCGATCGTCGCCATGACCGCCAATGCGATGGCGCACCAGGTGCGCGAATACCTCGCCGCCGGCATGACGGGCGTGGTGTCCAAGCCCCTGTCTCCGGCCGCCATCATCCGCGAGATCGCGCGGCTGGCGGGCGAGGACGACGCCCAGGAGGTCGCCGTCGCGGCGGCCTGATCAGGCCGGCGTGAAGGTGGGGACGGGCAGGCCGTCGGTGGCGGTCCACTTGATCTTCACCGCCTGCCCGATCGCCAGCGCCCTGAAGTCGCAATCGACGAAATTGGTCAGGATACGCGGCCCTTCCTTCAGGGTGACGTATCCGATGGCGTAGGGCTCGGGCGCGCCGCGATAGGTGACGCTGAAGGTGTAGATCTCCCCATCGCCCGACGCCTCCTCCATCGTCGCCTCGCCCATGCAGAAGGGACAGAGCAAGCGGGGATAGTAGTGCGCCTTGCCGCAGGCGGTGCAGCGCCCGATCAGGAACCGGCCTTCGGCGGCGGCGTCCCAGAAGGGCTTGGTCTCGGGGTTGCCCTGGGGCGCGGGAATCTTGCGCACGGTTGGCGCGGCTTGAGCTTCGGCCATGGTCCTACTCCCGTTCCAGGATGACGGTGCCGGCGCCGTGCCGGGTTCCCAGCGCCCCGCCGATGCCGGTGGCGAGGGCGAGGTCGCAGTTGGCGACCTGCACCTTGGGATGCGCCTCGCCGCGAAGCTGGCGCACCGCCTCGATCACCTTGGTGATGCCGCCGCGGTTGGTGGGGTGGTTGTTGCAGAGCCCGCCGCCGTCGGTGTTGAAGGGCAGCTTGCCGACGCCGGAGATCAGGTTACCGTCGGCCACGAAGCGGCCGCCCTCGCCCTTCCTGCAGAAGCCGAGGTCCTCCAGCTGCATCAGGACGGTGATGGTGAAGCTGTCGTAGATGGAGGCGTACTTGATGTCGCCGGGCGTCACCCCGGCTTCGGCGAAGGCGGCGGGGCCGGACCAGACGGTGGCGGAATAGGTCAGGTCGAGATCGCCGCCGTTCGGGCCCTTGGGCGCCTCGCCCGCGCCGATCACCTTGACGAGCGGGCGCTTCAGGCTTCTGGCCACCTCGGGCGAGGTGACGATCAGGGCGCCGCCGCCATCGGAAATCACGCAGCAGTCGAGCCGGTGCAGGGGCGTGGAGATGATCGGGGAGTTCACCACGTCCTCCACCGTCACCACCTCCTGCAGCATGGCGTGGGGATTGTACTGGGCGTGGTGGGAGGCGGCGACCTTGATCCAGGCCAGCTGCTCGGAGGTGGTGCTGAACTCGTGCATGTGGCGGGTGGCGCACATGCCGTAGAGGTTGGAGGTCTGGCCGCCGTACGGCCCCTCGAAATCGGCTTCGGGCGCCGCCACCCCGCCGCCCCGCCGGAACGGCTCGCTGCGCGGTCGGCCCGCCAGGGTGATCAGCGCCACCGAGCACTTGCCCGCCGCGATCGCCTCGGCCGCATGGCCCACGTGCACGATGTAGGAGGAGCCGCCGGTCTCGGTGGAGTCCATGTGGCGCAGCTTCAGCCCCATGTAGTCGGCCATGGACAGGGCGCCGAACCCCGGCGCGTCGCCGGCGCAGAAGTAGCCGTCGATGTCGTCCTTGGTCAGGCCCGCATCCTCCAGCGCCCCCTTGGCGCATTCGGCGTGCAGCTGTGGCGTGGACTTGTCAGGCGCGAGGCGGGTGGGGTGCTCATAGGCGCCGGCGATGTAGGCTTTACCCTTTATGCTCATCCCATACCCTTTGTTCTATTTCTTTTTAGGTTGTTTTTCATTTGAGCGCCGAGAAGGCAAGAGTCCTTTCGCCTCCCCTGCGACGCGGGGGCGGTGGCGCGGCGCGTCAGCGACGTGACGGAGGGGCTCAGACCGGGCGCCGCCCCGCCACCATCCTGCGGATGGTCCCCCTCCTCCGCTTCCCAAGGGCGGAGAAAGGATGAACGGTTGAGGGTTTGCTGAAGAGGGTTCACAAACCACGCCATGCCGCAGACCTTCACCGATCCCGCCGCCATCGCCGACGCCATCGTCGCGCGGCTGGGCGGGCGGATCGTCATGGCCATGCCGCTGGGGCTCGGCAAGGCGGTGCATGTGGTCAACGCCCTCTATGCGAAGGCGGCGGCGGACCCGTCCATCAGCCTGCACATCTTCACCGCCCTGTCGCTGGAGAAGCCGCGCTACGGCTCGGATCTGGAGCGCAGGTTCCTGGAGCCGGTGATCGAGCGGCTGTTCGGCGGCTATCCCGGCCTCGCCTACGTGGAGCCCCTGCGACGGAGCGCCCTGCCGCCTAATATCAAGGTGGAGGAGTTCTTCTTCCAGGCCGGCGCCTCCCTCAATCGGCCCCAGTCGCAGCAGAATTATATCGCCGCCAACTACACCCATGCGCTCCGCTACATCCTCGCCATGAAGCCGAACCTCGTCGGCCAGCTGGTGGCCAAGCGCGAGACGGCGGGCGAGGCCCGCTACAGCCTCTCCAGCAACACCGACATCTCGCTCGACCTCCTGAAGGCGCGCCGGGAAGGCCGCGCCGACTTCCTGATCGCCGGACAGGTGAACGGCGAGCTGCCCTTCATGCCGGGCGCGGGCGACGTGCCTGCCGAGACCTTCGAGTTCCTGCTGGACGGCCCGGCGACCGAGTTTCCGCTGTTCGCCCCGCCGAACGAGCCGGTGGGCGACGCCCGCTACGCCCAGGGGCTGAACGCCGCCGCGCTCGTCCCTGACGGCGGCACGCTGCAGCTCGGCATCGGCTCGGTGTCCGACGCGGTGGTGAAGGCGCTTCTGATCCGGCAGACGGAGCCGAAGGCGTTCGGTGAGCTCCTCGGACGGCTGTCGCCCAGCCCCTCGACGCCGCACCATGCCGAGGCCTTCACGACCGGCCTCTACGCCTGCACCGAGATGTTCGTGGACGGCTTCCTGCACCTCTATCGGGCGGGCGTGCTGAAGCGACAGGTGGACGGGGCCGTCCTGCACGGCGGCTTCTTCCTTGGGCCGAAGAGTTTCTACAAGGCGCTCAGGGAAATGCCGGCGGAGGATCTCGCCAGGCTGCAGATGGTCGCCGTCTCCTTCACCAACCAGCTCTACGGCGACGAGGCGAAGAAGCGCGCGGCCCGTTGCGGGGGCCGCTTCATCAACACCGCCATGATGGCGACCCTGATGGGTGCGGTGATCTCCGACGGGCTGGAGAACGGGCGGGTGGTCTCCGGCGTCGGCGGCCAGTTCAATTTCGTGGAGCAGGCGTTCGCGCTGCAGGACGCGCGCTCGATCATCACCCTTAACGCCACCCGCACCTCGGGCGGCCAGTGTCAGTCCAACATTCTCTGGTCCTATGGCCACACCACCGTGCCCCGGCACATGAAGGACGTGATCGTCACCGAATACGGCGCGGCGGACCTGCGCGGCAAGGACGACCGCGAGACCATCGCCGCCATGCTCGCCATCGCCGACAGCCGCTTCCAGCCGGCGCTCCTGAAGGCGGCCAAGGCGGCGGGGAAGATCGAGGCCGGGTATGAAATCCCCGCCGCCTCCCGCGACAACACGCCGGAGCGGATCGCCCGGGCGCTGCGGCCCGCGCGCGAAGCCGGGCTGCTGCCGGCGTTTCCGCTCGGGACCGATTTCGACGGGACGGAGCAGCGGCTGCTTCCGGCGCTCGGGAAGCTGCAGGCGGCCCAGCCCCACCCGCGCCGGATGATCGGGTTGCTGGCGAAGGGGCTGAGGGCGACGCCGGGGCCGGAGGATCAAGCCGCGCTGAAGCGTATGGGCCTGGATGCGCCCCGCGTCTTGAAGGACAGGCTCTACGCCGCGCTCCTCAAGGGCGCCCTGGCGTAGGGCTCAGAACAGCTTCTTGCCCCGCGCTGTCGGCAGATCCACCTTCAGCACCCCCGCCAGGGTCGTGGCGATGTCGCGCATGTCGATCTGGCCGAGGGAGCCCTTCACCGGCACGCCCGGACCGTCGATGATGAAGGTCGAGTTCATCTCCGGATGGTCGTTGAACCAGCCGTGGGTGCCGCGGGCCAGAGTGGCGCTGTCTGTCGGCGCATCGAGCTTGCCGCCCATCTCGAAACCGAGCTTGAAGTCGATGTAGAAGGACGGGCCGGGGGCGATCCCGCGCCTTTGCATCTCCGCGGCGTCGATCACCCGGTCGATGGCGTAGGCGGGATCGGCGGCCAGCCTGTCCAGCAGCGCCTTCACCCTGGCCTTCAATGCGGGGTCGTCCGGTCGCGCCAGCACCACGCCGGCCGAGGCGCCGCCCCAGGGCTCGGCGTCCCAGCCGGTAACCTTGTGGGTTTCAGGACCGAGCGTGATCAGGCCCGCGTCGATGAAGGCCCTGTAGAGGTTGATCTCGTGGGCCACCGGCGCAAAGCCGTGGTCGGAGACGATGGCCACCACCACGTCCGGCTCGGCCTTCTTCGCCGCCGCCACGATCAGGGCCACGTCCGCGTCGATCCGCTCCAGCGCCGCGTGGGCCTCCGGCGAGCCGGGGGCGAACTGGTGCTGCACATGGTCGAGGCTCGAGAGGTGGATGGTGAAGAACTCGGGCGTCTTCAACTCATACATGGCGACGGAGAAGCGGGCCTTGGCCTCGTCGGCGGGGGGCGAGGTGTCGCTGCCGATCTGGTCGACTGTCGTGTGGGACGCGGCCTCCAGCGCCGGGATCAGGCCGGGGGTGGAGAGGGCGCGCAGGAGCTTGATGTCGTCCGGGGTGCGGGCGCGCCAGTATTCCGGCACGTTGTCGTCGATGGACCTGGCGCCGACGCTGACCGGCCAGCCGAGGCTCGCCACCACCCCGCCCCGGGCGTGGACGGCGTCCCAGAGGGTCGGGACCCTGATGTCTTCGGCATACCACTCCCAGCCCTCGGCGTTCCTGAACAGGGGATCGAAGGCCACGTTGTTGGAGATGCCGTGCACGGCGGGCCGCACCCCGGTGATCAGGGTGGTGTGGTTGGGATAGGTGACGGTCGGGATCACGTTCACCACGCCGGTGGCGTAGGCGCCGTGGGCGGCCAGGGCGCGCAGGGTCGGGACCTTCAGCCCCCGAGACTGAGCCTCGATCACGTCGGCCGGGCGCAGGCCGTCGATGGAGATCATCAGCACCGGTGCGGCATGGGCCGACGCGGCGACCGCAGCTGAACCGGCCAGCAGGCCGACCGCCGCCAGCCCTCTCGCGAACCATGATTCCATCGCGCGTCCTCCGCCCCTGCCTGACGCTCGACTCCTAGCGCGCCCGACCGACGGTTTGATGACGGACGAATTAACGCCCTCGATGCGGGTATTCGTATTGAAAACCCTGAAAGGATGAGTAATGGTCAAGGTCAAGCTCGCGTCACTGTCGATGCGGCCGGTTCTCAGTTCCCTCAGCTTGGCGGCTCGGAGGAGCGCGCCTGAATTGGAGCGCCCATGTCCTTCGGTCCCGCCCTCGACGACGCCATCGGTCTGGTGCTCCTCTATCTGATGCTGTCGATCCTGGTGACGACGATCAGCGAGGCGATCGCATCCGTCCTGAACAAGCGCGGGAAGGACCTCTATGCGGCGTTGATCAATCTGACGGACGGGATCGTCTACGCCCTGCCGGCGCCCGCGCCCGACGGGGCGACCACCGCGGCTGTAGCCGATCACCCTTTGATCCAGAACAATACCCCGGGCGTACGCCTCCCGTCCTATGTCTCGCCCCGAAATTTCGCCCTCGCGGTGCTGGATGGCCTTGGCGGTCTCAACCCGGCGGCGACGATGGGCGATATCCAGACCCAGATCGGCCAGATCGCCAGTCCGGTCGTCCGGCAGACGCTGCTCGCATTCGCCAATAAGGCTGGTGCGAATGTGGCGAGCTTCCAGTCGGATCTGGAAGGCTGGTTCAACGACGCCATGGATCGGTTGAGCGGCGACTACAAGCGCTGGAGCCAGGGCATCGGGATGGCGATCGCGCTTGCCACTGCAATCGCCTTCAACGCCAACACCTTCAGCATCGTCAACACGCTCTGGACCGATTCGCATGTGCGCGAGGCCATGGTCGGCGCTGCTTCAAAACAGGCGGCTCCTGCGGCTGGCTGCGCCAACGATTGCCTGCATCAACTCGATCAGAACGTGAAGGATGTCTCCGACTTGGCCGTGCCGATAGGCTGGAGCGGCAAGGACAGTAGCGTCGCACCGTTCGTCGGCTGGCTGCGCACCCTGTTCCACCTGAATCGCGGCAAGCATCTGGCTTTCGGCTGGGACATGCCGGCGATCGGGGCCTTTGTTCTGGCCTTGATCGGCTGGGCCTTCACCGGGGTCGCCGTCTCCCTCGGCGCGCCGTTCTGGTTCGATACGCTGCAGAAGCTGGTCAACGTCCGCAGCACCGGTCCCAAGCCCGGCAGCAAGACCTCCGCCTCCGCCGCTTCGGCGGCGGGAACGGCGCCGAGCTAGACCGGACCTCGCCCGGCGCGGCACCCGTTCGCGGACCGCGCCGTCACGACATGGCCCCCTGGCGCGCGACCGGGTGCGAGCTCGACAGTCCGCCGTCGACCACGATCGCCTGGCCGTTGACATAGGACGCGTCGTCCGAGGCCAGGAACAGGGCGGCCTTGGCGATCTCCACCGGCTGGCCGGCGCGGCGCAGCGGGTTGAGCTGGCCGAGCTTGGCTTCGGAGCCCTTCTCCCGGGCGCGGTCGAACATGGGCATGGTCATGCCGGTCTCGATCAGGCCGGGGCAGATGGCGTTCACGCGGATGCCGGTGCCGGCCAGCTGCTGGGCGGAGGTCTGCACCAGGTTGATGACCCCGGCCTTGGAGGCGCTGTAGGGCGCCCCGCCGGCGCCCGAGCGCAGGCCCGCCACCGAAGCGGTGCAGATGATCGAGCCCTGACCCCTGGCCGCCATCACCCTGGAGGCGTGCTTGATCATCAGGAAGGGGCCGACCAGGTTGATGCGCAGCAGATTGAGCCAGAACTCGCCGGTCTGGTCGGCCAGGCTGGTCAGGCCGCCGGAGACGCCCGCATTGGCGAAGGCGATGTCGAGGCCGCCGAATTCCGAGACAGCCCGGGCCACCGCCGCCTCGATCTCGCCTTCCTCCCCGGCGTCGCCGGTGATGGAGACGGCCCGGCCGCCCGCTTCCGTCACCATCGCGGCCGTCTCGTGGATGGCTTCGGCGCGGTCGAACACCACCACCGCGGCGCCTTCGCTGGCGAACAGCTTGGCGGTGGCGCGGCCGATGCCGCTGGCGGCGCCGGTGATCAGGGCCGTGCGGCCTTCGAGACGGTTCATGGCGGTTCCTTCCGGGTTCGTTGTTGGAAGGGGCGGTATGCCGGGCGGGCGGGCGAGTCAACGGCGAGGCGCGCTCAAGCGCCGCCTTGACAGGTCGGGGGCGGGCTCCGGCATGATCGGTCCAAAGAGGGGAGGGGGCGCGCATGACCGCGGAAGAGCAGCTGGACGGCTTCCTCGCCCGGTTCACGCCGGCGGTGGAGGGCGAGGCGCGGGCGGCGCTCGCCCACATGCGGGCCCGCATCCCCGGCGCGGTGCAGCTGGTCTACGACAACTACAACGCCCTCGCCGTGGCCTTCGGCGCCAACGAGACGCTGTCGGGGGTGGTGTTTTCCGTGGCGGTCTACCCGCGCTGGGTCAGCCTGTTCTTCGCCAAGGGCCGGCGCCTCGACGATCCCCTCGGCCTGCTCAAGGGCGAGGGCGGCGTCATGCGCCACATCGTGCTGAAGGACGCCGGAGTGCTGGCCTCGCCTGGGGTCGAGGCGCTGATCGCCCAGGCCCTCGATCGCGCCGAGCCGCCGATCGATCCGGCCGGCCCGGGGCGGCTCGTCATCAAGTCCGTGGCGGCCAGGCGTCGCCCGCGGCGGCCCGGCGGCGATTGACCTTCGAGGCGGCTCGAAATTCGCCTTCTGCGGCAGGGGGGATGCATTCGCCGCGGCGGCGCCTTAGCCTCAACGCAAAAGCTGGGAGCTGACCATGTCCAAAGTCCTTGTCGCCGCCGCCGTGATGCTGGCGCTCGGTCCTGTCGCCGCGGCGCAGGCGCAGCTTCCGCCGGGGGTGTTCGCGGGCGAGCGGACCTATCGCGCCCCGCCCGGCCAGTATTCGCTGGATGCGTCCCACACGGCGGTGATCGCCAAGGTCTCCCACATCGGCTACGGCCTCAGCGTCTTCCGCTTCGACCGCGTGCAGGGGGCGTTGACCTGGGATCCGGCGCAGCCATCCCGCTCGTCCCTCACCGCCACGGTGCAGACCGCCTCCATCTCGACCCCGGTGCTAGGCTTCGCCGCGGAGCTGACGGGGGATGGATACCTGAAGTCGGGGGCCTATCCGACGGCCACGTTCGTCTCGACCGGCTTTCGCCAGATCGACGCCAACCACGGCCAGGTGACGGGCCAGTTCACCCTGATGGGCCGGACGCGGCCGGTGACCTTCAATGTGGAGATGCTGGGGGCGGGCCGGGGCTTCGGCGGGCATCCCCGCATCGGCATCCAAGCGCGGGGAACGATCAACCCGCAAGATTATGGGATCAGCCCGATGTTGAGCGCGCCGATCCAGCTCGACGTCGACGCGGAGTTCACCACCGGGTCGTGAGCAGCCCGGCCCGGGCGCGGCGCCGCTCCCTTGAGGGCGGCGCCGTCCTTCAGGCTACTTCAGGTGCTTGGCGAGGTGCTTGTTCATCTCGAACATGGTGACCTTGTCGAGGCCGCCGAACACGGGCTTCAGCTTGTCGTCGGCGACGATCTCGCGCTTGTTGGCGGGGTTCTGCAGGTTGTGCTTCTTGATGTAGTCCCACACCTTCTTGACCGACTCGCCGCGGGAGACTTCGCCGGCGCCGATCACGGCGGCCAGTTCCTTGGAGGGGGTGAGGGGCTTTTGAAGTCCGCTGACAGCTTTCTCGACCATGTGTACGCCTTCTTGCTCTGAGTGAGTCTCTATGGGAACGCGGACGCTAGGCGCATTAGG
>Ga0302314_10021107_pt1 | contig 10743 bp, 12 predicted proteins | sample III_Palsa_N2_3_FD_200533 | JGI IMG/M metagenome (GOLD analysis project Ga0302314, IMG submission 200533) | Peat permafrost microbial communities from Stordalen Mire near Abisko, Sweden - III_Palsa_N2_3 | ecosystem: Environmental > Terrestrial > Soil > Palsa > Peat permafrost | place: Sweden... | reverse complement strand
CTCGGGCCAGATCCAGGGCTTCTTCCAGAAGCCGTGCGATCACATGACGGCGCTGTTCATGCTCACGCAGTACTTCGCCGATCTCGGGCTCGAGGATCTGGTCGTCGTCGCGCCGGACGCCGGCCGAGTGAAGCTGAACAAGCGGTTCGCCTCGAGGATCGGCGCGGACCTGGCGATCCTCAACAAGGAGCGCCCGGCCCAGCAGGTTGCCGAGATCGGTTACGTGATCGGCGACGTGGCCGGCAAGACGGCCGTCCTCGTCGACGACATCATCGCCACCGCCGGCACCCTGAAGGCGGCCGCACTGGCGGTCAGGGACGCCGGCGCCCGTCGTATCTATGCCGCCGCCACCCACGGTGAGTTTTCCGGCGACGCGTGGAAGAACCTCGCCTCCGCAGACTTCGAGCAGGTTGTCGTGACCGACACGCTTCCCCTCCCGCCGGGCGCGCCGGACAACATCCGCGTGCTGCCCTGCGCCGACCTGCTGACCAGCTCGATCCGCCAGATCTTCACCGACGGCTCGGTGAGCGACGTGTTCGGCGGCGAGAACCAGCTCTTCTGATCGGCCCGCGATGACGCCGAGCGAGCGCGACGACCCCCAGCTCGGGGGACGCGTTCAGAGCGAGCGGGCGGAGGAGCTGATGAATGTGCTCGGCCTGAGCGAGGCCGAGCTCTGCCGCGTGCTGGACGCTGATGCGCTCGCGCTGCTCTCCGGCCAGCTCGAGCATCGGGCCGAGCTGCCGATCCTGCTCGATCTCCTCGCCGAGGCGAGGGAGCGGACGGGGGTCGCGGTGCTGCGACGCTGGGTACGCGCGGCCGGACCTGCCGGGCGACCGATCGACGCGCTCCTGCGCCGCGACTTCGGCGCCTTCGAGGATGCTACGACCGAGCTCGCCGCGCGGGGCTTCGTGCTGCGGCGCGGGTTTGGCGGTCCCGCATAGGTTTGGGTGGGGTTTCCGTGCAGTTGGGCGCCCGTTCGTGAGCGGTTCCGTGGTCGGGTATCTTCAGTCCCTGCTCTGCGGGCTTAAGCTCTCCTCGCTCTCTGGGTGGCCTTTCGGCTGAGGAGAGCCCCAGAGAGGCGGTTGGTCATCCCACCGCACGTGCAGACCGCTTGCGTTGCCCTGGAGCGTCGCGACGGCATGACCACGACTCTGGGTCGCTCGGCCGAGGAGCTGTACGGCGGTGCGAAGGCGGGGATCACTTGTCGTTCGGTGAGCGTGTCCCCTTCGCCTTCGAGGGTCTGGGACGTGCGGCGGATGCTGCAGCCGGAGACGTTGCACGGGTTGGCGCTGGCGGTCGAGGACCGCGACATCGAGACCGCGCAGCACACCGTGCGTGTGGGCAGGTCCGCGGCGCGGCTCGCCGCGAGACTCGGACTCACTGCGAATTTTGTCGCGTTGATCGGCGAGGCGGCGCCGCTGCATGATGTGGGCAAGATCGGGATTCCCGACAGCGTCCTGCTCAAGCCTTGGAGTCTGAATGCAGTGGAGTTCGAGGCGATGAAGCAGCACACGATCCTGGGTTCGAAGCTGCTCGCGGGGAGCGATTCTGAACTGCGCCGGTTGGCCGGGCAGATCGCTCTCACGCACCACGAGCGATGGAACGGCAGTGGCTATCCCGCGGGACTCGCCGGCGACGCGATCCCGATCGCCGGCCGGATCGTCGCGGTCGTGGACACGTTCGACGCGATGACGCACACGCGACCATACAAGTCGGCCTCCACAGTCGAGGAGGCACTGGCCGAAATCTCACGCTGCAGCGGAAGCCAATTCGACCCTCGCGTAGCCACGGCATTCGAGCCCGAACTGCCGATCGCGATCACCTAGCCGGGCCACGCGCCCGTTCAGGCGGGCTCGGCCGCCTCAGAAGACCTGCTCGATGTACGGGCCGAGCAGGGTCGCGATCGACGTTGCGGTCATCGTCGCCGGGCCGGCGGGGAGCATCGCGTAGCTGATCGCCAGCCTGACGAGGCACTCCGACAGCAGCCTGACGTGGACGCGCTGTGCGTGTGGCCAGCACGAGAGGACGATCTCCTCGAGGCGCGCGACCGCACCCTCGACCACGGGCCGGCCCCTGGTGGTCACGAGCGGCAGCATCCCGTCCGCGCCATCCTCGGAGAGCAGGCGGCGAATCAGTGGGTCCTCAGCGGCCGCTGTGAGGAATACCCCGAAGGCCTGAGTGAGCGCCTCCGACGGGTCGTCGAGGTGCATGCGGATGATCGCCTCGACGGCGGTGATCAGCCGTTCCTCCTCGCGCAGGACGAACGCTTGCGCGAACTCATCGCGAGAGCGGAACTCGTTGTACAGGGTCTGGCGGCTCACGCCCGCGACGCGCGCCACCTCGGCCATCGTCACCTCCGGCCAGTGGCGCTCGGCGAGCAACTCGCGCGCGGCGTCGAGCAGCATGTCGCGCAGGAGCTGATGCGCCGCGACCGTGTACGTCGTGCGCTCGGCCAGGTCCGGCGCGTACTGGGAGCTGCTCATCCCGCCACGCCGTAGCGACGCCGCGCGGGGGGGTGGACATTGGCCAGCGAGATGTCGCCTCCGTAGTGGGCCAGCAGGCGAGGGTCCATCACCCGGCGCCACAGCGGCGGGATGTACGCGAGCACGATCATCCCGGCGTAGCCGGTCGGGAGCTGCGGTGCCTCGTCGAAGTGCCGCAGGGACTGGTAGCGGCGCGTCGGGTTGGCGTGATGGTCGCTGTGGCGCTGGAGGTGGTACAGGAGTACGTTCGTGGCGACGTTGTTGCTGTTCCAGCTATGCCGCGGCGCGCAGCGCTCGTAGCGGCCATCGTCGCGCTTCTGGCGCAGCAGACCGTAGTGCTCGAGGTAGTTGACGACCTCCAGCAGGCTGAAGCCGACGATCGCCTGGACCAGCAGGTAGGGCAGAACGACGGGGCCGAACACGGCGGCCAAGGCGCCGAACAGCACGACGGTCATCGCCCACGCGCCGAGGATCTCGTTGCGCCATGTCCAGGCGGGGTGCCCGGTCCGTGAGAGTCGCTCGCGCTCCAGCTCCCAGCTCGAGCGCAGGCTGCCCGCGACCGTGCGCGGCAGAAAGGCCCAGAAGCTCTCGCCCAGGCGCGAGCTGGCCGGATCCTCGGGGGTGGCAACGCGGACGTGATGCCCGCGGTTGTGCTCGATGAAGAAGTGCCCGTAACCGCTGGAGGCGAGCGCAACGCGGCTCAGCCACCGCTCGAGGCTCGCTCGCTTGTGCCCGAGCTCGTGCGCCGTGTTGATCGCGATCCCGCTGACCATCCCCATCGTCAGCGCGAGACCGAGGCTGTCAACCGTCGAGAGCCGCCCGCTCGACCACAGCCAGCACGCGAACACGAGACCCGCGTACTGGATCGGCAGGAACGCATACGTGCACCACCGGTAGTACCGATCCTGCTCGAGCCACTTGACAACGCTATCGGGCGGGTTCTCGGCGTCGACGCCCACGATCAGGTCGAGCACGGGGAAGACGGCGAACACGACCACCGGCCCCAAGAACCACAGCGCCCCGATTCCGGTCAGATGGACGAGGCCGTAGACAATGAAGGGCAATGTTGGGACGAGCAGGCCGAGCAGCCAGGCATACCGCTTGCCATCGCGCCAGGTCGCGGGCGTGAGCTCCTCCTCGACGGCGGCGCTCGGATCGGTCACAGCGGTAGACATGCGGCGCGCTCCTCGGTTGAGATCCCGCGGGCTACTTTACATCGGATGCGCGTCATGTCAAGTAACGAGACACAACAGGCTTGGCATGTACAACCGCTAAGCGACCCAGCGCACGGCGGGCTCGGCAGCAGCCTGTCGGGATCCGATCGCGTCCTCTGCCACGGCGAGCCGGCGGACCGCTTCCGCCAGGCGCTCGGGTGGCTGTGTGAACGGCAGGCGCAGCCGCTGCTCGAACCCGCCGTCGGTGCCGAAGCGCGGGCCGGCCGCGACGCGCACGCGGTGCTCGACCGCGCGGGCGGCGAGGGCGGAGGCGGCGACGCCGTGCGGCAGCTCCGCCCAGATCGACATGCCGCCGGCGGGCCGCGCGGCGCGCCAGGCTGGGCGATAGGCCGCAAGCGCGTCGAGCAGCGCGTCGCGGCGCTCGCGCAACAGCTCGCGGCGGCCGGGGAGCAGCTCGTCGAAGCGCGCGAGGACCTCGATCGCGAGTAGCTGGTCGAGGACGGGGCTGCCCACGTCCTGGCTGCCGCGCGCGAGCGCCAGACGCCGGACGAGCTCACGGTCCGCCCGGACCCAGCCTGTGCGCAGGCCGCCCCAGACCGGCTTCGACAGCGAGCCGACGGCCAGCACGCCGCTGCCGGGGTCGCCGTCGGCGAGCGACGGCGGCCGCTCGGCGCCGTCGATCCACAGCTCGGCGAGGCTCTCGTCGCTGACGAGCAGGACGCCGGCCGCACGCGCCGCGCGGGCGACGGCGGCGCGCTGGACGGCGGTGGCGCAGAAGCCGGTCGGGTTCTGGAAGTCTGGGATCAGATAACCGAGCCGCGGGCGAGCGTCGCGCAGGACGGCGCGCATGAATGCGAGGTCCCAGCCGTTCGCGCCGACGGGGACGCCGACCGGCACGCAGCCGTGCGCTCGGACGGCGTCGAGCGCCCCCGGGTAGGTCGGCGTCTCCACTAGCACGCGGTCGCCCGGGCGCGCGAACGTGCGCAACGCGAGGTCCCACGCGTGTAGGGCACCCTGGGTGATCAGGATCTGGGCCGGCTCCGTCGGCAGCCCGCGGCTGCTGAGGTGCGCGGCGACCGCGGCGCGTGCAGCGGGCAACCCGAACGGCTCGTAGCCGTGGCCGCCGAGCTCGCGGGCCAGCGCGCTTGCGGCGACGGCGGCCAGCTCACCGAGGCCGGCCGGCGCGGGCAGGTTGGCGAGCGTCAGGTCGATCACGTCGCCGGCGGGCGGGAGCCGCTCGTCGGGGCGGTCTTCGGGGGCGGGCGGGGACGTGATCCAGCTGCCCGTTCCGCGACGCGACGCGAGATATCCCTGTTCGCGCAGTACGTCGAGCGCGGCGGTGACCGTGTTTCGGGACACGCCGAGCGCGGCCGCGAGCGCCCGCTCGGACGGCAGCCGGGTGTGCGGTGGCAACCGCCCCTCGACGATCAGGGCGCGCAGCGCGGCCGCCAGCGCGGGGTAGGTCGTCCCGCCGCCGCGCCACGCGCCCAGCAGCCGCATCAGATGCGGGGTCGCGAGCCGCCGCAGCACAATGGAGCCATCACCTGCCGAATGGCCCTGTTGGAATGGTGCCAAGTCGGGCACTCTACCGGTAATGCAACGCCTACTCACTCCGATTCCGCGCGATCGCCGCCGCCGCCGCGGCGCCCAGCTGCTCGCCGGCCTGCTCCTCTATGGCGTGACGTCGGCGATGCTGGTGCTGGCGGGACTCGGGCTGGACCCTTGGGATGTCCTGCATCAGGGACTCTCGCGAACGTTCGGGCTCGGAATCGGCACCTGGGCGATCCTGATCAGCTTCGTGGTGCTGCTCAGCTGGTGGCCGCTGCGCCAGCGACCGGGCATCGGCACCGTCGCCAACACCCTGCTCGTCGGGGCGGTGATCGACCTCGTGCTGTCGCTCACGCATCCCCCACATGTGCTTTGGGCGCGGGTCGCGCTGCTGGTCGGCGGCGTGATCGGCAACGGCGTCGCGACGGGCTTCTACATCGGCGCCGGGCTCGGCCCCGGCCCGCGCGACGGTCTGAGCATCGGCATCGCCTCGCGCGGGCACTCGATGCGCGTCGTACGCACGTGTATCGAGGCAACCGTGCTGGCCACGGGCTTTCTGCTCGGCGGCACCGTGGGGATCGGGACTCTCCTCTACGCGCTGGCGATCGGTCCGATCACGCACCTGACGATCCCGGCACTGGCGATCGACCGCCGCCGCTACTCCTCCGTGCCCGAGGGCTCCTTCTCGCCCGCCCAGATCCCCGTAAGGAAGTGAAACCACTTCAGGCTGGCGCGGTCGACCGTGGCACGGGTGGCTGCGGTCGTGGCGGCCTCGATCACCGCGGCACCGACGACCTTGGGCAGGGTTGCGTCTTCGGTGCCCGCCTTCGGAGGCGCCGCCTTGTCGATCGTCCCCCAGACCGCCTGTGAGACCTTGCGCGCGAGCTTGGCGCCGATGATCCCGGCGATGATCCCGAACGGCTTGTAGAAGAGCTTCTTCATCGCAAGTGCAGTGCAGGGTACCCGCGCGCGCCCGCGAGCGCGGGATTTTGGCCTCGGAGAAGGGCGATTCGCCAGCTGGCCAAACCGGACCTCTGTGTGTTGCTCCGGTTGTCGGTGGCTATCCGACCGGCAACCTGGGTAAATAAAGGGGGGCAAGCAGCCGATCTAAGGAGCAGACCACCATGCTCGACGAGGATCCACGTTCAGACGAAGCAGCGGCCGAGGAGTTGCTCCGCCGCGCGTTGCTCGATCAGGCCAGTCCCGTTGCGGTCTCGCTTCGCGTCGGCGGGCTACCGTTGAGCGAGGCGGTAACGGTGATCTTCCTTGGTCGGCGCGACCTCGGCACGCTCCAGACTTACGTTGCGTGCGGGAGCCGCGGCGCCGGCGCCACGGTGGCGGCGAGCGAGCTGCTGCGCGTGCCATGCGACCTCGATCTCGCCGACGCCGAGGACCGGGACGAGGCCGAGCGCCTTTACATCGAGCAGGCGACCGCGTTCAAGGACGCGCTCGTCGGCGCCGACACGGTGCTCGAGGTGTGGCGGGAGCCGCTGAGCGAGCTTGTCTCCGGTGACGTCTGCGTCGTGCATTCGATCGACCTGTCGGTTCGACTGCCGGCGCCGCGTCTGCTGCCGACCGCACTCGTGGCTCCCGATCGCCGGCTCGTGGTGGCGCCGGTGTGCAGCGCCAGGACGCTCGCGCAGGGCCGGCCGCCGATGGGGATCGCCTGCGCCCAGCAGGACCTCACGAGGGTCTATCCGCTCGCCGATGACCCGGTCCGCTGCGTCGAGGACTTCCTCGAGCTTGCGGCCGAGCACGCCTACGCCTACGCGGAGCGCCTCGAGCACCAGGAGGCCTCGGTCGAGCGCTTCCTCGAGCTGAGCGGGGAGGACTTCGCCGAGGCCGGGTAGCGCCGCCGTCGCGCCCGCGGCCGCCGTCTGCGCGATCATCCCCGCGTGCGCCGTCGCCCGTCCCTGCCGCTGATCGCCGCGGCGCTGGTCGTGTTCCTGGTCGTAAGCGCGGTGCTGGCGCGGATCTACAGCAGCGTGTCAGCCGAGCGCTCGGCCATAACCGCGCTGGTGGAGGACGAGGCTAAGGGCGATCAGGCGGCGATGCTGAGCGCCCTCTACCACTGCCGCTCGAGCCCCGCGTGCCGGGCGCGCGTCGCACAGGACGCGAGCGACCTGCGCCGGCCGCGTCCGATCTCGGTTCTCGAGCTGACGGTCTCGAGCAGCTTCCCGCTCGGGGGGGACGTCGGCGTCGCGCGCATCGCATGGCAGCCGGCGCACGGCCTGCTGCCGGTGACCCAATGCGTCCGCGTCCGTCATGCAGGGAACCCGCTCACGGGGCTGAGCGTCCAATTGCTTGCCCTCACAGGCCAGATCAAGACCAGCGGCGACTGCCCGACGCGGTTCTAGCCTCAGTCGGCGCGCACCGGCTGCCGTGCCGGCTCGCGCGCCGGCCTGCGCTGGCGCGGCGGAGTCAGGTCGGCGAGGCGGCGGTGGTCGCGCAGACGCACCCGCGCCGGGACGGCGTCGGGCAGCGGCAGCCCCCCGCCTGGGAGCCGCGACGGTCCCCGGGGGCCCTGGCGGTCGTTGCCCCAGCCGTCGTCGGAGCCGCCCTCGGGCGCCTTCCAAGGGAGCGTCGGCGCCGCGTTCTTAGCGTGGATGATCAGCACTGCCGCGCACGCGCACGCAAGCAGGTGCATACCGAGAACCAGCAGTACTAGCTGATCGACTCCGACCACGACTGAAAGCGTATCGCGCGCTCTCACCCGGAGGAAGAAATTGATTCTCGGGGCGCTACGGATCCTCGCTCGGCCGGGCCATGGGATCCTCCGCTACCATCGTTTGCCGCCCGAACGGCCAGCTGTCAGACGCCGAGCGGTCAGCTGTCCGTCGACCGGAGAAGAAGCCACATGCCCGCAACAGAGACCACCGCCCTCGCAGTCGCCAGACGTGAGCCAATGGGTTCGCGGGCGGCGCGTCGCCTGCGCCGGACCGGGCTTGTTCCCGGCGTCGTCTACGGCGGCGGACAGGAGCCGATCTCGTTCCAGGTCGACGACCGTACGCTCAGACATGTGCTCGCGAGCGCCGGCGCGGTGGTCGACCTCAGCGTCGACGACGCGCCTGGCACGCCGGTAGTCCTCAAGGAGCTCACGCGCCACGCCGTCGACGGCCATACCGTCCACGTCGATCTGCTCCGCGTCCGCCTGGACCAGGCGATCCAGGCGACGGTCACGATCGTGCTTACCGGCGAGGAGAGCGCTCCCGGCGTCAAGGAGGGCGGCGTGCTCGAGCACGTCACCCGCGAGCTGACGGTCGAGGCGCTTCCGACTGACATCCCCGATTCGATCGAGCACGACGTCTCGGGAATGGAGATCGGTGACACGCTGACGCTCGAGGCGCTGAGCGTCCCCGCCAGCGTCAAGTTCATGGCCGAGCCCGACCTCGTGATCGCCACGCTCAGCCCGCCGCGCCTGCAGACCGAAGCGGACGAGGGAATCGAGCAGGAGACCGAGCTCGTCGGCGAGGATGGCGCGAAGGCGGCTGAGGGCGAGGGCGCGTCGGATGACGGTGGTCAGGAGTGAGCGCGCGGGCCACCGGGGCGCCCCTGTCGACTGGCTGATCGTGGGCCTCGGCAACCCGGGGTCCGAGTACGCCGGTACGCGCCACAACGTTGGCTTCGAGATCGCTGAGGAGCTGGCCGCGCGCTGGGGCATGACGAAGGCGAAGGCGAAGTACTCCGGGCTGCTGAGCGAGGGCCGGGCGGGGCCGGAGGGACCGCGCGTGGCACTGCTGCGTCCGCAGACGTACATGAACGACGTCGGCGGCTCGGTTGGCCCGGCGCGTGGCGCGTTCAAGCTGCCGCTCGAGCGCGTGCTCGTCCTACACGACGAGATCGACCTCCCGTTCGGTGAGATCCGCGTCCGCGTGGGCGGCGGACTGGCGGGACACAACGGGCTGAAGTCGCTCAAGGCTGCGCTCGGCGGCACCGACTTCGCACGCGTTCGCGTCGGCGTCGGCCGACCGCCGACCACCGACCCGGATCGCGTCGCGGCCTACGTCCTAGGTCGCTTCCGCGAGCCCCGCGAAGAGGTCGCGCTGCTGGTCGGGGAGGCGGCCGACGCCGCGGAGCAGGTCGTGCTGGCGGGCGACTCCGCCTGAACGTCAGCTAGGGTCGCGCTCATTGTGGGACGGCTGCGCGCGCTCGCGTCGGACGTCCGGGGCGGCCTCACCGAGATCGTACGTCCCGGCGAGAGCACGCTGTCCGGCCTCGCGCTGTGGCGGCGCGGCACGGTCGCGCTGTCGTTCGTGCTCGTCGTCGCGAACCTGATCGGGTCGATCGTGGTCTTCCTCGTCGCGGCGTTCATCATTCCCGAGCCGAAGGCCTCGACCACCGCCCACGTGAACCTGGTCAACGCGGTCGTCGGCTTCGCGTACTTCCTGGTGGCGTCGCTGCTTGGCGTGTCCCTCGGCACCGGGCGGCTCTTCGCCAGCGTCCGCGCCTGGGTGATCGAGGAGCGTCTCGCGACCGATCGTGAGCGGAGGATCATCCTGCGGGCGCCGATCCGGGTGTTCGTGATGCAGGTTGTGCTGTGGCTGGGCGCGGCGATTGTGTTCGGGGCGCTCAACACCGTCTACTCGACGAGCGGCGGCGTCGAGGCGGCGATCGTCATCGCGCTGACCGGGGTCGTCACCGGTGCCGTCGCCTACCTGCTGGCGGAGCGGATCCTGCGGCCCATCGTCGCGCGGGCCCTCGCCGACTCGGCTCCCGAGCGCCTGGAGGTGCCCGGGGTCGCGACGCGCGCGGTGCTCGCGTGGGTGCTCGGGACCGGGGTGCCCGTGGCAGGACTGGTGGCGATCGGGATCGGCGCGCTCGTCGGCGGCAATCTCAAGGCTCATCAGCTCGCGGTCGCGATGATCGGCCTCGGGTGCGTGGGGATCGCGGTCGGCCTGCTCGCGGTCACGATGGCGGCGCGCGCGACCGCGGACCCGGTCGACTCCGTCAGGCACGCGCTCGCGGAGGTGGAGCGCGGCGAGCTCGACGTGCGCGTGCCGGTGTACGACGGCACCCAGATCGGACAGCTCCAGCTCGGCTTCAACCGGATGGTCGACGGCCTCGCCGAGCGCGAGCGGATCCGCGCTGCGTTCGGCACTTACGTCGACCCGGACGTGGCCGCGCACATCCTCGAGGAGGGAACGAGCCTCGAGGGCGAGGAGGTCGAGGTCACGATCATGTTCATCGACGTACGCAACTTCACCGGCTTCGCCGAGCACACGCCGGCCCGCGACGTCGTCGCGGCGATCAACCGCCTGTTCGAGCAGATCGTGCCGATCATCCACGCGCACGGTGGCCGCGTAGACAAGTTCATCGGCGATGGCCTCCTAGCCGTCTTCGGCGCCCCCCGCCGCCTCCCCGACCACGCCGACCAAGCCCTCGCCGCAGCCCTGGAGATCGAGCGCACCCTCGAAACCGACGGCCAAGCGCTCCAGATCGGCATCGGCCTCAACTCCGGCACCGTCGTCGCCGGCAACATCGGCGGCGCGGGCCGGCTCGAGTTCACCATCATCGGAGACGCCGTCAACACCGCGGCG
>Ga0302314_10021106_pt1 | contig 10743 bp, 8 predicted proteins | sample III_Palsa_N2_3_FD_200533 | JGI IMG/M metagenome (GOLD analysis project Ga0302314, IMG submission 200533) | Peat permafrost microbial communities from Stordalen Mire near Abisko, Sweden - III_Palsa_N2_3 | ecosystem: Environmental > Terrestrial > Soil > Palsa > Peat permafrost | place: Sweden... | reverse complement strand
CCGGCCGGCTGCGGTCCGTCCCAGGCATTGGACCGAAAACCGAGGCCCGGCTCCTCGAGGCGCTGACCCGGGAGGCCGAGCCGAGACCGGGACGCGGACTCCTGCTGGGCGGTGCATGGGAGCTCGTCGGTGGTGTCGCGGCCACGCTCGAGGGCGAAGCGGCGGGCGACGTGCGGCGCTGGCGCGACTCCTGCGAGCAGCTCGCCGTCGTATGCGCGGTGCGAGATCCCCGCCCCCTCCTGGCGCGCTTCGCCGCGCTGCCCCAGATCGTGGCGGTGATCGAGCAGCGCGACCGGCGGGCGGTGGGCGTAACCGTCGAGGGCGTACCGGTCGAGCTGGTCGCCGCCGAGCCGGCGCGCTTCGGGACCGCTCTGATCCGCGCCACGGGCTCGCCCGCCTACGTCGCGGGGCTCGAGCCGTTGCCCGACGGGCCCGACGAGAGGGCGGTCTACCAGGCGCTCGAGCTGCCCTGGTGTCCGCCGGAGCTCCGCGAGCAGCCGTTTCGCGGGGAGCCGCCGGAACTGGTGGAGCTGGAGCAGATTCGCGGTGACCTGCACAGCCATTCGACATGGTCCGACGGCCGGGCGAGCATCGAGGAGATGGGCCGCGCCGCTCGCGAGCGCGGCTACGACTACCTCGCGATCTGCGATCACACCCCCGCCGTGGGCGCAGTCCGAGGGCTCACGCCCGACGATGTGCGCCGCCAGGGCGAGGAGATCGCCGCCGCGAACGAGGTGTTGGCGCCGTTTCGCGTGCTGAGCGGGATCGAGTGCGACATCCTTCCTGACGGGCGGCTCGACCTTCCCGACCAGGTCTTGGCGGAGCTCGACTGGGTCCAGGCAAGCGTGCATGGCGGGCAGCGAATGCCCAGCCGAGAGCTGACGAGGCGCGTCGAGGAAGCGCTTCGCAACCCGTATGTGCGATGCCTCAGCCATCCGACGGGCCGGCTGATCAACCGGCGCCCGGAGAATGCCCTCGACCTCGAGCGGGTGTTCGCGGTCGCGGTCGAGCAACGAGTCGCGGTCGAGGTCAACGGCCTTCCCGCCCGCCTCGACCTGAGCGGCGAGCACGTCCGCGACGCGATCCGAGCCGGCGTGGAGATCGTCTGCTCGACCGACGCGCACTCGATCCGCGGACTCGGGAACATGGCGCTGTCCGTCGCCACGGCACGCCGCGGCTGGGCCACGGCCGCACAGGTGCTCAACACCCGACCGCTAAACGCCATCCTCGATCGAGCTCCTCCTCAGAGCCGCTGAACGATCTCGTCACCGGTCGCCCGGCGCGTTCACCGAAGCTTCGGCGCGCGGGCGGACTTGCGGTCGCGGCAGAACAAGGGTCGCGCCGATGACACGGGCGCGCGGATGCGCGCCGCGCCTCCGGGCGGGCGCGGCGCGCCCCCGGGCCCGCCGGGCTAGCCTGCCTCGATCGATTCGACCAGCAGCGTGGCGACGTCCACGACCCGCAGGTCTTCGCCCGCGCTCTGCACTCCGTCGGCGAGCATCACCGTGCAGAACGGGCACGCCACGGCGAGTGTGCCCGCCCCGGTCCCCGCCGCCTCGCGCACGCGCTCTGCGTTGATGGCATCACCCCGCTCCTCCATCCACATGTGTGCTCCGCCCGCGCCGCAGCAGAAGGTGCTCTTGCCGCTGCGCTTCATCTCGACGGGCTGCCCGACCGCCGAGACCAGCTCGCGCGGCGGCTCGAGCACGTCATTGTGGCGCGCCAGGTAGCAGGAGTCGTGGTAGGTGATCGAGCTGCCCTGCGAGCGCTGGGGTGAGAGCTTGCCCTCGCGCACGAGCCGCGCGAGCAGCTCCGAGTGGTGGACCACCTCGTAGCTGCCGCCGAAATCCGGATACTCGTTCGCGAGGGTGTTGAAGCAGTGGGGGCAGTTGGCGACGATCTTGGTCACGCCCGCCTCGTTCAGGGTGCCGACGTTCTGCTCGGCGAACGCCTGGAACACGTACTCGTTGCCCATCCGGCGAGCGGGGTCGCCGGTGCAGCTCTCTCGGGGCCCGAGGATCGCGAAATCGACCCCGGCGGCCTCGAGCAGCTTCGCCGTCGACACCGCGGTTGTCCGTGCGCGCTCGTCAAAGGACGAGGCGCAACCGACCCAGTAGAGGTACTCGGGCGGCGGGTCTCCCGGCTCGAGGACGCGGACCCCGAGCTCTGAGGCCCAGTCGGCTCGCTCGGACTGGGCCTTTCCCCACGGATTCGACGCCCGCTCCACGTCCCTGAGCATCGGCTCCGCCTCGACGGGAAAGCTCGACTCGACCATCACCAGGTGACGCCGGAGGTCGATGATGTGGTCGACGTGCTCGATCGAGACCGGGCACGCCTCGACGCAAGCCCCGCAGGTCACGCAGTCCCACACCACCTCGTCGCTCACCGCGTTCGGGACCAGCGGCGAGGACTCCTGCGCGAGCACCTGGTCGCGCAGGCTCATGATCAGGAGCTTGGGCGAGAGCTCCTTGCCGGTGGCGAAGGCGGGGCAGGCATCCTGGCAGCGCCCGCATTCCGTGCACGAGAAGGTGTCCAGCACCTGCTTCCAGGTCAGGTCCGTCGCCGTCCCCGCCCCGAAGCGGATCTCCTCTTCGGGGACGTCCTCGTCGTCGAAGCGCAACGGCTCGAGGCGGCCCGGGGGACCGGTGCGCCCGAACCACACGTTGACCGCCGCCGTCGCGATGTGCAGGTGCTTCGAGCGCGGCAGGTAGGCGAGGAAGGCAAGGATCGTGAGCACGTGGGTCCACACGAACACGCGCTCGAGCACGCGCGTCGCCTCGCCCGCGCCGAACAGGTGCGATAGCGCGTTCGCGGCCGGCGACCACCCCCGCGGCCACTCGTTCAGCCCGAGTGCGATCCGCGTCGCGTGCCACAGCAGCAGACTGACGGCGATCGTCGCAATCAACCCGAGGATCAGGTCGGCCTCGCCGAGGTGGCTGCCTTCGAACCGCCGCGGGCGCTGGACCTTGCGGATCCACAGCTCCGCGGCCACGCCGACCAGCACGAGCACGGCGAACACGTCGACGAGCAGCGCGTACCACCCCTGGTCACCGAGCCACGGCAGCGTCGCGTGCTGGTCTACCGCGCCGATCAGGGCGATGAGGATCGTCGGCGCCAGCACCAGGAAGCCCCAGAAGATGAAGGCGTGCATCAGTCCCGGACCCAAGCGCTGGAGCAGCTTGCGCTGAGCGAGCACGATCGACACCTCGTTGTGGACGCGGCGGCGCAGGCCACCGGTGCGCGCGAGCGGCCGACCCGAGCGCACGAGCCGGACGAGCAAGCGCACGCGGCGCGTGCACAAGGTGCCGCTGGCCGCGAGCGCGGCGGCGAGCGCCAATGCACCGATCAGGATGGCTATGTGCTCCTCGCCTTTCTGATCTCCGCCGAGATCGCAGGTACCACCTCGTGCAGATCGCCGATCACGGCGTAATCCGCGTTCGCGAAGATCGAAGCCTCACCGTCTGGGTTGATGGCCAAGAGCCTCTTCGCGCCCTTGCACCCGGCCATGTGTTGCGTGGCACCGCTGATCCCGCAGGCGATATAGATCTCGGGCGAGATCTTGGTGCCCGTCTGGCCCACCTGGTCGGTGTGCGGCCGCCACCCGGCGCTGGTGACCGCCCGCGAGCAGCCGACCGCGCCTCCGAGCAGCTCGGCGAGCTCCTCGATCACCGCGAAGCCCTCGGCCGAGCCGACACCGCGACCACCGGAGACGACCACGTCGGCGTCGGCGAGTGAGACGCCGGCGGTGACGGCGCCGGCCCGCTCGGACACGCATGCGCGCAGATCGAGGTCTGACACCGAGGGGGTGAACGATTCGGTGACGAGCTCCGCCGGCTCGGCCAATGCCGCCGCCGTCACGGCGTGCGGGGCGACGGTCAGCAGCATCGGCGAGCCGCGCAGCCGCGCCTCCTCGAGCAGGCTGCCTCCCCAGCGCACGCGCAGGACCGAGGCCGGGTCGCCGGAGGTGACCGACACGCAGTTCGCCGCCATCGGCTGATCGGTCTTGGCGGCCACGTGCGCGAGCACTTCGTTGCCTCGATCGCTGCCCGGGCCCACCACGGCCGCGGGCGCCGTCCGCCCGGCCAGCTCGACGATCGCCTGCGCCCACGCGGCGGGCGCGTAGGCATCGAGACCCTCGACCAGGTGCGCGACCGACACGCCGTAGGCGGCCAGGCTGGGCGCCGCCGGAGCTCCGACCAGCACGGCATGCAGCTCATCGCCGAGTCCGGGCCGAATGCCTTGGGCGAAGGTCAGCGCCTGCTGGGAGAGCTCGTCGTCGGCGTGCTCGACGAAGACCATGACGGTCATACGAGCCCCAGCCCGCGCAGAACCCCGACCACCGCGGGCGCGGCCTCGGGCCCCCGCCCGAGGACCTCGGCCTGCTTGCCCATGCCGGGTGGCAGCACCAGCCGCACCATTTCCAGGCGCGGATCGGGGCGCGCCGGAGTCGACGCCGTCAGCGGCTTGCGCTTGGCCCGAAGCCGTCCCGGCACCGACGGATACCGGGGCAGGTTGAGCCCTTCCTTGACGGTCACCACCGCCGGCAGCGCCACCACGAAGACGTCGCTGCCGTCCGCGGTCTCCTGCTCGCAGCGCACCGTCCCGCCAGCGACGCTGAGTCCCTTGACCCCGGTCACGCACGGCAGTCCAAGCGCGTGGGCCACGCGGATCGCAACCTGGTAATTACCAGCGTCGGCCGACTCGTTGCCGAACAGGATCAGGTCGTAGCGCTCGGGCTCGGCGCGGATAGCCGCGACGATCGCCGCCGCCGTCGCCTGCGGGTCCCACTCGCCGCCGTCGGTAACCAGGTGCACGGCACGATCGACGCCGATGGCCATCATGTCGCGCAGCTGCTCTTCCGCCTCCGGTGGCCCCAGCGTGAGCACGGTGCTCGTGCCGCCGCCGGCCTCGACGAGGCGGACCGCCTCCTCCGCGCCGCACTCCTCGTGCGGGCTGATGGTGAAGCCGAGGTGGCGAGTCGAGATCGCTCGCTCGTCCTCGGTCAGGACGATCTTCCCGCCGGTCAGGGGGACCCGCTTGACGCACACCAGGACGTTCATGGGTGACCGACGCCCGCCACTACGACCGGACGCGCGCGTTCGCGGGGTCGAAGATCGACGCCGAGCCGACCACATCCACGGTCACCGGGTAGCGCTCGCCCATGTACTCGACGGCGAGCTGCTCGCCGAGCACCGCGTGCTCGGGCGGCAGGTAGCTCATCAGGATGTGCTTACCGATCGAGGGGCCGGCGCCGGCGCTGGTGACATAGGAGCGACGGCCCTTGCGGTCCGTGATGGCATCGCCATCGGGCGTCAGCACCGGCTCGTTGCCGAGCATGTAGCGCTTGACGCCCGAGGCGGAGGTGTGATCGTCGACGGTCAGGGTGCACAGGGTTGCGGCAGGGTCCTCCTCACGGTGATGCACGTGCGCCTCCTTGCCGATGAAGTCCTCCTCCTTGACCTTCCCCCAGGCCATGTCCGCCTCGACGACATTGAACTCGCCCTCGAGCTCCATCCCGTAGGCGCGGTAGCACTTCTCCAGGCGACCGGTCGTCCCGTAGACGCCGATCCCGGCGGGCACGATGCCGTGCGGCGCTCCGGCTTCGGCGATCATGTCCCACAGGTGCGCGCCCTGCTCGACCGGGACGTAGAGCTCCCAGCCGAGATCACCGACGTAGGAGATCCGGGAGGCGAGCACCGACAGCGAGCCGACCTCGATCGTCCGGCAGCGGGCGAAGGGAAAGCCTTCATGCGAGATGTCATGGCTCGTCGTGCTCCCGAGGATGTCCCGAGCCCGCGGACCCCACAGGCCGAGCGTGCACCATGAGCTCGTCTGGTCGTGGAGCTGAGCCGAGCGGTCGTCGGGAAGATGGTCGGCGAACCATTTGCGGTCGGACATCCCATACGCGCCGCCGGTGACCACCCGGAACACCTCGTCGTCGAGGCGGATGATCGTCAGGTCGGCCTTGAACCCCCCGCTCGGGGTCAGGATCGGGGTGTACACGACGCGCCCCACGGCGACGTCCATCTGTCGCATCGCCACGCGCTGCACGGCCTCGAGCGCCCCCCGCCCGGTGATGTCGAACACAGCGAACGCGCTCAGATCGACCATCGCCGCGCGGTCGCGCATGGCCAGATGCTCGGCGTTGATGATCGGCGACCACCAGCGTGACTCCCATTCGGCCTCCCGCCTGGTCACGCGATCCCCGTACTCCTCGAGCAGGGGTGCGTTGGAGTCATACCATTGCGGGCGCTCCCAGCCGGCGGTCTCGAAGAAGCGCGCTCCCAGCGCGCGCTCGCGCTCGTAGAACGGGGAGAGCCGCACGCGGCGGTCCGAGTCCCACTGCTCGGATGGATGGACGATCCCGTACATCTTGTTGAAGCCCTCCGACGCGCGGCCCTTGACGTGCGCCGCGGTCCGCTGGCAGGAGTACGTGCGCGCGACGTTTGACTCGTACACGTCGATCTCCGACTCGCCTTCCACGATCAGCTCGGCCACCGTCTTGCCCGCTCCCGGCCCTTCCTTGATCCAGATCGCCGCGGCCGACCACAGGCCGCGGACATCGGCGGTCTCGCCGATCAAGGGCATCCCGTCGAGCGTCACCGACAGCACGCCGTTGATCGCGTACTTCACGCCGACGCTCTCGTCGCCCACGATCTCGGGCATCAGGTCGAGCGCGATCTCCATCTGCGGGTCGAAGTCCTGCTGGGTGAAGGGAAGCTCGGTCGGCGTCAGCGCCGACTCCTCGATCGATGGGATCTCGTCGGCGTCGAGGATGATCGGGCGGTGGGCGTAGGACCCGATCTCGAGCCCGGTTCCCTCCTGGCGCTCATACATGTTGGTGTCCATGTCGCGGACGATCGGATGCTCGATCATCCCCTTGGCATCGGCAAAGCGCGGCACCGGGCCGATGTCGATCATCTGGTGGACCATCGGCGTGAGCGGAATCGACGCGCCGGCCATCGCGGCCAGGCGCGGGCTCCAGGCGCCGCAGCAGATGACCACGAGCTCGGCCTCGATATCGCCGCGCGTGGTCCGCACCCGCCGCACCCGCCCGCCCGATACGTCGAGGCCGAGCACCTCGGTGTTGGCCGAGACGGTCAAGCCGGCCTCGGCGGCGCGCTCACGCATGATCGTGGCCGCGCGCAGCGAGTCGACGACGCCGGCGCCGGGGGTGTAGAAGCCGCCGAGGATCAGGGTCTCGTTGATGAACGGCACGAGCTCCTTGACCTCGTCCGGGGTGATCAGGGAGACCGGCTCGATCCCCCACGATCGCGCGGACGCGATCCTGCGGGTGAACTCCTGCATGCGCTCCTCCGTGCGGGCGATCTCGATCCCACCGCTCTCGATGAAGACGCCGAGCTCCTTGTACTGACGCATGCTCTCGAGCGTCAGCGACGTCATCTCCTTCGAATGGTCGACGGGAAAGATGAAGTTCGACGCGTGCCCGGTCGAGCCGCCCGGGTTGGGCAGGGGGCCCTTGTCGAGCAGGGCGACCTCGCTCTCGCCGAGCCGAGTCAGGTGGTAGGCCAGGCTGTTGCCGACGATTCCCGCTCCGATGATGACCACGCGCTGGGACGCCGGCAGCTGCTGAGAAGACTCTGCCGTGGCGGCCACGCCAGTGATATATCAGATGCACACCAGAGCCGTCAACGCGACAGGTTCTGCGCCGACGGGCGCCCAGCTGGCACGCCACGCCTAAACCGTCAGAGCATGCCACTTTTGTGATATAGTCGCCCCATGGCTCGTGTGTCGCTCGTCGAGCGGCGGAGAACACAGACCCGCCTGGAGATCGCCAAGGTTGCCTTGGAACTGTTTGCCAAGGACGGCTACGACGGCGTCACGGCGGAGACGATCGCCGAGGAGTCAGGCGTTTCGCTGCGAACCTTCTACCGCTATTTCTCGGGCAAGGATGAGGTGCTCTCTCCGATCATGACCTCGGCCACCGAACGACTCGTCGGCCGGATCGCCGAACGGCCGGCGGACGAGGAGCTCCACACCGCGGTCGAGCGGGCCTACGAGCAGCAGAGCTCGGATGTGGGCCTGGCCGGGGTCAGCCCGTTGATCGGGCTGCTCACAGACGTCCCGACCTTGCGTGCACGGTGGATCTCGGACCTGCGCGTGATCGAGGATGCGCTCGTACCGGTAGTCCGTCAGCGGGCGAGTCGTTCGCTCGATGACACGCAAGTGCGCCTGACTGCCGCGGTGATCGTGACTGCGTTTCGGGTAACGCTCGAGCTTTCGATGCGTCAGGGCTCGGAGGAGCCTCGGACCGACGAGCTGGGCCGGGCACTGCGGTACCTGCGCGACGGGGCGGCGCTCTAACTTTGAAGACCGGGGTATACGGCAGTATCGTTTCCATCCTGTCGCATCGACTTGTGGTAAGGAGAGCATGTGAGCTACTGGATCAACCCCGATCTCTACTGCTCGGAGTGGCGCTGCCAGCGGCCGAAAGAGACGGGCCGGGACTACTGCACGCCCTGCATCAAGCTCGCCAGGGCGGTGGGTCGGCGTATGGACGACGAGCCCGAGGAGGACCTGACGCTCACGCTCATCAGGGTTCAGGGTCGCTACCGATCGCATCTTGCGGCATGTGCGGTGGATCCACGCTCGCGCGCGTACGCTCTCGCGCAGTGAAATCGCCCTCGACCTGACGTCCGCCGGGCGAACCACTTGTGGTCGGCGGGGATGACGTGCCACGGCGCCCACTCCGTGCTCGTGTGGGAGAGCATCTCGGAGAAGGCGTGCTCGTATTCGTCCCAGTGCTCGCGCTCCTTGATGTCGCTGGCCGAGAACTTCCAGTGCTTTCTCAGGCAGGTCGCAGCGCCGCAGGAAGCGGACGCGCTGCTCCTCGTTGGAGATGTTCAGCAGCAATTTGACGATCCGCACGCCGTTCTCGACAAGATCGCGTTCCCACTCGTTGATCTCGCGGAAGCGCGACTGCCAGACGTCGCCGTCGTTGGCGCCGGACGGTATCTGCTGCGCCTCGAGATGCTCGGGATGGACGCGCACGACGAGCACCTCCTCGTAGTGCGAACGGTTGAACACCGCGATCTGGCCCGGATCGGGCAGATGTTTCTTATAGCGCCACAGAAACTCGTGGGCGAGCTCCTCGGCTGAGGGCTGCCTGAAGCTGTGCACGGCGACGCCCGCGGGGTTTGGGGTTCCCTACCCCGCGGCTCCGGAACTCCGGAGCGAGTTCTCCAGCGACTCCCCATGTACGCACCTGTCGGCCGATGAGAACCTCGGTAATGCGATGGCACGCACCGATCTCCCACCAACTTCGCGAGCAGAACACCGCAGCTTCGGCTGCTGGCTTGTCGCGGTTGCGCTGAGCGGGGCTCGCGGGAGCGTGGGCGATTTCTGGTCCTGGGGATGAGAAATCGCCCAACCCGCCCCCCGGGAGCTAGGGGATGCACAGCTCGTGCTCAGCTACCTGCCAGCAGCATTCACGAAGGTGCGGGATGGGATCCGAGAGCCACCGCTCGCGTGTGGAGCGACTCACCCCTCAGATTGTCCAGCTAACAAATTGGAGCCCAGCAGGTATGAAGAATCCCAGCGACAAAGGCCGCCACGATGAGTCGCGTGCGGTATCTCAGCACCAGCCCGGCCGCCCCAAGCTGCGGCGGCCGGCGCTACATATCCCGGCTTCGCCGTCGAGCGCCATCTCAACAAAGGTAGCCCCGTTGCCGACTCGCCCACGCTCGAGGAGCAATACCCCACCTCGGGCAGCCTGGAGGCGAGGCTTTCTTGGTCGACGGGTCCGCGAATCGCGATGATCCGATCCGGTCACAGCGCGGTCCGGCTGCGCAATGAACCTAACGATGATCGTCGGGCGTCATCAGTCGCGGCTGATTGCGACACCGTTCTCGCTCGAGCCGCTGGCGATCGTGTGCACCTTGGTCGTGCTGGCCGTCGTGACCGGTTGCGGCTTCTCAACCGTCGCTCGCCGACCGAGTCGCCCGCCGCGCGGGACCGGAAGGGCAGACCGGCCGTGGGCGGCCTGAATCACGGTTGCTCCACACGCCCGCAGGAAGACGGGGGTGGAGTGGCTGTCCTGAGGCTGTGGAAGATCTACAGAATGTCGTTCCGGTTTCGGGCGCGGGGGCGTTCGTACCCTCAGGGCCGCTTGCCGGCGAGCTTTGCATGTACGCATCCCTTTCGGTGGGACGGATGCCTGTGTTTCAGACGCGCGCCGTTCTCTCCACGCGTGAGGCCCGGACGCTGGCGTGGCTCCTCGATCAGGAGGGCGGTAGCGGACCATCGTGCGACGGCGGTCTACCGGTGCTGATCAGGCTTCGATATCGAGGCTGGACGCTCCGCTCGGCGCTCGCCGGCGGCTGCGACCCCGAGCGGCTGCTGACACCCGGCGGCGTCACGACGCTCTCGCCGATCGCGTCCACGGCCGTCAGCGGGTTCATCTCCGCTCTCCCATTTGCCGAACCCGAGGTGCGCGCCCCGAACCTGGTCGGGCCCCCGCCCGAGGACCTCGGCCTGCCGTGCCGGGCAGCTCGCAGCTCGATATCAGAACGGCGGGCTCGCGACCCAGAATCACTTCGGGAACATCGATATCGCCGACATCTCTCCGCGGCAGTGCACGCTCACGGGGCCGCTCCGGCTCCGAGGACTGACGGCCGGCGGCCGTGCGGCGACCGGCACCGTCTCGATCCCCGTCTCCCCCACGCTCACGCTCACCCCGGACGCCGGCGCGGCCACGCTCGAACGAGACACGGGCAGTGCGCT
>Ga0302314_10021102_pt1 | contig 10744 bp, 11 predicted proteins | sample III_Palsa_N2_3_FD_200533 | JGI IMG/M metagenome (GOLD analysis project Ga0302314, IMG submission 200533) | Peat permafrost microbial communities from Stordalen Mire near Abisko, Sweden - III_Palsa_N2_3 | ecosystem: Environmental > Terrestrial > Soil > Palsa > Peat permafrost | place: Sweden... | reverse complement strand
TTCATGGCGCGAAGGTATGGGCGCAGGTGGTTGTTGGCGCCCTTGGCGAGCGGCCCGGTCGGGCCGCCGCGGACGATCTGCTTCAAGATTTCGTACAAGAACGAAGGCGCCTTCGAACCCTCGCCCCGCGCAGCGGAGGGTTCTATAATTCAGCCGCGCTCAGACCGGCGCGGGGTTGCGCTCCACGAACTGGCGCTGGTGCCAATAGGGATAGGCCAGCTTGCGTTCGCTGGCGGCGTCCAGCTTGGCGACCTGTTCGGCGGTCAGGGTCCAGCCGATGGCGCCCAGGTTCTGCTTCAGCTGTTCCTCGTTGCGGGCGCCGACGATGATGGTCGAGACAGTGGGCCGCTGCAGCAGCCAGTTCAGGGCGATCTGCGGCACGGTCTTGCCGGTTTCGGCGGCCACCTCGTCCAGCGCATCGACCACCTTGTAGAGGTATTCGTCATCCACCGGCGGCCCGAAGGAAGCTGTGGCCGGCAGGCGGCTGACCTCAGGCAGCGGCTGGCCGCGGCGAATCTTGCCGGTGAGCCGGCCCCAGCCCAGCGGGCTCCAGACCGCCGCGCCGACGCCCTGGTCCAGGCCCAGCGGCATCAGCTCCCACTCGTAGTCGCGGCCGACCAGGGAGTAGTAGGTCTGGTTCACGACATAGCGCGGATAACCGTACTGCTTGGCGACGGCGAGCGACTTCATCAGGTGCCAGCCGGAGAAGTTCGAAACCCCGACGTAGCGGATCTTGCCGGCGCGAACGAGGTCGTCCAGGGTCGACAGCGTCTCCTCCACCGGCGTCTTCGCGTCGAACCCGTGCAGCTGGTAGACGTCAATGTAATCAGTGCCGAGCCGCTTCAGCTGGCGATCCACGGTCTCCAGAAGGTGGAAGCGGGACGATCCGACCGCGTTCGGGTCGCGGCCGCTGCGGAACGTGCCCTTGGTGGAGATGAGCACCTTGTCGCGCCGGCCCTTGATCGCCTCGCCCAGGACGGCCTCGGAGGTTCCGCGCGAATAGATGTCGGCGCTGTCGAACATGTTGAGGCCGGCGTCCAGGCAGATGTCGATCATCCGGCGGGCCTCGTCGCCCGCGACCGCCGCAAAGCCCTGAGCGCCCTCGGCGGCGAAGGTCGCGGTGCCGAAACTCAAGACCGGCGCCATCAAGCCCGATGCACCCAACTGCCGATATTCCATGACCGTCATCTCCCACAAGGCTTGTCGCCCGCCGATCTAGATGAGGTCAGTCGCCGCGATAAGCTAGGTTGTCGGGTCAAATTGATCCGCCACCCCATGATGTCGACGAGGCCATCACCCTGGCCGACCGGGTGCTGGTGCTGGATGGAGCCGAGGACGAACTGGCGGCCTATCCTACCGGCGAGGTGGTCGGCACGCCGGAACAGATGGCCGACGCTCTGCTGGACTATTACGACCTGGGCGTCTCCACCTTCCTGATCCGCGGCTTCGATCCGTTGGAGGACGCCGTCGCCTATGGCCGCGACCTGATCCCGCTGGTGCGAGACCTGGTGGCGGCCAGTGGCGCCAATCCGGCGCGCGGCGAGCTGATTGTCCAACACGGACGCCGCCGCCCTCCCGACGGCCTGCCGGCAGGGCCCACGGCGCGATTGCATCGCTTGCCGTGGGTTCTTGTATAGTCTCCACCCGACGACCGGCATCCGCACAGGCGAAGACCAGAATGAGCGATCACCATCATCACCACGACGGCGATTGGAAGCACGACGGCGTCCAGGTGATCCCGGGCGACCAACTCGATCCCAATACCGCCTCGACCCCTGGCATGAACCGGGCCGCGGCGATCAACTTCGCCCGTGTCGGCGCCGAAAAGCTCTGGGCCGGGACGGTGACCATCCACGCCGGCGCCAAGACCGGCGCCCATCACCATGGCGAGCTGGAGAGCGTCATCTATGTGCTGAAGGGCAAGGCCCGGATGCGCTGGGGCGACGAACTGCAGTATGTCGCCGAGGCCGGACCGGGCGACTTCATCTATGTGCCGCCCTTCGTGCCGCATCAGGAGATCAACGCCTCCGACGACGAGGTGCTGGAATGCGTCCTGGTGCGCAGCGGCGGCGAAGCCGTGGTCGTCAATCTGGATATCGCCCCGGTCGAGAAACCGCAGGCCGTGGCCTGGGTGGACTCGATCCACAAGGCCAACTGAGATCGCCAAAGGAGCCACCCTCATGCGCCCGATTCATCGCCGAACCCTTCTGGCCGCACTCGCCGCGGCGCCCACCTTCGGCGCCGTCTGGCCGGCGCTGGCCGCCGCCGTCGATCCGCTGTTGCTGAAGGCCATCGACGATCCGCGCCGCGCGGCGTCCGATCGCGCGCGGGATGTCTATCGGCATCCGGCCGAGTCCTTGACCTTCTGGGGGCTCAAACGCGGCGAGACGGTGATTGACGTCAACCCCGGCACGGGATGGTGGACCGACATCATCGCCCCCTATCTCGCCGCCAGCGGGGGACGCTACATCGCCGCCGGCGCGGACGTGAACAATCCGGCGCTGTCGGACGCGGCCCGCAAGGACCGCGCGGCCTTCGAAGCCAAATACGCCGACAAGTCGGTCTATGGCGATGTCAGCGTGGTCGGCTTCGGCAAGGTCTCCGGACCCCTGGCGCCGCCGCACACCGTCGATTTGGTGCTGGTCTCCCGCGAGGTCCACAACTGGGCTCAGGTCGACGGCTTCACCCAGAAGGCGTTCGGCGACTTCCGCGCCGCGCTCAAGCCCGGCGGCATCCTGGCCATCGAGGACCACCGCGCCGCGGAAGGCGCCGATCCGAAGAAGGGCGACGGCTATCTGCCCGAGTCCTTCGTGATCGCCGAGGCAAGGAAGGCCGGCTTCACCCTGGCGGCGCGGTCGGACATCAACGCCAATCCGAAGGACACCAAGAACCATCCCTTCGGCGTCTGGACCCTGCCGCCCACCAGCCGCTCCTCGCCCTTCGGCCAGCCGCCCAATCCGCAGTTCGATCATGCCCCCTATCTGGCCATCGGCGAGAGCGACCGCATGACGCTGAAGTTCATCAAATCTGCATGACGCCGGCGCCCGAGCAGGGCGCGGAGCCCTGGACCTATCCGCGCGTTGGCGAACTGGCGCCTTCCGGCGCAGCCTATGTCACCGGGGTGTGGATGGGCCCCGGAAACGTCCTTTTGTCACAAGGGGGCCAGAACCCGGTTGCGATGACCAACGGCCAAGAGATGCGGCTCGGCAGCTGATCTTCGCTATGCCCTCTTCCTGTGCCTGTGCTGGCCGGGCCAGGCGTGGTCGATGGGCAGCTTGGGGTCGGCGGTGATCTTCAGGTCGGCGCAGTGGTGATAGGTGAAGCGGCCGTCCTTGTTGATCGGGTGCATCTCCATGAACTGGATCACCTGCAGCGAGCAGTGGTCGCAATTGATGTTGGGGATCCTGACGTCGGTCTCGAATTCCTGATGCGGAACATAGACGTGGTGGTCGAAGATGCCGTCGACCAGCACCGGCGGCTTGGGGTTGGGGTCGATCTTGCCGGACACCGACATCACGCCGTGGGGGGTGTCCTTGGTCACGTCCTCGGGGTCGGCGGGCAGCTCGGCGCGGTCCAGCACCGCCAGCGCCACCCGGAAATGGCCGGGGTGGTAGATGGTCTCCTTGACCTTGATGTGCAGCATAGAGCCGCCGGTGACCACCGTGACGACGCCGGTGGGCATGCCGGGATTGCCGGTGACGCCGCCGCAGGGGCCGAGCTTCTGCGGATCGCCCAGCCCGTTCTCCACGATCGCCGAGGTCGGCTGCTCCAGGATGAAATGGGCGAAGACCGAGGCTGGCGCGGCCAGCGCAAACGCGCCCAGGCCAAGCGCTATGGCGATACGACGTTTCATTGGAAGTCCCCCTTGTCGTTCGGTCGACGGTCGTGACGGCGACCGCGCCCGTTGAATGAACCTAGGCGCCCCATACCCCACGTCCATCGATATCTCGCAGCTTATACGCCCGAAAGAGCCACCAGCGTTACATGGCTAGGAAGCATGACTGCAGCGCGCCTGCGGCGCTTCAGCCCTTGCGAGTGCTCTGCTTCAACAGATCCTCCATCTCGATGATGATGTCGCGACCCTTAAGGCCGTCGTCCGTCTTGTCCTCCGGATCGGCTTCGAAATGCGCCCTCATCCGATCCGACATTTCTCTAAGCTTGAGGTATAGCGCCTCGCCGAGCTTTCCGCGGAGAAGTTTCAGGCTCTCGTTAAATTGGAAGAAGACAGTGTCTATATTCCTCTCAGGAAAGTAACCCGTCTTGTCAACGAATGTCGGCGAGCTGATCATCATCATGCCCAACATATCGATGAGCTCACTTATGGTCCCCGGGATGTACGGCTTGGCTTGTCGCATAAACTATCTCCGAGGTGAGCGCATTGCAGAGCGTGGGATTGCATAGGTGCTGTTTGGCCCAAGTTGGCTGGGACGAACAATCACAACTATTGAAGGTTGCGAGTCAGCGTTGAAGAATCCGCGAATCTGAGGATTGGAAAGCGCTTTCGGCGTGAGCGTCCAATCAAACACGGCATCGCCCACTCTCGCATCAGGCACCCTGTATGATGGGGCGGATCCAGAGGTGTCATAGTCCCGATTGTTTATGGCTATATTCGAACCCGCACCGAAGGGTAGGCGGTAGCCGTTGTAAAAGCTGCGGAGTTCGAATCGAACCTGCGCGTCGATGTAGTTGCCGATCGCCTCTTCACGTGACAGTCGCGGCTGGAGCCTTCCTGCGTTGAACCTGTTTACCGCCTCGCCATAGGCATTATCGACGGCTCCCTGCAGAAACCGAAGCGTCTCAAGTTGCAGTGGACCAACGTCGCCACGGACTCGGTAATATGTTACTGCAAGTTGCATACGGAGGCGGTCGATATGGCCTGCGCGGTCCCGCCAGGACAGGCCTGCGAGCCCGTTGAGTGGCAGGATTTCAGCGTCTGGATACTTCGGGTCGAGAGCCCAAATCTGCGCGAGCAGATTGTGATGTTGAAGTTCAGTGGCCGCGAGGTTGGCCGCGTCGCCCGGCGCCGTAATCCCCAGAAGGCCGTCGAGCGGCGCCAAAGGAACCGTAAGTAACGGGGCGTCCCTGAGGCCGGGGAAAACGTCCATCAGACTTCGGACTTCGGCCGGCGGGCCATTCGAGCGGTACGGAGGCTCCTCGTCATCTTCCACGCCGCCCGCGGGCGTCAGCACTGGGCGATCCGTGCTCGGGCGGTAGACACCGTCGTCGAGCAACAAGCGCCGTCCACTCCCGAAGCTTCGCGGCGTTGCGCTCTCTGAGCGTTCAGTGGGCTTTGGCGGCGGCGCCGCGCCGCCATTCGTGGTCCATTGACCGCCGCCAGTCTGGCCTGCCGGGATGCGCGGCTCATTTTCCCAGGCCGCGCCGCCCTTCTCGAGGTCAGCAACCAACGCCAGCTTCGTCACCGCGTCTGGCGTCAGGTCGGGAAGGCGCAGCATCACGGCCTCGACGCCGGCGCGACCTATATCGCCGGCCTCAATCCAAGCCGCAGCACGGTGCAGACCTCGGTAGAGGCGCAACACGACCTCGTCCGGCTGAGGTCCATAGGCCGCCCGCAATATCTGACTGATCTCCCCGAGAGGTCGCACCTCGCAGCGGCGCAGACCGCCGGCGCGAGTCAAATTCACCGCGCCCAGCGACACGCCGTCCTGGTCGCACACAAGCCCCGCGCCGCCTCGGCCAACGAGATGGTATGAGCGTCCTAAAGGCAGGTTCATTCTGAAGCGTTTACCCTCTGATTAAATGCGCAATTTGTTCCCTTTTTGTTCTTTTGTCAAGACCTTTTTTGGCGCACGCTCGTGATTTGACCCCGACGGGCGAATCCCTCACCGCTCGAGCCTGAGTTCGAGGAGACGTGTCGTGTCGGAGCCGCGGCGATTGGAGGGCGGCGATCCGGAAGCCCTGTTCGACCAGGGCTTGGCGCTGCACCAGGCCGGGCGGATCGACGAGGCGCGGCGGTTTTACGAGGCGGCGCTGGGGACCTGGCCGGAGCATTTCGCCGCCCTGCACATGCTGGGCGTCAGCTTTATCCAGACGGGGCAGCTGGACCGCGCCGTCGAGCTGATCGGCCACGCGATCCGGCTGCGGCCCGATGTGGCCGACGCCCATGGCAACCTCGCCAATGCGCTGAACAGCCTTGGGCGGCACGAGGAGGCCATCGAGAGCTGCGATCGGGCGATCGCGCTCAATCCGGACCATGCCGAGGCGCACGGCAACCGGGGCGGCGCGCTCTACCGGCTCGGGCGGCCCGGTGAGGCGCTGGACAGCTATGCGCGGCAGGTCGCGCTGCGGCCGGGCGACGCGAGGGCCCATTTCAACCAGGCGATCATGCTGCGCGAGCTGGGCCGGCGGGACGAGGCCCTGGCGGGCTTCGACCGCGCCGCCGCCCTGAAGCCGGCCTATGTGGAGGCGCATCGCAACCGCGGCCTGACCCTGTACGACCTCGGGCGTTTTGACGACGCGCTGGCCAGTTATGATCGCGTCATCGCGCTCCGTCCCGACTATGCCGAGGCCTACGCCAACCAGGGGGCCGCGTTGCAGGGGCTTCGGCGGCCCGAGGCGGCGTTGGAGAGCAGCGAGCGGGCCATCGCGCTCAAACCCGACTACGCCGAAGCGCACTATAATCGCGGCAGCGCGCTCTACGCCCTGCGCCGCCTGGAAGAGGCGATCGCCAGCTTCGATCGGGCCATTGCGCTGAAGCCGGCCTTCGCCGAGGCCTGGGACAGCCGGGCGGTGGCGCAGTCCGAGCTGGGCCGGTGGGACGAGGCGCTGGCCGGGCTGGATCGGGCGCTGGCGCTGAAGCCTGACTATGCCGAGGCGCACCACAACATGGCCATGTGCCGCCTGGCGCTGGGCGACTATGCCGCCGGATGGGCTCACTACGAGTGGCGTTGGAAGACGCGGCAACTGGGCCGGCAGGCGCGCGGGTTGGCGGCGCCCCTGTGGCTTGGCCAGGAGGATATCCGCGGCCGGACCATCCTGCTGCACGCCGAGCAGGGCCTGGGCGATACGCTGCAGTTCTGCCGCTACGCGTCATTGGTCGCGGCGCTGGGCGCGCGGGTGGTGCTGGAGGTTCAGCCTGGGCTCAAGCGGCTGCTTTCACGGCTAGAGGGCGTGGAGGCGATCATTGGCCGGGGCGAGGCCTTGCCGCCGCACGATCTGCAGACCCCGCTGATGAGCCTGCCGCTGGCCCTGGGCGCCGGGCCGGACGGCGGGCGGGGCGCCTATCTCGCGGCGGACCCGGACGAGGCCGCGGCCTGGCGTGCGCGGCTGGGCGGGAGCGGCAAGCTGCGGGTCGGCCTCTGCTGGGCCGGCGGTCTGCGGCCCGACCAGCCGGCGGCCGACGCCATGGATCAGCGTCGGTCCCTGCCCCTGGCGGCGTTCGCGCCTCTGGGCGAGATTCCGGGCCTGGAGGTCTACAGCCTGCAGAAAGGCCCGCCGGCCGGCCAGCTCGGCCAGGCCCTGGCAAGCCGCTGGGGCGGTCCGCCGATCATCGACCTGACCCATGAGCTGAAGGATTTCGCCGACACGGCCGCCCTGGTGGCCAACCTCGATCTGGTGATCACCTGTGACACCGCCATGGCCCACCTGGCCGGGGCCATGGGCAGGCCGGTCTGGATCCTCAACCGCTTCGACGCCTGCTGGCGCTGGCTTGAGGGCCGCGACGACAGTCCCTGGTATTCCAGCGCACGTCTGTTCCGGCAAGCCGCGCCCGGAGACTGGCGGGCGGTTGTCGAGTCGGTGAAACGCGCCTTGGTGGAGATGGCGAGCGCGAAGGCCTAGATCGCGACGCCGCCCCTAGCTTCCCGTCTGCGAAAACGCGGTGATCACCGTCTGAATCACCGGCCCCGCCCAGCCGAGGCCGGAGGCGCTGAGGGCGATCTGGACCAGGGTCATCAGGCCGGCGACCACCGCGCCCTTCAGGTCGAGGGCGGCCATGCCGGCGGTAGTGATCAGCGAGCTCAGGGCGTCGTCGGTGGCGCTGGTGACCAGGTCGGCGGCCTCCGCGTCGGTGAGGCTGCCGGCGAGATGGTAGGCCTCGATATCGGCAAGGCTTTTGGCGAGGACGCCCGCGGCGGTTTCCAGCGCGGTCGCCTGGGCGCCCGTGAGGCCGGACACCTTGCCCTGCATCGCCGCCAGCACCTGGGCGGCGACCGCGTTCACATTGACCGGCATGGTCTATTGCCCCTTCGGCTTGGCGTTTTCGTAGGTAAGCAGGTTGCCGGCCGCGCCGTCGAAGCTGGTCTTCTTGTCCTGGGCAAGGCCCGGCGGCAGGCAGGCGGGGTCCTTGGCCTGAGCCGCCGCCCGGAACCGGTCGAAGCCCTTCTGCAACGCCCTGGCGCCATTGGTGGAGAAGCTGTTGTTGGGCAGGCTGTTCGCCTGCGTGACCAGGGCGGCCAGGTCGCTGTCGACCAGATTGAACTGCGCGGTGTTGGCGCTGTAGGAACAGCTGGCCGGCGACGAGAGCGTCGCGAACAGGGCGTCGGCGTCCCGCTGGGCCGCGCCCAGATCAGCCACGGTGGTCGGATCGAACTTGGGCGGATGCTGGATGATGTAGGGCAGAATCTGCTGGCATCCGGACAGCGCCAGGGCGCAACAACCGGCGACTGCAATGAAGCCCGCCGAAAGACGCCGACCCTTGAACATCATGGTGCAGATCCCCCTAGGTTTCACCGGACCCTATAGGGAAGACGATCAGCCTTCAATCGGCGGACGTATAGGCTAATCCTCCGCCAACGCCTCGATCAGCGGCCCCAGGAATGGCTCGTAGGCGCGCCATTTGCCGACCGAGCTGCGGTAGACCGGCTCCCTGACCTGGGCGGCGCTGGCGGTGTGAACCCAGCGCGTGGTGTTGTGGAAATCCAGGCAGCGGTCGTCCCAGTCCAGGCCGCAGTGGGCGATGACGCGCCGCGCCTGAGTTTCCAGGTCGGCGGTGGTGTCTTCATAGTCCACCTCCAGCATCACCCCTTCCGGCAGGACCTCGCGCCAGTGGGCCATGAGGCGGTCGTAGGCCCGATAGTAGCGGCCCAGTTCGCCAAGCTCGTAGCTATAGGGCAGATCGCCGCCGAACAGCTTCTGGAAGCAGGACAGGCCGGTGTCGACGGGGTCGCGGCGGGTGTGGATGATCCGCGCGCCCGGCAGGGCCAGTGAGATCAGACCCAGCTCGCTGAAATTCTCCAGCGCCTTGTCGGTGACCCGGCCTGAGTCCGGCGCGACCTGGCTTAGCATGTGCGCATAGGCCTGGCCGATCTGCCGGAACGCCCCGGCGCTGGCCGGGAGCGGCGCGTCGGGGTCGACCAGCATCGCCCGGGCCTCGGGCGCCAGGCCGGCGACGGTGCGGACCAGCAGATCGCTTTCGCCGGTGGCGAACACCTGTGGATGGCTGGCCAGAATCTGCTCGATCAGGGTCGAGCCGGACCGGGGCATGCCGACGATGAAGATGGGCGCAGTCGTGGGATCGCCAGCGCCTGCGAGCGCTCGCAGGCGCGCGGCGGGATAGGCGATGCGAATCTGCTCCAGCCGGCCGATGGTCCGGGTCTCGTCATAGGCGATCTGACGGCGCTTCAGCTCAGCGCCTAGCGCAAGCTGTTCGAAAGAGCGGGCCGCTTCGCCGGCGTCCGCGTGGGCCTTGGCCAGGGCGTAGTGAAGATAGATGCGGTCGTCGATGCTGTAGCCGCCGGGGTTGGCCGCCAGCGCCTCCATCGCCCGCACCCGCGGCTCGCCCGCGGCCATCTTCCGGCAGAGGGTCAGGTTGTAGTAGGCGCGGACCTTGGCGGGCTCCAGGTCGATGGCCCGCTCCAGCGCCTCGCGCGCCTGGTCCAGCAGGCCGAGTTCCGCCAGCAACATGCCCTTGTTGCCGAGGGCGTCGGCGAAGTCCGGCCGCAGGGCTAGGGCCGTGTCATAACCCGCCAGGGCGTCCAGCGGCCGGTTCAGGCTGGTCAGGGCGATGGCGCGAACGTTGTGGGCCTCGGCCTGGCCGGGGTCGATCGCCAGCGCCCGGTCATAGCTGGCCACCGCCTCGGCGGGCCGGCCCAAGGTCCATTCCAGGAAGCCGCGGTTGCTCAGGGCTTCGACGAAGGCGGGATTGGCCTCGATCGCCGCGCCGTAGCTGGCCAGGGCCTCGTCCCGCCGGCCAAGGGCCTTGAGCACATTGCCGCGATTGTTGAGCGTGTCCGCATAGTCCGGCCGGATCGCCAGCGCCGCGTCGAAGCTGGCCAGGGCCTGGTCCAGCCGCCCCAGATCCTGCAGCGCCGCGCCGCGATTGTTGAGCGCCTCAAGGTAGTCCGGGCGTTGCGCCAGCACCGCGTCATAGCTGGCCACCGCCTCCTCGGGCCGGCCCAGCTCCTGCAGGGCGCGGCCGCGATTGCAGAGCGCCAGCAGATAGGCTGGCTGAAACGCCAGGGCGATGTCGTAGCTGGCCAGCGCGTCCTGCCGCCGGCCGAGCGCCATCAGCGCCAAGCCCCGGTTGGTCAGCGCCTGAGCGAAGGTGGGGTTGAGGGCGATGGCGGCGTCATAGCCGGCCAGGGCCGCCTCGTTGAGCCCCAGCAGGCGCAGGGCGTCGGCGCGGCGGCAGTGGGTCTCGGCGATATCGGCGCGCAGCGTGAGGGCGCGGTCATAGCTGGCCACGGCGTCCGCGAAATCGCCGCCGGCGGCCTGGACCAGGCCCAGATCGGACTGGAAGGTCGGCTCGTCGGCCCTCAGGGCGACCGCCTTGCCCAGGAAGGCCAGG
>Ga0302314_10021100_pt1 | contig 10745 bp, 8 predicted proteins | sample III_Palsa_N2_3_FD_200533 | JGI IMG/M metagenome (GOLD analysis project Ga0302314, IMG submission 200533) | Peat permafrost microbial communities from Stordalen Mire near Abisko, Sweden - III_Palsa_N2_3 | ecosystem: Environmental > Terrestrial > Soil > Palsa > Peat permafrost | place: Sweden... | reverse complement strand
GCCGACGAGGTCGACTGCTCCCGCGGCGACGTGATAGCGGCCGCCAGGTCCCCCACGGAGGTCGCCGATCAGTTCGAGACCACCATCGTGTGGATGGCTACCGACCCGATGCTGCCTGGCCGCTCCTACGGCCTCAAGCTGGGGGCCACGATGGTCACCGGCACGGTCGCAGAGCCGAAATACAAGATCAACGTCAACACCCTCGAACACCTGGCCGCCCGCCAGCTCGAGTTGAACGAGATCGGCGTCTGCAACATCAGCCTCGACCGCTCGATCGCGTTCGATCCTTACGAAGCGGATCACGACCTCGGCGGCTTCATTCTTATCGACAAGATGACCAACGCCACGGTCGGCGCGGGGATGATCCACTTCGCCTTGAGGCGATCGCAGAACATCCACTGGCAGGCGGTCGATGTCACCAAGGAGACCCGTGCGCGCGCCAAGGGCCAGGCGCCGGCGGTGCTGTGGTTCACCGGCCTCTCCGGCGCCGGCAAGTCGACGATCGCCAACCTGGTCGAGAAGAAGTTGCTCGCGGACGGGCGCCACACCTATCTGCTCGACGGCGACAATGTGCGCCACGGACTCAACCGCGACCTCGGCTTCACAGACGCCGAGCGTGTGGAGAACATCCGCCGGGTATCGGAGGTGGCCAGGCTCATGGCCGACGCCGGTCTGATCGTGCTGGTCTCGTTCATCAGCCCGTTCCGCTCGGAACGGCAGATGGCGCGCGACATGATGGCGGAGGGAGAGTTCATCGAGGTCTATGTCGAGACCCCGCTGGCGCTGGCCGAACAACGCGACGTAAAGGGCCTGTACGCCAAGGCCCGGCGTGGGGAACTTTCCAACTTCACCGGTATCGACAGCCCCTACGAAGAGCCGGAGGACGCGGAGATCCGCGTCGACACCAGCACCCTGTCGGCCGAACAGTCCGCCGACCTGATCGTGCGCCACCTCTACAACCGGTAGGTCTTCAGAACTCCAGCACGATCTTGCCGAAGTGGGCGTTGGCGCGCATGGCGCGCAGGGCCTCCACGGCGTCGGTGAACGGGTAGATCTTGTCGACGACGGGAGCGATCTTGTGCGTCTCGATGGCCCGGCACATGGCCTCGAACATCACCCGCGAGCCCACCGATACGCCTTGCAGTTTGGCCCCCGAGGCGATCATCGAGCCCATCTGTAGCGGTTCAGCGGCGCCGCCGAGCACGCCGATGATGGCGATGTGCCCCATCAGAGCGATCGAACGCAGGCTTTCGGTCAACGTGCCCCCGCCGCCGACCTCCATCACGAAGTCGACGCCGCGTCCGCCTGTCAGCTCGCGCGCGGCCCGGCCCCATTCGGGCGTGTTCTTGTAGTTGATCAGGTGATCGGCTCCCAGAGCCCGGGCCCGCTCCAGCTTGGCGTCGGACGACGAGGTGACGATGGTGCGATAACCGGCCGCCTTGGCGAACTGCAGGCCGAATATCGAGACGCCGCCGGTGCCCTGCAGCACGACCCAGTCGCCCGGCTGCAACCGGGCGTCTTCGAAAAGGGCGCGCCAGGCGGTCAGCGCGGCGCAAGCCAGCGTCGAGACCTGGTTGTCGGTCAGGAAAACCGGGACCTTCGAGAGGCCGTCCTCATGGAACGCCGCCAGTTCGCGGCCAGCGCCCGGAATCGGGATGCCGAGGGCCGACATCTGCGACTCATAAGTCGGCTTGCCGGAAATCCACCTCTGAAAGAACAGGGTGGACACGCGGTCTCCAATCGAGAATCGCGTCACGGCGGCGCCGATGGCCTCGACCACGCCACAGCCATCGGAAAATGGCGTCAGCGGCAACGGGGTGCCGCGTCCGTAGACACCTTCGAGCATCAAAAGGTCCCGGTAGTTCAGTGAGACCGCCCGCATCCGCACGAGCACGTCGTGAGGACCAGGTTCGGGATCCGGCAATTCGACGACTTTGAGATTATCCAGGCCTAGACCATCAGTGAGTTGAAGGGCGCGCATTCGGTGAAATCCTCAGGTTATCGGAAGCAAGACGGGGCGTTGTTGGTCGGCGAGGGTGATGCGGTCGGGCCTACTTCGCGAAATCGAGGATCTCGCTGAAGCCGGAGGGCGCGTGCGGACCGAGGACCAGTTGCTCGAGAATGCCCCGCCCGACCTGCTCGAAGCCCGATGCGCTGCGGTAGGTGACCTTGCTCAACGCCTGTACGTGCAGGTGATGTGGCAGATGCACGTCGACGTCGCCGAGCTTCAGGTCTTCGCGCTCGACGGTGAGAGCGCCGTGCGCCAGGCCGTGGGCCCATTTGGGATGGCCGTAGCCGAGGCCGAGCATGAAGAACTGCAAACCCGGCTCGTAGATCACCTCCATGTCGTGCCCCTGCCCTTTCAGCGACACCACAGCGTGGCTGGCGTGGCGGGTCCCCGACTTCCAGTCGACCTTGATCGAGCATTCGGCGATCTCCACCAGGCCGTCGACCCCCACGCCTTCGGGCGCCCAGACCGCGCGCCGGTTCCAGGCCTCACCCGCCTCGTCCTCGTTGGTGTGGAAGTAGAAACTGCCGGCCGGGAAATTGCTGGGTGACCACATCCAGTAGAACTGCATGGGAGCCGGGGGGATCAATTCCTGACCATCGCGCACGCCCACCGGCCGCACGCCCCAGGAGCGGTCGCGGGTGCCGACGAAACCGTCCACGCTCTTGCGCACCCCATCCAGCTCGATCCAGCCGCTGTAGCGCCCGTTCTGGGTAAGGCGCGTGTAGTCCATGAACGCACGCGGACCGTGGCGGCGGATGAACCGTGGCTCCTCGACCGGGAATGCCCGGCCCTCGAAGACTATCTCGGCGCGCAGGCCGTGGTCAGGCGAATCGACCAGGATCTTCAGCGACTTCAGCGGCTCCAGCACCTCGATGGCGATCGGCCCGACGTGCAGGTCCATGCGCTCCATCCCCAGCCAGCGGCTGGCGTGCAGGGCGGTCTGGACGCCGTCGCGGATCACGCAGAAACTGGCGTCTGCGATGTTGAGGTGGGGATAGACGCCAAATGCCAGGGCGAAAAAGTCGTCCCCCTCGTACGGGTAGGCGTTGAAGAAGTAGCGATCATAGAAGTTGCGATCGGTGCCGGAGTAGGCGATCGGCTCGCTCGTCTGGTGAATCGGAAAATCGTCGCCCTTGGTCAGCACCATGATCGTGTCCTCCTGTTGATTTCAGCCTAGGGTGTCGCCGATCCCCCTGGCAATCATGACGAAGGGTCAACCGTGATCTGGACGCGCAGAAACTGGCTGACGCTGGCGGCGATCAGCGGCCTCATCAGCATCGCCGTCGGGGCGTTCGCCGCCCATGGCGTCACCGATGCGCGCGCCAAGGACTTGCTGAGGACGGGCGCGCAGTATGAATTCATGCACGCGATCGCGACGGTCGCCTGCGCCGCCTTCATGCAACTGGGCGCCCCGCGCGCCCGATTTGCTCCGGCAGCATTTCTGTCAGGCTCCTTGCTGTTCAGCGGTTCGCTCTACGCCCTCGCCTTCGGCGCCCCGCGCTGGACCGGAGCGATCACGCCGATCGGCGGCCTTCTCTTCCTGATCGGCTGGGCGGTGCTGATCTGGGCGGCGAGGCAGGTGGATCGCGGGCTGCGAGCGAGCGCCGCCGGACAAGAATAAAACGCCGAGGCGTCATACGCGTCTTCTTGACTCGCTGAACAGGCGCTTTCCGATTTAAAGAACGCAGATGGACCGCACCCCGTTTTCCCCCGAGCCGATGTCGACCGCCAACCGCCGCAACCTCTATCCAGAGACCCAGCCTTTCGCCAGCGGCTGGCTGCCTGTGCAAGGGCCGCACGAAATCTACTACGAACAGTGCGGCGTGCGATCGGGCAAGCCGGCCGTGGTGCTGCATGGCGGACCGGGCGGCGCGATCAACCCGACCATGCGGCGGTTCTTCGACCCCGATCGCTGGCGCGTGACCCTGTTCGACCAGCGGGGCTGTGGCAAGAGCCGCCCCAATGCGTCGCTCGAGGACAACACCACCTGGACCCTCGTCGAAGACATCGAACGCCTGCGAAAGCACCTGGGCGTCGATAAATGGACCGTGTTCGGCGGCAGCTGGGGCTCGACCCTGGCGTTGGCCTACGCGATCACCTACCCCGAACGCGTCGACGCTCTGGTCCTGCGCGGGATATTCCTGATCACCCGGCGCGAGGTGCAGTGGTTCTACCAGGATGGCGCCTCGATGATCTTCCCCGATTCCTGGGAGAATTTCGTAAAGGTGATTCCGCTGGAGGAGCGGAGTGACATGGTCGGCGCCTACCATCGCCGCCTTACCCACCCCGACCGCAAGGTCCAGGCTGAAGCGGCCGCCGCCTGGAGCCAGTGGGAGGGTGACAGCCTCTCGCTGAGAGGCCCGCAGGCCCGCCCAGCCAAGTTCGACGAGATCGACTTCGCGATCGCGTTCGCTCGCATCGAATGCCATTTCTTCGTCAACAATGGTTTCATGGCCGAGGACGGCTGGCTGCTGAAGAACATCGACAGGATCCGCCACATCCACGGCTGGATCGTTCAAGGGCGGTTCGACGTGGTCACCCCGCTGGAAAGCGCCTGGTCCCTGAAGAAGGCCTGGCCCGAGGCGACCTTCAACCTGATCTGGGACGCCGGCCACGCATCGACCGAACCTGGCGTCATCGACGGCCTGGTCAAGGCGACCGACGCCGCGCTGGGTGTCTAAAAACCATGTCCGAAGATCAAATCCTGCAAGTCGAGACGAAAGACGCCGTTCACTGGCTGACGCTGAACCGACCTGACCGCCTGAACGCGATCAATCAGCCGATGGCCGATGGCATGCTCGCCTATTTCGAGGCGCGGCGACGGGACAGCGAGACGCGTGTGATCGTCGTCGCCGGGGCCGGCCGAGCGTTCTGTTCGGGCGCCGACCTCAAGGCGGCGGCCCAGCCGGACCGGCTGCGCGATGGACCCAACGGCGACTGGGTGCTGCGGGATGTGATGAAGGCGATGCGCGCCTGTCCGCAGCCGATCGTCTGCCTGGTTCACGGCGCGGCGGCCGGCGGCGGCCTGGCGATGGCCCTGGCGTCGGACATCATTCTCGCCGGTGAGAGCGCGGCGTTCCACCCCGCCTTCATCAAGATCGGGCTGTCAGCGACGGAACTGGGCGTCAGCTGGCGGTTGCAGCGAACGATCGGCCTGTCGAAAGCGCGCGAGATGCTGCTGACCGGCCGGCCGATGAACGCCGCCGAGTCGCTGCGGACCGGTCTGGTGTCTCAGGTCGTCCCGGACGCCGACCTGCGCGCCACCGCCGCGTCGCTGGTGGAAGATATGCTCAAGGCGGCCCCGGACGCACTGCGCGTGTCCAAGCGCAGCTTCGACGCCAGCCTGGAAATCCCCTGTTTCGACATGGCGCTGGAAGCCGAGGAGCGCGGCCAGATCCAGATGATCCGCCAGGGCGCCGGTCTGGGACGGGGTCAGGCGACGCCCGAGACTAGTTGATCCGTCGCCCGCCCGCCGGCCAGTAGGGTTTGCGCAGCTCGGTCTTCAGGATCTTGCCGGCGCCCGATAGCGGCAATGGCTCGGTGCGAAACTCCACTGAGCGGGGACATTTGTAGCCGGCGATCAGGGCCCGGCAATGTTCGATGATCTCCTCGGCCGAGACCATGGTCCCGCCGCGCACGCGCACGATGGCGTGGACGCGCTCGCCCCATGTGTCGTCCGGCACGCCGATCACCGCGCATTCGACAACGTCGGCGTGGGCGGAGAGCGCGTTTTCGACTTCGGCCGAGAAGACGTTCTCGCCGCCGGACACGATCATGTCCTTCACCCGGTCGACCAGATAGACGAACCCCTCCCCGTCCATGTAGCCGGCGTCGCCCGTGCGCAGCCAACCATCGACGAGGGTCGCCGCGGTGAGATCCGGCATGTTCCAATAGCCGAGCATGGCGCCGGGGCTTTGCACGGCTATCTCGCCAATCTCGCCGAGCGGGCGCTCATTCATCGCCTCGTCGACGATCCTCACATCCACACCGACGATCGCGCGACCAGCCGAGCGCAGGTAGGATTTCCCGTCAGATGACGGTCGATGGAATCGGGGTTCGAGGATGGTCGCGGCCGGCGAAAGTTCGGTCTGACCGTAGGCCTGGCGGAACTGAGCATTCGGGAACATCTCGATCGCCTGCAGCAGCAGGGCCTCGGAGATCGGCGAGGCTCCATAGGCGACGAGGCGCAGGGACGTGAAATCGACAGGGTGCGTCTTGGCGTACTCGCGCAGCATGCCGAACATCGTCGGTACGAACACCGCCTCGGTCACGCCGTGAGCGGCGACGGCCGCGACCACGTTCTGCGGGCTGAAGAACGGCACAACCACATGCGTGCCCCCCATCATCGTCACCCCGATGATCCGCGACCCGTCCGACAGATGAAACATCGGCGGCGAGTGGAGGAAGACGGTGTCGGCGGACATCGGCACCGTGGCGAAGGTGCACAGAATGTTGGAGATGAGGCTGTGGTGCGACAGCATCACGCCCTTCGACCGCCCCGTCGTGCCGCCGGTGTAGAAGAGCGCGGCGAGATCGTGGTCCTGGCCGCAGGCGTCGGCGGCGGGCGCGAAGCCGGCGATCAGGTCCTCGACGCCGGTCAAGCCACCCGGCGCATCGCCGTCCTCCAGGAAAACGCTCGCCCTCACGCCACACGCCTCGGTGATCGGCCCGGCCATGGCGGCAAAATTCCCGTCGACCAGCAGGATGCCGACTCCGCAGTCACTAATGGCGTGGACGTGCTCAGCCAGCGCCCACCGCGTGTTGCCAGGCACAATGACGCCGCCGGCCCACCAGACCGCATAATAGGCCTCGATGTAAAGATCGCTGTTGAGCGCGATCACCGCGACGCGGTCGCCGCGCCTCAAGCCAAGCGCGACGAGGCCGGCGGCGAATCGCGCGACCCGGTCCAGAACTTCGCTCCAGGTCCGACGCCGATCGCCAAACACGGTGGCGAGGCCGTTCGGCCTGATCGTGGCCGATCGGTGAAGGCCTTGGGTTAGATACATGAATGATTCCCCTCGCGCCGTATCTGCGCCAAATACAAACCCGGGATAGCTGGACGGAGCGACCAACGCACCCCGTCTCAGATCAGCGTCCCCTTGCCACCTGTCACTTCGCTGTAGCGATGCACGCGCACCGACAGCACCAGGGCGAAACCGGCCATCATGGTGATCATCACGGTGCCTCCGAAAGACAGCAGCGGCATCGGCACCCCGACGACGGGGGCCAGACCCATGACCATCGCGCCGTTGATCAGGACGCAGAGGGCGAAGGTGGTGGTGACACCCGCCGCCGCCAGGCGGCCGAAATGGCTATGGGCCAGCGAGGCCATGCGCAAAGCCATGAAGATCGCGGCGGCGTAGAGGACCAGGACGGTGGCGCAGCCGACAAAACCGAACTCCTCGGCCAGGGAGGAGAATATGAAATCGGTGGACTTTTCGGGCAGGAAGTTGAGCTGGGACTGGGTTCCCAGGCCCAGGCCCTTGCCAAGCAGGCCGCCGGATCCCAGCGCGATCTTCGACTGGATGATGTGATAGCCAGAGCCGGAGCGGTCGGCCTCCGGGTTGAGAAAGGTCAGCAGGCGCGCCCGCTGATAGGCCTTGAGCACAAACATGAAAGCGAGGGGTACGACCGCGCCGACGGCGACCAGCACGCCAGCCACGATCCGCAGGCTGAGGCCCGCCAGCACCATGATGATCCCGCCGGTGAGCGCGATGAGTACGGCGGTGCCGAGGTCGGGCTGGTGGGCCACGAGCGCGGCGGGCGCGCCGATCAAGGCAAGTGGGATCAGCAGCCACCAGGAAAACCTGGCCTGATCGGAGGTGAGGCCGTTGTAGAAACGCGCCAGGGCGAGCACCAAGCCGATCTTGATCATCTCGGACGGCTGCAGGCGAATCGGGCCGATATCCAGCCAACGCTTGGCGCCAAGGGTCGAATGTCCGACCACGGCGACGGCCAGAAGCATCAGCAAGCCGATGGCGTAGGTCGGATAGGCGGCGGCGAACCAGATGCGCACGTCGGCCATGGCTAATGCGATCATCAGCACGAAGCAGACTCCGTAGAGCGCGAGGTGTTTCCACGCCCACGGCGACCAGGTTTCCCCGGCGATCGAATACAGCATCAGCGCACCGAGGCCGGTGATGGCGGTGATCACCAAGCAGAACCGCCAGTCGATTTCGGCCAGCTTCACACTGAAGCGATCCCGTTCGCCCTGACGCGTGATGGACGGGGCAGTCACGCCGGGGATCCGTCAGCCGGCGTGGGTGGCGGGTTTGCTGCGCCTCCCGGTCCAGCGGCGGGATTGCTCAGGAGGCTCGAAGTACTTGTGGTGTCGGGCGGGGGTTGGACGATGCGGGCGCGGATCTGGGGGTCCTTGAGAAGAGCGACGCGCATGATCTCGCGGGCCTTCGGCGCGGCGGCGTCGGCGCCGAAGCCGCCATGTTCGACGAGCACGCTCATGGCGTAACGCGGATCGTCGGCCGGAGCGTAGGCGATGAACCAGGCGTGGTCGCGCTGGGACCAGGCCCCCACGCTGCCATGCGCGCCGCGCCCTCCGGCATAGGAATGCGACTGGGCGGTGCCGGTCTTGCCCGCCATCCTGACCTGGCCAAAACTGAGGTCGGCGGCGCCGTGCTCAGCGGCGGTGCCGCTGGTGACCACGGCGGCCATCGCGTCGCGAATGAACCGCAGGTGGTCGGGGTCAACGCCGAGCGGCGGCGCCTGGGCTCCCGAGGGCTGGATGACGTCGCCAATCGAGTGCACGAGGCGCGGCGTCAGGGCGGTGACGCCATTGGCGATGCGCGCAGCCTGGACACAAAGCTGCAGGGCGTTGACGTTGAGATAGCCCTGCCCGATGCCCATGCTGGGCGTCTCGCCCGCATGCCAGACCGGGTCACGCCGAAAAGCGCGGCGCTTATAGGCGCTATCGGGCACGAGACCGGGCTTCTGACCCGGGATGCCGAGATCGAAGACGCTGCCAAGACCGAACAAGCGAGCCATCTCGGCCATCCGGTCTGGCCCAAGTTGCAACGATGTCTGGTAGAAATAAATGTCGCATGACTTGCTGATGGCGTCGTGCATGTTCAGGGTGCCGTGGGCCTTGTCGCAGCCCCAGGGCCGGCCTCCCCAGAACCAGACCCGATTGCAGGTATGGGTGGTCGACGGATCGATGCCGTGCTTGAGGGCGGTCAACGCCACCAGGGTCTTGAAGGTCGAACCGGGCGGATAGGTCGCCGTCAGCGCCTTGTTGAAGAGGGGCTTATGATCGTACTGGGCCAGGGCCTGGTAGTCGGGCTTGGTCAGGCCCTTCACGAACAGGTTGGCGTCGAAGCTGGGACCGGAGAACAGGCACAGGACATCTCCGCTGCGGCAATCCATCATCACCGCGGCGCCACTGTCCTCGCCGAACACCTCCATGGCCCGGTTCTGGATGTCGGCGTCGAGGGTCAGGCGCAACGGCGCGCCCGGGGTGGCGGGGATGTCGCCGCCTGGATCCTGGCGGACCACCCTGCCCTTCACGTCGACCTCGACCTTGCGCGCACCGGGCCTGCCACGCAGGTCGAGATCGAATGATTTTTCAACGCCTTGTTTGCCGATCCTGAATCCCGGATTGAGCATTATGGGTTCGGAGTTCGGGCCGGTCTTGGTGACGTCGCTGGCGCTGACCTTGGCCACATAGCCGATCACATGAGCGAAGGCGCCGGAGAACGGGTAGACCCTCACCTCGCCCATGTCGGCGGTGACGCCGGGCAGTTCGGGCGCGCGGGCGTTGACCGCGGAAAACTGATCCCAGCTCATGTCCTCCATGAGCGTGACCGGCGCCTTGTCGGGCGCGGCGTCGATGTCGTCCGCAAGCCGGGCGCGGTGGGCGTCGTCCATGGGGATCAGCTCGGCGATCTTGGCGAGGATCGCGTCGATGTCGGTGTTCTCATCCTTGGCCAGCAGCAGGCGAAAGTCTGGACGATTGGAGGCGAGGACCACGCCGTTGCGATCGAAGATGATCCCGCGCGGCGGCGGTGTGAGCAGGAACTGGAACTGATTGTGCTCGGAGAGCATCTTGTAGCGGCTGGCTTCGATCAGCTGCAGCTGAGCGAGCCGGCCGCCAAGCGCCACCAGGCCAACGCCCGCGAGGCCTCCGAACAGAAAGGTCCGACGGTGGAACAGCGACTGACGCTCGTTGACGTCGTCGAAGTAGATGGTGGGCTTGATCATCGGAAGCGCACGTCCGCGCCCTCGTAGCGCTGGATGAGGAGAAAGGCGACGGGAAACAGCAGCACCGTGGCGAGATACTGCCAGGCCACGCCAACGAGCGTGACGGCGATCCCGGCGCGTAGCGAAGCCAGCCCCCAACCGGCCCCCAGAGCCAGGGCGCTCACCAGCGCATAGCTCGCCGCGAGGCCGATGAATTCGAGCTGAGCCACAGAGCGCTGGACGAACAGAACCGGCGCATAGGCCGCCAGCAGGCAGATCGGCCACAGGCCAAGTGGTCCGCCCCACAGCAGGTCGAGAAACAATCCAAGCACTAGCAGAACGAACGGTGGCAGCACCGAGGGCCGGATGGCGGCCCAGGCGAAAGCCACCGCGACCGGGAACACCGGCTCGGGGAGCCGCAGGCCGAACAGACGCGCCGGCGCGGCGAACAGCACGGACGCGACAGCGCAGGCGAGCGCCGGGAGCAGCAGCCATTGGACCGGATTCAGGTGTCGAACGGTCAGCGCGCTCATGGGCGGGCCGA
>Ga0302314_10021099_pt1 | contig 10745 bp, 5 predicted proteins | sample III_Palsa_N2_3_FD_200533 | JGI IMG/M metagenome (GOLD analysis project Ga0302314, IMG submission 200533) | Peat permafrost microbial communities from Stordalen Mire near Abisko, Sweden - III_Palsa_N2_3 | ecosystem: Environmental > Terrestrial > Soil > Palsa > Peat permafrost | place: Sweden... | reverse complement strand
TCGGCTTCGCTCAGGTCAGGCTCTGACCCAGCTTTCAGCCCCGTTCGGAACGACGCTTGAGGACAGCCAGTACCATCCCTACGTCCTCGATAGAGTGCGTCATGGTCTGGAAGACGCCAAGCAGCAGGGCACAATCTCGCAGGACGATGTAGAGAAGCGGTTGAGCCACTGGTTGTGGCGAGTTAAGGCAAAGCAGGTTCCTCGCCGGGCTTGGCGCCCGGTTCGGACTAACATCGCTTCTTGAAAGCCGGCTCCCTCAGTCGCTGAAGCCGGGTTGATTTGGGGGGTGCCTTACGGCACGATTGAAGTCGTGCCCTTCCCTAATCGTGGCGAGTGCAGGAATCCCACAGTGCCGGCATTCGTGAATCCCACTTCTCGCAAGGAACGCGAGAAGTGGGGCACACCATTTCGCTGATGAAATAACCGCGCGGGTGCAGAGCAGCGCGAAAATACTCCGCCGCTCCTTAGAGTTTCGACTTACTTACCTTACTTAGTGTCGTCATCGGGAGGATCTGGCGTGGAATCGTGCTTATCCCAGTGCATGCTATCGCCCGGCCTAACTTCACAAACCTGCCGGCATCCCGCCACAGGTGTTGGCAGATCCGCATTCCACACCCATCCCGTCGGAAGATAGCGTTCTTCTTCTTTCTCAATCTCCTCGGTCGGCACAAACGAGACCCGCATCCCTTTTTCGACCTGCATGAACTTACTCGAACTCGGCTGAAATCTGCCGGAGCCATCGTGCATGTGCGGCATGAAGACGCCCAGGTTGTATACGGATAACTTACGCATCATCTCTTGTACTTCGGGAAGCTGGATCGCTTCCTGAGCGGTCCGGAGTTCCTCCGGCAAGCTGGCTGCCTGTTTCTCAGTGATACTCATAGCCTCTCCTCTATCCATCGATTTAGTGTGATCCCGAGACAAGTTTCTCTGGCCCACTTACAGTTCGCAAACTATCTATCGTGGGGAGGCTATTACTCGATCCAGTCCTTGTCAAGCGAAACCGCGACTGTGCGTCGCTACGACCTCGGCGGCCGACCCTTGCGTTCTGTGCGATGGCGCCGTGGTTATCCACCCCAGAGCAAAGTCGGCGTGCCGGGAAGATGCAGCTTCGTGAAGTCTACGTTCGCCGGAAAGGGCAGACCGCGCAGGCCGCTGCGTTTACCCGTGCATTCCGCTAAAATGTGGCCGTGGATCAATTTGCTCCCGCACCGCGTCCGCCCCTCGATATCGCGGTCCTCACCCAGTTCCTGAACTCTCTCCACTCCTACAGCCAGGATCTGGTTCAGCATCTCAGCTCTGGTCAAAAGCTTTGCCATTACACCACTCTCGAAGGCGCGCTGGGCATCATCAGCAGCGGCGACCTCTGGCTCACGGATTCCCGCTATTCCAATGATGACGAAGAACTCAAATACGGCCATCAGCTCGTCGACGATGTTCTCGATGAGCTTGAAAACGACGCCAAGACTGACGTTCAGCGACTCGAATGGCTTCGTCGCCTCCGCGCGCGGATAAAGGAAGGGCGTCAGGAACATGTTTACATCTGCTGCTTCTGCGAGAAGGAGAACCTTCTCAGCCAATGGCGCGGTTACGCGGAGAACGGCGGCGGCCTCAGCATCGAGTTCGATCCCAACGGGTTTATGGCTGTCGCCGGGCCGGACTGCCCCCACGGCTTAATGCGACTCTGGAAGGTTTTCTATGATCGGTCGCAACAGGAAAAAATTGTCCGCGACGCCATCGAATATCCTTACTGGCCGGCAGGCGATGACGATCGCATCCGCTTCATCGTCGACGCTCTGCAGTTCTTCATGCCTACCTTCAAGAACGGCGACTTCAGAGAAGAGCAGGAGCGCCGCCTCATCTTCACGCCAAATCCAGCCGCTCTACCCAAACCGAAGTTTCGCACAAGACACGGCTTGCTTGTTCCCTACTTCAGTCTGCGCGAGTTATCGCAATCGCCCGGAATCGGCTTTGGCTTAGCGCTCTCCATTAAGAATGTTTTGATCGGTCCCGGCCCGCACCGAGCGCTGAACGTAGAAAGCTCCAAATTAATGCTTGACCAGCACGGTCACACCTCCGTTACCGTCCAAGCCTCGCCCACCCCATTTCGGGGATGATCCTTCGGCACACGCCCCTTGTCATCCTTGAAATCAGCGAAGCTGGCGATCCCGAGTGACACCTAACTCAAAGAGAATGCCCGAGCCTACCCACCTTTGAGTCCGTTTTTGCAGGTGGGCAGGCCGGAGGCATCCACCTCAACTCATAATCCACAACATCTCCGCCTACTGCTGCCCAAACACATAAGCCGCCCCCTCATCCAGATTCTCTCCAATCTGAGCCTGCGGAGCTCCCGCCACTACTGTCCCGCCACTCACCGCCACTGACGTTCCCAGTTGATCGTTGATGTTTCCATCCGAAGCCACAATTTCCGCGCTTGCGGTCGACATATTCTTCCATCCACCGGACGGCTCCTCGTAAACATAGGCCGCCCCCTGTTGCGGATTCACTCCCACCAACTGATACGGATTGCCCGAAACCACAGTCCCTCCGCTTACCGCCACGCCATACGCGCCGTCGTTGGTGAGCAGCGCCGTTTGGTTCATGTCGGCCCATCCCCCTGGCGGCTTCACAAAGACGTAAATCCCAGTGGAGCCCGCCGCGGTCGACACCGTGTTTCCACTGATAGCCGTGACTAAGGCTCCTGCATTGGTTCCCACCAGCCTCGCTGTTTCTGTGATTCCAATCTTGTTCCAGCCGCCCGCCGGCTTCACATAAACAAAAGTGACGCCAAATTGATAGGCATCGGGCGACGCCGCCACAATCACATTGCCGCTGATCGCCACACTCGCCAGGCTGGTAAGCGCGGTATCGGTCAGCTCAGCATTCGGCTTCGAGCTCGAAACCCATCCTTCCGCGGGCTCGTTCCAAATCACCGCGGTCCCGTTGTTGGTATTGATCGCCACTACCTCGCTGCCATTCGTGGCCACTATGCTCCCGACTGAGGCTCCCGCCTGCGCCAAATTCAGTTGGGCGGTTTCCGTCATGTTCGTCCAGCCACTCGCCGGTTCCACATAAACGTACTCGACACCATAGTTCACAGGATCGGAATTCTTATGGCTCCGCGAACTCACTACGATCGTGTTCCCACTGATCGCAACCGAGTAACCAAAATTGTCGCCTGCCTCTCCGTTGGAAGGCGTCAACTCCGCAACTTGCGTAACCACTCCGGAATTGTTTTCGTAGACAAACGCCGAGTTCAGATTGGCTCGCCCTTTTCCCACCACGATGGTCGAACCATCAATGGCCACGCTGGTGCCGAAATAGTCATTCGTCTCGCCATCGGGCGCGGTTAGTTTTGCGATCTGGTCGAATGTTGCTGGCGGCAGTTGATTGAGTCGTACATCGCTCGCGAAAGCGCTCAACGAAAGCGCCACACACAAGACCGCAGCGAAAGAAACTTGCTGGCTACGCATTGGGATAGTCCTCCTCAGTGATTTTGAACGAAGTGGCCCCAGACGAAATGAAAAGCTTGGGGGGAGGATTTCAGGCCAGAAAAATCGTGCACCCATAAATACATCCACGACGCGCATCACGTCAAGGCGCACGAAGAAAATCTCGGCCGCGCATACCTTCGTGTACCTTCGTGGTTCGTGACTTTAGGACACCACCCCGGTCAGGCCTGTGTCTCATTTGCCCCGCTTTCGGTATACTAGAGAAGAAAAGTATGCCGGTCCTGAAAAACATCGCTGCCATCGCGAAGGGCATGAGCATCACCTTCATGGAGATGTTCCAGCCAACGACCGTGGAAAATTATCCCGACGGCAAGGGTCCGCTGCGCGGCGCGCGCATCGAAGCCCGCTTCCGCGGCGCCCACGTTTTGCAGCGCGACGAAAACGGTTTGGAAAAATGCGTCGCATGTTTTCTGTGCGCCGCCAACTGTCCCTCGAACTGCATTTACATCGAAGCGGCGGACAACAGCGCAGAACACCGCGTAAGCGGCGCCGAACGTTACGCCAAGGTTTACAATATCGACTACAATCGATGTATCTTTTGCGGGTATTGCGTGGAGGCTTGTCCCACCGACGCTATTACGCATGGGCATGGATTTGAGCTCGCGACGTTTAATGCGAGCAATCTGGTGTACCGCAAGGAGCAAATGCTGGCCCCCCGGCCAGCACACATGGGGGCGAACGTAGTATTCAATCAGGCCGACGTGGATGGTGGAGCTCCTAAGGAGATGGTTGCGGGGAGCTAGAATTTTCCAGTTCGAACCAGACACGCCGGTCCGCAAGGACCGGCGTTTTGCATGGTAGTACCTACGTACCTAGTGACACAAGACACTTGGCCACGGATTTGCACGGATTCACACCGATAAAGCTAAGGGCTGACGGCTAAGAGCAACGAGCTTTGAGTATGAATGATTTTTTACAAACCGTGAAAGAGCGCGTTGTGGTTTATGACGGCGCGATGGGGACGAATATTCAGACGCGCAATCCTACTCTGGACGATTACTGGGGGAAGGAGAATTGCAGCGAGGTGCTGGTGCTGAGCCGTCCTGACATTATTCGCGACATTCACGCGGATTTCTTTCATGTGGGCTGCGACATTATCGAGACCGATACTTTTGGCGGATCGCGGATTGTGTTGGCAGAGTTCGAGCTTGGGGATCGAGTGCATGAGATCAACGTGAAGGCGGCGCAACTGGCGCGGGAAGTAGCCCAGCAATTTTCGACGAAGGAACGGCCTCGGTTTGTGGCTGGATCGATGGGTCCGACTACGAAACTGCCTTCCCTTGGACACATTGGGTTTGAGGCGATGGCGGCGGCGTATGAGGAGCAGGCAGCGGCCCTGATCGAAGGCGGAGTCGATCTTCTGCTGATCGAGACTTGCCAGGATTTGTTGCAGGCGAAGATTGCGACCATTGGGGTGCTGGATGCGATTCGCCAGTCCGGGAAACGGCTTCCCGTAGCGGTGCAAGTGACGCTGCAAGAAAGCGGAACGATGCTGCTGGGCACGGAGATTGGCGCGGCGCTGACGGCCCTCGAGCCATTTGATGTGGACATTTTGGGATTGAATTGCGCGACCGGGCCGAAGGAGATGAACGATGCGGTGCGGTACCTGGCGCTGAATTCGACGAAGGAGATTTCGATTCTTCCGAATGCGGGGCTTCCCTTCAACGAGGGCGGGCACGCGGTCTACAAGCTGACTCCGGACGAATTGGCGGAGTATCACAAACATTTTGTCGTGGATTACGGCGTGCGCATTGTGGGCGGATGCTGCGGAACCCGCCCGGCTCACTTGAAAGCGGTCGTGGATGCGGTTTCCGGAGTGGAACCGGCGAAGCGCGAGGTAAGGCGCGTGGGCGCGGCTTCCAGTGCTTACACTTCCGTTCCGCTCGATCTGGAGCCGAAGCCGTTGATCGTCGCCGAAGAGATGAATACGACGACGAGGGTGGAACATTTCCGGAAGTTGGTACAGGGGAAGAAATACGACGACATTCTGGCGCTGGCGAAGAAGCTAGTGAACGAAGGCTCGCACATGCTGGATTTGTGCTGCGCGATCGTGGGAGAGGATGAGAAGGGATACATCTCGACGATTCTGGAGAGGATTGCGACGCGGGTTCCGGCGCCGATTCTGGTGGATTCGACTGAGGCGGACGTCGTGGAAGAGGCGCTGAAGAGGATTCCGGGGCGGGCAATTATCAATTCGATCAATCTGGAGGATGGAGAGAAGCGGACCTCGCTGGTGTTGCCGATGGCGAAGCGGTACGGGGCGGCGGTGATTGCGCTGACCATCGATGAAGACGGGATGGCGCTGACGGCGGAAAAGAAGGCTGCGATTGCACACCGGATTTTCGATTTGGCGACGAAGAAATACGGGCTCGACGGAACGGATTTGATTTTCGATGCGCTGACATTGCCGATTTCAACCGGGCAGGAAGATTACCGGAATGCGGGAGTGGAGACGCTGAAAGCAGTCGAGAAGATCAAGAAGGAACTGCCCGACGTAAAAACAATTTTAGGGGTGAGCAATATCTCGTTTGGGCTGGACGCCTATCCGCGGCGCGTGTTGAATTCCGTGTTTATGCACGAGGCGGTGAACCGCGGGCTGGATATGGCGATTGTGAATTATACAAAGGTTTATCCGCTGTACAAGATTCCGCAGGAAGAAGTGGATCTGGCGCGGAAGTTGATTTTCCGCGATGAGTCGGACGGCGATCCGCTGCAGAAATACATGAACCACTTTGCCGGGCTGAAGGGCAAACCGGCGGCTTCGACGACCGCGCATGTGGATACATTGTCGGTGGAGGACAAACTCAAGTTCGCGATTATCAATGGAGAGAAATCTGTCGGCGAAGGGGCGCGGAAGAAATCTTTGGAGGAACTGCTGGAAGAGGCGCTCGGGTCTTACTCGGTGCTGGAGTTGATCAACACGGTGCTCCTCGATGGAATGAAGACTGTGGGCGATTTGTTTGGTGCGCGCAAGATGCAACTGCCTTCCGTGCTGGATTCGGCGGGGGTGATGAAGCAGGCGGTGGCTTATCTTGAGCCGAAGATGGAGAAGAAGGAAGGCGGATCGCAAAAAGGGACTATCGTGCTCGCTACCGTGAAGGGCGATGTCCACGACATTGGGAAAAATCTGGTGGACATTATTTTGTCGAACAACGGATTCAAGGTGGTGAATCTGGGGATTAAGCAGCCGGGCGACAAGATTATCAGCGCCGCGCAAGAGCATGGGGCGGATGCGATTGGGCTGAGCGGGTTGCTGGTGAAGTCGACGCTGGAGATGAAGTATGTGATCCAGGACTTGCAGCGGCAGAAATTGGAGTTTCCCGTGATTTGCGGCGGGGCGGCGCTGACGCGGAAATATGTGGAAGACGATTTGCGGCGGGAGTATGCGAACGCGGTATTTTATGCGGAGGATGCGTTCGCGGGGCTGCACGTGATGGAAGATTTGGTGACCGAAGATGCGGCGCGGGAGACGCGGCTGCGCGATGGGCGCACGGTGAAGGAGTACGCGAAGGCGGCGGCGGTGGATGAGGAAAGTGGTCCGGTGTTTGCGGAACGCAGCCTGGTGGTGACGGATGCGCCAAATATTCCGGACCCTCCGTTCTGGGGCGTGCGGGTGAAGAGCTACGATGTGCGGGAGGTTTTTCCGTATATCAATGAGACTGCGTTGTTCAAGAATCAGTGGCAGTTGAAGACGGCTTCGCAGGCGGATTATGTGCGGCTGGTGGAGGAGAAGTTCCGGCCGATTAAGAAGAAGTTGGAAGAGGAAGTGGCGGAGTCGGGATTGTTTGAGCCCAAAGTTGTGTACGGATATTTTCCTTGCCAGGGTGACGGGAATGATGTGGTGGTGTACGCAGTGGCCAGTGGCCAGTGGCCAGTAGCCAGCAAAGGCGCTGCCGAGCTTCGCTCGGCTGGACAGCCCCCTCGACTTCGCTCAGGGCAGGCTCGGGCGGCTGTCCCTACACAGGCGGTGGAGCTCTTGAGATTTACTTTTCCGCGGCAGCGGGAGGGACGGAGGCTTTGTATCTCGGATTTTTTTGCCACCAAGGAATCCGGAACGATGGATGTGATTGGATTTTCTTTGGTGACGATCGGGGCTAAGGCTTCTGTGGAGACGCAGAAGTTGTTTGAGGGCGGGGAGTATACGAAGTATTTGTATTTGCACGGGCTGAGCGTGGAGACGGCGGAAGGGCTGGCGGAACTGCATCATAAGACGATGCGCGAGGAGTTGGGGATTGCGGGCGAGGATGCGGCGGCGATCCGGGATTTGTTTCATCAAAAGTATCGCGGGTCGAGGTATTCGTTTGGGTATCCGGCATGCCCGAATCTGGAGGATCAAACGAAGTTGTTTACGCTGCTGGAGCCGGAGAAGAATGTGGGAGTGCGGCTGACTTCGGGGTTTTTGCTGGAGCCGGAGCAGAGCACGTCGGCGCTGGTGGTGCATCATCCGGGGGCAAAGTATTTCGTGGTGTGAGTTCTTTGCCACGAATTTACACGGATGAACACGGATCACATCAAGAACAAGAATCTCTAAGACAGAGTGAGCGCGAGTCTCGGTGTAGAAATCCCTTGCGAGGCATGGAGCGCTGATGCGGTGAAAGGGGGCCTTCGACTGCGCTCAGGATGACAAACCTTCAGAAACTCGATGAGCCGATCCGGCTTCTAGAATGTCGTTACAAGGCGAAAAGTATATTGGCGCGAGGGGCCGAGTGCGTTGCCGGAGAAGAGTCCTCCGAAGTCGATTACTTCGAGTTCGTTGCTGAGGTTCTGGGCGTCGGCCTGCAATCGCAGCGAGCGTTTTTCCCTATGGTAGAGCTCGGCGCCCACGGAAACATTCTCGGTGAGGTAAGGATTGATGCGGCCGAGATTAAAGTTGAGGTGGTTAATCACCACTTGACCGTATTCCGTGGCATATTGCTCTGGGGTTAAATCAGGTTCAAACGGCAGTCCGCTGTTGTAATCGGCTCCCAGGGCGACCCACAAGCGCGGGGCAACCTGATAACGGACACGGGCGCGCACCGTGTTGCGCTGGTCCTGGGAATCGGGAAAATGCCCGGCGAGCTGGGTCGTCGCGCCGACGGCGTCGTCCCCAAGAAACAGACCGCCGGTTACCGGGTTCCAGACATTGCCCACGATATAGGAGTAGCTGGCGAAGCCGGAAAAGCGCCCCCAGCGTAGAACTTCAAGCTTGGCCTCCGCGCCGTAGAGAATGCCTTTCTCAAACGCGATGGGGAAGCTGATCCCGGTACTCAGAACTTGAGAGTCGTCGGCGTAGTTGTTCACGTTCCGGCGGAACACATTCGTATCCAGCCGCAGTTTCCCGAAGAATGCTTTCGTCGCTCCCAATTCATAATAGTTCCCGTGAGAAGGCTGGACCGGCAGCTGCAATGCGGGAACGCTGGTGTCCAGAGCCTCGGCAGCGGGAGAACTGGCTAAGAGAATGTTTTCGAAGGACGGCGTCTGGAAGATGCGGTCGTAGGAGCCGTGAAGATTTACGCCGATGGAGGGAAAGTAGCGCGAGATGGAGAGACGCGGGCTCACCGCGTTCTGGTTGACCTCCAATTGGTAATGGTCCCAGCGTAGGCCGGCGTTGACGGTCCAGTTGCCGAGACGGATTAAATCCTGAACGTAGGCCGATTGTTCGAGGTCGGGACGGCTGCCGGTAAAAGCAAAGTTTGTCGCACCCGCGTCCAAGATACCCAGATTGATGGGGCATTGAGGGTTTGAAAGGTTGGCGCAGTCGGGCATCACGTAGTTGAAGTGTTCGTGCAGGAATATCGCGTCGGATTCGATACCCGCCTTCCATTCCTGCCTGCCACGATGAATGGAGACGCTGCCGTTGATATATATCTCTTTGAAATCGTTGTGCTGGGTGGCGATGAGTGGCCACGAGGATGGGTTGGAATAAAAATCATTGGAGTTATCGCGGGCCATTCCGCGCAGCGTGCCTATCGCATTGGAGGAAAAAGTGTGCTGGTAGGAGACGCTGCCGATGGTTTCGAAGTTGTCGCCCGTCTGTAGCTGGCCGCCAGGAATGAAAACGCAGTCGACCGGTGGCTCTCCGGCGGGACCGGGTGGGCAGCCGACCATGTTATCCCCGTTCGGGACGTAGGCTCCGTTCTGCTGCACCAGTTCATTGGGGATGGCATAGCGGGCGAGTTCATGGCGGACGATGAGGGTGAGACGGTCTTTCGGTGTGAGGTCCCGCTCATAGCTCAGAGAAAAGCTGCCGGTGGTGCCGTTGTTGGTGTAATTCTCAGGGACGACGGGGTTGAGATAGTGGCTCGTCATGTTGCCGGAGGCGCTCAGGCCAAGCGTGTTGCCCTTCCATGTGTATTGGTCCTGAGTATTGATCCCGGCGGTATCGTAGGAGCCGCCGAAAAGAGTGAGTTGTCCGTGAAACCCGGGATCAGCGCTCTTGAGAGTATTGACCTCAACGACGCCGCCCAGCTTTCTGCCAAATTCGGCGGGAATGCCGGCGGTATAAATCTTGAGGGAATCGACGTCATCGGCTTCGACCTCCGGTCCGAAGCTTGGGGAACGATTGTCGGTGAGCGGTATGCCGTCGACGACAAATTGGGTCTGATATTCGGCGCCGCGTGGGTGGAGAACTGCATTGCCCTCGTAGAGCCATCCGGGTTCCGAGTTCACCAAGTCCTGCATGGAGCGGCCGGGCAGCGCGGTCAATCGGTTCTCAATCGTTTCCAAACCCATCTCATTGACTGAACCCGCCCGATAGGGATCGATCAGTGTGCCGGACGCGCTGACGCTTACCGATTCGGAAACTGGAGCCACTTTCATCCGAATGGTGCGGTCCAGAGGAATTGCCGAACGTATTTCGAGCGACTCGGACACCTCAGCAAAGCCTGGCGCGCGGACCTGGGCCTGGTAGATTCCGTAGGGCAGGCGCTTGGCATCCAGGTTGCCCTGATCGTCTGTAGCAAAGGTATGGCGATACTCGTTGCCCTGGCTGACGAGTTCAACAGCCGTTCTAAGGGGGAGGCCGTCGGGGTCGGTGACTTTGAGGCGAAGTTCTCCGGTGTTGCTCTGCGCCAGGAGCGGCAGGGCGATCAAGAGCAGCGCAAAGTGGAGAGATCGGCGCACGGTTGACTGGGGAATCTTTATGCTAACAGTTTCGCAGCAACGGATTTGAGTTACCAAGGGCATCGAAGATGCGGGTAATTTTACAAATTGCTGACAGGACGCCGACAAATTGGGGCACGTTGGAAGGGATGA
>Ga0302314_10021098_pt1 | contig 10745 bp, 7 predicted proteins | sample III_Palsa_N2_3_FD_200533 | JGI IMG/M metagenome (GOLD analysis project Ga0302314, IMG submission 200533) | Peat permafrost microbial communities from Stordalen Mire near Abisko, Sweden - III_Palsa_N2_3 | ecosystem: Environmental > Terrestrial > Soil > Palsa > Peat permafrost | place: Sweden... | reverse complement strand
CGAGAACATGATCACGATCTGGGAAATGCTGCCCCGCGCCCCGTCCTCTCGTGAGTATCCGACGCCGCCGCTTGGCGCTAAGGCGTTTGTGCGGGAACTCGCGCACAGGGGCTTGCCGCTGTCGGCGCTGCTGCGCGCCTACCGCCTTGGCCATGCGTTCGCGGAGAAGCGTTTGGCCGACGAGACGGCGAGCATCGACATGCCGGCCGAGGCGCGGTGGCAGCTGATCACGTTCTTCACGCAGGCGACATTTGAGTACGTCGACGCGATCTGCACCCAGCTGGTGGAGGACTACGAGCAGGAGCGGGTCCGTTGGGTGCGCGGGGCAGCCGCTGCGCGAACTGAGTACGTGCAGGCAATCATCGATCGCCGGCCTGTTGACCAGGCGGCTGCAAACGAGCGGCTCGGTTACGACATTTCGCGCCGGCATGTGGCGTTCATCGTCTGGTCCGACACTCCGGACGTGGCGCGACGCGTCGGATGGGTGGAGCGAGCGGCCAGTGAGCTGGCTGCAACGCTCGGTGGTGGGGCCTCGCTGACGATTCCCGTCGGCGAACGGGTTGTTTGGGGATGGACTGCCTTACCGGGCGTGACCCATGATTCGCACGAATCGCATTCCGCCGCGGCGCGGATCGCGCCGGGGCTGCGGGCAGCGGTCGGTATTTGTGGCGAGGGGCCGGCCGGCATGGCCGACTCCCACGAGGACGCGCTTGCCGCGCGCCGGGTCAGCGAGCTCCTTTCTCAGCGCCCAGGCTCGGTTCTTCATTACGAGTCGTGCGCGCTGCTCGCGCTGCTCAGCGCCCAGCCCGAGCGGGCGGTGCGGTTCGTCGAAACCGAGCTCGGGCGGTTGCTCGCCACCGACGATGCATCGCTGCGGCTACGAGCGACGCTACGTACGTACTTCGAGGAGGGATTGAGCCCGGCTCGGACAGGGCGGCGGCTGGCGATCCACCTCAACACAGTTGTCTACCGCGTCAAGCAGGCCGAAGAGATCCTCGGCCATTCGGTGGAGTCGCGTCGTCCCGAGCTTGAGGCGGCGTTGCGGCTGGCCGAACGCCTGCCCGCACTAAACATCGCAGCAGCTCGGCTCCGGGCTGGGGGAGCAAACACGCTTCTGAGCTAGTCCTTTGTCTTGAGTCCCCAACTCGCTTGTGGAAGTCACACAACTTCCACCCGTGCGGACCATGCAAGAGTGAAAAAGCTGAGCAGTTCAGCAACTTGAGTTCGGTCGGCAGAGGAGAGGGCCATGACTAGGGCTTATGCGCCGACGGCGACCGTGCCGTCAGGCGTCACACATGCTGAAACATCCGAGCAGGTAGAGCTGCGCGAGATGGCAACTCTGCTCAGCGACACGCTTGAGCCGCTCGCGGTGGCGATGGCCGCCCATATCCATGAGCAGGTGCCCGCGCTGGGCGGGGCTGGTGATCGAGCTGCCGTTGAAGCGACTCGCGTGAGCTGTGAGAGCAACCTCTCGGAGATTTTCAGCATGATCCGCGCCGGGTTGCCGGAAGAGGCGATCGACACGCCGCCGCCGGCACTGGAATACGCGCGGTTTCTGCGCAGCCGTGGCGTCGGTTACGAAGCGGTGATCACCGCATACCAGTACGGCGTGGCGATGTTCCGTGACATGCTTGGACTTGAGCTGGGCCGCCGTGTTTCGGATCCCGATGTGCTGCGACGCGCGCTCGAGGCCGGCGACGCATTCTTGTCGGCGTACATCGGCACAACACTCGAGCGGATCCGCATGGAGTACGACTCCGATGTGCCGGCCTGGCACCCGGCCGCTACGGATTCGGTGCTCGCGAACAAGGCGAGCATGAAGGCTGCCGAGACCTTCCGCAGCGTGCAGATCGAGCACGGTAAGTGGATCGCGGAACGGCCGGAGCTGTCCGGTGCGCGGGCCCGGTCGGAGCGAACGTTGTCCGCCTTCACGGAGGCGATCCGCGACGCGGCGACCGACCCGGAGCTGAGCCGACGTCTGTCGCTCGCCGAGACGACAGTGGCCTTCGTCCTCGCTGATGAGCCCGAGCTGGCTGTGACGCTGTTGCTTGAGCGCACGCCAGTCGAGGCTCTCGACGGAATCGTTGGTCAACCTGAGATCACGCTTTGGATCGCCAGCTTCGACTTGGCCCAGCTCGTCTCGGGGCAGCTGAAGCTGCCGATGGCGATCGCGCGGGAGCGCGTGATTGCCGAAGGTCCGGTGCGGAAGTTGTTGCGTGTAATGCCGGTGCTCGCCGCGTTCGGCGAGCGTCAGCAGAGGCGCGGCGCGAGCGCGGTCGCGGGTGCGCATCAGGGACGTATCGAGGAGTACCTGCTTGAGGAGGACGGCGCCGACCGCGACGAGACCGGCTTCAGCGCCGCGCAGCGGGAACTGCTGGAGGGGGCTAGCGAGTTTCAACACCACACCGGCGCGATGGCGGTCGCGGAGCGTAATCCCGGAGATTTCTGGTCGGTCGAATGCATCGACGTGTACAAGTCGTTCGGTCGCAACCGAGTGCTGAATGGTCTGAACCTGGGGATCCCAGAGGGCATGATCAGCGTGATCCTCGGGCCATCCGGAACCGGCAAGTCCGTGCTGATCAACCACTTGATCGGCCTGATGTTCCCTGACAGCGGCGAGATCTTGGTGCACGGCAAGTCGGTGCCCAACAGACGGCGCTCCGAGTTGTTCGAGATGCGCCGTGAGTTCGGCATCCTGTTCCAGGACGGCGCCCTGTTCGGCTCCCTGAACGTGTACGACAACGTCGCGTTTCCGCTGCGCGAGCAGACGAACAAGTCCGAGGAAGAGATCCGCCGGATCGTCGAGCAGCGCCTGGAAGAGGTCGGCCTCAGCGACGCCGCCCTGCGCACGCCGAGCGAGATCTCGGGCGGGATGAAGAAACGCGCCGGTTTTGCACGGGCACTCGTGCTCGAACCGAAGATTGTCATGTTCGACGAGCCCGACTCCGGGCTCGACCCGGTCCGCACCGCGCTGCTTTGCGATCTGATCCGCAAGGTCCACGGCGAGCACGGCGGCACCTACATCGTGATCACCCACGACATCGCCTCGGCGCGCCGGCTCGGTGACTACATCGCGGTGTTGTGGAAGGGACGGATCGTCGAATCGGGCGACGCCGAGTCGATGTTCAACTCCGAGAACCCGTTCGTCCGCCAGTTCCTGGGCGGCTCCTCGGTCGGACCACTGGGGATGGAGTAGCCGGTGGCGGTTCTAGAGCGCCCACCGAAGGCATCCCCGGTCCGCGACCCGACGGTCCGCGACCCGGCGGTGCTGCCGCTGCCGCGGCAGGATGGTCCGCTGATGAGCGGTGCCGCGGTCGCTTGGGAGCTGCTGCTGTTCGCGATGGCAACGCTCAGCGCGATCGTCACGCCGCCGTACAACTGGATTCCCGAGTTCATCGACCAAGCGTGGATCCTGCTGAAGCGCGCGACGATCCCCGCAGCTGCCTGCGCGTTCGGGTTTGGTTACGGGGCACCGGGTCTGCAGGGGTCGGCGTTTGCCGAGTCGTTTGGTGACGTCAACCGGGTGGCGGCGATTCTTGGGGCGGCGACGATCCGCGAGCAGGCGGTGTGGGTGACCGGCATGGTCGTAGCGGGCGTGATCGGGACCGCGATCTGTGCCGACCTCGGCGCGCGCAAGATCCGTGACGAGCTGAACGCAATGAGCGTGATGGGAGTCGACGCGATGCGCCGGATGGTTGCGCCACGAGTGCTGGCGATCACGCTACTGATGCCGGCAGTGGGCCTGCTCGTGATGTTCGTCGAGTACTACGCGATCGAGTTGGCCTACCTCGCCTACGGGGGCACGAACGGGGGGTTCAAAGAAGCGGCCGCCTACAGCTACAGCGCGATCGATATCTACACGTTCTTCATCAAAACGCTGGTCGTCGGCTTCATCGTCGGGATCGTCTGCTGCTTCAAAGGGATGAACGCCTCCGGCGGCTCCCGTGGTGTCGGCCGCGCCGTCAACCAGGCGGTTGTTATGAGCTTCGTGCTCGTCTGGGTACTCAACTACGCGTTCAACTCGACCTACCTGGCCCTCTTCCCGCAGGCCCTGTCACTGCGCTGATTTGATGGCGATCCAGGACGTCAAACCCACGCGCAACCCGCTGAGGCTTCTGTCGCCAGTCCGTGAGGTCGGCGACATCGCAAGCTTCTCGGGGCGGGCGATCGGGGCTGTACCGGGGTCGACGCGGCACTTCGCCGAAGTTCTGCGCCAAATCGGGATCCTGGTGGTTGGCACCACGATCGTGTTGCTCGCGCTGGAAGCGGTAATCGGTGGCGAGTGTGCGCTGTTTTTCGTGTACCTGACGCGGCCGCTCGGGGCCAACAGCTTCATCGGCTTCTTTGAGGTCCCGTGCGGCATCCGCGAGCTCTACCCGTACATGTTCGGGTACATCTTCGCCGCCAAAGTCGGCTGTGGCTTGGTCGCCGAGATCGGCTCGATGCGGATCTCCAACGAGATCGATGCACTCGAGTCGATGGGGATGGACCCGATGCGCTACGTGATCGGGACCCGCTTGCTGGCGATCATGATCTACATCCCGCTGATCTACGGCGCCTGCATTTTGGTCGGCACCTTCGGCGGCTACCTGGTGTCGGTCGTGCAGATCGGAGCGCTGACCAGTGCGCGGTTTTTCAGCGGCTATTGGGCCAGTCAGGGGTTAGTCGACAACCTCCAATCACTGGTCAAGACGATGTCGATCGGGATGACGATCGCGTTGGTCGGCATGTACTACGGCTTCAAGGCGCAGGGAGGGCCCGTTGGGGTAGGCAACGCGGTTGCGCGATCGATGATCGTCAATCTGGTGATGATCCACCTGCTCGGTGCGTTCTGGTCACAGGTCTTCTATAGCCACGGGGCCAGCTACCCGTTCGGCGGTTGATCTGATGGCAAGTTCCTCTCGATCGAGCAGTCCGGAGCGGATCGCCAAGTTCGCCACCGGAGGTGTGCTGGTCGTCGTCGTGATCGTGATCGCGCTGTTTACGTTGGGTTCGAGCACGAACCACTATCTCTACGCCGGTTTCGACAACGCGATTCAGATGACCCCCGGCCAGCAGGTTAGGGTCGCCGGACGCCCGGTCGGTGAGATCAGCAAGATCCGCCTTGACAAGCAAACCGGTACCGCAGTCGTCACCCTCGACATCACCAGCAACACCGCTTGGCCGTTGCCGCGGGGCAGCTACGCGGTTGCCCGCTGGGGTTCCACGACCGCGTATCTCGGCCGCTACACGGAGATCATTCCCGGCCCCAAGGGCAGCCCGCCGCTACCGGACTGGGGGATCCTCACGCCGCAGCAGGACCAGAGCGCGTTCGAGCTGGACCAGGCCTTCGACATGTTCCGGGGCCAGACCGCTGGACAGACACAGGCGTTGCTCGATCGGCTTGGAGACACGCTCCAAAACGAAGGTCCCGCGTTGCGACGCGGGCTTGCCGCAGCCCCATCCGGGCTTGGCCAGGCCGCCAATTTGATGGGGTCGATCAGCGCCAACGAGTACGACCTCAGCACCCTTGCCCAAGCCGGCGATCGAACGCTGACCGCCCTGAATCAACAGTCCGGGCAACTTCAGTCGCTGGTCGCCAGCGCTGCCGGCACCTTCACCAGCTTCGCTGCGCACACTGGCGCCGAGCAGCAGGCGCTGAGCAAAGCGTCACCGGCGTTTGCCGCTGCCCGCGGGACTTGGGTCAAACTCGATACGTCGCTGAATGGCCTGACCACATTGGTCGACAACCTCAAGCCCGGTGCACCGCTGCTGGTCAGCCTGGCGGGGAGCGCCGCGCATACGGTTGCAACGCTGCGCAAGGTTGCACCTGAGGCGACCGCGACACTGAACTATGGGGTCGGCGCCGCGCCGAAGCTGTCCGCGTTGTTTGACGCCGGCGATGGTCTGTTCCCGGCGGCGACGAAGGCGATCGCGACGTTCGCGCCGATGTTCGCCTGCATCAGGGCCTATGCACCTGACATCGCCGGCTTCCTGACCGATTGGAGCGGCTTCACCAGCCATTACGACGCCGGTGGCCACTACGCGCGCGCGTTCGAATTGACGGTTATACCGGCGCTCTACCCAGGCACGCTGCTGAACTCCGAGGAGGCGCTGAAGCTCTCACCAGGGCTGAGCTACGCGTTCCCACGGCCCCCAGGCCTGAACGAGGGGCACCCCTACTTCATGCCTCAGTGCGGCATCACCAAGGCGGCACTGAACCCGGCGGACGACCCCGAAGGCGCGGGTAAGGACCAGTGAGAGGCGCCCGGATCCGCGTGTTCGCCGCGCTGACGGTTGTGCTCGCCGCGGTCGCGGTAGTGGTCGCCGTCAACCACCGCTACAGCGGCTACAGCGTGCGCGTGATGCTGGCCGATGCCGGCGGCCTTGAGACAGGCTCCAACGTCAACATCAACGGAGTGACGGTCGGCTCCGTCGCCAGCCTTGGGATCACTAAGCACGATCAGGCCGTGGCGGTACTGCACCTGAACAAGGCAGCTGCCCCGCTCGGTGCCGGAGCGCACGCGATTGTCGACATCGACGGCTTCTTCGGTGAGCGTCTGGTCGACCTCACGCGCGGTAACTACAAGGCCGATCCGGAACCGTCGGGTTTCACGATTCCGGTAGCTGACAGCGGCGTGTCGGCGCGACTCGACGACGTGGTCGACGCGCTCGATATGGATGCCCAGGGCGCGCTGCAGACGTTCCTTGACGAACAGGGCACGGCACTGGTCGGGCGTGGACAGAGTTTGGGGGCAGTGTTGGCGCAGCTGCCGCAAACGCTTCCGCAGGTGACGCAGCTGCTCGCTCAATTTGGCGCCAATCAGCATGCGATCGCAGATCTGCTGCAGCGCTCCAACGCCGTGGTTGCGCAGGTCGTCGGGCAGCGGCATTACCTGGCGGCGATGGTCAACAGCGCGAACTCAGCGCTGGGAGCGCTTGCCAGTCGCCGCAACCAACTTGGCGCGACCGTGCAGGAAGCGCCGGGTGCCTTGCGTCAGGCGCAGACAACGCTTGCGACGCTTGAAGGAACGGCAATCCCGCTAGCCCCCGCCGCCGAGGGACTGCGCGAGACGGCGCCGAATCTGGTGTCGACACTGCGCCAGATCCCGGCCTTTGCGCGGGCGGCAGTACCGACGCTGAATGAGGTCTCAGAGGTTTCCCCGGCGCTTGACAAACTCGCGGCCAATGGGACGCCGATCGTCTCGCAGATTGTTCCGCTGACGCGTGAGCTGGTCACCTACAGCAAGCAAGGCCTGGCTCCTGTCAGCAACATGCTCGCCAATGACGGCGGCGCTGAGAACCTATTTGGTGAGATGGAAGGGTGGGCGCGCTCGACGCAGGGTTACGACGCGTCCGGCCACATCTTCCGCTTCGGTGCAACGGTCGGCATACAGAGTTTCGATCAGCTTCTGGCGATGCTCAGCATCCCCGGCCTGCCGTCGTACACGTCCCGTAACGACTCGCTGGCGGCAACTGAAGACCTGCTGAGCGGGCTCGGCACGGCCGCCCAGAAGACGACCGGCACGGTCGGCTCGGTGCTGAAGAAGACGCTGAGCGGCGCCGGCACAAAGATTGCCGGGGTTCTCGCGAAGGTGTTCGGAGGCTCCAGCGGTTCGGCCCCCGCCCCGGCGCCGAGCAAAGGCCTGCAATCCCTTCTCGGCTACCTACTGTCGCCATGAGAATCACCGCCGACCGCCGCGCTAACTACCGCCCCAGCCGGGCGACGATCGTGATCACGGCAGGGATCACGGCAGTGCTCATGCTTGGGCTGGTGTACGTGGCCGCCGTCGCACCGCGGGCTGTGCCGCTGGTGCCGTATTACTACCTTGACGCCAAGTTCGCCGACGCCGAAAACCTGCGCCCGCTCGACACCGTCGACATCGGCGGGCGAGATGTTGGCCAGGTCTCAGCGATCAACTACTCAAATGGCGTTGCGGATGTCGAGTTGCAGATGCTCCCTGGCACGCAGACCCTGACCAGCGGCGCGACCGCGCGGATTCGGGTCGGCAATCCGATCGGCGCCAAGTACGTCGAGATCACGCCGTCGGCCGCCGGACGTCCGCTGGCGAGTCACGCGGCGATCCCGGTGTCGCACACCTCGACGGCAGTCGACACTCAGACGCTGCTGTCCGGGTTCAACGCTCCGACCCGCGTCAACCTGACGCGGTCACTGATCGGTCTTGGCAAAGGCTTCATCGGCCGTGGCACCGGCATTAACCAGGAGCTTCCGATAGCCGGCCCTGAGTTGAAGAACCTTGATGCAGTGGCGACCTCGATTCTCGCCGTGCATGGGGCCGCCGCCAACTTCGCCCCCGATGCCGACTCGCTTGCCGCCGCCTACGATCCCGTCCGGGTGCAGCTCGGCCAGGGGTTTCATCCGCAGGCGGAGGTGTTGGGCGACTTTGGCGTCGAACACCAAGCTCTGCAGCAGACACTGGATGTCGCCCCGTCCTCGCTGGCCGCGCTGCAGACAGGCCTAGCCGAATCCGATCCACTGCTCCAGCAGACAACCGGCTTGGCACGGGCGACCATCAGCCTCACGGCTCCTGCGCCGGCAGCACTGGCGGCGACGACAAGCCTGCTGCGGACGGCCGTGCCGTCGCTACGCCGGACGCTCCCTCTGCTGCACGCGGTTGAGGGGGCCGTCGATCCGACACTCGGCTTGCTCGTACGCGCGTACCCGATTCTGTCTCCGTCGCTGACCACGATGCAGGAGCAGCTCGGTCCGCTGCTCGATCTTGCCGCCCACCAGTGCGACTTCCTATCCCAGGGGATCAACTGGCGTAGCGCGATGGCGTGGGGGGTACCGGGTAACTATGACCCGGCGTCGGACCTGACGGCGCTGGAGCCGGGGCTTGGCCCGGACACCAACAGCTTCCGAGTACTCGCGCTACCGGAGACCAGTACTGAGACGCTTGACGCTGACGCTCCGGGCAACTTCCCGCACGGCAACGATGCTTACCCCGCCCCCTGCCAAGCCGATTCCCAGGTGCTGAAGTGAGCCCGAGTCTGCGTGATTTCCTCGATCCGGTTGCGTCGAAGAATTCCGCGCGGCCGACTCGCACCGGCGCGATTGTCCTGATCGCCGGCCTGCTGCTGATCGTTCTCGTCGTGACCAACAGCGTGCCGTTCATCGACTCGCAATCCGGGTACACGGTCAAGGCTGACTTCGCCTCCTTCAACGGTGTCAACACCCGTACACCGGTCCGGGTGGACGGCGTTGACGTGGGCGTGGTCACCGGTATCGGTGCGGGCCCGGATGCGCTGCGCTCCTCGCAGCTGAATCTGCTGATCACAAACAGCAGCGTCGTGGTCCACAGCAACGCCACCGCGTCGGTTCGTTGGCGTACGGTGCTCGGCGGGACCGTATATGTCGACCTCAACCCCGGTTCACCCGATGCGCCGAGGCTGACCGGATCGATCCCGGTCTCCCGCACGTCCGACCAGGTGGAGTTTGACGACCTCACACGGATCTACAACGGCTCGACTGCACAGAACCAACGGGCGCTGCTCGCCGGACTGTCATCGACCTTCGCGGCACCGGCTCAAATCGATCACTCGGTCGGGGCGCTGCCCGATCTGACCACCGTCGGCAAAGGCCTCGCGCCCTACCAGGGCTCAAACGCCGGCGACCTTTCGGAGCTGGTCGCAGGCGTGGCGCATACCGTCGCCAAGCTCGGTGCCAGTACCAGTTCGCTGCAGAAGCTGGTCGCCGGCGCCAACCAGACACTCGGCGCGATCGATGCGCAGAGTTCGGCACTGGACCAGATCCTTGAACTGTCTCCGGGGACACTCAATTCGACCGAGCTGACCGCGCACCGGTTGGATATCACGCTCGCCAAGCTGAACCCGCTGGTCCAACACCTCGAACCCGCTGCCCGGCTGCTTGCGTCGACCTCGACCGCGCTGCGCCCGGCTCTTGACCAAACCAACGATGTTCTGCGCAACGCGCAACCGCTGTTGCACGCCGCCACCCCGACCTTCTCGAACCTGCTTGTCGCCGCCGAGCGCGGCACGCCGTTGCTGACCGCGCTCGATGCCCCCGTCGCACGGCTGAACAGCAATATCCTGCCGTGGCTCGCGCAGCGATCGAGTGACACCAGGCTGCTGAACTACGAGTCGATCGGACCGTTCTTCTCAGTTCTGGACGAGGCGGCGGCCGAGTACGACGAGTCCGGCTACCGCCTACATCTGAGCACCCTGGTCGGCAGCGCAAGTGTGGAAGATGAGTCGATGGTCACTGCCGGGAAGTCGGCACTGATGGCCACCTGCCGCAGCGCGGCCAAGCCCCGGCAGCGCGGCGACTGCGCGGCACTCAGCAGCACGCTCGCCGACTGGCTGTACGGAGGAGGGCTCTGATGACGGTTACACAACCGACTCGGCGCGGGCCAGACCGCGAGCGATTGGCGCTAGAGGTTCGCCGGGCGTCCGGGCCCGCGATGGCGCTGCTGTTGCTGATCGTTGTTGCGCTGGTTTCGATCTTCGTCATTTTCAAGAACATTGGGATCACGCTCCCGTGGCAGAACACCTACCAGGCGGAGGTCGCGCTTGACAACGCCAAGGGCATCGTCGCCGGTGAGCAGACGGTGCGCCTTGCCGGGGTGACGATCGGCCGGATAAGCGCGGTCAAGCTGATCGACGATCGGCCGGTTGCGACGATCACGATGGATCCGAAGTACGGCCCGCTGTATCGCAACGCGACGCTCACGTTGCGGCCGGAAACGCCGCTTGACGACATGTATCTGGACATCGTCAGCCGCGGC
>Ga0302314_10021094_pt1 | contig 10746 bp, 9 predicted proteins | sample III_Palsa_N2_3_FD_200533 | JGI IMG/M metagenome (GOLD analysis project Ga0302314, IMG submission 200533) | Peat permafrost microbial communities from Stordalen Mire near Abisko, Sweden - III_Palsa_N2_3 | ecosystem: Environmental > Terrestrial > Soil > Palsa > Peat permafrost | place: Sweden... | reverse complement strand
TCCAGCAGGCTGTAGGCGTTGTCCACCAGCTGGTAGGGCGCGGCGGGCGTGTGGCTGTCGTCGCTGGTCACAACCCGCCGCGGGCCGACGGCGCCCATGTGCAGCCAGACCGTCGAGGAGCCGGGGCCGCCATTGTAGAGGAAGGTGATCGGCCGGCCGGCCGAGGGCGCGCCATCCTTGAAATAGGCGACGTAGAAGATCGAGGCCTCGGCCTTGGGATTGCTGTCGTCGCCCAGATCCTTGGCGTCCCCATTGGCGGTTTTGTCGCCGGCTACCTCGCGGCTGGCGGCGTCGTCCCAGCCCTTTGGGTGGACGATCAGGGTGCCGGCGACGGCGTGGTAGTCGATCCGCTTGCCTTCAACCGTCACCGATCCGGTGCTGGTCGCGCTCTCGGGGTGAAACAATACGCCGTGGTCGGGCGAGGCGGAGGCCGCTGCGTCCGGCTTCTGCGCATCGGGCGCGACGGACTTAGAGGCTTCCGCGGCCAGGGCGGCCCCGGCCATCAGCGACAGACAGGCCGCCAGAAACAGTGCTTTCTTCAACGCGATGACCTTAAATGGGGAACTGGAGTTGTGGCAGTTACGCCCCCGCTTCGGCGCGTGACAAGGTGTAAATGCACCTTTCTGGCCGGGTGTGGCGCCACCGAGACGAACGCCCGCGCCGGTGTTAAGTCGGCCGCCTCATCAGGACAATCGGATGACCAAGGACATCGCCGCCTTCCTGACGTCCCAGGGCCTGCCGCTATCGGCGCGTGCGGCGGTGGAGCAGATTCATGCGCCCCTGGCGGATTGGCTGGTGGCGCGGCGCGCGAGGGCAGCCGGCGCCATGCTGGTCGGCCTCTGCGGCGCCCAGGGCAGCGGCAAATCCACCGCCGCCCTCATCCTGCGCCATTTGCTGGAGGCGAGGGGGTTCAAGGTCGCGATCCTGTCGATCGACGACCTCTACCTGACCCACGCCGCGCGGCAGGTGCTGGCGAAGACCGTCCATCCGCTGCTGGTCACGAGAGGCCCGCCCGGCACGCACGATGTCGCGCTGGGCGAGGCGGTGATTGACGCACTGGGCCGGCCGCCTGGCCCAACGGCCATCCCGTCCTTCGACAAGGCGATCGACGACCGGCGCCCGCGCGAGGCTTGGCCGGTGTTCGAGGGACCGGCTGACATCATCCTGTTCGAGGGGTGGTGCGTCGGCGCACGGCCCGAGGCGCCGGCCGCCCTCGCGGCGCCGATCAATGCGCTGGAGCGCGAAGACGACCCCGATGGCGTGTGGCGCGGGTACGTCAACGAGGCCCTGGCGCTCTACCAGCCGCTGTTCGCGCGGATGCACCGGCTGATCCTGTTCGCCGCACCGTCCTTCGACGTGGTCCAACGCTGGCGTGGCGAGCAGGAGGAAAAGCTGCGGGCGACTTCGGAGGGGAAGGCTCTTCGGATCATGTCCGAAGCCGAGGTCGCCCGCTTCATCCAACACTATGAGCGGCTGACCCGGGCGATCCTGAACGAGATGCCGGGCCGCGCCGACGCCCTGGTGGAATTGGGCGAGGCGCGGGAGCTGATGCGGCTGACGTTCCGATAGGGCAGGCCCCTATTGGTCGCAGGGAACGGGGACCTGCTGGACCACATAGCGGCCGTAGTTGGGATCCCAGACCTGTTGTTGGGTGAAGCACTGGTCCGGCGCGGCCTGCGGCGGGGCGTAGCCTTGGTCGGCATAGCCTTGATCGGCATAGCCATCGCTGTAGTCGCCATCGTCATAGGCGTAGCTGGGGGCGTAGCTCGGCCCGTCGTCATAGCCGGGCGCGTAGCCGCCATAGTAGCCGCCGTCGGTGGCATAGCCGGCCGCCAGGCCCGCGGCGAAGGCGCCGCCATAGGCGTATCCGTTGCCGCCATAGCCGCCGCCACGATAGCCGCCGCCGTTGCCGCCCTGGTAACCGCCGCCACGGCTATAGCCGCCACCGCGGTTATAGCCTCCGGAAGCCTGGGCGCTGTAGGAGCGTCCGCCGCCGATGCCCGTGCCGCCGCCATAGCTGCGAGCACCGCCATTGTGCGCGCCGCCGGAATAGGCATGTCCGCCGCCGCTGGGGGCCGCGTGGCTTCCGCCGCCGCCATTCCCGCCGTGGCCGTCATCGTGATGGTCCTGGGCGAACGCCGGCGCGGCGAGCGCCATCAGGCCGCTGGCGGCGATCGATACGGCCAGGAGGGCGGGTGACTTGGTCTTCATTGGGAATCTCCGTCCCGTGGGTCCCAGGCCGGGCGGCCTGGGCGCGCGATTTCTGCGTGCTGATACGGGTTAACAAAAACGATCTGAACGGTGGCTGAATGATTGCGCGAGCTGAATCGTTCCAGTCGCGACGAGGCGGAATTCAGCAATTGTCGATCAACGCCACGCAACGGGCCGCGCGGCTTTACGGACGCCCGGCTTTTGCCTAACCCGGACGATGCAATGGGGGCTGGCGAATGACGGAATCGGCGAAGGCGTGAGCGGCGAGGTGGCTCCGATCGAGGCCGGTGATCCCGCGGGCCCGCCACAGGCGGTCTGGGCCGAGCTGCGGCGGCATTGGCGGCTGTTGGGCGCCTGCACCATCGGCTTCGGCCTCAGCCTGTCGGGTATTCCCTTCTATACCCTGGGCGTTTTCGTCGATCCCCTGCACACAGCCTTTGGTTGGAGCGTCGGCCAGGTCCAGATTGGCCTGACCATCTCCTATCTGACCACCATGGCCATCCTGCCGGCGGTGGGTTGGCTGGCGGACCGGATCGGCATGCGGGCGGTGGCCCTGGGCGCGCTGACCGGCCTGGGTCTGGCCTTCATGGCGCTCAGCCTGCAGCGGGGCCAGCTCTGGGCCTTCTGGCTCAACTGGTTCTTCATCTCCCTCTTCGGCACCGGCACCCTGGCCATTACCTGGACCCGGCCCCTGACCCACGCCTTCCGGGCGGGCAGGGGCCTGGCGCTGGGGCTGTCGCTGCTGGGCACCGGCGTGATCGGCATCTTCGGGCCGCCGGCCGCGCGCGCGCTGATCGACGCGGTGGGCTGGCGCTGGGCCTATGTCTGTCTGGGCGCCGCGCCCATCGTCCTGGCCGTGCCCACGACCCTGCTCTTCTTCCGCGATCCGGCGCCCACAGTCCCGCACGAGGCGAGGGGCCTGCCGGCGCCGCTGACCAATCCCCGCCTCTGGCTGCTCGGCTTCGCCTTCCTGCTGATCGCCGGCGGCGTGTCCGGGACGATCACCAACCTGATCAAGGCGGTCACCTCGGCGGGCGTCAGCCGCGGCGACGCCGTCGCGGCCGCCAGCCTGGTGGGCGTTTTCGTGGTGATCGGCCGCGTCTTCTGCGGCGCGCTGATCGACCGGTTCTGGGCGCCGGGCGTGGCGGCCATCTTCGTGGCCATGCCGGCGACCGCTTGCGCCCTGTTGGCCAGCGGGCCGGCGCGGCCAGGTGTTGCGGCGATCTCAGCGGCGCTGATCGGCCTCACCGCCGGGGCGGAGTTCGACCTCTTACCCTTCCTGATCGGCCGCTATCTGCCGTTGCGGCGTTATACGGGTTCGCTGGCGGCGGGCAGCGCCTGCTTCTACCTCGGCGCTGCGGCGGGCGGACCGCTTCTCGCCGCCTTCTATGACCGGCTGGGCAGCTATCGCCTCGGCCTGTGGGGCGCGTCTGGCCTGTTCGCCGTCGCCGCCCTGGCGCTGTTGTGCCTGGGGCCTTATCCCGCATTCGCAGGCGAGGCGGCCGCGCCGACCTCTGGACCTGGCTAGGGGCGACACGATGATAAGCGCGAAACCGTTTTGGACCGGCCTTGCCCTCTCCGGCCTGCTGGCCGGCGGTCTTGCCGCCATCATAGCCGCCTCAAGCCCGGTCCGAGCCGCCGATGCGCCGGGCTGGGACCGGCAGGCGGCCGCCCGCTATCTCGACGGCCGCGAGGTCGCCTGGCAGGCTTGGGACCGCACCCACAAGGATCGCGCGACCTACTGCATCTCCTGCCACACCCAGGCCACCTACGGCATGGCCCGCCCGATCCTGCGCCAGGACCTGGGCGAGGCGGGGCCAGGCCGCGCCGAACAGGTGATGCTCGCCAGCATCGACAAGCGGGTCAACCAGTGGCCCTTGATGCAGCCCTTCTACAGCGACATCCCCTCGGGACCCGGCAAGGAGGTCGAGTCCCACAACAGCGAGTCGGTGCTGAACGCCGTCATCCTTTCCAGCTATGACGCCCGCGCGGGCCATATGACCGCTTCCACGCGGCTGGCCTTCGACAACGCCTGGGCGCTGCAATCGAAGACCGGCCCCGACGCCGGCTCCTGGGTCTGGCAGAACTTCCACTACGGGCCGTGGGAATCCACGGAGTCCCAGTACCACTGGGCCGCGCTGATGGCGGTGGCGGTGGCCAAGGCGGCGGACCATTACCGCGACGATCCCAAGGCCGCGCCGAACCTGGCCCTGCTGACCGGCTATCTGCAGAGCCACTATGACGCCCAGCCGCTGCTGAACAAGATCGTCGCGCTTTGGGCCTCGCAATCCTATCCCGGCCTGCTGGCGCCCAACCAGCGCGCGCGGCTGGTGGGTCAACTGACCAGCCTGCAGCATCCCGACGGGGGCTGGAGCCTGAGCGAACTGGGGCCATGGGCGCGGGTGGACAAGACGCCGCTGGAGACCCGCTCCGACGGCTACGCCACCGCCCTGATCGTCCTGGTGCTGGAAGAGATCGGCGCCCCGCGGCGCCCGGAATTCCCGTTGGCCAAGGGTAGGGTCTGGCTGCTGGCCAATCAGGACAAGACCACCGGCGCCTGGACCGCCTGGTCGGTGAACAAGAACCGCGACCCGGCCTCGATGGAGGGGCATTTCATGAGCGACGCCGCCACCAGCTATGCCGTGCTGGCGCTGGAGGCGGGGAAGTAGCGATCGGGTGGTTGGACGCCTGAAGATCGTAGGTCCGCTCTTGCAGACTCAGCGCGCCTGACTGCTTGATCCAACGTCATCCAACCGCTTAGGACACGCAGACCATGGCGACCACGCCTCACGCCCGCCTCGCCGAACGCAAGGTGCACGGCGTCCACACCGTCGCCAGGGAGCTCTCGGGGTTCAATGGCAAGTTCGCTGTCCTGATCACCAACAGCGTCGGCACCATGTGGTGCGCCTACGCCTTCGCGGCCCTTGCGCTGATCAGCCTTCCAGACGCCATCAAGGCCGGCACCGCCGCCCTGATCGCCTGGATCGCCCAGACCTTCCTGCAACTGGTTCTGCTGTCGATCATCATGGTCGGCCAGAAGGTCGCCGCCGCGGCGTCCGACAAACAGGCCTACCAGACCTACAAGGACGCCGAGGCGCTGCTGGAAATCAGCAACGACATGCACACCCTGATCAAGACCAATAACGATCTCACCGAGGCGATCCACGACGTCATGTGCACGAAGGGCGCGAAGGCCGCAGAGGCCGCGGCTCCTGCCTCCGGTCCGGCGCCTTCAAAGCCGCCAGCCAAACCCCGCGCTCCTCGCGCATCCGGCAAGAAATGACCTGGGCCTGAGCCCACGTGTCGAGGCCGTCCTCGGTCAACCCAGGCCGAGGATGTGCTCCAGCACCAGGGCGATGACGGTCAGCATCGCCAGCGACAGGGTGACGACCGCCGTGACCCGCGGACCGGCCCTGGACACAACCCGGACGTCGACGCCAAGTCCGAGCGCGGCCATCGAGACAATGGTCAGCCAGGTCGCCGCCTGGGAGGCCGGGGCAAGCACCACGTGCGGCAGCAGGCCGGCGGACCGGGCGGCGGCCAGCGCCAGGAAGCCGATGATGAACCAGGGAACCAGCTGGTGCAGCTTGGGGCGGGCCGTGGTCTCGCCGTCGGCGGTCTGGCGCGCGGCGAACAGCGACAGGGTGAGCACCACCGGTCCCAGCATCAATACCCGCACCAGCTTGACCAGGGTTCCGACCTGGGCGGCCAGGGAGCTGACCGGCGCCGTCGCCGCCAGCACCTGCGGCACGGCATAGACCGTCAATCCAGCCAGGACGCCAAAGCCGCGCGGGCTCATATGCAGCGCCACGGCCGCCAGGGGCAGCCCCAGCACCACCACCACGCCCAGCACGGCGGTGAAGGCGATGGAGGCGGCGACGTCGTCGCTATCGGCGCCAATCACCGGCGCCACCGCGGCGATCGCCGAATTCCCGCAGATCGAGTTGCCGCAAGCGATCAGGGTCGCCATCCTGGGCGGCAGGCCGAACAGGCGGCCCAGGCCATAGCTGGCGGGAATCGCGACGGCGACCACGCAGACGATGCCGATCAACAAGCCCGCGCCGGCGCCCTGGATGGCGGAGGCGCTGATGCTGGCGCCCAGCAGCACGACGGCGACTTCCAGCAGGATCTTGGCGCTGAAGGCGATGCCCGAGCGCCAGCGATGACCTGGCGTCCACAGCGACCGCACCGCGGTTCCGAGCAGAATGGCCAGAACCAGAGCCTCCAGCCAGGCGCGCCCGAACAATCGGGTTTCGCCAAGCTGCAGGGCGAAGGCCCCAGCGGTGACGACCATGCAGAGCGCGAGTCCGGGGATCAGGCCGGCGCCGTTCCGCACCCAGCCCGATGGGCCGACGGCGATCGAGGGCAGGGTGGGAGATGCGGCGATCATGGGCTGATCGTGAGCCGCTACATCCGATCGGTCCAACGCATTGAAATACTCAATATGATCGTGATATTCAATGAATCGAGATGACCCTCGAACAGCTCCGAATTTTCGTCGCGGTCGCCGAGCGCCAGCACATGACGCGCGCGGCGGAAGCTCTGAACATGACCCAGTCGGCGGCCAGCGCCGGGGTCGCGGCCCTGGAGGCGCGGCATGGGGTAAGGCTGTTCGATCGGGTCGGACGGGGCCTGACCCTGTCCGAGGCCGGCCGGGTGTTCCTGCCGGAAGCCCGCGCGGTGCTGAGCCGCGCCGAGGCCGCCGCCCAGGCGCTGGACGATCTGGCGGGCCTGCGGCGCGGCGCCATCGCGCTCGCGGCCAGCCAGACGGTGGCCAACCATTGGCTGCCCTCCCGCATGGCGCGGTTCGCCGTGGCCCACCCCGGCATCGTCATGGCCCTGACCGTGGCCAATACGGCCCAGGTCGCCGACGCCGTTCTGGAAGGGCAGGCGGATCTGGGCTTCGTGGAAGGCGAGGTGGACGCCCCCTTTCTGGAACGCGCGCCGATCGCGATCGATCGGATTTCGCTCTACGCCGCGCCGGACCATCCCCTTGCGGGGCGAAAGCTCCGGCCGGCGGACCTTGAGGCCGCCTTATGGGTTCTGCGCGAGCAGGGCTCGGGGACCCGGTCGGAGTTCGAGAACGGCCTCTATCAGCGCGGCCTGGACACCCGGCGGCTGCGCACCCTGCTCGAGCTGCCGTCCAACGCCGCAGTGCTTGACGCGGTCCTGGCGGGCGGCCTGGTGACGGCGGTCTCCGACCTCGCGGCCCTGCCTCTGGTGGGCGCCGGCCGGCTGACCAGGCTGGACTTCGATCTGCCGAGCCGGCGGTTCGATCTCATCACCCACCGCGACCGCATGCGCAGCCACGCCGCCATGGCCTTCATCGCCGAGGTCGGGGCGCCCCTGGATCGCTAGAGCGTATTGGGATTTGATGGCTCTAATTTTGCGCTCATCTCCGCGCAGGCGGGGACCCAGGGTCACCAGACTCGGTATTGCAGCGGCGCTCTTGGCGCTACCGATCGAGTAGCGCCCAGTCGCCTTGGTCCCCGCCTTCGCGGTGATGAGCGGATTTTGTGATGGCTTGAACTAATCCCAACACGCGCTAGATCGCTGGCGCGCCGGCTTGCGCCTTCGCCTTCAAAGCCGCCAGCCACACATCGTGCCCCTCGCGCATCCGGTTTGGCATGAACAGGGCTTGAGCCCGCGCGGCCAGGCCGTTCTGGTGTTCCTCGGTCAGCACCCAGCAGCCGGCGCCGCGGGGCTCGATCAGCCAGGCGTGGTAGACGTCCAGCATCGTCCCGGCGCCGTCCCAGCCGATCCGCTGGTGCGGCTCAAACTCGCAGACCTTTGAGCGCACCTGGACGCCGAAGGTGCGCCAGGTGAAACGTGCATCCTCGGACAGGGCCTTGGCGCCGCCTTCGATCTTCACGTCGCGGCTGTTGGGATACCAGGCCGGCCAGTCGGCGGCGCGGATCAGCCAGGCCCAGACCCGTTCCGGCGCGGCCTCGATGGCGATCTCGTTGCGGACGCGCACGGCGACCCGCTCCGGCGCATAGCGGTCGGGCCAGTGGATGGTCATGGGAGGGTCCTCTTAGGCGTCGGAGATAGGCGAACCGCTGGCGCGCGCCCCCTCCGTCGCTTCGCGCTTCTCCTCCCATGCAAGCGAAGCGCGGCGGGGGAGACCATCCGCGGCGTGTAGCGAAGCGGAACGACGTGACGGAGGGGGCGAGCGCCGGCGGCCGACCCTTACCCCAATCCCCCTAAATCTGCACCTTCCGCCCAGCCCAGAAGGGCGCTCTCACCTTGCCGCGCTGGACCTTGCCGGCGGGGGACCTGGGCATGTCGTCCACATAATCGACCGAGCGCGGGACCTTGAAGCCGGCCAGGTGCTGGCGGGCGAAGGCCAGGATGTCCTGGGTCATGGCCTCGGTGGGCGCGTAGCCAGGCCGCAGCATGATCACCGCCTTCACCTCCTCGCCCCATTCGGTGTTGGGCACGCCGATGGCGCAGCTGTCCTCCACCGCGGGGTGTTTGATCAGCTCGTTGTCGATCTCCTGGGGATAGATGTTCACCCCGCCGGAGATGATGCATTCCGCCGTGCGGCCGGTGAGGAACAGATAGCCGTCCTCGTCCAGATAGCCCACGTCGCCCAGGGTGAAATAGCCGTCCTTGTGGCTGGCCGCGGTCTTGCCCGGGTCGTTGAAATATTCGAACGGGTTCGACGCCACGACCGGAAAATAGAGGGTGCCGGCCACGCCTGGGTCGGCCGCATTGCCTTCGTCGTCCAGAATCCGCACCGCGTCCGCCGTCAGCGCCTTGCCGACACTGCCGGGCTTCTGCAGCCACTCCTGCGGGGTGATGGTAAAGCCGCCGCCGCCTTCGGAGCCGGCGTAGTATTCATAGATGATCGGCCCCAGCCATTTGATCATCGCGTGCTTCACGTCGGGCGGGCAGGGCGCGGCGCCGTGGACGATGTAGCGCAGGCTGGAGAGGTCGTATTTGGCCTTCACCGCGTCCGGCAGGCTGAGCAGCCGCTGGAACATGATCGCCACCATATGGCCGTGGGTGACCTTGTATTTTTCGATGGTCTTCAGGACCGTCTCGCTATCCCACTTGCCATCCATGAAGACGACGGGGATGCCCTGGGGCATGGGGGTGCGGATATCGATGGCCAGGGGCGCGGCGTGATAGGCCGGGCCGGAGCAGAGCTGCACGTCGGTGCGCCAGTCGTAGCCGGTGCGCGCGCCGCCGAGCGCAAACGGCAGGGCGTTGATGGTCTTGCGGAAAACCCCCTTGGGCCGGCCGGTGGTGCCGGAGGTGTAGAGCATGTTGTTGCCGAGGATCGGGTCGGCAATGTCCGCGCCGTCGTAACGGGTGATCTCTTCCTCATAGCGCAGGAAGCCGGGAGCATCGCCGGCGATGGCCACCTTCAGCGTCAGCATGGGCGCATCCGCCGCCGCCTTCAGCGCCGCCTCATAGCGCACCTCGGCGAAGAAGGCCTTGGCCTGGCAGTTATCCACCACATAGGCGGCTTCCTCCGCCGTCAGGTGCCAGTTCACCGGGGTGATGCGGAAACCGCCCCGGAAGTTGGCCAGCAGCACCTCCAGGAACTCGGCCCGATTGGAGCAGAGCAGGGCGATGGCGTCGCCGGGTTTCAGCCCATGGTCGCGCAGCATCCGGGTGATGCGATTGGCGTTGGCGTTCAGTTCGCTGAAGGTCCGCGTCCCGTGCGGATCATAGACCGCCACCGCGTCCGGCTTGACCTTGGCCCAGATGGCGGTGGTCATGCCGACGTGCGAGGCCTCGATCAGGCGCTGCTCGAGATCGGTGTCGGAGTCCAAGGTCGCTGTCGTCATCGGTTCACTCGTTCATTCCCGCCCACAGTTGTCATCGCAGCTTCGGCGCTCGCCCCCTCCGTCACGTCGCTTCCGCTACGCTGCAGCGGCGCGCCACCTCCCCCGCGACTGCGTCGCATGGGAGGAGAAAAGGTCAGCGCGGTCCTTCTCCTCCCATGCGAGCGAAGCGATGCGGGGGAGGTGGCGAAGCGTGAAGCGCAGCGGAGCGCTTTGACGGTGGCGGCCAGCGCCGGCTGTCATTCCGTCCACTGACGTTCGCCTAATTCGACGCCCCGCTCGCCGGGTCCGGCAGGTTCAAGATCCGCTTGGAGATGATGTTGTTCTGGATCTCTTGGCTGCCGCCGTAGATCGACCCGGCCTTGCCGGCCAGCCAGCCGCGCACGGTCTCCAGCTCCACCGCGTCGAAGCCTTCGCCTTCCCAGCCCAACCCTTGCGCGCCCATGATCTCGACGGTCAGTTCGGAGCGGTCCTGCATCACCTTCATCGAGACGTTCTTCATGATCGAAGTGGCGGCGCTCGGGCTCTGGTTGCCCTTGGCCTCGGCGGCGGCGCGGCGCACGGTCTGGCGCAGGGCGTGCTCTTCCATCCGGTGATCGGTGATGCGGCTGCGCAGGTCGGTGTCGCTCAGCCGGCCCTTGTCGTCGACGCCGACATATTTCTTGGCCAGCTCGGCGACGCCGTCCTTCTCCTTGGGCGCCGGCCCCCCGCCCAGCCGGTTGCCCATGCCGTTGCGCTC
>Ga0302314_10021092_pt1 | contig 10748 bp, 10 predicted proteins | sample III_Palsa_N2_3_FD_200533 | JGI IMG/M metagenome (GOLD analysis project Ga0302314, IMG submission 200533) | Peat permafrost microbial communities from Stordalen Mire near Abisko, Sweden - III_Palsa_N2_3 | ecosystem: Environmental > Terrestrial > Soil > Palsa > Peat permafrost | place: Sweden... | reverse complement strand
GAACATCAGCGTGACGGCCAGCGCGCTGGTGACGAGCGTGAAGTCCAGCAGCTGGGTCAGCGCCTTGTCGCGCAGCGCCAGGGAGCGCTCGGCGGTTTCCGCGATCTGCACGAACCCCAATGTCTGCTTGCGATCCAGACCCGGGATGGGGGCCTGCGCTTCGACCACCTTCGTGTCATCCGGACGCTCGAGGAGCCGACGGTACAGTTGCGGCAGCAACCCGCGCTCGGTGCTGGATACGGTGGCGACGGCCAGCGCGTCGACCTGACTGAGCACGGCCTGATCCGTGCCCAGAACGGTGAGCCGCTGGCCCGGCTGTATGAACTGGGCGAGATAGCCGCTCAGTTCCGGTGAGGGAATCAGCAGTCGCCCCAGCGGCGCCAGGCTGTCGTGATCGAGGGTGCCGAAGCTCACCGGATCGGCGCCGCGGCGGTCGCGCTCGTCCACCAGGACGCCGAGGCGCGCGCCCAGCATGGCCAGCGGTATCCGCAAGCCGACGCGATAGCCACCGGTCATCGGCTGCCAGCCGCCGACAATGCGCGGCTCGTCGATGGCGACCTGGCGCCCGAGTTCCTGGGTCTCGATCCGTCGCGCACGCACCGGACCCGGCCCCGAGGTGGCCACCAGGTACTGGTGCTGGGTTCCGGAGGCGTCCACGAAAGCCACCCAGAGGCGATCGCCAAAGCCCGTCGGATCCAGCACATCCGCCCCCGGGGCGTCGTACACCACGTGCGTATCACGCACTTCGATCAGGAGGTACGCCATGCGTTCATGCACGCCGGCAAGCAGGGTCAGCCGGTGGGGACCATCGGAGAAGACGCGGCGGAAGGGGGACTCGTGCGGCCACTCATCCGCGTAGCCGTCGAGGAAGGGCGCGGCCAGCAGCGGGACTGCCTGCAGGTCATTCGGTCCCGGAGGTGCGGGTCCCGCCTCTGCCGGGATTCGATACAGCAGATCGCTGCGTCCCTGGAGCGACGCCGCGAGGGTCTGCGCGATCGCCCGCAGCGACTGCTGCTCGCTGTCGCGCAGCGCGGCTTCCATCTCGCGCGCGTATTCGTACCCCCCGTACGGCAGGAGGAGAGTGGCGAGGCCCAGCAGCAGCAATTTCAGGCGCAGCGACATGCTTGGCGCTAAGTCACTCCACCCAGCGATAGCCCATACCGTATACGGTCTGGATGGCGTCGAACTTCGGATCCAGCTGCTGGAACTTGCGACGGATGCGTTTCACGTGCGAGGTGATGGTGTTGTCGTCCAGCACGACGTTGGCGGCATCCATGAGCTGCTGGCGATTGCGGACGTGGCCGGGATGGCGCGCCAGGGCATGCACGATCCAGAACTCCGTCAGCGACAACAGTACCACTTCGCCGTCCCATTGCACCTGCATGCGCTCGCCGTCGAGCAGCAATGGCCCGCGCTGTACGGTCTGGTCGGTGGCCTGCGGCCGGCGCAGGGCCTCGACGCGCCGGAACAGCGCGTTCACCCGCGCGATGAGATGCGGGATGCTCAGATCCTTGGTCAGAAAGTCATCCGCGCCCAGGCGCAATCCCGACACCGCATCCAGCTCGCTGTCGCGCGCAGTCAGGAAGATGATCGGCAGTTCGGCCGACATCGAACGCAGCGCGCGGCACAGCTCGAAGCCGCCTTCGGGTTCATCCTCCAGCGAGATATCAATCACCGCCAGGTCCGGCAGCCGCGTCGCGCACGCCGCCATGGCCTGCTTGCGGTTGCCGTAGGTGCGCACCGCGTAACCCTCGCGGCTGAAGGCCGCGGCGTAATTGTCGCGAATGGCCGGCTCGTCTTCGATGATCGCGATGAGTTTCATGGCACAAGCGTACTGCAACCGGCGGCCCGGCGGCAGGACCTCGGTTCGCAAATCAGCGCGTTGCCATGATCTGCCACGATTCGCCGGCTGTGCGCCCGAATCGCCACCCGGAGGTCGCCCGTTTCGCGGCGCCCAATAGCCTCAAGGACGGCAAGGTCCGCATGAGGTGAAGGGTATGACTGCGCACACCGATGTTCCGGCTTGGTCGCCGCGTCTGTTCAACTGGCTGGCGGTGATCGTGCTGCTGTCGCTGGGTGTGCTGCTCTGAGGTTTTCAGAAGGCGCTGATGCCGGTGAGCGCTCGGCCCACGGCGAGCTGATGGATGGTCTGCGTGCCCTCGTAGGTGACCACGCTCTCCAGATTCAGCATGTGCCGGACGGGGGAAAACTCGGCGCTGATGCCCGCCGCGCCCAGGAGGTCGCGGCAGTCGCGCGCGACGTCCAGCGCCATGCGCGCATTGTTCCACTTCGCCAGTGACACCTGTGTGGGCGCCAGCCGGCCCGCATCCTTCAGCCGGCCGAGCTGCAGCGACAGCAGCTGCGCGGCGGTGATGCGCCGGGCCATGTCGGCCAGCCGGATCTGCACGGTCTGTGTGGCGGCCAGCGGCCGACCAAACATCTCACGCGACTTGGTGTATTCGATCACCGTGTTCAGGCAGTCCTGGGCGGCGCCGATGACGCCCCAGGTGATGCCGTAGCGGGCCTGATTGAGACAGGACAGCGGTGCCTTGAGACCGGCGGCTTCGGGTAACTGCGCGGCAGCCGGCACCACCACATCGTTCATGAACAGCGCCCCGGTGTCGGATGCGCGCAGCGACAGCTTGTTCTGGATTTCGGTGGCCTCGAACCCGGGCAGGTCGGTATCGACCAGGAAGCCCCGTATGCCGTCATCCGTCGCGGCCCAGATCACCGCAAGGTCGGCGATGCTGCCGTTGGTGATCCACATCTTCGAGCCATTCAGAACCCAGTCATCTCCCTTGCGTCGCGCGTGGGTACGCAGGTTGGCGGGATCCGAGCCGCCCTGTGATTCGGTGAGGCCGAAGCAGCCGATGACTTCGCCGCGCGCCATGCGCGGCAGGTACTGCAGCCGCTGGGCGTCACTGCCATAGGCATGAACGGCATGCATGCACAGTGACGATTGCACGGATACGAAACTGCGCAGTGCGGAGTCTCCGCGTTCGAGTTCCTGGCAGATGAGGCCGTAACTGATGCCGTTCAGTCCGGCGCAGTCATACCCTTGGATGCTGGCACCCAGCAGACCCAGGTTGGCGAGTCCGGGTATCAGCTCGTGCGGGAACCGATGCTGCTCGAAGCAGTCGCGGATCAGTGGCGCCACTTCGGCGTCGACGAAGCGCGCCACGCTGTCTTGCACCAGCCGCTCCTCGTCGGTGAGACAGGAGCGCACCTCGAACAGATCCAGGGGCTCGAGGGTGTCGCGGGTCGAGGCTTGTGGCGGGTCCATGAGCCAGCAGCCTATCCGCCGCGCGGCAGCAGCGCTAGTCGCGGTAGAATTCATCAATGAAAATCCCGGAAATCATCATCGTCGAGGTTCTGCATCAGCCGGGCAGCCTCGCCAAGGTCCTGCAGGTCATCGCCGAGGAAGGCCTGGTGCTCGAGCACCTCAGCGCGCTGCGGCGCGAGCAGGGCCGCACCTTGTGGGAAATCACCCTCGAGATGGACGAGGATGCGAACCGGACCCTCTACGAGCGCATCGACCAGCTGCCCACCGCCCGCTTTGTCGGCAAATCCGATCGGGTGTTCAACCGGCATCGGGGCGGCAAGATCCGCACCGTCTCGCGCGTGCCCATTGCCACTTTGAACATCCTGCGGGATGTGTATACACCGGGCGTCGCCCGCGTGTGCCTCGCCATCAAGGCGGATCCGCGCAAGATCCACGATTACACCAGCATCGACTCCACGGTGGCCATCGTCACCAATGGCACCGCGATCCTGGGCCTCGGCGACATCGGTGCCGCCGCGGGGCTGCCGGTGATGGAAGGCAAGGCCGCGCTGTTCTCGGAGCTGGCGGATCTGAGCGGCGTGCCCATCCTGCTGACGACGCGTGACGCCGACAGCGTGGTCGCGACCATCTGCGCCATCGAACAGTCGTTCGGCGCCATCCAGCTGGAGGATTTCGCGGCCCCGGAGTGTTTCGAGATCGAAGCGCGGCTGCGGGAGAAACTCGACAAGCCCGTGCTGCACGATGATCAGCACGGCACGGCGGTGGTGACGCTTGCAGCGCTGCTGACGGCGACGCGACGGCTGGGCCGCAGCCTGCGCGTGAGCAGCGTCGGCCAGATCGGGTTGGGCGCGGCCGGAACCGGCATCGTGCGGCTGCTGCGCGCCTATGGCGTGGGGCGGGTGCTGGGCGCGGACCGGAACCCGCGGGCCATCGAGCGCATCGAGTCCCTGGGCGCCGAAGGCGCGACGCTCGATGACATCATGGCGCGCTGCGATATCGTGATCGCCACCACCGGTGTCAAGAATCTGATCCCTGCCGACCGGGTGCGTCCCGGGCAGATCATCCTGGCGCTCTCGAATCCGGAAAGTGAGATCGATCCGCTCGAAGCGATGCAACGGGGCGCCGCGTTCGCGGCCGACGGCCAGGGCGTCAACAACGTGCTGGCGTTCCCCGGATTGTTCCGCGGCGCGCTGGCGGCGCATGCGCCGCGCTTCACGGATGCCATGCTGATCGCGGCCGCCGAGGCGATCGCGCAGATGGCCGGGGAGGACCTGGTGCCCAACCCGCTCGACAAACAGGTCCACGAGCGGGTGGCGACCGCGGTGATGGCCGCGGCGATGCAGCCGGTGGCGATGGGTGAGGCCGGGACCCCTGAGCCGACCTAGGCCGGCGCCATCATGCCCTTGAGCTTGCCCAGCGCCTGCGTCTCGATCTGGCGGATGCGTTCGGCCGAGACCTTGTAGCGATCGGCCAGCTCGTGCAGCGTGGACTTGCCTTCGCCGGTCCAGCGGCTGACCAGGATGTCGCGACTGCGCGCATCCAGCCGGCCCAGGGCCGCCTGCAGATTCGCGTTCGACACGGTCTGCCACTCCTCCGCCTCGACGCTTTCCGCGGGGTCCGCGGCCGGTGCCGGCAGGTACGAGGCCGGACTGTACGGGGCGTCCTCCTCATCGCCATCCGGGGTCGGATCGAACGACATGTCGCGGGCCGACAGCCGCTGCTCCATCTCGGTCACTTCGGCCGTGGTGACGCCGAGGTCGCGGGCGACGGCGGCGGTCTCCTCGTGCGTCAGCCAGGACAGGTTTTTCTTCATGCGGCGCAGGTTGAAGAACAACTTGCGCTGCGCCTTGGTCGTTGCCACCTTGACCAGGCGCCAGTTGCGCAGCACGTATTCGTGGATCTCGGCGCGCACCCAGTGCACGGCAAACGACACCAGGCGCACGTTGACTGATGGGTCAAAGCGCTTCACGGCCTTCATGAGGCCGACGTTACCTTCCTGGATGAGGTCGCCCATCGGCAGGCCGTAGCCGGTGTAGCCGCGAGCGATGTGCACGACGAAGCGCAGGTGCGACAGCACCAGTTTGCGCGCCGCGTCGAGATCATCTTCCGAGCGGTAACGGACGGCCAGGTCGTGCTCTTCCTCGCGCGACAGGACCGGGATGCGGCTGACGCGATCCATATACGCATCCAAGCTCCCCAGCGGTCCGGCGAGAGCCAGGTCTGACTGAGGAGCGACCAGTGCAGTAGCGGTAGTCATAGCGGCTCCCTTCGGTTCGAACTTTGTTGAGGCGGATTTTAGCACTCTGGTCATTTGAGTGCTAAGGGCCTTGGAAAGTTCCACAGTGTTCTTGGCATTAAATTCAACAAAAACAATATCTTGTTACTGCTAAGCCCGCGGTTCGATACCCCGCAGGTGCCGGGCGGCGGCCACCCAGGCTCCCAGCCAGCCGAGAATCACCCCTGCGGCCAGCACCAGCCCGATCTCCTGCGGGCCAGGGCCGTTCAAGGTGTAGCGGCTGCCATAAAGCTGAGCCAGAGTTGCCACCGGCGCCCGCAGCACCCGCACCGCAATCCCAACCATTCCCCAGGCCAGCAACGCGCCCCCGAGGCCGTAGAGTGTGCCGGTGTAGAGGAACGGTCTGCGCACGAACCGGTTCGACCCACCCACCAGCCGCACCACTTCAATCTCGGTACGCCGCCCCTGGATTTCAAGTCGGATGGTGTTGCCGACGACGGCGAGCACCCCGGCCCCCAGCAAGATGGCGGCGATGCTGAGCACCCGGCGCAGCAGGTCGAGGATGGCGTTGAACCGCAGCACCCATTCGGAGTCGACCTGGACCACGTCCACTTCCGGCCAGGCCGACAGGTAATGCTTGAGCGTCTCCAGGTCCGCCGGGGCGCTGGCCTGCGGCGACGGCCGGACGTGCAGGACGTTCGGCAGGGGATTGCTGCCCAGGGCCGCAAGCGCCGTGCCAAATCCCGAGTACTGCCGGAACTCCTCGAGGGCATCGGCGGCGCTGATCACCTGCACCGACGCCACGCCCGGTCGGACGCGCGTGCTCTGCGCCAACTGCTGCACCCTGGAGAGGGCCACTTCGGGTTTGAAATAAACCGACACGTCCACTGCGCCCGTGAAACCGCCGGTCGCGTTCAAGGCGTTGGTGACGAACAGCGCCAGCGCCAACGGCAGCGCCAGGGCGAGCCCGATCACCAGCACCGTCAGCGCGGTCGCGAAGGGCGCGCGGGCCAGCCGGCCGACCGAACCCAGCAGCGCCTGGGCGTGATGGGTCAGATAGCCGGAGATCATCGGGTGGCTGTCATGCTCGGCAGCGGCGCATCCGCGCTGCCCTGGACCTGCCCGTCATCCAGGACGATGCTGCGCTGGCCGAACTCATGCACCACATGCAGGTCATGAGTTGCCACGATCACCGTGACCCCGACATCCTGGAAGCGCTTGAAGAGCTTCATGACTTCCAGCGCCAGCCCCGGGTCGAGGTTGCCCGTGGGCTCATCGGCGATCAGCACTGCGGGCTTGGCGACCACGGCGCGTGCGATGCCGACACGCTGCTGTTCGCCCACCGAGAGTTCGTTCGGCAGCATCCGCTCCTTGCCCAGCAGGCCGACCTGGTCCAGGGCCGCGCGCACGCGCTTGTCCATTTCCGCGGGTGCGACGCCGGCGACGACCAGCGGCAGCGCGACGTTGTCGAACACCGGACGGTCATCCAGCAACCGATGCTCCTGGAAGACGAGCCCGAGCGTGCGCCGGTAGGCCGGCAGATGCCGTGATTTGAGCGTGCCGAGATTCTGGCCATTGACCACGACGCTGCCGCGCGTCGGGCGTTCGAGCAGCGCGATCAGTTTGAGCACGGTGCTCTTGCCGGCGCCGGAGCGGCCGGTCAGGAACACCATTTCCCCGCGATCGATGCTGAAAGTCGCGGCGCGCAGCGCCTCACGCCCGTTGCGGTAACGCTTGGTGACGCGCTCGAAAAGGATCACGGGGTTGCGCCCACCCCTTCGACGAGCGCGGCCGCGAACGCTTCGGCATTGAACTCGCCGAAGTCGCCGGCCTGTTCGCCGATGCCGATGAAGCGGATCGGCAGTTGCAGCTTGCGGGCGATGGCGAGCACGATGCCGCCCTTGGCCGTGCCATCGAGCTTGGTGAGTACGAGGCCTGTGACACCGATGGCCTGGTGAAACTGCACGGCCTGCGAGAGCGCGTTCTGGCCCTGGTTGGCATCCAGCACCAGCAGCACCTCGTGGGGCGCGCTGGGATCGACGCGCTGGATCACGCGGCGCACCTTCTTCAGCTCCTCCATCAGATGCGTCTGGCTCTGCAGCCGCCCGGCGGTGTCGGCGATCAGCACGTCGGTGCCGCGCGAGCGCGCCGACTGCGCGGCATCGAACACCACGGCGCCCGGGTCGGCGCCCGCCTGCTGCGCGACGAGCGTGGCGCCGGTGCGCATCGCCCACACCTGCAGCTGCTCGATGGCCGCGGCACGAAACGTGTCCCCCGCCGCCAGCATCACGCTGTGGCCGGCATTGGCCAGGCGCTGGGAGAGCTTGCCGATGGTCGTGGTCTTGCCCGAGCCGTTCACGCCAACGACCAGGATGACGTAGGGGTGCCGGCCGGTATCGATCACCAGGGGCTGTGCGCACGGCGCCAGGATTTCCGTCACCGAGCGACGCAGCGCACTGATCAGCGCCTCGACATCGGCGAGCTCCTGGCGCGCGACCCGCTTGCGCAGGTCCTCCAGGATGAACTGCGTGGCTTCCACGCCGACATCCGCGGTCAGTAGCCGGGTCTCCAGTTCCTCGAGAATTTCCGCATCGATCTTGCGGCCCCGGAACAGGGTCGCCAGGCCGTCGGTCAGCCAGGAGCTGCCGCGGTTGAGTTTCTTGCGCAGGCGCTGCAGGAATCCGCTGGATTCCTCGCCCCGCCCTGGGTCGCGTCGGAAAAGCATATCGCTATTGTATGATGATCTGGCTCAAGGTGGACTTGAAAGGCGGGCGCAGGACTTGATAGCTCGCGGCAACCAGACGCGAATGTTGCGGATCATTGGCGGTACCTGGCGGGGACGGACCTGGCGTTTCCCCGCAGGCCAAATCCGTCCGACACCCGACCGGGTGCGGGAAACCCTCTTCAACTGGCTCGCGCCGGGCATCGCCGGGGCACGGTGCCTCGATCTGTTCGCCGGCAGCGGCGCGCTGGGGCTCGAGGCGCTGTCGCGTGGCGCCGCGCGCGTCGTGTTCGTGGAACAGGCGGTGGCCGCGGCCCGCGAATTGCGCCGGACATTGACGCTGTGGGGCGGGGAGCGCGCGGCGGCTGCCCAGATCCACACCGGGGAGGCCGGCGCGTACCTCGGCGGCAAGCCCGACGCATTTGAGGTGGTATTCCTGGATCCGCCGTTCGCGGGCAACCTGTTGGGGCCGGTCGCGGCGCGCCTCGAGGGCGGCGCCTGGCTGGCACCGGGTGCGCTCATTTACGTCGAATGCGCGGCCCGCGAGGGACTGCCGCCGCTGCCCAGCAGCTGGCTGGTGTCCAAGGCGGGGCGGGCCGGTGAGGTCGGGTATCATCTGCTGCGGAGAACACCTTGACGATTAATCGACACGCCCTCTACCCGGGCACCTTTGATCCCATCACCAATGGCCACGCGGACCTGGTGCGGCGTGCGTCGAGCCTCTTCGACCGGGTGGTGGTGGCGATCGCCTCCAACGCCGGCAAGGCGCCGCTGTTCGCGCAGGAGAAACGCGTGGACCTGGCGCGCCAGGTGCTCGCCGAGCTGCCCAACGTGGAGGTGATGGCCTACTCCGAACTCACCGTCGAGTTCGCGCGCCGTCACCAGCTGTCGGTGATCATCCGCGGCCTGCGGGCCGTTTCGGACTTCGAATTCGAGTTCCAGCTGGCGAACATGAATCGCCACTTGAGCCGCGACATCGAGACCGTGTTCCTGACACCGCAGGAACAGTTCACGTTCATTTCTTCTTCGCTGGTACGCGAGATCGCCGTGCTGGGGGGCGACGTGCACGAGTTCGTGCACCCGATCGTTTTGGCCGAACTGAAGAAGCTGCGCCGCGCTTAGCCTTGCGGGTCGCCGGCGCGGCGAGCTTGCGGCGCTTGCGCGGCAGGCGCGGTAATCTCAGGACCTCCGCCGGCGGCGGCAGCTGCCCGGCGCGCGCCAGGTCCACCGCGCGCCACAAGTACCAGGCCGCGGCGCTGCGATACGGAGCCCAGCGCACACCGAACATCGCGAGCGCCTTCGGCGCCGGCATCTGCTTGAGGCCATAGGCGAGACGAAAGCCGTAGCGCACGCCAAAGTCAGCCACGGGCAGCACATCGGGCCGGCGCAGCTGGAACATCAGCAGCATTTCCACCGTCCAGCGACCGATACCGCGCACCGCCGTGAGACGCTCGATGATGTCCAGGTCGCTCAATTCATGCAGCGCGTCGCGGTGCGGCACGACCCCGCTGAGCGTCTTCGCGGCCAGATCACGCAGCGCGGCGATCTTCGAGAATGAGAACCCGGATGCGCGCAGCGCCACGTCTGTAAGCTGGAGGAGCGCTTCGGGTGCCGGGAAGCTGCCCTGGCCACAGCTTGCGATGAAGCGATTGAGTATCGACTGTGCCGCCTTGCCGTGCAGCTGCTGGTGGGCGATGGCACGCGCCAGCGCTTCAAACGGCGAATGCTCCTCGCGGGTTGCCATCGCGAAGGGCCCGGCGACGGCGATCAGCTGCTTCATCACCGGATCGGCGTCACCCAGATGCGCAACGATGGCGTGACTCACGCCCTTCAGCTCTGGCAGGTGGGGCAGTAGTACGTCGAACGCTGTCCCTGGGCGAACATGCGGATCACCGTGGTGCACTTGCGGCACGGCTCATCAGCGCGTTCGTAGACGAAGAGTTTCTGGCGGAAGTATCCCGGATTGCCCTCGGGATCCACGTAATCGCGCAAGGTGGTGCCGCCCACCCGGATGGCCTGTTTCAGTACTTTGCGGATCGCGCCGACCAGCCGCTCGACCTCTTCGCGTTTCAGGCTGTGGCCCTGGCGGCGCGGTCGGATGCCGGCCTGGAACAGGACCTCACTGGCGTAGATGTTGCCGACGCCGGTCACCACCTGGCCATTCATGATCAGCTGCTTGACCGATACCTTGCGGTGCCGGGACCTGCGCCACAGGTACTCGGCATTGAACGCCGCGGCGAACGGCTCGGGTGCCAGCCTCGCCAACAGCGGATGCTGCTGCGGATCCCCGATCACATAGTGCAGGCTGCCGAAGCGGCGCGGATCGTTGAAGCGCACGGTATGACCCGACGCGAGCGCCAGATCGACATGGTCGTGCGTCTGCAGCGGCAGATCGCTGGGCACGATGCGCAGGCTGCCCGACATGCCCAGATGCCACAGCACCGTCCCGTGCGTGAGGCGCAGCAGCAGGTACTTGGCACGACGCTCGACGGACTCGACGCGCTGGC
>Ga0302314_10021090_pt1 | contig 10748 bp, 9 predicted proteins | sample III_Palsa_N2_3_FD_200533 | JGI IMG/M metagenome (GOLD analysis project Ga0302314, IMG submission 200533) | Peat permafrost microbial communities from Stordalen Mire near Abisko, Sweden - III_Palsa_N2_3 | ecosystem: Environmental > Terrestrial > Soil > Palsa > Peat permafrost | place: Sweden... | reverse complement strand
CCATCGTCTCCTCCAGCGGGGTCTCCGGGTCGAAGCGGTGCGAGTAGAAGATGTCGACGTAGTCCAGGCCCATCCGCTGCAGCGACTGGTCCAGGCTCGCGGTCAGGTACTTGCGCGAACCCCATTCGCCGTAGGGGCCCGGCCACATGTCGTAGCCGGCCTTGGTGGAGATGACCAGCTCGTCCCGGTAGGGGCGGAAGTCGGCCGCCAGGTGCCGGCCGAAGTTGGCCTCGGCCGCACCGTAGGGCGGGCCGTAGTTGTTGGCCAGGTCGAAGTGGGTGACCCCCAGGTCGAAGGCCCGCCGCAGGATCGCGCGCTGCGTCTCCAGGGGCTTGTCGTCGCCGAAGTTGTGCCACAGGCCGAGGGAGACCTCGGGCAGCTTCAACCCGCTGCGTCCGGTCCTGCGGTAGGCCATGCCGCCGTCGTAGCGGGTCTCTGCGGCCCGGTAGGGAGCTGGGATCATCGGTGCACCTCTCGGGGGTCTGTCCGGTTGGACGGCAAGGTATTTTGTAATCCTCCTGAACAATACCGCCGACCTGCCCCTGGTCATCGCTCACATAGGCCGGGAGTAGGGTGTCCCCCGGGCGAGGAGTAGCAGAGGGGTACAGCACCATGGATCTGGGCAAAGTGATCCGACGTACACCAGTGCTTCGGCAGCTGACGTACGGCCTCTACGGACGACGCGTGGAGATGCACCTCGACCGCACCCGGGTACCGCGCCATGTCGGCGTGATGCTGGACGGCAACCGCCGCTGGGCCCGTGCGGCCGGGATGTCCACCGTCGAGGGGCACCAGAGCGGGGCCGACAAGATCCCGGACTTCCTCGGCTGGTGCGAGGAGGTCGGCGTCGAGGTGGTCACCCTGTGGCTGTTCTCCACCGACAACCTCACCCGCCCGCAGGAGGAGGTCGTCCCGCTGCTCGGCATCATCGAGCAGGCGGTGCGCGACCTGGTGGCCGACGGCCGCTGGCGGGTCCACCCGGTGGGGGCGCTGGACCTGCTGCCCTCCCACACCGCGGCCGTGCTCAAGGAGGCCGACGAGGCCACCGCCCACTGCTCCGGGATAGTCGTCAATGTCGCCGTCGGCTACGGCGGGCGCCATGAGATCGCCGAGGCGGTCCGCAAGCTGCTGCAGGAGCAGGCCGCGCTGGGCACCTCGGTCGAGCAGCTCGCCGAGATGATCGACGTCGAGCACATCGCCCGGCACCTCTACACCAGCGGCCAGCCCGACCCCGACCTGGTCATCCGCACCTCGGGCGAGCAGCGGCTCTCCGGCTTCCTGCTCTGGCAGAGCGCCCACTCGGAGTTCTACTTCTGCGAGGCGTACTGGCCGGCCTTCCGCAAGGTCGACTTCCTGCGCGCCCTGCGTGACTACGCCGCGAGGAACCGCCGCTTCGGCGGTTGATCATCCGCTGTGCGCCTGCCTGAACAGCTGGTGTCGATGATGCGTCAGTTCGGTTCGGATGGCATGGCTTCCCGAACACCGGGGCATATCCAAGGCAGACCGTGACCTCGGCCAACGGGGCCGCAAGGGATCGGTGAGCCGCGGATGGCAGCAGGCCATCCGCCCGGGAGGCCCTGTGGTCAGCTCCAAGAGCCGCCGGAGTTTGCATGACCGGCGCACGTACGTCCTCGACACCAGCGTGCTGCTGGCGGACCCCTCCGCGATGACCCGTTTCGAGGAGCACGAAGTCGTGCTCCCGGTGGTCGTCGTGACGGAGTTGGAAGCCAAGCGGCACCATCCGGAACTCGGCTACTTCGCCCGGCAGGCGCTGAGGCTGCTGGACGACTACCGCGTGAGGTACGGCCGGCTCGACGCTCCCATCCCGGTGGGAGAGGTCGGCGGTACGATCCGGGTCGAGCTGAACCACACGGATCCGTCCGTGCTCCCGGCCGGCTACCGGCTGGGCGACAGCGACAGTCGCATCCTGGCGGTGGCCCGCAATCTGCAGGCGGAGGGGTACGACGTCACCGTCGTCTCCAAGGACCTGCCGATGCGGGTGAAGGCCAGCTCGGTCGGCCTGCTGGCGGAGGAGTACCGTGCCGAACTGGCCATCACCTCGGGGTGGACCGGCATGCAGGAGCTCGCCGTCTCCGGCGAGCAGGTGGACGCCCTCTTCTCCGCCACCGAGCACGCGGGCCACAGGATCGACATCCCCGACGCCCGGGAGCTGCCGGTGCACACCGGCCTGGTGCTGACCTCCGAGCGCGGCAAGGCGCTGGGCCGGGTCACCGCCGACGGGCAGGTGCGCCTGGTGCGCGGCGACCGCGAGGTGTTCGGCCTGCGTGGGCGCAGCGCCGAGCAGCGGATCGCGCTGGACCTGCTGCTGGACCAGGACATCGGCATCATCTCGATGGGCGGCCGCGCGGGCACGGGCAAGTCGGCACTGGCGCTGTGTGCCGGCCTGGAATCCGTGCTGGAGCGCAGGCAGCACCGCAAGGTGATGGTCTTCCGTCCGCTGTACGCGGTCGGCGGCCAGGAGCTGGGCTACCTGCCGGGCTCGGAGGCGGACAAGATGGGCCCCTGGGCCCAGGCGGTCTTCGACACCCTCTCCTCGGTGACCACTCCGGACGTGATCGAGGAGGTGCTCTCCCGCGGAATGCTGGAGGTGCTGCCGCTGACCCACATCCGCGGCCGCTCGCTGCACGACGCCTTCGTGATCGTGGACGAGGCCCAGTCCCTGGAGCGCAACGTCCTGCTGACGGTGCTGTCCAGGATCGGGCAGGGCTCGCGGGTGGTGCTGACCCACGACGTGGCGCAGCGCGACAACCTGCGGGTGGGCCGCTACGACGGCGTGGTCGCGGTGGTGGAGAAGCTGAAGGGCCACCCGCTGTTCGCCCACATCACTCTGACGCGGTCGGAGCGTTCGGCGATCGCCGCGCTGGTGACCGAGATGCTGGAGGACATCCCCGGCTGACGCTGACGCCCTGTCGGTCGTATCCGCACAACAGCGGCTCTGCCGGTCCTGGTTCGGCCTGGACCGGCAGAGCCGCTCCCTGCGTCGCTCTGTCGTGTCGTCCGTTTTGGCCGGTTATGGCGTAACTGATGTCGCCTCAAGCCCCGTTCGCCCCAGGGGTGCGCAGGCAACGTTGCCCGATCGTAACCATTCCTCCGGTCCTTCTGTAGGGCAATCGCACATGTTCCCGCCCGATATCCGATGTGAGCTTCGACACGCAACTAAGAATTGCGTCAGCGCGTCCCCGTCGGGCATGGTGTGGGTTCTGTCAGGCCCCGCGTACGGCGTGATTGGGCACCCCCAAGGGTGAATGCGTCATTGAGAGATGACGGTGTGCGAGACGCAACAACTGAACACCGCAAGCGAGCCGTACGCCGCCCGAGAAAGACCAAGCACCCCGTTCCCGCCGGGGTGTACCGGGCCCGCGTCTCCCGTGACCAGTGCAGGGGGAGGCCAGCGTCAGGGGCAGGGTTCGTCCGTGCGGTCACCACACGGTCGATGCTGGAAGGAAACCGTGTGAACCGGATCTCGGTTCGGGGTGTGGCAGTGGCCTCCGCCACCGCCGTCACTGCCGTCGGAGCCGTGGTCGGCGTTGCCCAGGGCAGCACTCAGCCGGCTGCTCAGGTCAACGACGTCGCAGGCAGCAGCACCCTTTTTGCCGACATCCCCTCGGGTGTCCAGGCGCAGACGCTCAGTGACAACATCAACCTGCAGGCCGACGCGCAGCAGGCAGATGCCACTGCCGCCGCGCAGAAGGCAGCAGCTGAGGCCGCGAGGACCGCCGCAGCCAACGCCGCCACGGCGAAGGCCAACGCAGAGAAGGCGGCTGCCGCAGCCAAGGCCGCCGCCGAGCAGAAGAAGCAGGAAGCGGCCGAGCAGACCGCTGCCGCGAGCCAGACCGTGGCGCAGTATTACGCCCCGGGCACGGTGCAGGCACTGGCCGAGTCGATCATAGGCAACCCGACCCAGTTCTCCTGCTTCAGCAACATCGTCACCCGTGAGAGCGGCTGGAACTACACCGCGACCAACGCGTCCTCCGGCGCGTACGGCCTGGTGCAGGCGCTTCCGGGCGACAAGATGGCCTCTGCGGGTGCCGACTGGCGCACCGACCCCAAGACCCAGATACGGTGGGGCCTCAGCTACATGGACGGCCGTTACGGCAGCCCGTGCCAGGCCTGGTCCTTCTGGCAGGCCAACGGCTGGTACTAGCACGTACCCGCCGATCCGGCCGCAAGCGTGTGGAAGCCCCCGATCCCTGTCCGATCGGGGGCTTCCTGTATCTCCCACGGAACGACCGCTGTGTGCGGAGCGGTCGCACCCGAGGTCGTCCCCCGGTCCGGGACGGGGTAAACCCATTTCGCCGAGAATGACCGGATAATCCCACGGGCCCTGCTCCGGCCGCGGTGGGCCGTCCCCGGCCGCGCAACCGCCAACCGGTACGGTTCGGTACTACCAGTACGGGTCGGCGATGCGAAGGGGCGGAGCAGCGATGTCGCGCGAGGGGCGAGAGGGATTTGCGGCCTGGGGTGCTTCAGCCGCAAAGCGGATCTCCGGCAGGCTGTCGCGGCACCGCCAGACCGTCGAGCAGGACATCCGGCTCGCCGAGCACCGCAACGACCCCCCGCCGCCGACCCAGGGCCCCGTGCCGTTGGACCCGGGCCACAGCCCCGGCGGACCCGCCTACCCCGCGCTGCCGGTGAACCCGGTCGAGGCCGTCCCGTGGACGCTGCGGGTGGCGGCGGAGACGATCTGGCGGCTGCTGGTCGTCGGCGCCGGCGTGTACATCCTGTTCCAGGTGGTGCAGGTCCTGCACATCGTCGCGCTGGCGTTCATCGCCGCCCTGCTGATCAGCGCGCTGCTGCAGCCCACGGTGGCCTGGCTGCGGCGCCTCGGCGTGCCCAGGGCGCTGGCCGCCGCCATGACCTTCATCGGCGGGCTGGTCGGCATCGGCCTGGTCGGCTGGTTCGTCGGCTGGCAGGTCAGCACCAACCTCGGTGAGGTCACCAGCAAGGTCCAGTCGGGTATCACCCAGGTCCACAGCTGGCTGGTGCACGGTCCGATGCACCTCACCGACACCCAGATCAACCAGTTCGTGAAGCAGTTGCAGAACGCGGTCGGCACCAACAGCAACCAGATCACGTCCTTCGGCTTCTCCACCGTCGGGATCGTGATCGAGATTCTGACCGGGGTGTTCCTCGCCGCCTTCTGCACCTTCTTCCTGATCTACGACGGGGCGCGGATCTGGGGCTGGCTGCTGCGGCTGTTCCCGGCGAACGCCCGGATGGCCATGGCCGGCGCCGGCCCCCGCGCCTGGTCGACGCTCACCGCGTACGTCCGCGGCACGGTGCTGGTGGCGTTCATCGACTCGGTGTCCATCGGCATCGGCATCTACCTGCTCGGGGTGCCGCTGGCGCTGCCGGTCTCGGTGCTGATCTTCCTGGGTGCCTTTGTGCCGCTGGTCGGCGCGCTGCTCACCGGCACCATCGCGGTGCTGATCGCGCTGGTCACCAAGAGCTTCTTCACCGCGGCGATGGTGCTGGTGGTGCTGCTCGCGGTCCAGCAGATCGAGGGGCACCTGCTGCAGCCGCTGATCCTGGGCCGCGCGGTGCGGGTGCACCCGATCGCGGTGGTGCTCTCGGTGACGATCGGCTCGATCGTCGGCGGCATCGGCGGCGCGATCGTCGCCGTCCCCCTGGTCGCGGTCACCAACAGCACCGTCGGCTACCTCAAGGCCAGACAGCACGCAGGCGAGGACGTCCGCGCCGCGCTCCTCGCCGCGCAGGCCGACACCTGAGGGCACGCGGGGCCAACCCCGCACCGCGCCGCACATGCCGCCGTGCGGGCGGACAGACAAGGGGCGCGGGGAACTGCGCGGCCAACCGTTTACCCGGCCGCACACGCCCCCACGCCCCACCGCTTACAGCGAAGCGATCCGCGCCTCGGCCTCGAGTGTCACGCCGACAGCCTGCAGCACCGCCGCGATCCGAATCGCCGCCTGCACGGTCTCCCGCTCCACCCCGGCCTTCCGCAGGACCTGCTCGTGCGAGTCCAGGCACTGCCCGCAGCCGTTGACCGCGGAGACGGCCAGACTCCACAGCTCGAAGTCGACCCTCTCGACGCCCGGGTTGCCGATGAGGTTCATCCGCAGACCGGCCCGCAGCGTGCTGTACTCCTTGTCGGAGAGCAGGTGCAGCGTCCGGTAGTAGACGTTGTTCATGGCCATCACCGCGGCGGCCGACTTCGCGGCCGTGTACGCCTCCGCGCTCAGCTCCGCCTTGGCCTGCGGCTCCAACTCCGCCAGCACCCGCTCGCTGCGCGAGGCGATCGCGCAGGCCAGCACGGTGCCCCAGAGCTGCTGGGCCGGGAGGTCCGAGTTGCCGACGACCGAGCCCAGGTTGAGCTTGAGGTCCTTGGCGTACTCGGGGAGCGCGGCCTTCAGTTCGTCGAGAGCCATACCGTCACTCGCCCGAGAGCAGCGCGACGGGGTCCAGGGTGGTCTCGCCCTTGTTCCAGTTGCACGGGCACAGCTCGTCGGTCTGCAGCGCGTCGAGGACCCGCAGGACCTCCTTGGGGTTACGGCCGACGGAACCGGCGGTCACCATGACGAACTGGATCTCGTTGTTGGGGTCCACGATGAACACGGCGCGCTGCGCGGTGCCGTCCTCGGCCTCGACGCCGCAGTCGCGCATCAGGTCGTGCTTGATGTCCGCGAGCATCGGGAAGGGCAGGTCGCGCAGGTCCTTGTGGTCCCGGCGCCAGGCGTGGTGGACGAACTCGGAGTCGCCGGAGACGCCCAGGATCTGCGCGTCGCGGTCGGCGAACTCCTCGTTGAGCTTGCCGAAGGCGGCGATCTCGGTGGGGCAGACGAACGTGAAGTCCATCGGCCAGAAGAAGACGATCTTCCACTTGCCCTCGTAGGACTTGTGGTCGATCCGGGCGAACGCCTTGTCTGCGTCGAGGTCGACGCAGGCGGTCAGGTCGTACTCGGGGAACTTGTCACCAATGGTGAGCACGTTCGGTTCTCCTTGGCTGAGGGTGAGGGCGTCGCGCCCGCGTTGCGCAGGGTTCTCCTGCTGCGCGGGCATGATCAAAGGTGACACGACGTGCACTGATCAGGGAAATAGCTACACTCGAATCAGTTGATTGGAGCTGGTTATCAGTAAGACCCGCATGCCCACCGTGTCGCAGCTCAGGGCCTTCACCGCGGTGGCCGAGCACCGGCACTTCCGGGAGGCGGCCTCCGCGATCGGCATGAGCCAGCCCGCGCTGTCCGGGGCCATCGCGGCGCTGGAGGAGGGCCTCGGCGCCCAGCTCGTCGAACGCACCACGCGCAAGGTCATCATCACCCCGCTGGGGGAGCGCGTCGCCGTCCACGCGCGCGGAGTGCTGGCCGAGCTGCACGCCCTGACCGACGAGGTCGAGGCCTCCCGGCGCCCCTTCACCGGGCCGCTGCACCTCGGGGTGATCCCGACCGTGGCACCCTACCTGCTGCCGGCCGTGCTCAGGCTCGCCCGGGACAGCTACCCCGACCTGGAGCTGCACATCCACGAGGAGCGCACCCCGCAGCTGCTCGAGGGGCTCGGCTCCGGGCGGCTCGACGTGCTGCTGCTCGCCCTGCCCGGTGGCGCGGGGATGACCGACATCCCCCTGTTCGACGAGGACTTCGTCCTGGTCACCCCGCCCGACCACCCCCTCGCCGGGCGCACCGGCCTGCCCCGCGACGTGCTGCTCGACCTGGACATCCTGCTGCTGGAGGAAGGGCACTGCCTGCGTGACCAGACCCTCGACCTCTGCCGCGAGGTCGGCCGCGACGCCGGTGGCGGGACCAGGGCGGCCGGGCTGTCCACCCTGGTCCAGCTGGTCGCGGGCGGGCTCGGCGTGACGCTGCTCCCGGCCACCGCGCTCGATGTCGAGACCAGCCGCTCCGACCACCTCGCCGTGGCCCGCTTCGCCGAGCCGACCCCCGGCCGCCGCATCGGCCTCGCCCACCGCCCGGCCTCCGCCCGCACCCCCGAGTACCACCGCTTCGCCGCCGCCCTCCGCGAGGCCCTGGAACCCCTGCCGGTCCGGATAGTCTGCTGACAGGAGGTGGGCGGATGTACCTGTCGCGTGTACGCATCGACGGCATCAGGGGATTCCGGGGCGACCGGGCGGTGGACCTCCGGTTGACCCGCCCCGACGGTACACACGCGGGCTGGACGGTCCTCGCGGGGCGCAACAGCTCGGGCAAGACCAGCCTGCTCCAGGCGATCGCGGTGGCACTGCTCACCCCCGCCCAGGCGTACGGCCTGGTCCCGGACCTGTCGTCATGGCGCTCGGCCGAGCCGGGGACGATCGGGCTCACCCTCACCGGCCCCGCCGCCGCGTCTGCCGCCGTGCCGACCGCCGTGCCCAGGAGCCGGGTCGATTCCCTGGTCGAGCGGGCGGATGTCGAGGTCTCCTGCACCTGGACGGTCCCGCCCGGCAGCGAACGCATGCGCCCGCAGGTCGCCTGGCAGCGACAGGTGCCGGTCGACACCGCCGACGGGACCGGGGCCGCCGTCCTGGGCGACGCCGAGTGGGAGTTCGCCCTCCTCGGCACGGTCACCGGCTACGGGCCCTACCGTCGGATGAACCAGTCCTCCCGCCGGGACGACCGGGCGTTCCTCACTCTGTTCGACGAGGAGGCGGCGCTGAACGAAGGCATCGCCTGGCTGGTCGACGCCGACCACCGCCGCCTCGAGGGCCGGCCCGGCGCGGAGCAGACCGTCGAGGCGGTCCTCGGTCTGCTCGGCGACGAGCTGTTGCCGCCCGGCCTGCGGGTCGCCGGGGTGTCCTCCGACGGCCTCACGGTCCGGGGCGACGAGGGGGAGTTCCCGCTCACCGGGATGAGCCAGGGTGTGCGCACGGCGGTCGCGCTGGCGGTGTCCCTGATCTGGGAGCTGGTCCAGGACGACCCGTCGGCCTTCCTCCGACGGCGCGACGGCCGGTTCGTGGTCACCCGCCCCGGCATCGTGCTGATCGACGAGATCGACGCCCACCTGCACGTCACCTGGCAGCAGCGGATCGGCGAATGGCTCAAAGCCCACTTCCCCGAGGTCCAGTTCATCGTCACCACCCACAGCCCCTACATCTGCCAGGCGGCCGACCCGGGAGGGCTCATCCGCCTCGGTGCTCCCGGGGACCCGGCCGGGCCCGAGGTGGTCTCCGACGACCTCTACCAGCGTGTCGTCTACGGGACCGGCGACGACGCCGTGATGTCCGAACTGTTCGGCCTGGAGAGCCCCTTCTCCCCGGAGGCGGAGCGGCTGCGCCGCCGGGCCGGTGACCTGGAGGAGGCGATGATGGACGGCGAGGCGACCGACGCCGAGCGCGCCGAGTACGACGAACTGTCCGCGAAGCTGACCAGTTCCCTGAGTACCCGGGCGGCCGAGGTGGCCGCACTGCTGGGCCGGCGCGGAGAGTGATCCCGCTGCAGCGTCCGCCACTCCCCGCCGAACTGGGCGAACGGTTGCGGCAGCGCAGCAGCCACCTGCGGGAGATCGAGCTGAGTACCGCCGCGGTCCGCAGGGAGTGGAAGAACGCGCGCACGGTGCGGGACGGCCTGCGGCGCTCCTTGGTGGAGATGGCCGCCGGCCATGCCCGCTGCATGTACTGCTGCGACAGCTTCGGTACGGACATCGACCACTTCCAGCCCATTGCGCTGGCCCCGCTGCGGGCCTTCGACTGGCCCAACCATCTGCTGGCCTGCTCCTACTGCAACAGCAACGAGAAGCGGGAGCTGTATCCGTGCGACGAGGTGAGCGGGGAGTGCCTGCTCATCGACCCGAGCCGGGACGACCCCAGTGACCACCTGCGGCTGCTGTTCACCAGCGGGCGCTATGCCGGGCGTACCCCGAAGGGCCGTCAGACCATCCTCACCTTCGGGCTGAACGCCCGGATCGAACTTGTGCGGGGCCGCATCGACGCGTTCCTCCTGTGCAAGGACACGCTCAGCAGCAGTGCGCGGCGGGAGGAGGCCGGTGGCCGGGGCCGGGCAGCGGAACTGCTGAGCGCACTGAGCCGACGCCCCAACGGTGACGTGCTCCACGCCATGCTCGCCCAGCGCCACCTGCCGGACGCACCGCGGATGTTCGGCGCGGACGCGGTCCGGGGACTGCACCGGTTGGCGGCACTTCTGGCCGCCCCGCCCTAGTGTGGATCGCATGAGCAATCTGGAAACCGCGCCGCAGGCCCGCGTCTGCGGCGGGCGCGACGATGTGTCGGCCCGCCCCGTCCACGAGCTGCTGACGGGCAAGCAGGTCCCGCTGGGCGAGAGCACCGTGGTCCGCAGGCTGCTGCCCAGCCTCGGCCGGCGCATGGTCGGGGCCTGGTGCTTCGTCGACCACTACGGGCCCGACGACATCGTCGACGCGCCCGGCATGCAGGTCGCTCCCCATCCGCACACCGGTCTGCAGACGGTCAGTTGGCTGCACCAGGGCGAGGTGACCCACCGGGACAGCCTCGGCAGCCTGGCCACCGTCCGGCCGCGCGAGCTCGGGCTGATGACGGCGGGACGCGCCATCGCCCACGCCGAGCAGTCGCCGCGCGACCACGGGCCGCTGCTCCACGGTGCGCAGCTGTGGGTGGCGCTCCCCGACGCGCACCGCCACACCGACCCGCACTTCGAGCACCATCCGGCCCTGCCCGAGGTCACCGCACCCGGGCTGCGCGGAACGGTCGTCCTCGGCGAACTCGACGGAGCCCGCTCGCCCGGCACGACCTACTCCCCGCTCGTCGGCGCGGACCTCACTCTCGCCGCGGGCGCGTCCGC
>Ga0302314_10021088_pt1 | contig 10750 bp, 7 predicted proteins | sample III_Palsa_N2_3_FD_200533 | JGI IMG/M metagenome (GOLD analysis project Ga0302314, IMG submission 200533) | Peat permafrost microbial communities from Stordalen Mire near Abisko, Sweden - III_Palsa_N2_3 | ecosystem: Environmental > Terrestrial > Soil > Palsa > Peat permafrost | place: Sweden... | reverse complement strand
GTTTGGCACCACGACGCCGCGCAATGACGCCAGCTCGGGCAACATCGGCGGCGTCGGGCAGTGGGACCTCCAGGATGCTTACAAGTATGTGTCGGAAGCAAATGCCGGCTATCACTTCGACGTCAATCACGGGCTCAACATTGATGCTGGAATATTCGTCTCCTACATCGGCCTGTTCAGCTACTACAATTTCGACAACTGGACCTACCAGCCATCGTATGTGTCATCCAATACGCCATGGTTCTTCAATGGGATAAGAATCCAGTGGTTTCCGACCAACAAGCTGAAGATCGAGCCCTGGATCATCAACGGCTGGCAGTCCTATGCCAGGTTCAACGGTCACCTGGGATTCGGCGGACAGATCCTCTGGCAGCCGACGGGATCATTCAAACTGGTCCTGAACAATTACGGCGTCGGTGAGGATAACCTGCAGAACTTCCCGCCCGGGGAGATCATCAACGGAGTGCCGGTTAATTTCGCCAAGACGAGTCGTTTTCATACCGACGATAGCATCGAGGTGAAGTATTACGACAATCCCAACAACGGCAATGGTATTTCCAAGATGGCGTTCACCTTCACGGCAGATGCGGGCTGCCAGTACGGCGGCGGCATCACCTGTACGCACGGGGTCAACAAGAGCAATTTCCTCGGAGCCATGGCCTACAACCGCTGGTGGTTCCACAACGATCTGTACGCGATCACGGTGGGCGGCGGCTTCATGAACAATCCGGGGCGCTATCTGACCCTGCTGCCGCCGATCGATGGAGCGAGTGCGTCCACCGGCACGCCGTACTTCACGGAAGTACCCGGCCAAGGCGCCTTCATGTACGACGGCACGGTTAATTTCCAGTACATGCCGAAAGACTGGATCACGTGGTGGTCGGAAGTGGGGTACCGCCATTCGAACATACCGTACTTCGCCGGCACCGGCGGCGTGACGCCTCCGTACGGCAACAACGGGTCCCCTGCTGACTACACCTGCAATTCTGGCGCCACATCGGGAAGCAACTCGTTGACGCAAGCGACCGCCTCATGTGCAGGCAATGGCGGTGTCTGGTTCCCGGATCTTCGCGATGAGGAGTTCAAGGTATCATTTGGCGTCATGGTGAAATTCTAGCGAGCTGCGGCCTGACCTGGCCTAGTCGCTGGAGCGAATATCGCCGGCATCTTCGCCGTGGGAGTCGACCACGAGCCGATAGCCCACACCCGGCTCGGTCACGATGCGCTTCGGGCGCGTGGGATCGCGCTCCAGCTTCTTGCGCAAGGTGGTGATGAACACGCGCAATGAGCGGGTGTCGGCGCGATTGGGCCCCCATACCTCCTTCATGAGCTGCGAATGGGTGACGACGCGGTCGCGGTTGCGCGCCAGGGTCTCGAGGATGCGGTGTTCCAGCGGAGTAAGGCGCACTTCGCCACCGCCGCGCAGCTGTACCACGCGGCGCGACAGGTCAATCGCAAGGTCACTGAATTCCAGCACCCCGGTTGGCTCCTCGCCGCGTACATGCCGCCGTAGCGAGGCGCGCACACGGGCCAGCAGTTCCGGCGCGCTGAACGGCTTGAGCACGTAATCGTCGGCGCCGGCTTCAAATGCCCCGAGCCGCTGCGCTTCGGCGGTCCGGGCCGACAGCACGATGATCGGCATCGGCGACCAGGTTCGGATCGATTTGATCAGTTCTATGCCATCGAGATCGGGTAGCCCGAGATCCACGATCGAGACGTCAGGACGCTGCGAGCGCGCGTCGCGCTCGCCCCGCGCGCAGCTGTCGGCGATGACGACGCGAAAGCCGTTGGCTTCGAGCATCATTCGCAATACCTTCTGGACGCCCCGGTCGTCCTCGACCACCAGTGCCAGATGCATTCCGACAGTCATGCGACTGAAGACGGCGGTTCGATGAGTGAAGGCTCCTCTTCGTGCGGCATGGCGATTTCGAATCGGGCGCCTCCCATGGGGCTGGCCGTCGCCCGTATTTCACCGCCATGCAATCGCGACACGGCACGGCAGATCGCCAGACCGAGACCGACGCCGCCAATATCCCCTTCGAGGCGGCCACGGGTGAATTTCTCGAACAACCGCTCGGGGACATCGATGCCCAGGCCTGGGCCGGTGTCCTCGACGACGAGGCGAATGACACCCTCATAGCGCTGTGCAGAGATGTGGATGCGGGTGCCCGGTGGAGTGTACTTGATCGCATTTTCGAGCAGATTGCTCAGCATCTGCACCATCAGGTTGGAATCAACCGACAGCAACGGCAGATCGCCCGGTACGTCGGTGCTCACCTCCCAGCCCGCCAGGCGACTCTCATGACGCGCAATGGCCAGTCCGACGAGATCGCTGACCGAATGCCAGTCCCTGTTGAGTACATCGGTACCGGATTCCAGGCGCACCAATTCGAGCACATTGGTGAGCAGGTCCGACATGTCGCGGGCTTTGTCCTCAATCAGTCGGCCCAGAGTTACCCGACGGTGGATGTCCAGTGCAAAGTCATTTTGCGCCACGATGCTGCCGGCTCCGGCAATCGCGGACAGCGGTGTGCGCAGATCGTGCGAAATGGAGGCCAGCAGGGTGTTGCGCATGGTCGCGCGTTCGGCTGCCAGGTGCGCCGCGTGCGCGAGCTCGGCCAGACGCGCGCGTTCCAGCGCGAGCGCGAGCTGATCCGTCATGGCTTCCAGCAGGCGCTGTTGTTCCGGGAGCATGGCCTCAGTGGCGTCGGCGCGCTCGACCACCAGAACACCGATAGTGGCATGGGATCCCAGCAGTGGCAGATACGTGGCCTTCTCGGCCGGAAACTGCCGCGTGCCCATGCCGGCGCGCAGGCGTTTGGCGGCAACCCACTGGGCGACGCTCGTATCCACCGCGGGTCGCGCGCCGCCACCTGCGGGAATTTGAGGCGCGATGATCCGGCCGTCCTCATCGCACATGAGCACCAGCGCGTAGGCTTGCATTACTTCGCCGATATGACGCACGGCCGTGGTCACCATTGCCTCGACGTCGCGCGCGATCGCGAGGTCGCGCGTGATCGCGTACAGCGCTGCCGTGTAATGCTCTCGCGCAGCCGCCGACTCGGTGCGCTCGCGCACCGTGATCATCAGGTTGGCGATGATCAGGGCCACCAGCAGCATCGCTGTAAACGTCACCAGGTAGTTCGGGTCGAGCACTTCGAGGCTGAATATCGGCGGCACGAAGAAATAGTCGAATGCGAGGATGTTGATGACGGCGGTCAGCGCCGACGGGCCGCGTCCGAGCAGCAGACCCGCGATGGCGGCACCCAAGGTGTAGATCATGACGATGTTGATCAGATCGACGCGGCCGGAGAGCGGGAACGCGATGAGCGTGCACAGGGCGGTGACGGCGATGGCCGAGAAATACTGGCGCGCGCGCCTGCGGAAATGTTCGATACGGCGGCGGCGCGGCGTCGGTTGCGCCGGGCCGGGCGAATGAGCGCTGGCGAATCGCGGTGCAATCGCGATGACTTCGATGCCCGGGCAGAGGCGTTTCAGTGCCGCCAGCCGCGCATATTGGCTGAGCGCGAGCCAGCCGAGCTGGGTGGGTGAGCCAACGAGGATCTTCGTCACCTGGCGCAGCCGCGCGTAATCGGCGATGGCCCCGGCCGCCGACCCGCCATGCAGCGTGACCGCTTCTGCCCCGAGGGATGCGGCAATTCGCAGAATCTCCAGGCGGCGGGCGCGATCGCGATCGGGCATGAAGCGAAATCTGGAGGTCTGCACGTCGACTACCATCCACGCCGCATCCAGGGCCTCCGACAGACGTTTACCCGCATGGATCAGATCGAGGTCGTAGCCGCTCGAGCCGATCACGACCAGCAGGCAGTCGCGCGCCGCCGCACCGTCTTCCGTGTTCGCGGCGCATTGAGCGGCGATGTCGTACCTTGAGGTGACGTCCATGTTCTTAAGTCGATCGGGGTGTGCCTGGGGAGGCCAGGTTCAGACTAACCAAAGCCCCCGTTAACAAGCTGTTAAGAATAGACTGGATTTGCTTTAACATAATCCGGCCGCCCGTGCGACATCCACCGGATTTCAGCCGGCCGGGGGTCGAGGAGCGCCCGCGCCGCGGCGTGGATTGCCACCCAGGCAGGCGGGTCGGCCAGCCATTTGACAGGGTCTGGTCGCATCGCCAGATTGGGGTACCAATGAACGACCTAAGCCATGCGTCCGATGCGGCCAGTTGGCACGCGCGCGCGCGCGCCGTGCATCCGGGCGGCCTGGCGCTCATCAACGGCGCGCTGACACCGGCGCGCTCAGGCGCCACGTTCGACTGCATCAGCCCGATCGATGGCCGAAGGCTCGCTGCGGTGGCGGCCTGCGACTCTGTCGATGTCGATGCCGCGGTCGCAGCGGCGCGCGCTGCCTTCGAGCGCGGTGATTGGGCCGATCGGCCGCCAGCCGAGCGCAAGCGTGTGCTGTTGCGCTTTGCCGAACTGGTGGCGCTGGCGGCCGAGGAGCTGGCTCTGCTCGAGACCCTGGACGTCGGCAAACCGATCAGCGATAGCCTCAACGTCGACGTCGCGGCGACGGTACGCTGCCTGCGCTGGTACGCGGAGGCCATCGACAAGATCTACGATCAGGTCGCGCCCACCGGGCCCGCGGCCCTGGCGTTGGTGACACGCGAGCCGATGGGTGTCGTCGGCGCGATCGTGCCGTGGAATTTTCCCATGCTGATGGCGTCCTGGAAGATCGGACCGGTGCTGGCGGCTGGTAATTCACTGGTGCTCAAGCCGTCGGAGAAGTCGCCGCTGAGCGCGCTGCGGCTCGGCGAGCTCGCGCTGACTGCCGGCGTGCCGCCCGGGGTGTTCAGTGTGGTGCCCGGCTTCGGCCCGACCGCGGGCAAGGCGCTGGCCTCGCACATGGACGTCGATGCGATTGCTTTCACCGGTTCCACCGCTACCGGCAAAGCGGTGATGCAGTTTGCCGCGCAGTCCAACCTCAAGCGCGTATCGCTGGAATGCGGTGGCAAGTCGCCGAATATCATCATGGCCGACTATCCGGACCTGGCCCGTGCCGCGAAAGCGGCCGCCGCCGCGATCTTCTTCAATCAGGGGGAGATGTGCTCGGCCGGCTCGCGCCTGCTGGTGCAGGAGTCGGTACGCGAGCCATTACTGCAGGAGATCAACCGCATTGGCCGCGCCATGGCGCCTGGGGACCCGCTCGATCCGCAAACGGTACTGGGGGCGATGGTCGATGAGACGCAGACGCTCCGCGTACTGGATTATATCGCCTCGGGTCGCGCGGAAGGGGCGCGCGTGGCGCTCGGTGGTGAACGCGTGCGCCAGAGCAGCGGCGGTTGCTACATCGAGCCGACGGTGTTCGACGGCGTGCAGCCACGGATGCGCATCGCGCGCGAGGAGATCTTCGGGCCGGTACTGGCGAGCATGAGCTTCGACAATCTGGAGCAGGCGCTGCGCATCGCCAACGACAGCAGCTACGGACTGGCCGCGGCCATCTGGACCCGCGATATCACCACCGCGCATCGCGCGGCGCGCGCACTGCGTGCCGGCGTGGTCTACGTCAATTGCTACGATGCCGACGACATCACGGTACCTTTCGGCGGCTACAAGCAGTCGGGTTTCGGCCGTGATAAGTCGCTGCACGCCTTCGACAAGTACACCGAGCTCAAGACCACCTGGATTGATCTGGCTTGAGTGCGGCCGAGCATGCCTTCGTCGCCACGGTGCCGCGTGGCCTGGCGGATCTGCTTGGGCGTGAGCTCGCCGCGCTGGGCGCGCAGGGCGTGCGTGAGCGCAACGCGGGTGTTCTGTTCACCGGCACGCTCGAGACCGGGTATCGCACCTGCCTGTGGTCGCGGACCGCGAGTCGCGTGCTGCTGCAGCTCACCGAGTTCGAGGCTGCGAGCGCCGACGAGTTCTACGATCGGGTGCGCGCCTTCGACTGGAGCTCGCACATCGATCCGGCGCGCACCATCGCCTGCGAATTCACCGGTTCGCATCCGACGATCACGCACAGCCATTTCGGAGCCCTGCGCCTGAAGGACGGGGTCTGCGACCGCCTGCGGAATGACACCGGCAGCAGGCCGGATGTCGAGCTGTCGCGGCCGGGGGTACGGTTGCATGCACACGCGCAGGGTACTCACGTGGCGCTGTCGCTCGATCTGGCCGGAGAAGGACTGCATCGCCGCGGCTATCGGACTGAGGCCGGCGAGGCGCCGCTGCGCGAGAACCTGGCGGCGGGCCTGCTGCTGCGTGCGCGCTGGCCGGAAGCGGCCGAGCGCGGCGCCGAGTTTCTCGATCCGATGTGCGGCTCGGGCACGCTGGTGATCGAAGCGGCCATGATCGCGGCCCGGCGCGCGCCGGGACTGGGCCGCGAATACTTCGGCTTCCTGGGCTGGAAGGGCCATGACGCGGCGCTGTGGCAGCGCCTGCAGGCCGAAGCGCGGCGCAGCGCGGCCACTGAAATCGCCAGCATCATCCGCGGCAGCGACATCGATCAGCGCGCGCTCACGATCGCCGCCGGCAATGCGGAGCGCGCCGGGGTGACGGCGCTGGTTGGTTTCGAGCACCGCCCGGTTGCGAGCGTCGAGCCGCTGACCGACCAGCCGGGTGTGATCTGCACCAATCCCCCCTACGGCGAACGGCTGGGAGACGAAGCCCAGACCCGCGCGTTGTTTGCCGAGCTGGGCCGCAGTCTGCGCCAGCACTTCGTCGGCTGGGACGCCGCCGTATTGACCGCGGCACCGGCGAGCGCGCGCGAGCTGCGGCTGCGCAGCTATCGGGTGCACGAACTATGGAACGGCGCCATCCCCGTCAGGCTGCTGCGCATCGACCTGGGTGCGCCGGGTGTTGAGGATGGCGAGCTGCACCGGCAGCAGCGGCTGGCCGAGGCGGCGGCGAGCCCGGGCGCGCAGATGTTCGCCAATCGGCTGGAAAAGAACCTCAAGCGCCTGGGCAAGCAGGCGCAACGCGCGCGGGTGAGCTGCTACCGGCTCTACGATGCCGACATGCCCGAATATTCGTTTGCGATTGACCGCTACGCGGCCGCGGCGACCGACACGGTACATCTGCATGTGCAGGAATATGCGGCGCCCGCGAGCGTCGATGTCGAAGCGGCGCGGCGTCGGCGCCGCGAAGCCCTGTCGTGCCTGTCAGGGGTACTGCAGGTTCCGCCCGAACGCGTGCATCTGCGGTTGCGGCGGCGCCAGAGCGGCCGCGAGCAATATGAGCGCCAGTCGGCCGCGCCCGTGATAGACGCGCGGGAGCGAACGCTCACCGTCGAAGAGGGCGGGCTGAAGTTCCTGGTGAACCTCGACGACTATCTCGATACCGGCCTGTTTCTCGACCATCGCCTGACACGTGCGCGGCTGCGTGAATGCGCGCGGGATGCGCGTTTCCTGAATCTCTTCTGCTATACGGGCAGCGCGACCGTCTATGCTGCCAGCGGTGGCGCACGCAGCACCGTCAGCGTCGACCTGTCCAATAGCTACCTGGACTGGGCAGCGCAGAATTTCAAGCTCAACGGCCTCGATCCCGCACAGCATCGTCTCGAGCGCGCCGATTGCCGCCAGTGGCTGCGCGAATCGGTCGCCGCTGCGGCCTCGTTCGACCTGATCTTCCTGGATCCGCCGACTTTTTCGAATTCCAAGCGCATGCAGGGAGTGCTCGACGTGCAACGCGATCATCCCGAACTGATCGAGCTGTGCATGCAGCTGCTCGCGCCACGTGGTCTGCTGCTGTTCTCGACCAACGCCCAGCGTTTTCGTCCTGACCCCGCGGTCGAGCAACGCTGGCAGGTCACTGACATCTCGGCGCAGACGCTGCCATTCGATTTTGAGCGCAATGCGCGCATTCACCGCTGTTTTCAGATCAGCGCTGCGCTGACTTGAAGCGCAGTAGCGGCGTAAGCGCGTGGCGCCCGGCGCGGGCAGTCACTGCGCGTCTTTTTCCGCCTGCTCGCGCCGCGCAGTGTCCTGCCGTACGGCATCCTGCGCCTGCTGGCGCGCGCGCTCCTCGATCTGCTTTGCCTGGCGCGCCTGCTCGGCTTCCGCCGCCGCGCCGGTCGCCGTGCTGGTGGCGGTGCCAGCCAAGCCGCAGCCGGCCAGACAGCCAGCGCAGGCGAGCCACAGCAATAAGTGCTTCACCCCCATAGCTTAGAGCAGATCGCGCAGCCGATACCAGAGCATGGCAAGCGCCAGGGCAGGGCGGCGCAGCAACATGCCGCCGGGGAAATTGCGGTGCGGAATACGCGCGAAAACGTCGAATCGTTCGGCGGTACCGGCGATCGCCTCGGCCACCAGCTGACCGGCGATGCCGGTGAGTGCGATGCCGTGGCCGGAGAAGCCCTGCAGGAAATAGACATCCGGCTCGAGACGGCCAAAATTCGGCGCGCGATTGAGCGTGATGTCGAGCAAACAGCCCCAGGCGTAGTCGATGCGCGCGTCGCGCAGCTGGGGAAATACCTGGAGCATGCGTGCGCGGGTCGCCGGCGCCACGGCACGCACATTCAGCAGGGAATAGTTGACGCGTCCGCCGAACAGCAACCGGTGGTCGGCCGAGCGGCGGAAATAATCCAGAATCCAGTTGGTGTCGCACAGCGCGGCGTTGTTGGCGATCAGCTGCCGCGCACGCGGCTCGCCCAGCGGCTCGGTCGCGATGATGTAGCTGCCGATGCTCATGAGCTTGCGGCCGAGGGCTGGTGCGGTGTCGCCGAGCCAGGCGTTGCCGGCCAGAACGAGCTGACTGCACTCGACCGCGCCGCCGTCGGTGCGAACGCGAATCCTGCCGTCGCGGCGGCTGAAGCCCAGGGCACGGCTGGCTTCGTGGAATTCGACACCGGTCTGGGTCGCAGCGCGCGCCAGCCCGAGCGTGTAGCGCAGCGGATGCAGGTGTCCGCTGTGGGAGTCGTACAGCGCACCGATATAGCGCTCGCTCGCGATCGTCGAGCGCAGCTCGGCGCGCTCGATCAGGCGCGTGCTCGTATAGCCATAGCGCTGCACGAGCTCGGCCTGCGAGCTCTGCAACTGCGTCCATTGCCGCTGCTTGATGGCGGCGAGCATCCAGCCGTCGGCCCAGTCGCAGTCGATCCGATGGCGCTCGATGCGCTGCTTCAGCAGGGCCAGCCCGGCGAGCGAGACTTCCCACACGCGGCGCGCATCCTCGATACCGACCAGCTGCTCGAGCTCCGCCTGCTCGATCGCGGTGCCGAAGATCGCCTGGCCGCCGCTGCGACCCGAGGCGCCCCAACCGATTCGCTGTGCTTCCAGCAGCACGACGCGATAGCCACGCTCCGCAAGCGCCAGTGCGGTCGAGCAGCCGGCGATGCCGCCACCGACGACGCAGACATCCGCGTTTACCGTCCCGGCAAGCGGCGCCGTAGGCGCTTGCAGCAGCGCGCTGTGCGCGTAGTAACTGTCAAGGTAATCCGGAGCAACGGCTGCGTTCATCGAACTGTATTGCCAGAAATCTCACGCCGGATCAATAGCTTGACATCTGCACAGGGCCTTCCTGGCAAGACCCGGGTCGCGCCAGCTGCGGCGACGGCCGGGTGCCGGCTATGGTCTAATGGCAATCACGCAACACAACGTGAGCGCTGGCGGGGCTGTATATCCATACAGGCCCTGCGCCGATGCATTTTGCCATCATGACTTCGAAGCGTCCTGTGATCGGGATCCCGGCGGACCGGCGCATGCTCGGCGAGCAGCACTATCACCTGGCGGGTGAGAAGTACCTGACTGCCGTGCTGGACGGCGCCGGCGGCTTGCCGCTGATCGTGCCGGCCATCGGTCGGGAACTCAGTCTGGAAGAACTGCTCGACACGCTCGACGGCTTGCTGTTCATGGGCAGTGCGTCGAACGTCGAGCCGCGCCATTATCGCGGCGAACCCAGCGAGTCCGGTACGCTGCATGATCCGCACCGCGACGAGACCACGTTGCCGCTGATTCCCAGAGCGGTCGCGGCCGGCGTGCCGGTGCTGGGCATCTGCCGCGGTTTCCAGGAGATCAACGTCGCCTTCGGCGGCTCGCTGTGGCAGAAACTGCAGGAAGTGCCGGGTTATCTCGATCATCGCGAGGATCCGCAATTACCGTTCGAGCAGCAGTACGGCCCGGCACACGAGGTGAGACTCGAGCCCGGCGGAGTGCTGCAGCGTCTGGCCGGTACCGATCGGATCAAGGTCAATTCCCTGCACGGTCAGGGGGTGCGTGAGCTCGGGCAGGGACTGGCCATCGAGGCGCGTGCGCCCGACGGCGTGATCGAGGCATTTCGCATCGAGCGGGCCCCGGCCTTTGCGCTGGCGCTGCAGTGGCATCCGGAGTGGCAGGCCACGGGCAATGATTTTTCGCGTGCGCTGTTTGCCGAGTTCGGCGCAGCGTGCCGCGCGCGCGGTTGATCGCGCCGCGTCCTTGAGCGGACGCCCAGGACGACACAGGCGTGCGGATCAATCCGCTCGCCGGCAGAATGAAGGTGATCTATGGCTACCGAAATACAACAATTCTTTCGCGATCACGGCATCTCGGAGGTCGAGGCGATCATCCCCGATATGGCCGGAATCGCGCGCGGCAAGATCATGCCGGCCGAGAAATTCGCCGAAGACGAGGGCATGCGACTGCCCGAGAGCATTTTTCTGCAGACGGTCACTGGGGATTACCCGCCCGACACCAGCCAGGCGATGAGCCCTGCCGAGATCGACATCGTGCTCAAGGCCGATCCGAAAACGGTGCGGGTGGTGCCTTGGGCCGCCGAACCGACCGCGCAGGTGATCCACGACTGCTTCTATTCGGACGGCC
>Ga0302314_10021086_pt1 | contig 10750 bp, 9 predicted proteins | sample III_Palsa_N2_3_FD_200533 | JGI IMG/M metagenome (GOLD analysis project Ga0302314, IMG submission 200533) | Peat permafrost microbial communities from Stordalen Mire near Abisko, Sweden - III_Palsa_N2_3 | ecosystem: Environmental > Terrestrial > Soil > Palsa > Peat permafrost | place: Sweden... | reverse complement strand
CCGGGCCCGCGCCCGGCCGCCCAGCCGCAGACCCGCACCCCGGCGGCGCCGGCCGCCCCGGCCAGCCGCCCGCCCGGCGGGCAGGCGAGGACCACCTGGTGGCCGTCCGCGACCTGGCCGCGCAGCAGGTCGGCGACCACCTGGGCGACGCCGCCGTCGACGGGCTGGGACACATGAAGGATCGTCAGGGACACGCCGCCCAACCTAGGCCGGGGCACCCTGACGCACCCGCCACCGTCACTCGCCCGGCCGACAAGATCCACTCGCGCGAGCTACCGGACCGCGCGCTCGCCCCGCGTCCTCCCGGGTACGGGAGGGATCTGCCCGTCCCGTGCGTCCAGCGCACCGGCGGAGTCCTGAGTGAGCTGGAAGACGTTGCCGGGTTCGTCGAGCCACGTTCGCTGTCCGTGCTGGTCCACGGTCAGCCCGAAGCGGTCCCGGGTAGGGCGGCCGTGGTCGACGAAGAACCGGTGGGCGCCCTCCAGCACTGACCAGAGCCGACGCGGGCCACCCTCGGTGACGGTGCCGTCAGCCCGGACGTCGGCGATCGAGCCGTCAGCGGTCCACAGCCGGGCCGAGGCGGGCTTTCCCGCGTCGTCAAGGTCGTACTGCCAGGTGATGCCAGGGGCGGCAAGGCTTGTCACGAAGCGGAAGGCATTGTCGGCGATGACCTCCACGGGCAGCTCGGTGGCGCGCGCGGAGGCGTCGGGACGTGGGGGGCGGCGCACGACACCGCTGTCCCCCTGGGCTCGCAGGGGCATGAAGAACGCGGCGTCGGGCAGGAAGCGCCCGCTTCCGGCGGTGGCGGACGTGCGGTGGATGCGGGCCAGGCCGGCACCGATGGGGGCGAGGATGAATCCGTTGTCGTAAAGGTCGCCGAACCAGTCCACCGGGATTCGGGGGATCTGGCAGGTCGCGATGATCCGGTTGAAGCGACCTGGAGTCGGGCGCAGGTGCGCACCATCGGCGGTGGCCACCGTGGGCCGGTAGCCCGCCCGGGACAGCCGCTGTTCGGCGGCCGTGGTGATCTCCTCGTCCACGTCCACGGTGGTCACGTTGGCGTCACCCAGGCGGTGCGACAGGATCGCCGAGTTGTACCCGGTGCCGGTGCCGATTTCCAGCACGCGCGTGTCGTCGTCGACCTCAAGGGCCTGGAGCATGGCGGCCATCACGGAGGGCTGGGAGGACGAGGAGGCGGTGTTGCCGTCGATCAGATGGGTGACCAGCGCCCGGTCTTCATAGACGGCGGTGATCCATTCCTCGCGCCGGCCCGGGTCGTCGCCGCTGATCCTGCGCTGCCCGTCGGGGCCCGGCCGGTAGAAATAGGGCACGAAAACATGGCGGGGCACGTCCTCGAAGGCGGCACGCCAGCCGGGGTCGGTGAGGTCCCCGGCGTCGGCCATGGCGGCAACGAGCTTGGCCCGCAGGTTGGCGGCGTCGAGGTCCAGGACGTTGTCAGTCATGGCGGGCGGCTCTCATCGTACGCCTTGTCGGTGATCTCGCTGGAACAGGTGAGCGGTCAACGCGATGCGCGGGTCGTCCCACCGCTCAGGCGGAACGCGGGTGGTGTAGAGCTGGCCGCGCTTGCCGTCCTCGGTGTGGACGATGCCGCCGAGAACCTTGGTGACGATCCGGCCGCCGCACTCATCGGCGAAGGGCCGCACTGCCTTCGGGTCGTTGGTGATCAGCGTCTCGGGAACGGAGAGCCTGGATTCGGCCGCTGCGGTGAGCTGGGCGGGCTTGGTGCAGTCCGCATTGCGCTCGGGCCGGTTGACCCACAGCACACGCGGCATGTTGGCTCAGCCCTCGCTCGATCCGCCGTGCGTCGATCCGCCTGCCCGTGCTGATGCTGTTGTCCATCGGCATCCCCTGTGCGTCCCCATGGTGTACCCGGGAGGTTACCCGCCGTGGTGGGTGGGAAGCGATGGAACGCGGTCCTGTTCGCTGCGCCTGCGCCGGGCCCGCCCAACTCGGCTTCTTGGTCCGGTTTTCGGGGTGGTGGCCGACTAGAAGCGCCGGTCAGTCGTCGAGGCGGTGGGAGAGGTGGAGGTCGCGTTCGGTGTGGCCGTCCTCGATCCGGAGGGCGGTGGCGACCGGGGGGTAGCCGCTGGCCATGACGGTGTACTCGCCGGGCTCCAGGTCGGTGAAGCGGAAGGCGCCGTCCGCGCCGGTGGTGACCGCCGCGACCACGGTCCCGGCGGAGTCCAGCAGGGTCACCCGGGCCTCCGCGACGGCGTGGCCGCTGGTGGTGCGGACGGTGCCGCGCAGGGTGCCGCTGCCGGCCATGGCGACGTCCTGGCGAGTCTCGCCGCTCGCGCCCACCTCCACCGCGATCGCCGCCGGGCGGTAGGCGCGGGCGCTGACCGCCAGCGTGTAGCGCCCGCTGACCAGGTCGCGGAAGTGGTACGCCCCGTCGGAGTCGGCGTGCGCGGTGGCGACCACCTCGCCGCGGCCGTCGGTCAGGGTGACCGCGGCGTCGGCGACCGGTGCGCCCTCGGCGCTGCGGACCGCGCCGCTCAGGCGGCCGGTGCCGCCGAGGACCACGTCGAGCTCGACCGGGCGTCCGCCCACGGTGACCGTGACCGCCTGCGGCTGGTGGCCCGGGGCCGCCGCGATCAGCACGTAGTTGCCGCCCCGGGGCGCGGCCAGGGCGAACCGGCCGTCCGGGCCGCTGCCGGAGCGAGCGACCTGGCGTCCCCCCATGTCGACCAGGGTGAGCACGGCCCTGGGCACCGCCGCCCGGTCCGGCTCAAGCACCGCGCCGGACACCGGGATGCCGGGGGCCGGCTGCGGCTGCGACTGCGGCTGCTGCGACTGCGGCTGCGCGGACTGGGTGGGGACGGCCGTGTCGTTGAGCTCGACCGTCAGCAGGCCGGTCGCCGTGTCGGGGCCGGGCTCGGGGGCGGCGTTGGTGACCAAGGGTGTCTCCTTGAGCAGGAAGGCGAGCAGGAAGCCCAGCGCCATCACCGGCGCCAGGTAGAGGAACACCCGCGGCAGCGCGGCGGCGTAGGAGTCGACATACGCCAGCCGCAACGGCGCGGCCAGGGTGTGGACCAGTTGCGGGGTGATCGAGTTCACCGGCGGCAGGCCGCCGGTGTGCGGGAGCCGCAGCGAGAGCTGGTGCGTCAGGCGGGAGTTGAACAGCGTGCCGACCACCGCCGCGCCGACCGAACCGCCCATCTGCCGCAGGTAGTTGTTGGCCGAGGTGGCCGCGCCGAGGTCGCGCCGGTCCACCGAGTTCTGCACCACCAGCACCAGTACCGGCAGTACCAGCCCGACCCCGAGGCCGAGCACCGCCATCGCCACGCTCTCCTCCAGGTAGGAGGTGCGCGCGCGCAGCAGTCCGAGCAGCACCATGCCGACCGTCGACAGCGCGCCGCCGAGCAGCGGATACACCCGGTAGCGGCCGGACTTGCTGATCAACTGCCCGGAGCCGATGGAGGCGAGGACGATGCCGCCCATCATCGGCAGCAGCTTCAGGCCGGAGCCGGTGGCGCTGGCGCCGTCCACCATCTGCAGGAAGCTGGGCAGGTAGCTGGCCGCGCCGAACAGCGCCACGCCGACCACCACCCCGATCGCGCCGGAGATGTTGAACACGCTCATCCGGAACAGCCGCAGCGGGATCACCGGTTCGGCGGCGTAGTGCTCGGCCAGCAGGAACAGCGGCAGCGAGGCAACCGCGCCGCCGAGCAGGCCGAGGATCACCGGCGAGCCCCAGGCGTACTGGCCGCCGCCCCAACTGGTGGCCAGCACCAGGCAGATGCCGCAGGCGGCGAGCAGCAGCGAACCAGCCACATCCAGCCGGGGACGGCCCTCGCCGGGGAGCCGCGGCCGCCGTGGGGACTTCAGCACCAGGCCGATGACCACCAGCGCGACCAGTCCCAGCGGCAGGTTGACGTAGAAGCACCAACGCCAGCCGGGGCCGTCGGTGAACCAGCCGCCGAGCAGCGGCCCGGCCACCGAGGCGACCCCGTAGACCGCGCTGATCAGGCCCATGTACCTACCCCGCTCGCGGGGGGAGACCAGGTCACCGATGATCGCCTGGACGCCGATCATCAGCCCGCCGCCGCCGATGCCCTGCAACGCGCGGAACGCGATCAACTCGTCCATGCTGTGCGACCAGCCGGAGAGCGCGGAGCCGACCAGGAAGACCACGATGGCGAACTGGAAGACCCACTTGCGTCCCCACAGGTCGCCGAGCTTGCCGTAGACCGGCAGCACCACGGTGGAGGCCAGCAGGTAGGCGGTGACCACCCAGGACATGTGCTCCAGGCCGTCGAGGTCGCCGACGATCCGGGGCAGCGCGGTGGCCACGATGGTCTGGTCGAGCGCGGCGATCAGCAGCGCCATCATCAACCCGGCGAACACCAACCGGGTCTGACGTCTGCTCAGCTCGGGTCCGGCGGGTCCGGCGGGGGCCTCACCCGGGCCCGGGGATTCGGGGCGTTCGCCCGGCGCTGGCGGGGCGGGGGCGGTTCGGGCCGCTTCGATCACCGACATGGCCCGGATCATTGCAGCGGGCACGCATCGGTCTCGAACCGGTCATATCGTCATCCGAGGCCTGGTCCGAAGCCCGAACCAGCGCCGCCACCAGCGGAGTTGTAGCGGTATGTCGACTTACGTCGAAAGTGACCGCAATCGTCCCGCCGCCGAATTCACCCACTCGGAGAGGGTGATCGCACGCGTGTCCAGTGACATGGCCCGGGCGTCGTACGGACGCCCGGACCACGTCAACGGACCGCGTCACCGCACCGCGTCACCGCACCGCGTCGTCAGCCCGCCGGGTGCTCGGCGACGTGCGCCGCCAGCTTCTCCAGCACCTGGTCGTTGATCCGGCCGAGGCCCTTGGGCGCGAAGGTCTTCTCGAAGAACCCGCCAATGCCGCCCGCGCCGGTCCAGGTGGTCTCCACGACCGCCTTGGACTTGCCCTCACCGGACGGGGTGACCGTCCAGGTGATCACCATGCTGGAGTTGGCGTCGGTCTCCACCAGCCGCCCGGGGGACGGCTCGGTGACCGTGAACAGGCACTCCCGCACCCGCTTCTCGGTCGCCTGGAGCTTCCAGTACACGACCGTCCCCGCGCCCCGGCCGCCCTCGCGGACGTCGTACCCGCTGTACTGCGGCGGCAGCAGGCCCTGACGGGTCTTGTCGTAGTCGGCCAACGCCGCGAACACCTGCTCCGGCGAGGCGTCCAGCACTCGCTCGCTGACCGCGTAAACCTGGCCCATGGCCGTACTCCTCCTGCTACCCGTGCACTCACGCACGTGGTCCACCTGCGTCCGGCAAGCCAACCACCGCACGGGCCGCCGACCAAACCGGGAGCCAGGGACCGGCTTCGGCAAGGTGGTGATCACACCGGATAGGGACGGCTCGGTGGACTGACACTGTCAGTGCCAGGTGCTTGGATGTACCGCATGGGCAATCCGGGGGTTCCGCAACCGCTGAATGTGGATGAACTGCTCGACATCGTGGACGCGCACGACCAGGTGGTCGGGCAGGCCGCGCGCGGGGAGGCGATCGCGCGGCGGTTGCGGCACCGCTGCGCGTTCGTGCTGGCGCGGGACGAGGACGACCGGGTGTTCGTGCACCGGCGGACGCCGCGGAAGCTGGTGTTCCCATCGATGTACGACATGTTCGTCGGCGGGGTGGTCGGTGCCGGGGAGTCGTACGACGACGCCGCCAAGCGCGAGGCGGAGGAGGAACTCGGGGTGAGCGGCCTCTCGCCCACGCCGCTGTTCCGGTTCCTCTACGAGTCGCCCGAGCACACCTGGTGGTCCGGCGTCTACGAGACCCGGACCCCGGTGGCCGTCCACCCGCAGCCGGAGGAGGTCGCCTGGCACGCCTTCCTCCCGGAGGCCGAGGTGGTCGCCCGGCTCGGGGAGTGGCCGTGGGTCCCGGACGGCCTGGCCGCCTGGCAGCGGCTGACACTGTGGCGCGCGACCCCGCGCCCCCGCGACTGAGCGGGACCAGGCAAGGCTGTGGCCGCAGACTCCAGTGGGCAGCAATGCCCCTCACCGTCCTGGAGACCGCGGAGCCTGTGTGAGCCGTGCCCGGTCCGGCTGGCCGGTACAGTCCGGGCATGGGTGATGCGTTCCTGACGGAGGACGACAGCGACGCCTGTTGGATCTGTCCCGCACTGCGACTGCCTGCCGGGCAGTTCGACGTGTACGAGAGGCCGACCCGGGACTGTCCGTTCGACCCCGCCAGCGGGTTCCGGTACGCCGGGGACATCCCGGTGTGCGTGCACCCGTACAAGGTCGGCCTGCCGCCGGGGCACTACGCCAGTGCCGAGGCCGCCCTGCCGGACGTTGCCCCGCGCCCCAGGGCCACGGAGCGTGCCCCTGCACGGCCGGTGCCGGTGCGCGCTTATCCGGGACCGACGTCCATGATTGCGGCCGTGCCGCAGACCGACGACGCCGCGATCATGGCCGGCGCCAGGCCCGCTGTCCCGGAGGAGCTGCTGTCGTGGATGCGCGGCCTGGTGGCCGACGCAGCCCCCGACGATCTCGCCGACACCCTGGGCCAGGCCGAGGAAGCCGCCCTGCTCAAGTTCAGCGCGGAGTCGGTCGTCGAGGCGCTGCGCCGGGTCCTTGGCGGAGGCTAGGCCGCAGCGAACGAGATGGAGTGCTCCCGCCCGGCGCGGGCCATGCCGATGCTGTCGTACTTCTCGGCGAGGATGCCCACCCGGCGGTCCACCTCGTGCTTGGGCAGCCAGTACCGCGCGGGCGGCTCGCCCCACGCGAGGCGGTAGGCCCGGTGGGTGAAGTCCCCGTCCGTGTAGTCGGTGTGCTCCTGGTCGGTCTGGTGGATGACCGAGACCCCGATGCGGGCGGTGATGCGGGCGAACAGCTGCGGCTGCGCGATCATCGCGTGCGTCATCAATCCTTCGACCGGCCATGCCTTGTCGCGGTCCGGGCGCATGGGCACCAGGCCCAGGCTGACGTTCGGCAGGCGGCCCACGATCAGCAGGTGCCGCAGCTGTTCCAGCATCACCGCCCGGCCGCCGATGCCGCTGCGCAGCACGGACTCCTCGATGAGGAGGGCGAAGCGGTGGTGGCCCTGGTAGAGGATGTGCTGGCGGTCCATCCGTTCGTCGGCGGCCCGCTCGACGTCGTCGACCAGCCCGCGACGGTCGCGGATCGCCGCCAGGATCGCGGTGGTGTAGGCGCGGGTCTGGACGATGCCGGGGAGGAGCCACGAGGCGTAGGCGCGGAAGGCACGGGTGCGCTCGTACAGCGGCCGGACGGACTCCTGGGCCTGCCGCAGGCCGGTCCGCTCCATGCGCCGCCACTCCAGGTACATGGAGTCCGCGGCGCGGTTCTTCGCGATGAGGTCGGCGGCCTGGCCCTCCGCGCCGCAGGCCGCGCACCACGCGCGGATGTCCGCGTCCGAGGGCGGCGTCTTCGCGTTGATGATCCGCGAGGACTTCGCGTCGGACCAGCCGCACCGGGCAGCCAGCTCACCGCCCCGCAGCCCGGCGTCCAGCATCAGTTCGCGGAGCTGGGCGGCAACGGCCAGACGGGCGGCCTGAGCGCTGGAGGAGGGCGAGGAGGGCATGTGCTGGCGGTCCGGTGCTGGCAGGGATCAGACGGCGTACTGCTCGTGGTCGATGCCGCGCTCCCACACGGCGTCGAAGGCCGAGCCGCACAGCTCCGCCACCGCCGGGTCCGTCGTCGTCTCCATGTCGGGGTCCGCCCACTGGCCGTCGCCGGTGAAGTGGTTGAACAGCGTCACCACGCCGTCGAACAGCCAGAAGTCCACCCCGGGCAGCGCGATGTCCGTGGTCCGGCGGCGTGGCAGCCAGCGCACCAACTCACCGGCGACGACGTTGGGATGGGTCACGTCGTACTCGTAGCGGATGTAGTCGGTGACCGGCTCGGAGACGATACGCGCGCGGCGCATCACCACCCCGCGCCCTACCGCGCCGGCGACCGTGTCGCACCACGGACGCCACCATGACGCCCGGTCGGCGCGGTCCAGGCGCTTGCCCTGCTGCCAGGCGAGGAACGCGGGGTCGTCCAGCATGTACGAGTCCCGCATCTCCAGGTGGACCGCCGAGTGCTGGGCTGCGGCCAGGGCCTCAAGAAACACTGCTGTCTTCCTCCGGGTTGTCATCGGTCACGGGGGCAGGACGGGGGATGAACTGGATCATGTTCTCGGGAAGCCGGACGATGGTCTCGTGGTCGGGGACGTCGGTGGTGTGGCCCGGTACCGAGCCGACCTCCTGGCATCCCTTCACCTCTGCCTCGCTGGCCCTGTAGGACTGGATGAACAAGTCTCCGGTCTCCTGGTCTCGCCAGATCGTCGGCGACCCGTTGTCCGGGGTGTTCGGGTAGATCCCCAGAAACTCTATGGCCACGATGTCCTCCCGTACCAAGTCAGTTGCGTGGTCTTGCACACCGATGCCACCGGCTGCTCGACTCGTTCGAGGAGTCCGACCGGCTCCGCGAACCGGTGTACCGGCGCACACGCGTGCGGTACAACGCCATGCTCGCCGAGAGGCAGTTGCAGGCCGGCCGCCTTGAAGAGGCGTGCGTGAATTGGCACCGGGTCCTGGACGACTACCCGCACGTCCAGTCCGGCCGCTGCGACGACCGCTTCGCCGTCATGACGGGTAGCATCCGCCCCTACCTGCGGAACTCCCGGACCCGCGAACTGTACGAGCGAGCACGCCCCATGGCGCGAGAGGTCGCCCGCTTTTGATACGCCATCCGTGGACCACCTAATTTCACCCGTTGCCGACACCACAGCACTGGCACCATGATCCACTGGTGACGGCCCCCTGAGCGGCCAGAGAGCGGGGGTGCTCCACTTTCGGTGTGGGGCGGGCTTGGGTATGGTGTGCTGACCACCACCGTTGGCGTCGGGAGCCGCAACAACGGGCGGGTTGGCAGCTCTTTTCGGACGGACACCGCCGCGCATCAGCGAGCACTCCGGTCCACCTTCACACGGCGACCTCAGTCGCGCCGTGCTCCCCCTCATCTCATGCCGCGCGAAGCCGGAGCGGACCGGTGGCCGCGGCGCTCCCCGAGGAGTCATGCCATGACTGAGTCCATCGAACGTACCGAGCGCCTCCAGCAGACCCCTGAACTCTTTCCGGTCGTCGCCGTGGTCGGCCTGGGCACCATGGGTGCCGGGATCGCCGAGATCACCGCCCGCAGCGGACGCCGGGTGATCGGCATCGAGCTGGACGCCACCGCCGCCGAGGCCGCGCGGCTGCGGATCGAGGAGTCCACCGCCCATTCGGTCGAACGCGGCCGGATCTCCCCGGAACAGCGGTCCGAGCTGCTCGGTCGGCTGAGCTTCGGCCATGAGCTGGCCGAGGCCGCGCAGGCGCAGCTGGTGATCGAGGAGATCCCGGAGCGGCTGGAGCTGAAGTTGGAGCTGCTGGCCGAGCTGGACCGGCTGTGCCCGGCGGAGACGGTGCTGGCGACCGGGACCACCGCGCTGTCGGTGACCCGGATAGCCGCCGCCACCCAGCGTCCGGAGCGGGTGGTGGGGCTGCACTTCTTCAACCCCGCGCCGGTGATGGAGCTGGTCGAAGTGGTCCGCACGGTGCTGACCACGGACGCGGCGGCGCAGGCGGCGGCGGACTTCGCCCGGGAGCTGGGCAAGTCGCCGGTGGCGGTCGGCGACCGGCCCGGGTTCATCGTCAACGGGCTGCTGTTCGCCTATCTGAACCAGGCGGCGGCGATGTTCGAGTCGCGTTACGCCACCCGGGAGGACATCGACGCGGCGATGCGGCTCGGCTGCGGGCTGCCGATGGGCCCGCTGGCGCTGCTGGACCTGATCGGCATCGACACCGCGCAGACCGTGCTGGAGGCGATGTACGCGCAGTCGCAGGACCGCCTGCACGCGCCCGCGCCGGTCCTCGGCCAGCTGGCGGCGGCGGGGCTGCTGGGGCGCAAGAGCGGGCGCGGGTTCTACTCGTACGCCGCGCCCGGCTCCTCGCAGGTGGTGCCGGACGCGGCGGCGACGGCCGGTCAGCGGGTGGCCGGACGGGCGGTGCGTGAGGTCGGCGTCTGCGGCTCGGGCACGATGGCCACCGGCATCGCCGAGGTGTTCGCCAAGGCCGGGTACCCGGTGCTGCTGGTCGCCCGCAGCCAGGAGAAGGCGGACCGGGCCCGGGCGGCGGTGGCCAAGTCGCTGGACCGGATGGTCGGCAAGGGCAAGCTGAGCGAGACCGACCGGGACGCGGCACTGGGCCGGGTCACGGCCTCCGGCTCGCTGGAGGACCTGGCCTCGGCGGACCTGGTGCTGGAGGCCGTGGCCGAGGACCTGCTGGTGAAGCAGGAGCTGTTCGGCTCGCTGGACAAGATCTGCAAGCCGGGCGCGGTGCTGGCGACCACCACCTCCAGCCTGCCGGTGATCCGCTGCGCGACCGCGACCGGCCGGCCGCAGGACGTGATCGGGATGCACTTCTTCAACCCGGCCCCGGCCATGCGGCTGGTCGAGGTGGTCAGCACGGTGCTGACGGCCGAGGACGTGACCGCGACGGTGCTGGAGCTGTGCCAGGCGGTGCGCAAGCACCCGGTGGTCTGCGGCGACCGGGCCGGGTTCATCGTCAACGCCCTGCTGTTCCCGTATCTCAACGACGCGGTGCGGATGATCGGCGAGCACTACGCCTCGGTGGACGACGTGGACACCGCGATCCGGCTCGGCTGCGGCTACCCGATGGGCCCGTTCGCGCTGCTGGACGTGGTCGGCCTGGACGTCTCGCTGACCATCGAGAAGGTGCTGCACGCCGAGT
>Ga0302314_10021085_pt1 | contig 10751 bp, 13 predicted proteins | sample III_Palsa_N2_3_FD_200533 | JGI IMG/M metagenome (GOLD analysis project Ga0302314, IMG submission 200533) | Peat permafrost microbial communities from Stordalen Mire near Abisko, Sweden - III_Palsa_N2_3 | ecosystem: Environmental > Terrestrial > Soil > Palsa > Peat permafrost | place: Sweden... | reverse complement strand
CGACCTTGTCTTTCAGACGCATGGCGAAGTCCTTCTGGCAGGCGGGGCGAGGCCGCACGGTGGTTTCGAAAATCGCCAGGCCGTCCGCGATGTCCGGGCGCCTTGGCGCCCCACGATCGCGGATCGACCGGACCGCGGCACCATAGCCGGGCTTCCAGCGCGCCTCCATGGCGGGCGTTCGAAAATTCACGTCAAACCGACGCCCGATGCGGCGAACGCGGTGAAATGATTTTAGCAGAATCGCGTTCGTTGAACGCCGTTTAACGGATGTGCAACCCAAACCCGCAAATACTGCCCGCCACTCGGCCAAGGCAAGGCTCGAGGCTGCTCCCTGGGCGTGGAGCCGAACCTTACGCGCGAAGGCGTTCGATACAAGTAAAGACCAGGGTTAACCTCGGTTAGTATTACGTAATAAATAAGATTGGCATTCAGCGATTTCTTGGGCGATACGCAAGCATTCGCGCGTGTGTTGGGGATTGGTGAACTGATGTCGATAGTCTTTGGCGAAGAGTCCGACTCAGCGGGGGCCTTCGTCGCCAGCCACGTCAAGCCGGCCCGGGGCGATGATGACGCCCAAGCGAAGCGTCTGCGCCTACTGGAGATGGCCGAACAGATCGCTGGCCTGGGTTACTGGCGCTATGGGCTGACCGACCAGACCATCGAGTGGTCCGACGAAGTCTATCGAATGTGCGGCGTCGATCGCGACACATACCAACCAAACCCGGAGACGGTGCTGGAATTCTTCGCTCCGTTGGAGCGCTCGCGTCTAGAACAGGCGTTCCACGAGGCGACGCTGACGCGCGAGGGGTTCGATCTAGACGTCGAGGTCATCCGTCCCACTGGCGAAGTCCGGCAGCTCACTGTCAGGGGAACCTGCGAGCTTGAGACCGCAGGGCCCCCAACGGCGCTCTACGGGGTGTTTCTGGACGTCACCGAAAGCCGCCGCGCCGAAGCTGAACAGAAGTCAAGCGCCGAACGCTTCGCGCGCATCATTGAACGCCTCCCGGCCGGCGCCGTGCATGTCCAGGCCGGCGTCCTGTCCGTAAACGCCGAGGTCGAACGCATCACCGGCTATAGCCGCCGGGACCTGGACAGCCTCGAAGCCTGGTTCACCCTGCTCAACGGCGACAAGGCCCCCAAGCTGATCGAACGCTATCACCAACGCCGCCAGGAGGGCTTTCCCGAAACCGTGACCGCCGCGATCCGCCGCCGCGACGGCGAGGAGCGGGTGATCGAATACCGCGCCTGTGACGACAGCGTGGGCGAAATCTGGATCCTGCACGACGTCACCGAGCGCGACGCCATCCAGGCTGAACTGGTGCAGGCGCGCGACCGCGCCGAAGCCGCCGCGAACACCAAGGCCCAGTTTCTGGCCAACATGAGCCACGAGCTGCGAACCCCGCTTACCGCCATCGTCGGCTTTTCCGGGCTGCTGAGCGCTCATGACGACCTGCCGCCACAGGCCCGCCACTGGGTCGCGCGGGTGGACGAGGCCAGCAAGGCGCTGCTGGGCATCGTCAACGACGTGCTTGACCTCTCCAAGCTGGAGGCTGGCAGCCTTGAGCTCGACCTGGAGCCGTTCGATCCGCGCCGGCTGGCCGCCGACACCGCGGCGCTGGTGGCCGGCCAAGCAGACCGCAAGGCTGTTGAACTCCACATCGATGTCCATGAGGCCGTGCCGGACTATGTGCTCGGCGACACCGGCCGGATTCGCCAGGTGCTGCTCAACCTGTTGAGCAATGCGGTGAAATTCACCGCCAAGGGTGCGATCAACCTCAGGATCTATCCCCTCTGCGATCGGGTGAAGTTCGTGGTTTCCGACACCGGCATCGGCGTCCCGGACGAGGTTGTGGGGCAGCTGTTTCAGCGGTTTGTACAGGCCGATGGCTCCATCTCGCGCAAGTTCGGCGGCACCGGGCTTGGGCTGGCCATCTCCAAACGGCTGGTGGAGATGATGGGCGGGGAGATCGGCGTGGACAGCCGGCTGGGCGAAGGCTCGACCTTCTGGTTCACGGTTCCTCTGCCGGAGGCCGGCCCCTGCGCGCCGGACCTGATCGAAACCGAGATTGAACAGGCCAGCGGGCTGACGGTCCTGCTGGTCGAGGACGCCGAGGCGAACCAGGAGCTGGTGACCACCATCCTGCGGGCCGCCGGCATCGAGGTGGACGTGGCCAGCCACGGCGTCGAGGCCGTCGAGGCGATGAAGCTCAGATCCTACGACATGGTGCTGATGGACGTGCACATGCCGGTGCTGGGCGGCGTGGAAGCAACGCGCCTCATTCGCGGCCTTGGCGGCCAGGCTGCCGAGACGCCGATCATCGCCCTGTCGGCCAACGTCATGCCCGAGCAGGTGGAGCAATACCGACACGCCGGGATGGACGCGCACGTGGGCAAGCCGATCAGTCCGCGCGACATGCTATCGATGATCAACCAATGGGCCGGCCAAACCCATATCGCGCGAGCCAAAGCCAGCTAGGCCGCGGTTGCATCGCCGGTCACGATCGGCCTTCAATGGCTGAACGACTGCTTCGACCGCCGAGGGGCTCATGGACACCCAGCCCGCCATTCAACCGCCGACGCGGCCGCGTGGCCTGTCTTATTGGGCCTGGCGGCTGGACCGATGGTTGCAGCGCCAATTCGGCACGCCCTATCGTATCGTGCTGTCCGCAGGTCTCGTGGCCAGCATCGGCGCCAGCTGGAATGCGCTCGTGACCTCAATCCACTCGACGACCAACGTCGCGGTCATCGTTGGGACGGTCCTGTTCCAGGCCGCCCTGCTGGTCAACCAGCTGGCCCAGTTGCATCAGCGTCGTCGGGCGCGGGCGCGTCGCAAAGCGCTACGGGGCGCAAGCTAGAGCGGGTTGGGCCTTGATTCACCTCGCCATCCCGTGCGTCCCGAGGGCGCGAACATTACGGAACCTTGGGTTTGCCGTCCTTGAGTTCCACAAGGCCCATGGAATTGCCTGCGGGATCTGTGAAAAGTCCCAACACGACAACCCCCTTCACCTCCAGCCGCGGCTGGATGATGGCGCCGCCGTTGGCCTTGATCTTGGCCAGCGTCGCCGTGACGTCGTCGACGCCGACGTAGATGATCTTGTCACGAGGGTCCTGGCGCAAGGTCGCCGCCAGCGGCGCCGTGACCGGGGCGGAAAAACCGCCGTCCTTGCGGATATCCCAGTCAAACACAGCCCTATAGAAGGCCGCCTGCTGAGCCATATCCGGCCCGGCGATATCAAGGAAGACGATGGGCGCGGGCATGGAGCCTCCTGGTTCGGCGCTCGCGACCTGGGCGACGGCCGCCAGCAATGCGACGCTGGCGGCAAGAATGGCGGGTTTCATCAGACCTCCAGGCATTGACGTCACACGAAGATAGCCGCCGGCCTGGCCCCGTGCTTGACGTTTCTTGCGGCAAGCTAGGATCGTCGGCGAACCGGAAACCACACCTGTGAGCGATTGGCGGCAGTGTCGCCGGCGACCTGGGTCTCCAGAAAGACCTGAACGGGGGGATCGTCGGCGCGAAACTCAAAATCCGACCGGCGTATCCCATCGGCAAGGTTGCGATAGGCCTGCCCCACGGTTTCATCCGGTCCGAAATGCTCAATCATCCCGTAGGCGCCGCCCGCAAGCTCGATGGACCTGACGCGTCCGCTTGCAGCGACAAGCCGGTCGACGGTGATGCAGATGTCCGAAGCCTGCTGGGCAGGCGGCGTGAGAGTCGGATCATCAGGAAAGAGGCCAAGGCGCAACGGGCCGCAGGTCACGCCCTGACGATGCGCATACGCGGTCAGGTCTTCCCACAGCGCCGCCCGCTTGGCTGGGTCGAGCTGGGCGTATTCGCCAAGGTGTCGAATGGCGAGCAATGGCGTCGGCCGCACGCGGGCGAACCAGACCTCCGACAGTCCGCAACCATCGCCTCGAAAGGTTCGGTTCCGCTCCATGCGATCGATCTGCGCGGCCTTCGCGGCTCGGCGGTAGGCGCTCGGCGAAACACCAAAGCCTCGCCTGAACGCACGCGAAAAGGTCTCGTGGGCGCCAAAGCCGACCGCCAGGCCAATCTGGACGATGCTCTCGTCGGTGATCGCAAGCCTGTAGGCGGCCCGCTCCAGCCTCAGCCGCTGCACGTGGCGCTTGGGGGTTTCGCCGACGGCGGAGGAGAAAAGTCGATGGAAGTGAAAGGGCGAATAGCCCAGGCCCCGGGAGAGGGATCGCAGGCTCAGATCCGTGTCCAGATTGGCCTTCACCTCGGCCAGCAACGGCGCAACCGATTCAAGAGCGACGTAATCGTTCATGAGCCTTCCTGTGCCTGCCTAGGCGCCTACACGCCGGCGATCGCGTCCTCGACTTCGCGCAGCCGGTCCTTGCCGAACCAGATTTCCCCGTCAACGGCGAAGGTGGGGATGCCGAAGGCGCCGGCTTCGCAGGCGGCCTCGGTGTTGTTGAGCAGGCCCTGTTTGACCTCCGGCGCCTCCGCCTTGGCCATCAGCGCCTCGGCGTCGAGGCCAGCCTTGGTCAGCGCCTCGGCGATCACCGCCGGGTCGTCCATTTTCAGCCCGTCTTCCCACATGGCCTTGAACCCGGCTTCCACGTAAGGCGCGAACACGCCCAGCTGCTGGGCGGCGATGGCGCCGCGCATGAGCTTCAGCGTATTGACCGGGAAGTTCGGGTTCATCTTGAAGGCGCCCAGCTTATGGCGGGCGATGAACCGCTGGGTCTCGCGCTGCTCATAGGCCAGTTTGTTCTTGATGCCGCCGAAGGCGATCATCGGCGCCTGGTTGCCGGTAAGCTTGAACAGGCCGCCCAGCAGCACCGGCACATAGTCGAAGCGGACCCCCGTGCGCGCCTCGATGTCCGGGATCACCCGGTGGCTCAGGTAGGCGTTGGGGCTGGCGAAGTCGAAATAGAAGACGGCTTTGGGCATGATCTCACCAGGTTTCGGCGAAGGGGCGAAGGTCGAGCTCCTGGGTCCAGGCGTCTCGGGTCTGGGTGTGCAGGCGCCAATAGGCCTCGGCGATGGACGAGGGATGCATCAACTGATCCGGCTCGAGATGCTCCAGAGCCTCAGGACCCCGCGCCGCCGCGATGCGCTGGCGGACGAAATCGGTGTCGACGCCGGAATCGATGATCAGGTGGGCGACATGGATGTTCTGCGGCCCGAGCTCCCGGGCCATGGATTGGGCCACCGCGCGCAGGCCGAACTTGGCGGCGGCGAAGGCGGCATAGCCCTTGCCGCCCCGCACCGAGGCGGTGGCGCCGGTGAAGAAGATCGATCCCCCTCCGCGCGGCAGCATCAGCTTGGCCGCCTCCCGCCCGGACAGGAAACCGGCGTAGCAGGCCATTTCCCAGACCTTGCGGAACACCCGCTCGGTGGTTTCGGTGATCGGAAAGTTGACGTTGGCGCCGACGTTGAAGATGCAGACCTCCAGCGGCGCGACCCCGTCCGCCTCCGCGAGAAAGGCGGTGATGGCCTCCTCGCTGCGCGCGTCCAGGCCGCGGGCGTGGCAGACGCCACCCGCCTGTTCGATCTTCTCCTTCAGCGGCGCCAACTGATCGCCGTTCCGCCGCCCGGCGAACACCTGATAGCCTTCGGCGGCGAACCGCTCGGCGATCGCCGAGCCGATAAAGTCGCCGGCGCCGATGACGGCGCAGGTGGCGTTTCTGGCTGGCATGAGGCTGTCCCCCGTTTGGATTATGTCCGGCGAGCTTGAGCATCGCCTTCAAAGGGTCGATATCGGATCGCAGAGGGTCAAGCGCAACCACCCGACGAGGCGCCATGTCACGCTCCATCCGCCTTGCCGCCGCGGCGGCCATAGTCCTGATCCCCACCGCCGCCTCGGCGGCGCGGCTGATCTATTCCTATGACTCCGCCACGCCGGTCACCCAGAAGATGACCGAGAACGGACTGACCTTCATCTTCGACAAGCACCTCATGGGCACGCGGGTGCTGAAGCTGGTCGAGACCCAGGATGTCGGCGAGGCCGAGGTGAAGCCCGCGTCCGAACACGACCTCGGCGGCTCGAAGGCCAAACTGCTGGGGTCAGAGCGGGCCTCCTACAGCGACCTCTATGAGATCGTGCAGAAGGGGGACGGCGTCGCGCTGGTCAGGGCGCTGTGCCCCGGCGCGGTGCGCGGCTTCCTGGCGATCGGCCCCTTGAAGCCCGACCGCGATCTGAAGATCTACGCCTTTGGCCGGGACGCCGCCGGCGCGGCGCGGTTCTGCGTGACCCTGGACTATAATTTCCACGGCGCCTGGGCCTTGCCGCCGGTGGATTTGCCGCAACCCGACCGCACCGACCGCTTCAACGACGCGCCGCAGAACAGGCGTTACTGAGGGCGCACAACGGCGATATTTCGTCTAGGCTGCCCTGGCATTCAGGAGGGGCGGCATGGCGAACGCGGGCATACCCAAGGACTATAAGAAGTTCACCTTCAGCGACGGGCGTTGGAAGCGCGACGTCTGGCGCAAGGGCTCCGGTCCGGCGGTGATCATCATCCACGAGATTCCCGGCCTGCATCCGCTGGTGTTCCGCTTTGCCGATCACGTGGCGGCCGCGGGCATGACCGTCTTCCTGCCCAGCCTGTTCGGAACGCCGGGCAAGGAGGCCACGCGCGGCTACGCGGTGCGGGAGGTGCTCACAGCCATCTGTATCCGCCGAGAATTCCACATCTGGTCCGGGTCCGGGTCCAGCCCGATCGTCGACTGGCTGCGCGCCCTGGCCCGCAAGGCCCACGCCGAATGCGGCGGCAACGGCGTCGGCGCGGTGGGCATGTGTTTCACCGGCGGCTTCGCCCTGGCGATGATGACCGAACCGTCGGTGGTCGCGCCGGTGCTGTCGCAGCCCTCCATTCCCATGCTCGGCAAGGGCAAGGAGAAGATGATCGACGCCTCGCCGGCGGAAATCAGCTGCGCCAAGGCCAGGTTCAAGGACGAGAACCTGTCGATGATGGGATTGCGATTCAAGAGCGACGGCTTTGTCCCCGACCAGCGCTTCGAGATGCTGAAGGCCGAGTTCGGCGACAAGTTCGAGGCTGTGGAGTTGGAGGACGCCGACGCCCTGCCCGGCACCGGAATGCCGCCGCATTCGGTGCTTACGATCCATCTGGACGATCGGCCGGGGACCGTGACCAAAAAGGTCGAGGAACGGGTGATCGCCTTCTTCAAGGCCCGCACGGGCGCCTAGCCGGAGGGTTCATGCCCTTAAGCCAAACCATCCGCACCCTGGCGATCGGGCTGTTGGCGCTCGCCGCCGCCTCCTGCGCCGAGACCACCAAGATCGACGCCGCCGGCGACATCCACGCCTTCCTGATCGCGATCCGCGACAGCGACCGCGCCGGCTTCAACGCCCACGTCGACCGCGACGCGCTGAAGATCCAGATCCGCGCGCGGATCCTGGAGGCGGCGGCGAAGCGCGACGACAATGACGGCGACATGGTGGCGTTGGCGACCATGCTGGGCCGGCCGATGGTGGACAAGCTGTCGGACGCCCTGATCCAGCCGGACGTGTTCCGCGCCGTGGCGCAGTACCTGGGCTATACGCCGGACAAGCCGATCCCCGGCCAGTTCGCCATCGCCCAGGCCCTGAGGCCGATGGATTCCGACCACGTCTGCGTCGTCACCAAGAAGGACGGACCCTGCGTGTTGGACTTCCGCAATGAGGATGGGGTCTGGAAACTGATCGGCTTCGAGGGCGACTTCAAGACGCTGAAGTCGCCGAAGATGAAGCTGGGGTTCTGAGGCTCGCTGGAATTAGGGCGAGCGGCCCAGGTAACGCCGCCGCCTTTCAACACAACCTCGTTCCCTCGCCCTTGTGGCGAGGGAACGATGAGAGCTAGGGCGGGGCGCCCATCCGCTCACAGCTAGGCCCGTCCCCTTCCCCCATCGAACAGGCTGGCCAGCCATTGATAGGCGTCCGGCTGGGTGCGCTTCAGGTCGGCGCGCGTGTAGGGTTCGCTGGTGATGGCGCCATAGAGGTAGGCGCTGGCGGTCATGGCGAAATAGTCGGCGCCGCTGCGCAGCATGGTCGCGTCCTTGGGCCAGACATGCTTGGCCGCGGCCTCGGCGCGGAGCTTCTCGGCGGTCGGGTTGGCGATCCCGCCGGGCAGCTGCAAAGTCTCGTAGGCATAGAGCAGTTGGCGCAAGAGCACCGGATGCTTGTCGTCCAGCCCCTTGGGCCGGATGAAGACGCCCTTGCCGGGCACATAGCGGCCGGCGTCGACGGCGTTGGGCGCGGTTCCGGTTATGGGGATGGTCCGCATGAAGGTGAGAGTCTGCGGCGACAGGCCGGCATGCTCGACGATGTCGATCTGGGTCTTCAGCTTGCGGACCGTGACCATCGGCCGCTGGCCCTTGAGCCCGCGCGAGGCGTCCACCCGCCAGCCGTGGTAGGCGAATACCAGGCTGGGTTCGGGCCTGGGCGTGAACAGCGGCCCGAACAGGCCGGCCTGCGCCGCGGGCGCGAGCGCGCCGATAAGCGTCACGGCGACGATGCCGATCAGGGCCTGACGGCGAAACATGGATGAGGTTCCCGACACTTCGACATCCAACATGCCCCGGCGCGCGGCGAATGTGGAGTGATATCATTGCACTGGACTTGGAGGCGCTCGCACGTTAGGGAAGCCGCCCTTCCGGCCCGAGCTGATTTCGACGACAGGGGCCAAGGCCGATCCCATGCCCAGCAAATCCCGCAGATCCACCGTAATGCCGACCGGCCGCGTTGCCCCGGCGGGTCCCAGCCAGCGCCAACTGCGTGCGGGGGAGCTTGTGCGTCACGCTCTGGTGGAGATCCTGCGGGCTGAAGACCTGGCCGATCCCGACCTGGCCGGCGTGTCGGTGACGGTCACCGAGGTGCGGATGTCGCCGGACCTGCGCCACGCCGTCTGTTTCATTGAGCCCCTCGGCGGCGTCCACGCGGCCAAGGTGGTCGCGGCAATGAACCGCTCGACCAAGTTCTTCCGCGGCCGGCTGGGCCACGCCATCGACCTGAAGTTCACCCCCGAGCTGAAGTTCATGCACGACGAAAGCTTCGATGAGGTGGCCAGGATCGGCCGGCTGTTCGACGACCCCAAGGTCCGCCAGGATCTGGGCGCAGGCGGCGAAGCCAGCGACGAAACCGAAGACTGAGCGTGGGACGCAAGCGCAAGGGAGACGCGGTCTCCGGCTGGATCGCGCTGGACAAGCCGGTGGGCCTGGGCTCGACCCCCGCGGTGGGCCGGGTGCGGCGCGCGTTCAACGCCCAGAAGGCCGGCCATGCCGGAACCCTCGACCCCCTGGCCGGCGGCGTGCTGCCGATCGCCCTGGGCGAGGCGACCAAGACCGTTTCCTTTCTGGTGGACGCCGACAAGACCTACCGCTTCACCATCGCCTGGGGCGAGACCACCGCCAGCCACGACCGCGAGGGCGCGACTATCGCCCGCTCCGACGTCCGGCCCGAGCCGGGCGCGGTCGCGGACCTGCTGAAGACCTTCGTCGGCGAGATCGAGCAGATCCCGCCGGCCTATTCGGCGATCAAGGTGGATGGCAAACGCGCCTATGACCTGGCCCGGGAAGGCGTCGAGCTCGACCTCAAGCCCCGCCGCGTCGTCATCCATCGCGCCGAGGTGGTCGAGGCGCCGGACGAGGATCACGTCGAGATCGAGATCGACTGCGGCAAGGGCGCCTATGTCCGCGCCCTGGCCCGCGATCTGGCGGCCGGACTCGGCGCCTGCGGCCACGTCTCCTCGCTGACGCGCACCCGCGTGGGGCCATTTGAGCTGCACGCGGCGATTGCTCTGGAAAAACTGGAGACTATGTGCCATATGCACGCCGGCTCGGAGGTATTGCTTCCGGTCGAGACCGCGCTGGACGACATCCCGGCGTTGGCCGTGACCAATGAAGACGCCTTCAGGCTCTCGCAAGGGCGACCGATCGTTCTGCTTCCCAGACAGGTCGAAACGCTAAAGGCGCGGCTCGCCTCCCCCGATGGAGTTGGGTTCGCGTCTCGAACCGTTTTGGCGACGTCTGGAGGTGTTCTGGTCGCGATTTGCGAGATGCGCGCCGGACAACTCGGTCCGGTTCGCGTTTTCAACCCTTAGACTTACGGAGACACCGATGTCGATAACCACTGAACGCAAGGCGGAGCTGATCACGGCTCACGCCCGCACCGAACACGACACCGGCTCGGCCGAAGTGCAGGTGGCGATCCTGTCAGAACGCATCGCCAACCTGACCGAGCACTTCAAGACCCACAAGAAGGACAACCACTCGCGTCGCGGCCTGCTGAAGCTGGTCTCGCAACGCCGGAGCCTTCTGGATCACCTGAAGAAGTCCGACGAAGGCCGCTATACGGCGATCATCGGCACGCTCGGCCTGCGCCGCTAAGACCCACCACCCTTGGCGACGACAGTCGCCGGGGCGTGGTACAATTGAGTTTCCGCCGCCCCCTCTCGCAGGCTTTAGGGGACCCGGCGGCCCTAAGGGACACTGGTCCCGCACGATCCGTAGAGGGTTCATCGAAATCCTCATTGAGCCTGTATCCGGAGAGGATTTCGGAAACGCCCGTCGGCAAGGAAGCCAAAAGCAAACCGCCCCTGTCCACCCCGTGAAGGAATACGCCTTCGCGGAAGCTGAGAAAGAAGACTAGATGTTTGATATTAAACGCAAATCGATCGAATGGGGCGGCCGCAAGCTGACCCTCGAAACCGGCCGCATCGCGCGGCAAGCCGACGGCGCGGTTCTCGCCACCTACGGCGAGACCATGGTCCTGGCGACCGCCGTC
>Ga0302314_10021083_pt1 | contig 10751 bp, 9 predicted proteins | sample III_Palsa_N2_3_FD_200533 | JGI IMG/M metagenome (GOLD analysis project Ga0302314, IMG submission 200533) | Peat permafrost microbial communities from Stordalen Mire near Abisko, Sweden - III_Palsa_N2_3 | ecosystem: Environmental > Terrestrial > Soil > Palsa > Peat permafrost | place: Sweden... | reverse complement strand
GGTCATCGCCCAGCAGCCGGATGATCGTGGACCTGCGCACCACTGCCTGTACCACCGCGGACAGGGCGAAGCCCAGGATCAGCGCCCAGGTGATCTCCCAGGCCATCGAGCCGGTGAGCGAGAGCGCGTGGAGGATCGCGTGCATGTCTTCCCCTGGTGACGGATGGGTGGTGCGCGGATTCGGCAGGCGGCTCGGCCGCACGCCTCAGTGTGCCCGCGAAGGGTCCTCGGCTCCGTGCTGATGATCGGCTGCCCAGGTCCGCCGCAGTGGAACGCGACCGGCGGCCTGGCGTGGTTCAGGCAGCTGTGGCGCGGCTGGTACGGCCGCGCGGCAGGGCGAGTGCCTGGTCACCGTCAGCGGCTGGCCGTGGTGGCTGATCTCCAGGTCGGAGCCTTCCAGGAGGGTGTAGACAGCGTCCTGGTGGGTGATGTCCACCCGGATGCAGCGTTGCTGGAACTGCACGGCGAAGGCCAGGCGGGTCAACTGCTCGGGCAGGCGCGGGGCGAAGGCGAGTGCGTTGCTCTGGTGCCGCATCCCGCCGAAGCCGGTCACCAGGGCGATCCACGTCCCGGCCAGGGAGGCGAGGTGGATGCCGTCGCGGGTGTTGTGCTCCAGGTCCGCCAGGTCCATCAGCGCCGCCTCACCGAGGTAGTCGTAGGCCAGGCGCAGGTGGCCGACCTCGGCGGCCAGGACAGCCTGGCTACTGGCGGACAGCGAGGAGTCCCGCACCGTGACCGCCTCGTAGTAGGCGAAGTTGGCAGCCTTCTGCTCCGCGGTGAACAGGTCACCGCGCTGCTGCATCGCGAAGACCAGGTCGGCCTGCTTGCAGACCTGCTTGCGGTACAGGTCGAAGTAGGGGAAGTGCAGCATCAGCGGGTAGGACTCCGGGGCGGTCGCGGCGAAGTCCCACACCTGGTGGGTGGTGAAACCGACCGACTGCTCGTGCACGCCCAGCACCGCGTTGAAGGGCATCGCGATCCGGGCCGCGGCATCGCGCCAGGCAGCGGTCTCCTCATCGTCGACCCCGAGCGAGAGTGCCGCCTGGCGGTGGCGCGCGACCGCGTCGGCGGCGGCCAGCAGGTTCTGCTGGGCCATCACGTTGGTGTAGATGTTGTCGTCGGCGACCGCGCCGTACTCGTCCGGCCCGGTCACCCCGTCCAGGTGGAACACCCCCGCACCGTCGTGGTAGCCCAGGGAGCGCCACAACCGTGCGGTGTGCACCAGAAGCTCCAGGCCGACCTCGCGTTCGAAGGCCAGGTCGCTGGTGGCCGAGGTGTAGCGCACCACCGCGTCGGCGATGTCGGCGTTGACATGGAAGGCCGCCGTCCCGGCCGGCCAATACGCCGAGCACTCGTCCCCGTTGATGGTCCGCCAGGGGAACGCGGCCCCCGCCAGGCCGAGCTTGGCCGCCCGGGCCCGCGCCGCTGGAAGGGTGGCGTGGCGCCAGCGCAGCGCCTGGCCCACCGCCGCCGGTGCCGTATGGACGAGCATGGGCAGCACGTAGGCCTCGGTGTCCCAGAAGCAGTGCCCGTCGTACCCGGACCCGGTCAGGCCCTTGGCCGGGATCGCCCGCTCCTCGGCGCAGGCCGCCGCCTGCAGGACGTGGAACAGCGCGAACCGCACCGCCTGCTGAATCTCGGCGTCGCCCTCCACCTCCACGTCCGCGTGAGTCCAGAAATCGTCCAGGTACGCGCGCTGCCCCGCCAGCAACCCCGCCCACCCGATCTCCGCGGCGCCCGCCAGCGCCGCGTCGACCTGGTCCCGCACCGCGGGCAGCGACCGGGCACCGGACCAGCCGTGCGCCACAGTCTTCACCACCCGCAGACACTCACCCGGCGCAAGCTGCGAGGTCACCGTCAGGCGGCTCACGTCCGGACCGCTCTCCGCCGCCGCCGACGTACCCGCCGGGCCGTCGATGAGGTGATCGGCGGCCACCGCGACCCGCAACCCGCTGCGTACCGTGCGGTGCACCAGCCGCAGCCTGCTGCCCCGGGCGAAGTCGTCCTCCGCCACCAGCACCGAGTCCAGCACCGCCGCCACCCTGGGGTCGCCCCCCTGCGGCGGCAGCTGCTCGTTGGCGACCAGCTCGGACTGCAGCACGACCTGCACCTGCCGGTCCACCGCCTCGACCTCGTAGGCGATCGCGGCGATCGCGCGCTGGGTGAGCGAGACCAGACGAGTCGACCGGATCCGCACGGTGCAACCCGAGGGCGTCGTCCACAGGACGCTCCGCTCCAGCACCCCCGCGCGGAAGTCCAGCACCCGCTCGTGGCTGTGCAGGGTCCCGTAGCGCAGGTCCAGCGGCTCGCCATCCACCAGCAGCCGCATCACCTTGCCGTTGGTCACATTGATGATCGTCTGGCCGGACTCCGGATAGCTGAACCCGGCCTCCGCGTACGGCAGCGGGCGGAACTCGAAGACACCGTTCAGATACGTCCCCGGCAGGCCGTGCGGCTCACCCTCGTCCAGGTTGCCGCGCCAGCCCACATGGCCGTTGGACAACGCGAACAGCGACTCGCTCTGCGCGAGCACCTCCAGATCCAGACCGCACTCGCGCAGACACCACGGATCGACAGCGAAAGCGGGATGGGCGATCACCTGCCCGGACCAAGCCCTCGGACCGCACATGCCGGCGGCGTGGCGCGACAGATCACAACATGCCCTGCGGAAGGATCCGCACCCGGAACCTCACCTGTGTGCGGCTGCAGCCCCTGCCCAGGTGCCCGATCACGGGCACTGCCCGCCAAGCGGGCCCACGGATACACCCTCGCTGCTGCTTGGACCGGCTTGCTCATCGGTGCGCCCCAGATGCGCTCGCGCCCGACCGTCTGCCGGACTGTGGCCGCGTCGGGGTCCAGGACGCTGATGAGCCCACTGTAGGCCGAAGCCGCCCCCACAGCGAGAAGTAGCCTTTCCCGTTCAAGCGTCCCCGGGGACAGAGGAGGACGTGGCGTCGGACCGGCTCTGGAGTGGGACCAGCCGGCCCCTGCCCCGCGTCTGCGACGCGGGCCGGCGGAACGGTGGAGTCGACACCCGAGGGAACCAGATCGTGCTCAGTCCAGCAGGTCGCTGAGATCCCTCACCACGACCTGGCCCCCGTGACGGCGCAGCGCGTCGGCCTGACCGCCCCGGTCCACTCCGACCACGCACCCGAAGCCGCCGTCCCGACCGGCCTCCATCCCGGCCAGCGCGTCTTCGAAGACCGCCGCCTGCGCGGCGAGGACACCGAGCGCTTGCGCCGCAGCCAGGAAAGTGTCGGGGGCAGGCTTGCCCGCAAGCCCGCGTTCGGCTGCCACCACGCCGTCGACCCGCACCTCGAAGAGGTCGGCGATACCGGCCGCCACCAGGACGTCCAGGCAGTTGGCGCTGGAGGACACCACCGCACGCCGAAGTCCGGCCTCCCTCGCCGCCTCGACATAGCGCACCGACCCCGGGTACGCCTGGACGCCGCGCTCCTTGATCATCCGCAGCACCAGCGCGTTCTTCCGCGTGCCGAGCCCGTACACGGTCTCGCGCTCCGCAGGGTCCCGCGCGCCGCCCTCAGCGAGGTCGATACCCCGCGAGGCCAGGAAAGCGCGGACACCGTCGGCCCGCGGCAACCCGTTGACGTAGTCGTCGTAGTCCGCGACCGGATCGAAGGGTCTAAATCCCGGCCCCTCCCGCAGACTGAGGAAGCCGTCGAACATCTCCTTCCACGCCGCCGCGTGCAGGACCGCGGTCCCGGTGAGCACGCCGTCGAGATCGAACAGGCAGGCACGGATACCTTCAGGAAGCCCCAGCATCGCCACCCCCATCCTCCCCCCAGAATAAATCCGGGCCGTAGTAACCGCGTGGTGACACCCGCCGTCGACAGCGGGAAAGATCACGCACGGCTCACACGGCCTACAGTCCCGAGTTCCAGCGGTCAACCGCCCGGGGGCGTGCCCTTCAGTGGGTGCGCCGCGCTCTGTGTGGCGAATTGCTGAACCGGATATCGACCGGTAGGTGCGTCCAGCCGGTTGCCATCCGGGCGTGATCGATTGGCCCCGACTGCAGCGCATGCAAAACCTCGCGCGGACTCCCCGTCGCGTCCAGGGCTACCGTGATGTAGAGGCTGGGGTGTGAGTCGGAGCCAGCCACCCGTACCCGAGCACGCTGGACTCCGGACACGTCCAGTATCTCTTCCTGGATCGCCTGGGCCAGGGCGGTGCCTCGCATCATGATGCGTCCCCGCAGGACAGTCCCACCCAGTGGGGTCTTCCGGGTTGTTGCACTGGGCAGTTGCCGCAGCAGCCAGACCAGTGCGAGCAAGCTCACCAGGGTCAGTGCGGTCAGGGTCACCGGCCAGGCCCACGCCCACGTGCTGAAGCCGCCGTGTCGAACTGCACGGTTCAGGGCGCCATGCGGGGTAGTGGGGAGCCAACGGGTAGGCCGCGGCAGGTCCCAGCGCCGGTACAGGTCCCATGCGCCGGCCAGGGCCAGTAGCCCGGCGCCGAACAGGACTGTCCCGATCGACGCCAGCAGGGCGCGGTTGACAGCGGATTGCGCTCGCATGGCAGGTCCCAGGGACGATGGTTGACCGGGTAGAAGCAAGTGGGGATACGGGAGATCAGGAGGGGCGTCGGGTGTGGGCGGTCAGAGCAGGCGGGTGGGCCAGGCCGAGTCCGTCCCGTGCCTGGTTCAGGACTTGGGTCAGCTCGGTTTCGATCCGCTGTGGGTCGCCGAATCCTGTGATCGCTCGCACGGTGATCCGGCGGCGTACTCGAACGCGCACCGCGGTGACGCCCGCCACGCTCAGCGCAGCGTCCCGCAGCGCTGTGGCGGCGGCGGCGCGGCCCAAGCCGGCACGAAGCGCCGGATCCTCTTCCGGCGGCCGCAGCGGCAGTGTCCGGCGTCCGCCGGGCATGAGCGCCGCCATGATCATCCACAGTCCTAGTGCCACGCACACTGCGGCAACGACGATCACCCAGGCGTCGCCCAGGGGACGGTCGGCCAAGCCCTGGGCAAAGGCTGCGCCAACCCACCCCGTCGGGTGGTCCCGGCCTGCGGCCACCACTTTGTAGATCAGCAGCAGGGACCCGGCCAGCACCAGTCCGGCCGTCAGTGCGGAGGGGATCCGGCGTGCCGCCCACCAGCGGTGTGGGAGTCGGGACGTGTCGGCCGTCGCCGAACCATCGCCGCCCACCAGAGCTGTACCACCGGTCCCGGGATGGGGTGGTGGCTTGGTGAGGTCCACCGCCGGGGTGGGCGTTGCGGTGGTGCTCTCGACGTTGCACTGCTCGATGTCGACGGTGATCTCGCGGACTTGTAGGCCCGTCAGTTCGCCCAGGCGCAGGGCGACGTCATCCTGCAGTCGGGTGCAGATCGCCGCAAGGTCGGCCGGGTAAGGCAGGCGCACCTGCAGTGCCACCCTCACAGCTCCGCTGCCGGTGGTGATCCTGGCGCGCGGGGCGTGCGGGTGATGTCCGGGCCGGGTGTGCGGGACCAGCGCGTCGCGGGCAGCTCGTGCGGCGATCCGGGCGACAGCCCTGTCCGCAATCCGTGTGGTGCCGCGGCCCGGTGTTGCCACCACCGGTGGCCCCTGCTCAACTGGTGCCGCCCTGAGGGTACTCATCGCCGACCACCGCGTGCCCTGACCAGCGCGCCCAGGTCCAGGCTGCCGTCCAGGGCCAGACCGGTCACCAGTCCCGCCACTCCCATCACGGTTACCAGTAGGAAGGCCCAGAAGCCGCCGAAGTAGCCGGCGAATCCCAGGGCCATTCCAGCCAGCAGCCCGATGCCGGCGCTGTGTCCGCCGCCGGTACCCTGCCGCGATTCCGAGTCCGACGCATGCTCGGGCCAGCTGGAACGGCCTACGGAGGGACGGGTCATTTCACGCGGCTCTCGCTCGGCGTGGACTCGTCCTCCTCCTCAGGCAGGTGGACGTCGACGACGGAGATGTTGACCTCCACGACCTCCAGGCCGGTCGTCCGCTCCAGCTCGGAGATCACGTGCGCGCGGGCGCTGGCGGCGATGTCGAGGATCGCGACGCCGTACTCGACCACCACGTCCAGGTCCACCGCAGCCTGGCGCTCACCGACCTCGACCTTGACCCCGCGAGAGAAGTTGGTGCCCCCTCCAGGGACGTGGTCCCGCACCGCGCCAAAGGCACGGCTCATTCCCGCGCCCAGGCTGTGGATACCCGGGACCTCGCGGGCGGCCATACCGGCGATCTGTGCCACCACGCTGTCCGCAATGCTCGTCCGGCCCCGGGACTCCGGCTTGCCCAGACTGGCGACGGTGCGGTTGCGCAGCCCTGCCCCGTCACTGGTGGAGACGTTCTCCGTGGAAGCGGTCCGGGTGATGGTGTCGGTCATGATCTCTCCTCGAAGCAGGCGCCTCGGGTACCCGGAGGGCACCGCATCCGCCTGCTGCCACCGTCATGCTGCTCCCGGAGCGCCCGCCGCCACAGGGCCGAACGGCCCTGTGGACAGGGCCGCCAGGACCCCGGATTCCCACCAGCACCCCCGCGCAGAGACTGCCGATACCGGAGAGGAACGGAGCGGCTCCATCGGACCGGCACCGCCACCCTCGGTGGCGCGCACAGCCACCTGCAGTGCCAGGACCTTGCGGCCCGTCGTATCAACGGATCCACGTACGTCAAGAAATGATCCACTGATGCGATCGGAGCGTTACTCCGGGGATTCTGAAGCCATACACGCAGAGGTTCAACGTGCTTCCGGGGCGCTGAGGGCGCTCTGTTCGTCAGCCTGCCTTGTGGGTCGGGAGGCGGTCAGGAGCAGGCCGGTCAGGGCGGTTGCTGCGGCAGTGGCGCTCAGGACCCAGGACAGGGCCGGGAACGAGTCGGTGTGCGGGCTGGTGGAGAGGTAGAGGGTCCCCAGGGCCGCGACGCCGATGGCGATGGCGAGTTGGTTGGCGGTGCTCAGCACGCCGCTGATCGAGGCCGTGTGCTGGGGTGCGGTGTGCTCGACGGTTCGTCGTACCAGTGCTCCGAAGCCGGCGCCGTGTCCTACGCCGGCCGCGGCCAGTAGGACGGTGGCCCACCAGGGCCAGCCGCTGGTGGCCACCGTCCAGGCCAGGGCTGCGGTGGCGGCGGAGAAGAGTGCGAAGGCGACGGCGGGAAGGTGTGGATGCCAGCGGTTGGGCAGCCGGGACCAGGTCATGGACGCGGTGGCGAAGCCTGCGGCGTAGCCGGCGAAGGTCAGCCCGGAACGCAGGGGGCTGTCGTGCAGGGTGTACTGGAGGTAGAGCGCGGTGGTGAACAGCAGTGCGCCGTAGCAGGCCATGAGGACGAAGACACCGCCCAGGCCTTGGCGGACCGCGCGTTGGGCGAGGATCTCGGTGTCGATCAGCGGTTGCTGCCCGTTGGTTGCCAGTCTAGTTTCGTACCGGGCGAAGACGGTGAGAGCGGGAGGTGCTGCACCCAGCAGGGTCCAGCACCACCAGGGCCATCCGGCGTCGCTGCCGAAGGTCAACGGCACGACCAGCGCCAGGATCGCGCCGCCCAGGAGCAACGCGCCGACCAGGTCGAGACGGCGGCGTCCCGACGCACGGTCCGGTCCGGCGGGCAGGCGGCCTGCGGAGCAGGCCAGCACGGCCAGGCCGATCGGCAGGTTCACCAGGAAGATCGGACGCCATCCGCCGCCGAGCAGGTCGGCGCTGATCAGGACGCCGCCCAGGATCTGGCCTGCGGCGACACCCACCGCCAGGACCAGGCCGTACAGGGAGAGCACGCGTCGGCGCCGCTCGCCGGTGAAGCCCGCCTGCAGCAGGGAGAGGACCTGCGGGACCATCAGGGCCGCGCCGGCTCCCTGCACGGCACGGGCACTGACCAGCATGACCGCGCCGGAGGCGAGCCCGCAGGCCAGCGAGGCGGCCGTGAACAGCGTCGTACCCCCCAGGAAGGCCCGCGCGTATCCCCAGCGCGCGCCCAGGCGGGCGCCGGTGACCAGACCCACCGCATAGACCAGCACGTAGGCGGAGACGGCGAGTTGCAGCACCGGGCCGGTCAGGTGCAGGTCGCTCTGGATCTGCGGGGCTCCCACGTTCACGATCGCCGTGTCCAGCGACGCCATCACCTGCCCGGACAGCACCGACAGCCCGACCGCCCACGGAGGTAACCGCCGCCGGGCATCGGACCGCCGCGCACGGGACATCGTGGATACGGACACAGGATTCCCCCCTCATCACTCATCAGTTGCTATTAGTTGAACACTACTGACGGCGCGTTCGCAAGTACCATGAGGGGAAACATCACTGACGCAGGGGGCCGGATCCATGGAGGAGAGCGACCTCGACTTGGCCGTCGAACTGGTCAACACCTTCTATGCGCTTGCCGATCCGCCCGACCGGCTCACTGATACAGCCACCTACCAGCGCATCCTTTGCCAGGCACAGGAGCCGGCCCTGGCGCAGGAGCTGAACGAGGACGACTTTCCCGCTCTGGTCCAGTTGCGAGCAGCCATCGCCCCCCTGTTCTCGGCCTCCGACCTCGACCAGGCCGCGGGTGTGCTCAACGGCCTGCTCCAGCACGACCGCGCACCAGTGCGATTGACGGTCGACCAGGGAACAGCGCGCTGGACCGTGAGCGCCGCCACTGCCGGACTGTCCGTCCTGCGCGCCCGGCTCCTGGGCGCCCTGGCCGCCCATCTGGTGCGGCACGGCACCAGCCGCCTGGGCGTCTGCCAGGCGCCACCGTGCACCTGCGTGTTCGTGGACCGCAGCCGCGCCCGCACCCGCCGCTACTGCTGCGACCAGTGCAATGACCGGGCCGCCGCCGGCGCCTACCGCCGTCGCCGAGCGGTCACCAGCTGATCTCCGTCCTGGAGTAGAACGGCCTGGCCGCGGTCCTGGGCTGAAGCGTTTCGAAGCGCTGTTGAGGGATGCCCTGCCGACCCCGGGTACCGCCGGCTGCTGCACCGCAGCGTCGGGCTCGGGCGGAGACTGGCAGCACAGAGTTCGACTGGGCGGTCGATGCGGTCTGCCCCGGGCGTTCAGGTCCAGCCGGGCAGGGCGAGTCCGGTGTAGGTGGTGGGGTCGACCTGGGTCTCGCCGGCGGCGTCGGCGAACGCCTGCAGCGCTTGGACCATCGCGTCGCGGTGCTTGTCGGGCATGGCGGCCACGATCTGCGCGATCTCGGCCTGGCGGCGTTCGGTGACCTGGTGCACCACCCGGTGTCCGGCCTCGGTGGCGACCAGGCGTACTACTCGGCGGTCTCCGGCGTCCGCGGTGCGTTCGACCATGCCGGCCGCAGTGAGGCGGTCCACCATCCGCATCGCGGTCGAGGGGTTGACCGCGAGCTGCTCGGCGAGGCGGGACAGGCTGGTGGCGCCGTTGGTGTCCAGGACCACCAGCATGCGGAACTGGGGGACGGTCAGGGTGTCCTCGACCGCGGCCAGGGAGCGGGCGGAGATGGCGACCAGCACGCGGGAGGCGGTCACCACGGCGGCGACCATGGCGTTGACCGGGGCGGGTTCCTGGGACGGCAGGAGTTCAGGCATGACAGCAGTTCTACCCCGTCGGGCGCTCCCGCATGGAGCCGCGGGGACCCCCGCCTTTCTTCCGACAGTGCAAACATTGCATACTGCAAGAATGAGCGGGCCTGCGAACACCGAGCCCCGACCAACCCCTGGGCGCATAGTCCCGGCCGCGCCGATCGCACTCCAGCGGGGACTTTCGCGCCTGTGGGTGGGGCTGCGCGAGTCCAAGGGCGGCCTGGTGGCCCTCGCCCTGGCGGTGGGCGCAGGGGCGGGCCTGGGCGCGGTCGCGTTCCGCTGGATGATCAAGACGTTCACCCTGCTGCTGTCCGGCCACGCCGACTACTCCGCCGCCGGGCACGCCGCCAACCCGCACGTGCCCTGGCTCGGACGCTTCTTCGTGCTCCTGGCTCCGGTGGTCGCCGGGCTGGTCTACGGGCCGCTGGTCCAGCGGTACGCCCGCGAGGCCCGCGGACACGGGGTGCCCGAGGTCATGTACGCCGTCGCCCGGCGCGGCGGCAAGATCGCCCCGCAGGTCGCCCTGGTCAAATCCCTGGCCTCGGCGCTGTGCATCGGCGGCGGCGGATCGGTGGGCCGCGAGGGCCCGATCGTGCAGATCGGCTCCGCGCTCGGCTCCAGCCTGGGGAGCTGGGTCAAGGTCGCCGAGGACCGGCTCAAGGTCCTGGTGGCCTGCGGCGCCGCCGGCGGCATCGCGGCGACCTTCAACGCCCCGCTGGCCGGGGTGTTCTTCGCGATGGAGCTGATCCTGGGCGACTTCACCGCCGAGTCCTTCGGCATGGTCGTCCTGGCCTCCGTCACCGCCTCCGTCATCGGCCGCGCAGCCCTTGGCAACAACCCGTTCCTGCACCTGCCGCCCTTCCAGGTCCAGCACCTGGCCCAGTACCTGCTGTTCGCCCTGCTCGGACTGCTCGCCGGAGCACTCGGCGTGGGGTTCAGCAAGGTGCTGTACCGGATCGAGGACGCCTGCGACAAGGTCTGGCGCGGCCCCGAATGGGCCCGGCCCGCCGTCGGCGGCCTGCTACTGGGCCTGCTGCTCCTGGTCCTGCCCCAGATGTACGGCGTCGGGTACCCGGTGCTGGAGAACGCGGTCGGCGGCAAGTACGTCATCGGATTCCTGATCGTGCTGCTGGTCGGCAAGATCGTCGCAACCAGCCTGACCATCGGCATCGGCGGCTCCGGCGGCGTCTTCGCCCCCTCGCTGTTCATGGGCGCGATGCTCGGCTCCGCGTTCGGCGCCGCCGCCCACGACCTGGCACCCGGCATCGCCGGACCCG
>Ga0302314_10021079_pt1 | contig 10753 bp, 11 predicted proteins | sample III_Palsa_N2_3_FD_200533 | JGI IMG/M metagenome (GOLD analysis project Ga0302314, IMG submission 200533) | Peat permafrost microbial communities from Stordalen Mire near Abisko, Sweden - III_Palsa_N2_3 | ecosystem: Environmental > Terrestrial > Soil > Palsa > Peat permafrost | place: Sweden... | reverse complement strand
AGTCAAACACGGTAGGCACTCGACGACGGTGTTACCCAGCCAAACACGGAAGCCGACACATGGATCTGCCGTGATCCTCGAAGCCCGCCTCCGGACTCGAACCGGAAACCCCTTCATTACAAGTGAAGTGCGCTACCAATTGCGCCAGGCGGGCAGGCCCGCAGTTTCGCACGCACGGCGGCCAGTGTCGGGGCGTCGCCTACCAGACCGGCCGCCTAGCTAACGTGGCCGGCGATGACGGACGAAGCCCAGACATTCGACCTGCAAAGCCATTCAACGTTCTCGGACGGTGAGCTGACCCCCGCGGAGGTGGTCGCCGAAGCCGCGCGTGCGGGCATCAAGCTGATGGCGCTGACCGACCACGACACAGTCGATGGCGTCGCCACGGCACAGGACGCGGCATCGGGCCAGGGGATCAAGGTCGTCAGCGCGGTAGAGATGTCAGTGCTGGACCCCGTTGCCCAGGACCTGCACCTACTCGGCTACCTGGTCGACCCGTCTGACGCAGCGCTGCTCGATGTTTTGCAACGCTCCCGAGGCGACCGGGAGAACCGGGCGCAGCGGATCATCGCCAAGCTCGAGACGCTCGGTTTGGTGCTCGACCGTTCGCTATTAGACGCCCGTGCTGTAGCCGGCAAGACGATCGGACGCCCGCACATCGCGGAGGCTGTGTTCACGCACCCGGCGAACAAAGTGCGTATGGAAGACGAAGGCTTGAACGATGCGACGTCGTTCCTGATCGCGTACCTGATCGAGGGCGCCCCGGCGTTCGTCGGTCGTGAGGCTCCGTCGATTGGACAAGCGATCAACTTGATCCACGGCGCGGGTGGCGTCGCCGTTTGGGCACATCCGTTCTGGGATGTAGATGCCGGCCCTGAAGTGCTCGAGGCATTGGACCGATTCGTCAGCGTCGGCCTGGACGGCGTCGAGGCTTTCTACGCAAGCCACTCACGTGCGCAGACCGAGCTGCTGGTTGATCGCTGTGAAGAGCTTCAACTGCTGACAACCGGCTCTGCCGACTTCCACGGGCCCAACCACCCCCATTTCAACCGCTTTGGCGCGTTTCAGACATTCGACAGACGCCCACACCTCGGGCCAATCGCCGACTACTAGGCCGGGATCGCCCGCGAGGCCAGATGGACGCCGACTTTGCGCTTGACGCGCTGTAGCGCGTTGTCGACGGTCTTGCAGTCACAGTCAAGCCGACGGCCGACCTCCTCGTAGGAATGACCGTCGAGGTACAGCCCCAACACGTGCGACTCAAGCTCAGACAGAACGGTTGAGATGCAAGCGACCAGTGCACGCAGCTCCTCAGAGCTGATCACTTGGTTGACCGGATCATGGACCGTCGGACCCGGCAGCATCTCATCGAGCGTCGGTTCGGCGCCATCGGAAGAGCCGGCAGGCGTGCTCGAGAACGACACGTACTGGTTCAGCGGTGTGTGCTTGTTGCGCGTCGCGGTCTTGACCGCGGTGATGATCTGGCGGGTGATGCAAAGCTCAGCGAAGTTGCGGAAGCTTGACTCGCGGTCGGTGCGGTAATCACGGATCGCCTTGTACAGACCGATCATGCCTTCCTGAATCAAGTCATCCGAATCCGCGCCGGCAAGGAAGTAGGAGGAAGCCTTCAGCCGCACAAAGCCGTAGTAGCGGCGCATCAGCCGCTCACGTGCATCGAGGTTGCCCTGTTTCGCCAGGGCGAGCAAAAAGCCGTCCTCAACCTGTAGTTGAGAGTGAGAGTTTGGGGAAAGTCGAGCCACAGCAAGTCCCTTCTTCGACCGTCGGCAACGTGCCGAGAACAGCCGGTTGGAATATGCGTAGCGCGTCACCTCCCCTGGCGCCGCACCGTATTTGGTTGTTCGGCTTCGCAGACTCCCACCTGCGAACCCACCTCAGCCTAAAGCTAAGGTTGATCCTTACTTACGGACGGCAGGTTGACATAGCCACGCACCAATGTCAACCGCAAACTGCGAGTTTTCTTGCAACAGAAGGAACGAGCTAAAGCGGGGTGCCGTGACGGCGCCGCCTTCACGCGTCAGGCGTTGAACCGCTGCCAATGCCCTTCTGAGACGACTGAGACGGTGCCGTCGACCACTGTCAGCGCCGACTGATCGTCCAACGCGTAGGCCGGCACAGGAAGGCGGCCGGCCCATTGCTCAGCGTTCGCGACGTCATGGTGATCGTCAAATTCGACGTGCGGAATGATCGTGAAGTCGACAAGTCCCGCGCCGTTGGCCATCACCAGCGTAACGGCGAGGTCTCCGTCAGGGCGCGAGAACAGCATCTCCTCTGAGGAGAGTCGCTCTGCAGTCGTTTTGGGCGGATTCGTATACACCTCGCCAAACGTCGAGGCCGTGGCGATGCTGCCGGCGCTCACCCCTACATAAACCGTCTTGGCGAGCAAGTCGGGCAGAAGCTCCGCCAGCCCCGAATGCCTCAACCAATGGGCCAGATACACGGGGTCGCCACCCCAAACCAGCAGGGCGTCGGCTTCCCGTACAGCCGACACCCATACCTCGCTCTCAATGCTCGCCAGTGCCGTTAGCTCCAACACTCCGAGCGACTTCCAGCCCAACTCGCACAGCGGACTGGGTGCTTTCCCGGTGATTGCATCGAAGGCACTCGTGGGGCCGCTCCGGAACGGGTAAATCGCCGTCGGAACGAACAGGGCGCTGCACTCGGCAATTGGCTTGCCCAACAGCTCAAGAACTGCCCCGTGGATGCTCGGATTACTGATGCCAGCGGAGGTGAGAAGAAGCTTCATCGGCGCCCTTTGACCGCGTTCAGCGTGCGGCTGCCGCGGCATAGAGCAGCACTGCCGCGGCAGCGCCAACACTGAGTGATTCGATCTTCCCGCGTAACGGCAGCGAGACAAGGCCGTCGCAGGCCGCTGCGACCCGTGGCCGTATGCCACTCCCCTCCGACCCCATCACCAACACGACTGGTCCGGAGAAATCGACTGTCCGGTAGTCAAGGTCCCCCGCGCCGTCGGCCCCGTAGCACCAGAAATCAAGCTTCTTCGCGTCGGCGAGAAAGTCCGCGAGGTTGCGCACCTGGGCGATTGGCAGGTGCTCGACCGCGCCGGCCGAGGCTTTGCAGACGGCCGGGGTCACCTCGGCAGCGCGGCGCTCAGGAAAGATCAGCCCGGCAGCGCCGGCGCACTCGGCCGAGCGACAGATCGCCCCGAGGTTCTGCGGGTCCTGGACCTGATCAAGCGCTACCAGTAGCGGCGACGGCAGCGCTAGCAACTCATTCACATCGGCGTAGTTGAACGAGGAGACCTCGGCACAGATCCCTTGATGGCCCTCAGATTCGGCGCGGCGAGCGATCTCATCGCCGCCGACCTCGCTGACGTCGACGCCAGCCACGGCCAGCCACGGCTCACGCGCAGCGCTGCGGGTGACCCAGATCTGCAGCACCGTCCGCGGGCCGCGGATCGCTTCGTGCACTGCATTGCGGCCGTAGACGATCACGGCAGTGGTAGGAGCTCGGGACCGTCGGCACCGTCGCGGACCTCCCAGCCGAGTTCACGCAGTTCGTCACGGATCGCGTCGGCACGGGCAAAGTCACGCTCGGCGCGGGCCTGTTCCCGTGCTTGCGCAAGCTGGGCAACCTTAGGCGGAGCCTCAGCCCGAGTGCCGTCAAGCAGGTTGTCCAAGGCAAACACCGCGAGCATCTCACGTAAATCGGCGTCCCCCACCTCGTCGGCTGAGCGATTGGCGTCGCGGACCCAGTCAAATACCGCAGCCATCGCCCGTGGTGTGTTGAAGTCTTCGGCCAACGCCGTGAAGAACTCCTCTCGCAGCGCTCCCGACCACACAGGTGATGCGCCAGCTACGAGCCGCCGGCCAGCCTCACGGATCCGGGCAACCCGTGCAGCGGCATCTTCCATCCGCTCGTCGTCGAAGTCGACCGGCTGCCGATAATGCCCGCCGCAGAAGTAGGCGACGAGCGCATCGCGACCGTAGGCATCAAGCGCGGCATGCAGCAGGAACGTGTTGCCCAGCGACTTCGACATCTTCTCGGAGTTAGTGCGCACCATCCCGTTGTGCACCCACAGCCGGGCGAGCGCTACGCCATGCGCCGCGCAGGTCTGCGCGGCTTCGTTCTCGTGATGGGGGAACAGTAGATCCGCACCGCCCGTGTGAATCTCGAAGTCAAGCCCGAGCCGCGCCTCGGCCATCGCTGAGCACTCGATGTGCCAGCCGGGACGCCCCCGGCCCCACGGCGTATCCCAGGCCGTGTCCTCGGCGGGCTTCTCGGCTTTCCAGAGGGCGAAATCGAGCGGATCGCGCTTCAGGGCGGCGCCTTCAACCCCCTCACCCTGGTCCATTTCGTCGACCGCTCTGTGCGATAGCTCGCCGTAGCGGTCATACGAGCGCACCGCAAAGTAGACATCACCATCGACCTCGTAGGCGTGATCTGTCTCGATCAGCTTGCCAATCAGCGCGACGATCTCAGGGATCGTTTCGCTCGCGAGCGGCTCATAGTCAGGGCGCCCGAGGCCTAGCCCATCTGTGTCGGCGATATACGCCGCGGTCATCTCAGCCGCCAGCTGGTCGCTACCGACGCCGGCAGCTGCTGCAGCCGCGTAGATCTTGTCGTTGACGTCGGTCACATTGTTGACGAGCGTGACGGCGTAACCCTCGTGCACGAGGAAACGCTTCAGCAGCGCCGGGAAGGCAAACGCTCGTGCGTTGCCGACATGAATGCGCCCGTAGACCGTGGGGCCGCACGCGTAGATCCCGACCAGGCCGGGTTCACGGCTCTGGAGTGGCAAGACCTGGCCGGTCCTGGTGTCGTGCAGGGTGATCTCGCGCATCCGCGCAGACAGGCTAGGCGACGCGTGCCTGAAGCGTGGCGATCGCCAGCGCTGCGGCGCCCTCGCCGCGACCGATGAAGCCCATCCCCTCGCCGCGGGTCGCCTTCACGTTGATCGCGTCAACGCCAACCCCGAGCATCGGAGCCAGCTTCTCCCGGATCGCGCCCTTGAAGTCGGCGAGCTTCGGCGCTTCGGTCACAACGGTCGTGTCAACGTTGACGACCGCATACCCGGCATCAGAAACCATCGCGACAGTCACCCGCAGCAGCTCGACGGAATCGGCGGCACGATATCGCTCGTCGGTATCGGGAAAGTGCTCGCCGATATCCCCGAGTCCTGCCGCGCCGAGCAACGCATCGATCACCGCGTGAGTCAGCACGTCGGCGTCTGAGTGACCGAGCAACCCGCGCGTGTAGGGGATCTCAACGCCGCCAAGCACAAGCCGGCCACCGTCCACAAATTGGTGGCAGTCGTAGCCGATGCCGGTGCGAACACTCATCGAGCGGAGAGAATCAGTTCGGCCAGCTGGAGGTCGAGCGGTGTAGTGATCTTGAAGTTCTCCGCCGGCGCCGGCAGCACGACGACCGAACCCCCAGCGCGTTCGACCAGCCACGCATCATCCGTCGCCTCGGCAAGCGTCTCCACGGAGACATCCAACGCCCGCTCCAACACCGCTCGCTGAAAGACCTGCGGCGTTTGCACGGCCCAGAGCTGCGAACGATCGAGCGTCTCGCTCACGCGCAGAGCCCCCGAGGCGTCCGATGCCAAGGCGCGCTTGACAGTGTCGGTGACGGCCGTTGCAGCAACAACGCAGTCAGCGCCCGAGCTGCCAAGCAGGGCGAGCGCATCGCCGAACAGCCGAGAAGAAGCCAGAACTCGCGCCGCGTCGTGGACGATCACATTGGCGGCGGTCGCGTCTGCGCCTCTAAGAGCAGCTTGGACAGACTCGGATCGGACGCGACCGCCCGCCACTGGGATCGTCCCGCGCGGCGCGGAACTTAGATGCTCCGCAGGAAGGGCGACGATGATCGCCTCGACCTCCGGCACTGCCCGCAGCGCTTCGACGGACCACTCAAGCATCGGCCGTCCGTAGACGGGCACGAGCGCCTTGGGCATCGGATACCCGAGGCGCTGGCCCTCGCCGGCAGCGAGGACGAGGGCGACCGCCATCTCTAGCTCAAGTCCAGCAAGCTGCCGTCAGGCGGCGGCGTGCTCGAGCACCAGCGAGGTCAGGTGCGCGTCGATCTCATCCTCGGTCTTGCCGAGCGCGTACATCATCTCGGAGCAGAGGATCTTCTTCGCGCGCGTGTACATCTGCTTCTCGCCGGTAGAGAGTCCCTTCGCGTTGTCACGGATCGCGAGGTTGCGCACAACCTCGGCGAGTTCGTAGAGATCGCCTGTCTTGATCTTGTCGCGGTTGTGCTTGAAGCGCCGGTTCCAATTCTTCGGCATCTCCGACTGCTCGTCCTGGAGGATCGCGACCACCTTGGCGCACATCTCCTCGTCGCAGACCCGCCGTAAACCGGCGACGGCTGCATTTTCGGTCGGCACCATCACGGTCATGTCGTTGTGCAGGATCTTGATCGTCAGGTACTCGCGGTTCTCGCCAAGGACGTTCTTCAGCTCTTTGCGAATTACCTTGCCGGCACCGTGATGCGGATAGACGACGCTGTCGCCGACTTCGAAGTCGATCTGCGGGAGTTCAACGAGTACTGCCTCGTCGAATTCGCCCGCTTCTTCATCGCCTTCGAAGTCGTCCAGGTCGGCATCCAGTAATTCAGTGATGATGTCCTCCGTCGTTCGACACTGTTCGAGGGCCCGCAGCTACGTCTGCAGGTAGCGATCAACGAGGTTGATCTCTTGCTGTCGACGAAGGCCCTCGCGGATGTCCTTCGCCCTAATTTCGCCAACGCCCTCGACGGTCTCGAGTTCGCCATCAGTCGCTGCAAGCAGTTCTTCCAAGCCGCCAAACTCGTCGATGATCCGTTTGATCACCATTTTAGGAAGGCGTGGGATCCGGCCGAGAATCCGGATCCCCCGAGGGGAGATCGGATAGTCGAGGCTGTTGAGCTTGCGGTCGAACCCGAGCAGCTCGGCGAGCAGGCCGAAATCGAGCAGATCCTGGTGGGGCAGGCGAATCAGCTGATCGAACGCCTCCTGGAAGTTCTCGTCCGTGTCGTCAAGGATGTAGTCGTGGACGAGCGCCGCCTTGTCGACCCCGACGCCGACCATCGTCTCGTCGAGCTGCATCTCGATCAGCCGGCCCTCGCTGCCGAGCTCGACGATGTAGCGCTCGATCTCAACCGCCATCCGCGTCACCAGTTCGGCGCGCTGCAGCACCGTCAGCACATCATGCAGCGTCGTCCCGCCTTCAAACTCAAGCGCGGTCAGGCGCGTCGACACCTGATCAAGCCGCGAGCGGTACTTGTCGAGGGTCGCCAGCGCCTGGTTTGCCTTCGCCAGGACAACCGGAATGTCCTCGAGGATGTACTTGACCCCGTCGACGTACAGCGACACAACCTGCCGGCGCTCGGAGATCGCAACTACCAGCGCGTCGGTCTGCTTCGAGACGCGCTCGGCCGTGCGATGCCGCGTGCCGGTCTCCGATGTGTGGATCGTCGGGTCCGGCGTCAGCTGGACGTTCGCGTGGGCAATCTTCGTCGCGTTCGAGCTGAGCACGATCGCGCCGTCCATCTTCGCCAACTCGTACAGCAGCGCCGGCTGATAGTCGAGGTCCAGCCGCAGGCCGCCCGAGAACAGAAACGACAACTCATCGGCGTCGCCGATCACGATCAAGCCACCCGTGTGGGCGTGCAGGATGTTGTCGAGCCCCTCCCGCAGCAACGTACCGGGCGCGATCATCTCCAGCGCCCGGACCATCTGCGACTCCTGGCGAGACTCAAGCTCGTCTCCCCGCTCATCCCCGGAACGCGAAGCCATGAAGCCCGATTCTACGCCGGATTTCGTGCAATGGGCTTGTGGTCGCACCATTTCACCCCGGTATGAATGGGCGTTCAGGCAGCGATCGCGCCGGCGCCGCGCAGTGCGCCGCCGACCGCTTGGCGGAGTGTCGAATGGGCGCCTGGATGACAAACCTGGCCCAGACCAAACTTCTCCGCCTCCGCCAATCGACGGTCGTGGTGAGCGACCGAACGCAACTCCCCGGTCAGGCCGAGCTCGCCAAAGCAGGCCAACGGCCCGCCGCCGCGGCCTTCAAGCATCACTCCGCGCACAGCGCTCGCGACCGCCAGCGCCACCGCCAAATCCGCCCCCGGCTCATCGACCCTGACACCGCCGACCACGTTGACAAAGACGTCGGCCTGTCCGACACCAACCCCGGCGTGGCGGCCGAGCACGGCAAGCACCAGCGCCAAGCGGTTGCGGTCAATCCCGGCGACGACCCGCCGGGGCTGCTCGAGCTCCGATGGCGAGACCAGCGCCTGAACCTCCACCAGCAGCGGCCGCGAGCCTTCCATCGCGCAGAGCACGACGCTGCCAGGCGCGCGCGTCGCCTCCGCGACAAAACGAGCGCTGGCATCGAGCACCTCAACCAGTCCGTGGTCACGCATCTCAAACACGCCGGCCTCGTTCGTCGAGCCAAACCTGTTCTTGACCGCCCGCACCGTGCGATACGTGCGTTCACGCTCGCCCTCGAACTGCAGCACGCAATCGACCAGGTGCTCGAGCACCCGCGGCCCGGCCAGCGAACCCTCCTTCGTCACGTGCCCGACGAGCAGCACGGCGATCCGGTTCGTTTTAGCGACGCGCGAGATCTCGTCGGCAACCTGCCGAACCTGCGCGACCGAACCGGCGGTACTGGTCAGCTCTGCCGAGTGCAGCGTCTGCACTGAGTCGATCACGCACACCTCCGGCCGCTCGCGCTCAAGCGTCGCGATCACCGCTGCGAGGTCGGTCTCGGCGATCACCGGGATCTCAAGCGGATCGCCGCCGATCAGCCGCTCGGCCCGCAGCCGGATCTGCGCCGCCGACTCCTCTGCCGACACATACAACGTCCGCCGGCCGGCAGCCGTCAGATTGGCCAGCGCCATCGTCGTCAGCGTCGACTTGCCGATTCCCGGCGCGCCGCCAATCAGCACAAGTGATCCGGGCACCAGCCCACCGCCGAGAACGCTGTCGAGCTCGCCGATCCCGGTACTCAGGCGTGCATGCTCAGCGGCAGCCACTTCCCCGAGTCTCACCGGCGTTACAGCCGTGGTACTGGCCAGCAAGCCAGTACCACGAGCAGCAGCGCTTGGCCGCGCACGGACTTCTTCTACGAGCGTGTTCCACTCTTCGCATCCCGGGCACTGACCAGCCCAGCGCAGCGACTCGTGGCCGCAGGCGCTACAGACGTGGACGGTGTTCGAACGGGGCATACCGCTGACGGTACGCCGCCGTCCAGACGGGAACCTCTATTCGCCGGCGTCGGCGACGGGCTCGTCGGCCGACTCGGCGGCCTCGTGCTCCTCGTCGCTGTCAGCGCCGACCGCGACCGGTGTTGGCTTCGGCTCACCCTCGATCACCGAGAGGATCACCTCGCGCTCCTCCGGGTCGTCCTTCGGTGCCGCCTCGACGATCACCGTCGAACCCTCCGGCACCTTCGAGCGGAGCACGAAGTCGGCTAGCGGATCCTCGATGTAGCGCTGGATCGCGCGGCGTAGCGGACGCGCACCCATCGACGGATCCCAGCCCTTCTCGACAAGCATGTCCTTGGCGCCTTCGGTCAGCTCAAGCAGTAGCTCGCGTTCGGCCATCGAGGCACGGATCCGCTGCAGCAGCAGATCGACGATCTCCTTGATCTGGTCCTTGGTCAGCTTGTGGAAGACGACGACGTCATCGATCCGGTTGATGAACTCGGGCCGGAAGACGCGCTTCAGCTCGCCCATGATCCGGCTCTTCATCTCGTCGTAGCTGACGCCGGTCTCGTCTTCCATCGTCGAGAAGCCGATCTGGAAGTTCTTCGAGATCTCCGACGCGCCGATGTTCGAGGTCATGATCACGATCGTGTGCCGGAAGTCGACGGTGCGACCCTGCGCGTCGGTCAGGCGACCGTCCTCGAGGATCTGCAAGAGGATGTTGAAGACGTCCGGGTGGGCCTTTTCGATCTCGTCGAGCAGCAGCACGCTGTAGGGCTTGCGACGGATCGCTTCGGTCAGCTGCCCGCCCTCGTCGTAACCGATGTAGCCGGGAGGCGAGCCGACCAGCCGGGACACGGCGTGCTTCTCCATGTACTCGGACATGTCGATCCGGATCATCGTGTCCTCGTCGCCGAACAGGAATTCGGCGAGCGTCCGCGCCAGCTCGGTCTTGCCGACGCCGGAGGGGCCGAGGAAGATGAACGAGCCGGTCGGCCGCTTGGGATCCTTCAGGCCCGCGCGTGAGCGACGGATCGCCTTGGAGATCACCTCAACTGCCGGACCCTGGCCGATCACACGCTTGTGGAGTTCCTCCTCCATCCGGACGAGCTTCTGGGTCTCGGCCTCGGTCAACTTGAACACGGGGATGCCGGTCCACATCGAGACGATGTCGGCGATCTCCTCCTCACCGATCGAGGGGCGCTCAGTCGCCTCGCCCTTCTCCCATTGGTCGGCAAGGTCGCGCTTCTTCTGGCTCAGCCGGCGCTCCTGGTCACGCAGGTTCGCGGCCTTCTCGAACTCCTGGGCCTCGATCGCGGCTTCCTTCGCACGGCGGGTCTCCTCGATCTCATCCTCGAGATCGCGGTAGACCGGCGGTGCCGTCATCGACTTGATCCGCATCCGTGATGCGGCCTCGTCAATCAGGTCGATCGCCTTGTCCGGCAGGAAGCGGTCGGAGATGTAGCGGTCGGCCAGCTCAGCGGCGGCGACCAGTGCTTCGTCGGTGATGTTGACCTTGTGGTGCTGCTCGTAGCGGTCGCGCAAGCCCTTCAGGATCTGCACGGTCTCCTCGGTT
>Ga0302314_10021078_pt1 | contig 10753 bp, 8 predicted proteins | sample III_Palsa_N2_3_FD_200533 | JGI IMG/M metagenome (GOLD analysis project Ga0302314, IMG submission 200533) | Peat permafrost microbial communities from Stordalen Mire near Abisko, Sweden - III_Palsa_N2_3 | ecosystem: Environmental > Terrestrial > Soil > Palsa > Peat permafrost | place: Sweden... | reverse complement strand
CTGGCCGCGGTGCTCTCGATCTCGATCGGGTTATTGAACTTGTTTCCGGTGCCGCTGCTCGATGGCGGTCATCTTTTGTTCTACGCGGTTGAGGCCGTCAGGGGCCGGCCATTGTCGGATCGTGCCCAGGAAATGGGGTTCCGGATAGGGTTAGGGCTGGTGCTGATGCTGATGGTGTTCGCGACCTATAACGACATCCTGCATCTGGCCGCGTCATGATGCCTTATTTGCGTGGCGTGGCGGATAGGCAACGTCTTGGAATGAAAATCAAATTGCACTGCAATCGGGCGTTTGCCGTCCCGGTAAAATTGTCTACAAGCAGGGCAACGAATGGGATTCTGCCGGCCCGCGGGGGTGCGAGCCGGCATTGGAATGACAAGGGCGCGTTGCGAATGAATCTTGGAATGCGAGTGCGGGGGGGCCTGCTGGCCGCTCTAGTCCTGTTCGCTGTGCCGGTAGCTGCCCCGCTGGCCGCTATGCTTGTGTCTTCGCCCGCCGCCGCCCAGACCGTGGCGACGATAGAGGTTCAAGGTAATCGTCGCGTCGAGGTGGAGACCATCCGCTCGTATTTCAAGTCCGGCGCCGGTGGACGTCTCGACCAGGGCCAGATCGATGACGGCCTGAAAGCCTTGATTGAAACCGGCCTGTTCCAGGACGTCAAAATCAACAATGTCGGCGGCCATCTGGTGGTGACCGTGGTCGAAAACCCGGTGATCGGGCGCGTCGCCTTCGAAGGCAACAAGAAGGTCAAGGACGAACAGTTGACCGCGGAAGTGCAGTCCAAGCCCCGCGGAACGTTTTCACGTCCGATGGTGCAGTCCGATGCCGAGCGCATCGCCGAAATCTATCGCCACTCCGGCCGTTATGACGTCACCGTCACGCCTGAGATCATCGAGCAACCGAACAACCGCGTCGATCTGATCTTTACGGTTACCGAAGGCCAGAAGACCGGCATCAAGTCGATCGAATTCGTCGGCAACGTTTTCTATTCGTCCTATCGCCTCAAGGACGTCATCAAGACCCGTGAGTCGAACCTGCTGAGCTTCCTCGGCGGTAACGATGTCTACGATCCGGACCGCATCGAATCCGATCGCGACTTGATTCGCCGATTTTACCTCAAGCATGGTTTCGCCGATGTGCAGGTGGTGGCCGCGCTGACCGAATATGATCCGGAAAAGAAGGGCTTCCTGGTTACCTTCAAGATCGAGGAAGGCCAGCAGTACCGTGTTGCCTCCGTCAACTTCCAGTCCGGCATTTCCACGCTTGACGGCAACACGCTGTCGAGTTTCTCGCGGGTCTATGTCGGATCGCTCTACAACGCCGAGGCGCTCGAGAAATCCGTCGAGGAAATGCAGATCGAGGCGTCGCGCCGCGGCTATGCCTTTGCCGTGGTGAAACCGCGTGGCGACCGCAATTTCGAGTCGCATACCGTTTCGATCACCTTTGCCATCGACGAAGGTCCGCGCGTCTACATCGAGCGCATCAACATCAAGGGCAACACGCGTACCCGGGACTACGTGATCCGCCGCGAATTCGATATCTCCGAAGGCGATGCGTATAATCGCGCGCTGGTCGATCGCGCCGAACGCCGGCTGAAGAACCTCGACTTCTTCAAGACCGTGAAGATCACGACCGAACCGGGCTCATCGAGCGATCGGGTAGTTCTCATTGTCGATCTCGAGGAGAAGTCCACCGGCGACTTCTCGGTCTCGGGCGGTTACTCGACCACCGACGGCCCGCTGGCTGAAGTCAGTATTTCCGAACGCAACTTCCTCGGCCGCGGCCTGTTCGCGAAAGCGTCGGTGACCTACGGCGAATATGCGCGCGGCGTGTCGCTGTCGTTCGTCGAGCCGTATCTGCTGGACTATCGCGTCGCGGCCGGCCTTGACGTGTTCTATCGCCAGCAGCTCGCCAACACCTATATTTCGTATGGCACGACCACCATCGGCTTCTCTCCGCGACTGGGATTTGCGCTGCGCGAAGATCTGTCGTTGCAACTGCGCTATTCGCTCTATCAGCAGTCCATCACGCTGCCGTCCGCGCTCGACAATTGTAATAACTTGACCGGGAACCTGTTCACGCCGGCCTATATCCAGGCGAAATACGGCAGCCTGCTCAACGATCCCAGCGGCAATTTCCAGTCAGGTTTCCTGCCGGGCTGTTTGGCGGACGGCGAATCGTCCCTGCCGGTTCGTGAGGAACTGGCGAACGGCGCGGAATGGGTTTCGTCGGTCGGCTATTCGCTCAACTACAACACGCTCGACAACAACAAGAACCCGACTGACGGCTTGCTGCTCGACTTCAAACAGGACTTCGCCGGCGTCGGTGGCGACGTCAGCTACCTGAAGTCCGCGATCGATGCGAAGTACTACACGCCGCTGGTGGCTGATCTGGTGGGCTTGATCCACTTGCAGACCGGCATGCTGAACCAGGTCGGCAGCGACTCGATTCGCATGCTCGATAACTTCCAGATGGGACCGAACCTGGTTCGCGGCTTTGCGCCCAACGGCATTGGCCCTCGCGATCTGACCTTCTATCCGTTTACTGGTTCTGGCGACGCGCTCGGCGGTACCAAATATTGGGGCGCGTCAGCCGAATTGCAGATGCCGTTCTGGTTCCTGCCCAAGGAAGTGGGCCTGAAGGGCGCGGTCTATGCCGACGCGGGATCGCTGTGGGATTACCAGGGGCCGACATCGTATGCCGCCACGGGTGAAGTCAACGGCATCGTCAATGGCGTCGCTTGTAAGTGCGCCATGGTGTACGACGATACCAATGTCATCCGCACATCGGTCGGCGTCGGCTTGATCTGGGCGTCTCCATTCGGCCCGCTGCGCTTCGACTATGCGATCCCGATCACACAGGGTAAGTATGACGTCGTGCAGCAGTTCAAATTCGGCGGCGGAACTTCGTTCTGAGTTTGACCGCGGGCCGGACCGCGACAGGTGGAATGGCGCAGCCGAGATTTTTCGAGCAACCCCCTTCGTCGACGTTGGCTGAACTAGCCGCGTTGACGAAGGCGCATCTGGTCGACGCGTCCCGCGGCGGCCTGAAGGTCAAGGGATTGGCCTCGCTCGACGAAGCCGGTCCGTGGCATCTGACTTTTTTCGACAATCTGAAATATGCCGGTCAGCTTGCCTCGACCAAAGCGGGGGCGTGTCTGGTCAGCCCGCGTTTCGAGGCGACCGTTCCCGCCCATGTGACGGTGTTGCGGGCGGCCCATCCTTTTCGCGATTTCGTGCAGATCGCGCGGGAGCTTTACGGCGATACCCTTCGGCCGCAATCATGGTCCGGCAATACGGGTATCGCGCCGTCCGCGATTATCGATCCGACGGCCCATCTGGAAGACGGCGTGATCGTCGAACCGCTTGTGGTGATCGGCGCCGGCGTCGAGATCGGCGCCGGGACGGTGATCGGCGCCGGTGTCGTCATCGGGCCGGAGGTCCGGATCGGCAGAAATTGCAATGTCGGCGCACGGTCCGCGATTCAATGCGCCCTGATCGGCAATGATGTGTTGATCCATCCCGGTTGCAGCATCGGTCAGGATGGCTATGGCTTCATCTTCTTCGGGCCCAGCGGCCATACAAAGGTGCCCCAGATCGGCCGCGTCCTGATCCAGAACAACGTCGAGGTTGGCGCCGGAACCACGATCGATCGGGGCAGTCTGCGGGACACCGTGATCGGAGAGGGCACCAAAATCGACAACCAGGTCCAAATCGGCCACAATGTGACCATCGGCAGGCATTGTTTGCTGGCGGCCCAGATTGGGCTGGCGGGCAGCCTGACGATTGGTGACAATGTCGCGCTGGGGGCCAAGGTCGGAATCAACAATCACCTTCATATCGGTGATGGCGCGCAGGTTACGGCCATGAGCGCGGTGAAGGATGATATTCCGGCCAACGGCCGCTGGGGTGGTTATTTCGCAAAACCCACCAAGCAGTGGTTCCGGGAGATCGTTGCGGTCGAGCGTCTGGTGCGTGACAGCGCGACCAATCCAAAGGGGGAGGGGCGGGAGTGATGGAGGAGGCTGCGGTTAAATTTGAACTCGTGGATATCAACGATATCCTCAAGACGTTGCCGCACCGTTTTCCGATGTTGTTGATCGACCGCGTCATCAATATCCGCGCCGACTACAGCGGCATCGGTATCAAGAACGTCACCTTCAACGAGCCGCCGTTCCAGGGACATTTTCCGGACCGCCCGGTATATCCCGGCGTGATGATGATCGAAGCCATGGCGCAGACCGCCGGCGTGATCGGCATCAAGTCGGTTGAAGGCACCGAGAAACCACGCGCGGTTTATTTTCTGACCATCGACAAGTGCAAATTCCGCAAGCCGGTGATGCCCGGCGATACCATCGAATATCACATGAAGAGCATTGGCCGGCGCAAGGCCATGTGGTGGTTTCACGGCGACGCCCGGGTGAATGGCGTTACTGTCGCCGAGGCCGACGTTGGCGCGATGCTGACGGACTGACGGGGTGCCGCGAGGTCTTCGTCGGAGAAGCTCGATCCGGGAACGCCAGACGTCACTGGACAGTATTCTTGCGTCGCGCTAACCACCCGAAAACCCCACATTTTATCGCCAGACGATAGTAACGGATTGCGGACCATTCGATGAGCATGATCGACCCCACCGCGCGGATCGAAGACGGCGCTGTGATCGGCGAGGGGACCAGCGTCGGGCCCTATTGCATCATCGGCCCCAACGTCGTGATCGGCGCGAACTGCAGGTTGATCGCGCATGTCAACGTCACCGGGCAGACCACGATCGGGGCGGGTTGCACGATCTATCCATTCGCCTCGCTCGGCGCGCCGCCACAGATACTCAATCTGCATGACACCGGCCGACTTCAGATCGGCGATGGCTGCACCATCCGCGAGTCCGTGACCATGAACAGCGGCAGCCCGAAGGGCGGCGGACTCACGACCGTCGGCGACCGCGGTTATTTCATGAATTGCGCCCATGTCGGTCACGACTGCCATGTCGGCAACGATGTGATCTTCGCGACATCGGCGACCTTGGGCGGTCACTGCGAGATCGGCGATTTCGTCTTCATCGGCGGGTTGTCGGCGGTGCATCAGTTCACGCGGATCGGACCGCAGGTGATGGTCGGCGGCGTTTGCGGCGTGCGCGGCGACGTGATTCCGTTCGGCCTCGTCAACGGCCAGTATGCCAGCCTCGAAGGACTCAACATCATCGGCATGAAGCGGCGCCAGTTCACCAAAGCGCGGCTGGCAGCGGTTCGCTCGTTTTACCAGAAGCTGTTTCACGGTCCCGGCATTTTCGCCGAACGGCTCGCCGCGGTGCAGCCGCTGGCAGCCTCGGATCCCGTGATCGGCGAAATCCTGACCTTCATCGGCAATGGCACGCATCGTGCGCTGTGCCTTCCGGCTGGCGACCGCGACAAACATTGACGATGAGGTAGCCAGAGCCATGACCCATGAGGCTTTGGATATTTCATCGCCGATTGGCGTGGTCGCGGGAGGCGGCACGATGCCATTCGCGGTCGCGGATTCGCTGATCGCCCGCGGCTTCGATCCCGTGCTGTTTGCGCTGCGCGGCGCCTGCGATCCGGAGCGGGTGAAGCGGTTTCGCCATCACTGGATAGCGGTGGGCCAGCTCGGCCGTGCGGTGCGGCTGTTTCGCAGCGAGAACTGCCGGGATATCGTCTTCATCGGCAGCCTGGTGCGCCCGGCGTTTTCAGAAGTTCGCCTCGATTGGGCCACGGTTCTCGAGCTCGGCCGCGTGCTGACGGCGTTCCGAGGCGGTGACGATCATCTATTGTCCAGGGTCGGTGGCATGTTCGAGCGGCACGGCTTCCGGCTGGTCGGGATCAAAGACGTCGCGCCCGATCTTTTGATGCCCGAGGGCTGCCTGACCCGCGCCGTTCCGGATGAAAACGCCGCCGCCGACATCGCGAAGGGGCGGCAGTTGCTGGATGTGCTGAGCCCCTACGACATCGGACAGGCCGTCATCGTGATCGATGGCCATGTGGTGGGGATCGAAGACATTGAGGGCACCGACGGGCTGCTGGAGCGCGTCGCGCGGCTGCGCGGCGAGGGGCGTGTCCGGGCCAAGACCAGCCGCGGCGTGCTGGTGAAGGCCCCCAAGACCAATCAGGACCTGCGTTTCGACCTGCCGACCATGGGGCCGCGAACCGTTGCGGGCGCCGCCGCCGCCGGGCTGGCCGGGATTGCGATCGCCGCCGGCAACACCCTGATAGCCGAGCCGCAGGCCACGATCGAGGCGGCTGATGCCGCCGGGCTGTTCGTCACGGGGTTGCCCGCGTGATGCCGCCACGAAACGCCGCCGACGTCGAGCGGAAAATATTCCTGATCGCCACGGAAGAGTCCGGCGATCGGCTTGGCGCCAATCTGATGAAGGTGCTGCGCCAGCGCCTCGGCGGCGCGGTCCGGTTCGAGGGCGTCGGCGGCCGGGCGATGACGCAGGAAGGTCTCGCCTCGCTGTTTCCGATCGAACAGCTCTCGATCATGGGGTTTGCCGCGGTGATCAAGCAGTTGCCGCGGATTTTGCGGCTGATCCGGCTGACCGCCGACGCGGTGACGGCAGCTTCCCCCGACATGCTCGTGATTATCGACAGTCCCGATTTTACCCATCGGGTGGCCAAACGCGTTCGCGCCCGCGATGCGACGATCCCGATCGTCGATTACGTCTCGCCGTCGGTGTGGGCGTGGCGGCCGGGCCGGGCGCGCGCGATGCGCCGCTATGTCGATCATGTTCTCGGGCTGCTGCCGTTCGAGCCGGAGGCCTATCGGACGCTGCACGGTCCGCCCTGCAGCTATGTCGGTCATCCCCTGCTCGAGCAGATCGCGACGCTGCGGCCTGACATCGCCGAGCAACAGCGCCGGGACCAGGCGCCGCCGGTGCTGCTGGTGCTGCCGGGAAGCCGTCGCAGCGAAATCAGGCATCACATGGCCGTCTTTGGCGAGACGCTGGGCCGGCTACAGGTGGAAGGCGTGGCCTTTGAATTGATCCTTCCGACCATGCCGCATTTGTTGGAGGCGGTGCAGGCAGGCGTCGCAGACTGGCCGGTGCAGCCGCGCGTCATCGTCGGCGAGCCGGAAAAGAAGGCGGCCTTCCGGATCGCGCACGCAGCGTTGGTCAAGTCTGGCACCGTGACGCTCGAACTCGCGCTCGCCGGCGTGCCGATGGTCGCCGCCTACAGGGCCGGCAGCGCCGAGGTATGGATCGCGCTGCACCTGATCCGTGTCAGTTCGGTGATCCTCGCCAATCTGGTGGTCGGTGAGAATGTGGTGCCGGAATTCATCCAGCAGGATTGCACACCGGAAAAGCTGGTTCCGGCATTGCACGACGTCCTCAACGATTCACCGCAGCGGCGGCGCCAGCGCGAAGCCTTTGCCCGGCTGGATACGGTGATGTCGACCGGCAACCAGCCGCCCAGCGTGCGCGCCGCCGACATCGTGCTGGAGACGATGCGGAAGTCGCGGCGGCCGGATTAGGTTTTTGTTTTGGTACGCTATGGCTTTGGCGGCGCAGCTTGCTGCCATTCGGGCAAGGCTTCCTTGGGGTCGAACCACGAGGCGCCATCCGAGCGCCAAATGTGCATTTTCGGCCGTTCGGTGATCGGCGTGTCGAGGCAGCCCATCCGCAGCAGGATGGTGCTTTTGCCTTCGCGCTCGGCGACGATGTGCGAGCCGCATTGCGAGCAGAAATATCGGGTCTTGCCGGGCGAGGATTCAAAACCCCGCAGCAGCCTTTCACCCTTGATCCAGCGGAACCGGTCGCGCGGTACGTTGGTCACCGTCGAGAAGGCCGAACCGTGGGTCTTGCGGCAGGTATTGCAGTGGCAATGAACGATCGGTCCGGGATCGGAATCGACTTCGTAGGCGACGTCTCCGCACAGGCAGCTTCCGCTAAGCATGGCTTCTCCGATTCAAATAAAAATCCCGCCCAGGATAATCTCCGGGGCGGGACTTTCGAACTCAGGGATCGCGTCGCTTACTTGCGGCCGGCGATATCGACGTAGTCGCGACGGGTAACGCCGGTATAGAGCTGGCGCGGACGGCCGATCTTCTGCTGCGGATCCTCGATCATCTCGCTCCACTGGCTGATCCAGCCGACGGTGCGCGCCACCGCAAACAGCACGGTGAACATCGAGGTCGGGAAGCCCATCGCCTTCAGCGTGATGCCCGAATAGAAGTCGACGTTCGGATACAGCTTGCGCTCGATGAAATAGGGATCGTTCAGCGCGATCTTTTCGAGCTCGAGCGCGACCTTCAGCATCGGGTCGTCGCCATGGCCGGTTTCGGCCAGCACCGCGTGACACATCTTCTGCATGATCTTGGCGCGCGGATCGTAGTTCTTGTAGACGCGGTGGCCAAAACCCATCAGGCGGACTTCGCTGTTCTTGTCCTTCACCTTCTTGATGAATTCGGGAATCTTGTCGACCGTGCCGATGTCGGCGAGCATCGCCAATGCGGCTTCGTTGGCGCCGCCATGGGCGGGTCCCCACAGGCAGGCGATGCCGGCGGCGATACAGGCAAACGGATTGGCGCCGGACGAGCCGGCGATCCGCACCGTCGAGGTCGAGGCATTCTGCTCGTGGTCGGCGTGCAGGATGAAGATCTTGTCGAGCGCATTGGCCAGCACCGGATTGATCTTGTATTCCTCGCACGGCACCGCGAAGCACATGTGCAGGAAATTCTCGGCGAAGCTCAGCGAGTTCTTCGGATAGACGAAGGGCTGGCCGACGGTGTATTTATAGGCCATTGCCGCCAGCGTCGGGATTTTTGCGATCATCCTGATCGAGGCGATATTGCGCTGCTTCGGATCGTTGATGTCGGTGGAGTCGTGATAGAACGCCGCCAGTGCGCCGACCGCAGCCACCATGATCGCCATGGGATGCGCGTCGCGGCGGAAGCCCTGGAAGAACCGGGCCATCTGTTCGTGAACCATGGTGTGATGGATCACGAGCTGGTCGAATTCTTTTTTCTGGGCGGCGGTGGGAAGCTGGCCGTAGAGCAGCAGGTAGCAGGACTCGAGGAAGTCGCCATGCTCAGCGAGCTGTTCGATCGGATAGCCGCGGTATTCGAGGATGCCGGCGTCGCCATCGATATAGGTGATCTTGGACTGGCAGCTGCCGGTCGAGGTAAAGCCGGGGTCGTAGGTGAACATCCCGGCCTGGCCGTAGAGCTTGGCGATGTCGATCACATCGGGCCCGACGGTGCCGCTCAGAATTGGGAAATCGTAGGTCTTGTTGCCGACCGTCAGTGTTGCGGTTTTGGAGCTGGATTTTGCGTCCATCGTGAGGTCCCCGATGAAATCGTTGTGAAAACCGGACTTGCCGTGGCGTTCTCCTAGGAGATAGCGAGGCAACTAGGATTGTCTAGAAGTGTTGGCCAAATGGGTATCGTATTGCCGTGTGCACTGCAAGACGGCGCCCGGGGCATGGCCGCCTTGCGCGGCCGCCGGATCTCCAAAGGGCTATGTGGCGGGTTATGCGGCGGCTTGATCCGCAAGCCTGGCCAGGCATTCCTCCCGCCCCAGCACCGCCAGGACGTCGAATATTCCAGGCGAAGTGGTGCGCCCGGTCAGCGCGGCCCGTAACGGCTGCGCGACGGCGCCAAGCTTGAGGTTATTGGCTTCGGCGAGGCTGCGCATGGCGGCTTCGGTGGTTTCGGCGGTCCAGGGCGTGACGGTTTCGAGGGCGGCGCGAAGCCTGCCGATCAGTTCGCGGTTTTCGGCGCTCAACAGCGCGGCGGCCTTCGGCTCGATCTGAAGCGGCCGGTCGGCAAAAATGAAATAGGCGCTGTCGACCAGTTCGATCAGCGTCTTGGCGCGCTCTTTCAGGTTCGGCATCGCCTGCAGCAATTGCGCCCGCGTGGTGTCGTTGAGTTTCGCCTTGAGGTCGGACCGATCCGGCACGTAGTTCAGCACGTCCTCGAACATGGTCACGAGAGATTGATCGTCGGCGTGACGGATGTAGTGGCCGTTGAGGTTTTCCAGCTTGGCGAAATCGAAGCGCGCGGCCGAGCGGCCTATCGCTGCGAGGTCGAAGGCGTCGATCATTTCCTGGGTCGAAAAGATTTCCTGGTCGCCATGGCTCCAGCCGAGCCGGACCAGATAATTGCGCAGCGCCGCCGGCAAATATCCCATGGCACGGTAGGCATCCACGCCCAGTGCGCCGTGGCGCTTGGAGAGCTTTGAGCCGTCGGGCCCATGGATCAGGGGAATGTGGGACATGCTGGGCACGTTCCAGCCGAGCGCGTCGTAGATCTGGCTCTGGCGCGCGGCGTTGATCAGATGGTCGTCGCCGCGAATGATGTGGGTGACGCCCATGTCGTGATCGTCGACCACCACCGCGAGCATGTAGGTCGGATTGCCGTCGCCGCGCAGCAGCACGAGGTCGTCGAGGTTCTCGTTCTGCCAGACCACGCGGCCCTGCACCTGGTCCTCGATCACGGTTTCGCCGGACAGCGGCGCCTTGAGCCGGATGGTCGGCTTGATTCCGTCAGGCGCCTGCGACGGGTCGCGGTCGCGCCACAGGCCGTCGTAGAGCCGGGTGCGGCCCTCCGCGCGGGCCTTTTCGCGCATCGCGGTCAGTTCCTCCGGGCTCGCATAGCAACGATAGGCCTTGCCGCTGGCGAGCAATGCTTCCGCGACCTCGCGGTGGCGTGCGGCCCGGTCGAACTGGTAAATCACCTCGCCGTCCCAATCGAGCTGGAGCCATTTCAGCCCGTCCAGAATGGCGTCGATGGCCTCCTTGGTCGAG
>Ga0302314_10021077_pt1 | contig 10753 bp, 6 predicted proteins | sample III_Palsa_N2_3_FD_200533 | JGI IMG/M metagenome (GOLD analysis project Ga0302314, IMG submission 200533) | Peat permafrost microbial communities from Stordalen Mire near Abisko, Sweden - III_Palsa_N2_3 | ecosystem: Environmental > Terrestrial > Soil > Palsa > Peat permafrost | place: Sweden... | reverse complement strand
TCCACCAGCCAGCCGGTGGGCATGCCGGCCGGTACGATGGTGGCGCAGCCGGGGAACGAATGGGTCTCGCTCCAGCCGTCCCTTTGCCAGGTCTTCACGCTGGGCTTGCCGGCGATATGCACGACGAAGATCGGGTCGGGCAGCGGCGGCAGGGTGTAGGAGCCGACGAACTGGCGCCAGCGGCAGAGCCGCCAGTCGTCCTGATCGGCGCCGAGCTGAATGTCTGGCGCGCGGCCGATCACGTCAGCGATGATCGCTTCGCCGTTCCACACGGTCTGGACGCCCATGCCCGTCTCCCTCATGCCGGAACCAGTCTCAAATCGAGGTTCTTCAAGCCGTTGATGAAGTTTGAGCGGAAGCGGCGCGGCTGTCCAATCTGTTCGATCCGCTTCACCCGTCCGGCGAGTTGGCGGAAGACGACGCGAAGCTGCAGCTCAGCCAGCCGCCAGCCGACGCAGACGTGTTGGCCGGTGCCGAAGCCGATGTGCGGGACGCTCTCGCGGCTCAGGTCGAACCGGTCCGGATCGTCGAACACCGCCTCGTCGCGATTGCCCGAGATATACCAGAACACCACCTTGTCGCCCTTGGCGATCCGGCGCCCACCGATCTCGGTGTCGGCGGTGGCCGTGCGGCGCATGTGCATGACGGGGCTGGCGTAGCGCACCATCTCGCGCACCGCGGTCTTCAGGCGATCCGGATCTTCCCGCACCCAGTCCCATTGCTCGGGATGGGCGGACAGGGCGCTCAGCGTGTGGCTGATCGAATTGCGGGTCGTCTCGTTGCCGCCGACCAGCGTCAGGATCAGGTTGGCGACGAACTCCCCGAACGGGATCGGCGCGCCGTCGATCTCGGCGTTGGCCAGCAGGCTGGCGATATCCTCGCCTGGCAATGCGCGTCGCGCCTCGAACAAATCCTGGGTAAAGGCGAAGAACTCGCCGAGCGTCGCCGCCATGGCCTCGGGCGATCGGCGAAAATCCGGGTCGTCCTCGCCGACGAAGGCATTGGTCCAGTCGTAGAACTTTGGCCAGATGTCCGCGGGCACATCGAGCAATTCGGCCAGCGTCAGCAACGGCAGCGGCGCGGCGAGCAACGGCACGATATCGACGGGCGTATCCAGCGGCGTGGCGTCGAGCAACCGCGCGCAGCGCTCCGAGATTCGCGCTTCGATGCCGTCCAGCCGGTTCGGTGTCAGCGCCGGGAGGACGAACTTGCGGTACTGACCATGGCTCGGCGGGTCGCGGGAGATGAACGGGATGCCGATGCCCGAGTCGCCCGCGTTGGTCAGGCCCACCTCGTTCTCGTTGAAGATCCGGTGCCCGCCGTTCTCGTGGGCGGAGGAGAACAGCTCCGGCTGGCGCGAAGCCTCGACGATGTCGGCGTGCCGGGTCAGGGCCCAGAAGCCGGCGCCATCCGCCTCGGGGTTCCAGTACACCGGCGCCTCGCGCCGAAGCCGCGCGAAGACCTCGTGCGGCGCCTGGGCGAGGTAGAGATCAGGGTCCTTGAGATCGGGCCGGAAGTCCGTGTCGAGCGCGCTCATCGCCGTGTCCCTCAGAAGCTCACGCGGATGTCGGCGCCGAAGGTCCGCGGGGCTTCGGGCACGAGGAAGTTGTAGGGAAAACCGGCGCCCCTCAGATCCAGCCCGTAGCCCAGCACCTCGGCGTTGGTGAGGTTGTCCGCCCACGCCCGCACGGTCACCCTGTCGCGCTTCCAAGCGAGGGAGGCGTTCAGCTTGACGTACTCAGGCTGCTGCAGCTCGGAATTGACCTGCGCCGACCCCGGCGCGTCGATCGAGTCGAACGGCGAGAAATACTGGTGACTGACGTAGTTCACCGTCGGCGACAGGGTCACGGTCCCGCCCAGCACCTCGCCCAGCGTCCAGTCGAAACCGCCCTGGGCGGTGATGTGCGGCGCGAACGGCAGATCGTTGCCGGCGAGGTTGGTGTTCTGAAGGTTGAGCTCCAGGTACTGCGCGTGCAGGAGACCGATGGAGCCGTTCAGGACCAGCGCCGGCGTGACCCGGAAGGTCGCCTCGCCCTCGGCGCCGTAGATCTCCGACTTCGGCGCATTGACCAGGAACGACACCGGGCCGGCGCGCGTGTCCTGCACCTGCTGGTTCTGGTAGCTGTAGTAGAAAGCGGCGGTGGCGACGGTGAGGCGGTCGTTGAAGAAGCGGCCCTTCAGCCCCGTCTCATAAGCATCGACCGTCTCGGGTTTCACATAGTCGATGCCCGACGATGAGGTGTAGCCGCCGCCGTTGAACGCGCCGGCGCGGTAGCCGCGATTGTAGCTGGCGTAGACGAGGACGCCGTCGTCGAAAGTGTAGCTGAGCGCGACGCGGCCCGTCGGCGCGCTGCTGCTGCCGTTCAGGCCGAAGCGCGCGTTGGGATTATAGGCGCATGTCCCCGGCGGGCCGGCGCAGGGGACTGTCGTGGCGAGCGGCGTCTCCGGACCGCCGAGGTTGCCCAGGAAGAGATCGGCCGCGCCGTCCTTGTACTGCGCGTCGTCCAGCGTGTAGCGGACGCCGAGGGTCAGGACCAACTTTTCGGTCAGGTTGAAATCGCCTTGGGCGAAGGCCGCGTACGACTGCCGCGTCTGGTCGAAGTGCTGGAAGAAGCCGCCGTTGACGCCGGGCGCGATGGCGCTGCCGATGTCGAAGGTGTTGTCGGTGACGGTGTCGTCGGTTCCGACATAGACGCCGCCGATCAGGGTCATTCGGCGGGTGCTGTACTCGGAACGAATCTCCTCGCTGAATTGCCGGAATTGCGAGCGCCAGTTGATGTCGAGGATGTCGAGCGGCGACCCGTCGGCGTTCTGTTGCAGGTTCTGGCTGCCGGCGTCGGCGGAGGTGATCGAGATCAGCTTCAGGTCGGACGAGAGGCTGTAGGCGGCGTTCACCGACACGCCGTAGGAAGTCGTCTTGTTCTGCCCGACGTGGCCCTCATCGACCTGGAAGAAGTTCAGTCCCTGACGAGAGGCGCCGAGCCCGAACACCGGCGCCTGGGTCGGATCGTTGGAGCCGCCATAGGCGACCACCTTCACGTCGAGCGGGATGTTGTCGGGGCGAAAGCGCACCGAGAGCCTGCCCTGCAGGGTGTCGATCGAGTCCGGGTCCTTGCCGCCGGGGTATAGGTTCTGGAACTGGCCATCGCCCTTCGCATAGTTGACGGCGGCGCGAATGCCGACCTGGTCCGAGGCCAGCGTGGTCTCGCCCGCGGCGTCGACGGTGTAGGTGTTGAAGTTGCCGTAGCCGGCCTCGATGTAGCCGTTCGAGCCGTCGAGCGAAGGCTCGCGGGTGATGAAGTTGATGGCGCCGCCGGTGGTGTTGCGGCCGAACAGAGTGCCTTGCGGCCCGCGCAGCACCTCCACCCGGTCGAGGTCGAAGAGCCCCATGCCCTGGCTGGTGCGGCTGACGATGTAGACGTCGTTGACGTAGACGCCGATCGGGGAGACCTGATTGGAATTGTACTCGTTGGCGACGCTGACGCCGCGTAGCGAGAAGTTCGGCTGGGTGTCTCCGTAGGCGCTGTTCACCTGCAGGTTCGGAACCACGGTGGCGAGCTGGGCCGAGTTGGTGACGCCCTTGGTCGCCAGCGCCGCGCCGGTGACGGCGGTGACGGCGACCGGCACCTTGAGGATCGACTGCTCGCGCCGTTGTGCGGTGACGACGAGTTCCTGCACCTGGCCCGAGTCGGCCGCGGGTTGAGCCTGGGTCGCCTGCGCGATCGCCGCGCTCGAAGCAGAACAGAGCAACAGCGCCAGGGCGCCGCCAAACGTGAGACGGGTCATCGTTCTCCCCCGGGGCCCCGATCTGATGCCAGGCGCCCATGCCCCAGACTTAGCGCGGGTCGAGGAAGGCGCCTTTGCACGCGCTTGGCGGGTCTTTTGACATTTCTTGCTTTGGCGTCGGCCGCGGGACGCGCGTCCCGCTGTTGCCCCCATGCGCCGGATCGTTCAGGTTCCGCCGCCCAAACGACAAGGTGAACCATGAGCGGCGAGGCCGCGGCGGCGTCCGGGGCGGAGGCGGCCGCGCACCCCATTCGATCCGACCTGAACCGGCTGGCGAAGCTCGCCGGCCCGGTCGTGGTCGCGCGGCTGGGCGTCATGACCATGGGCCTTTCCGACACCATCGTCGTCGGCCGCTACTCCGCCGAGCAGCTCGGCTACATGGCCCTGGGCTGGGCGGCCGCCAGCGCCTTCCTGGGCTCGGCCATGGGGCTGCTCTCGGGCGTGCAGGTGATGACCTCGCGAGCGATCGGGGAGGGCAATCCGGCCGGCGCCGGCGCAGCGCTGCGGCGCGGGCTCGGCTACGGGCTGTGGGTGGGTTTGGCGACCGCGATCCTGCTGTCACTCGGCGGCCCGTGGCTGCTCGGGGAGCTGGGCCTCAAGGGGAACCTGGCGACGGGCGCGGCCGGCCCGCTGATCGTGCTGGCGCTGTCGATGCCCAGCTTCGCGATCTCGTCGGCCGCCTCGTCCTGGCTCGAGGGGCTGGGGCGAATGACGCCGCCGATGCTGCTGATGTGGGTGGCCAACATCCTCAATCTCGGCGTCGACCTGGTGCTGGTGCCGGGCCGCTTCGGCCTGCACCCCATGGGCGCCATGGGCGCGACACTCGCCACCTTTTCGGCGCGCACCTTCCTGGCCATCGCCACGCTGGCCTATATCGCCCTGATGCCCGACGCACGCCGGCTCGGGGTCTTCGCCAAGCCGCCGCGCGACCGCGCCTTGGAACAGGAGCAGCGGCGGGTGGGCTACGGCGCGGCGGCGTCCAACTTCTTCGAGATGGGCGCCTTTTCCGCCATGAACGTGATCGCTGGCTGGATCAGCCCACTCACCGTCGCCGCCTGGGCCGTGGCGCTGAACGTGCTGGCGCTGGTGTTCATGGTCCCGGCGGGCCTGGCGACGGCCACGGCCGTGCTGGTCGCCCGGGCCTATGGCGCTGTCGATGCGCGCGGCCTGAGGCGGGCCGCCGCGGTCGGCTTCGCGGTGACCGCCATCTTCGGGATCGTGATCGGGGTGGTCATCTGGCCGGGCGCCCTGGCGATCGTCTCGCTCTATACCGCCGACGCCCAGACCATCGCGCTGGCCGCCGGCGCCCTGGCGCTCTGCTGCATCTTCTTCGCCCCCGATGGCCTGCAGGTGGTGGTGGCCCAGGCGCTGAGGGCGCGCGGCGACGTCGTTGCGCCGACCCTCACCCACCTCACCAGCTACATCGTGGTGATGCTGCCGCTGGCCTACGTCCTGGCGATCCCGCTGAAATGGGGCCTGACCGGCATCGCTGCCTCGGTGATCCTCTCCGGCTACCTTTCGGCGGGGCTATTGCTGGGGCGGTTCTGGGTGCTGGCGCGGCGGGATTAGGCGCCGAGGATCCAGCCTTCTTCGCGCTCGGCGTCGACCACCACGTCGGCCGCCGTGTCCTTGGCGTGGCCGAACATCTCGCCCAGCTTGCCGGCCTCGTCCTGCTTGGCGAAGTATTCGGCCACGCTGCGGACCTGGGTCAGGTCCTTGGCCTCGCCGGGCAACGGCTTGGCGTCGATCAGTGACGGGTAGACCTCCGCCGCCAGCACATCGACGCCTGCGAGGTTGGCTTCGGTCAGCGCTTTCCAGCCGGTCTCGAACGGCCAGACCTTGAACGCCTCGCCGCGCGCCAGCTTCAGCCGCCGCACCACCGGGATGCCGAGGATCGCCTGGCCGCCGACCGAGCCCTGATAATAGAGTTTCCAGACCGGGCTTGAGCCCTTGGCCGCCAGCTCGGCGTGGCGGAACTCCGGGATATCTTCCGGCCCGTGAGCGCGCTGCTTCTTCGGCTGCAGCGTGGTCAGCGCATCCTTCGGCGGCACGCCCCAGAACGGGAACGGCCCGCCGGTGATCCGCCGGTTGATCTCAGAGCCGACGCCGAAGCGGTTGTTGGTGTTGTCGGCCTTGTCCTTCACCATCCGGTCGATCTGGTTCCAGACCGCGAGCCAGGGCGGCGTCTCCTCCGGCAGCTTCAGCGCCGCGGCGAGGCCGCGCGGGAAGCCGAGATTGAAGTCGACGCCCAGCAGGGTGCGCTCGCTGCGCTTGGCGCGGTCGTCGAGGATGCCGGCGATCAGGGTCTCGGCCGCGGCGCGGGTCGGTGGATTGTGCGACTCGAACGCCATGCGGAAACGCACGTCGCGCTTCAGCACGCCGACCCAGATCGAGTCAGCACCGGTCGTCGGCTTCGAAGCCGCGCTCCAGTCGACGATGACATAGGCGTTGAAGAGGCGGGCCAAACGAACAGCTCCCGGAAGGGCGCGCGTTCATAGCCCTCGGCCATGGGGGCGTCGACGGCTTATCGACGCCCGATGATCGACGGGCGCCGTTTGGGGTGCTAGGCGGCGGCCGCGAAAGGAGCCGCGATGGTCAAGGTTTTGCGCGCCGGCGTGATTGGCGCGGGGGTTTTCGGCGGCTACCACGCGGCCAAGTACGCCGCCCTGCCGGGCGTGACGCTGGCCGGGGTCTACGACCATCACCCGGTGCACGCCGAGGCCCTGGCTGGCCGGTGCGGCGGCCAGGTGTTCGCCAGCGAGGCCGAGCTGATCGCGGCGGTCGATGTCGTCTCCATCGCCACCCCCGCCATCGCTCACGCCGGCTCCGCCCTGGCCGCGCTCGCCGCCGGCAAACCGGTCTATGTGGAAAAGCCGCTCGCGACCTCGCCGGATGACGCCGCGCGGATCGCCGAGATGGCCGAGCGCCAGGGCCTCGTCGCCGCCTGCGGCTTCCTCGAGCGCGCCGGCATGGCCGCCATGGGCCTCTTCGACCTCCCCGAGCGGCCGACGCGGCTTGAGGCGGTGCGTCTAGGTTCGCCCAGCCCGCGCAACCTCGATGTCTCGGTGGTGCTGGACCTGATGATCCACGACCTCGACCTCGCCCTGGCGCTGTCGCCCTCGGACCCGGCCATGATCGAGGCGGACGGCGCGCGTGTCGCCAACGACACCCTCGACCGCGTCGACGCCGAGGTCGAGTTCGACGACGGCTTCGTCGCCCGCTTCCGCGCCTCCCGCGTCGCCGAGGCCCGCGAGCGCACCATGCGGATCGTCTATCCGTCCGGTGAGGTGCGGGTGGATTTCCTCACCCACGCCTTCGAGAACACCACGCCGTTCGCCCTCGACCCCAATTTCGAGGAGGCGCCCGCCGCGCGCGACAAGCTGGGCGCCAGCCTATCCGCCTTCCTCGCCGCCGTTCGCGGGGAGGGGGCCGCGCCGCTGGCCAGCGTCCGCGACGGCGCGCGATCGCTGGACCTTGCGCTGGCGATAGAGCAGGCTATGGCCCAGCAGGGCCTCGTCTGAACCCCCTCGCGAAGGAACCACCGATGTCCAACGCCTATGATTTCTCCTTCACCAGCATCGACGGCGAGCCGCTGCCGCTGTCGAGCTTCAAGGGCAAGCCGGTGCTGGTGGTGAACACCGCCTCCAAGTGCGGCCTCACGCCCCAATACGAGGGCCTGGAAGCGCTCTATCGCGACTATCGCGACAAGGGTCTCGTGGTGCTGGGCGTGCCCTGCAACCAGTTCGCCGGCCAGGAGCCGGGCACGGAAGACGAGATCAAGAGCTTCTGCGAGACCAAGTTCGATGTCGACTTCCCGCTCACCTCCAAGGTCGACGTCAAGGAAGCGGGCCGCCACCCCTTCTACGCCTGGGCCGAAGAGAAGCTGGGTGAACCGGCCGTGCCGGTGTGGAACTTCCACAAGATCCTGATCGGCGCCGACGGCGAAGCCATCGCCGCGTTCGGCCCCCGCACCCCGCCGCAAGATCCGACGATCGTCGAAGCGGTCGAAAAGGCGCTCTGAGGCTCCTTCCCTTGCGGGAGCAGGAGCGGTCGGGAGGCAAGGCATGTTCAAGCGCGTCCTGATCGCCAATCGCGGCGAGATCGCCATCCGCATCGCCCGCGCCGCCGAGGCGCTCGGGATCGAGACGGTGAGCGTCTACGCCCCCGCCGATGCGCTGGGGCTGCACACGCGCGTCACCACCGAGAGCCGCCAGATCGGCGCCGGCGGCGATCCGGTAAAGGCCTACCTCGATATCGAGGCCCTGATCGCGGCCGCCAAGGGGTCGGGCTGTGACTGCGTCCACCCCGGCTACGGGTTCCTCTCCGAGAACGCGGCCTTCGCCCGCCGCTGCCTCGCCGAGGGCCTCGCCTTCATCGGCCCCAGCCCCGAGACGCTGGAGCTGTTCGGCGACAAGGTGGCGGCGCGCGACCTGGCCAGGGCCAACGGCGTGCCGGTCGTGCCCGGAAGCCATACCGCGCTGGCCGACGCCGGCGAGGCCGCGGCGATCGCCGGCGAGCTCGGGTACCCCGTCATGCTCAAGGCCGCGTCCGGCGGCGGCGGGCGAGGCATGCGGCGGGTCGAGGCGGCGGGCCAGATGGCCGCCGCCTTCGCCAGCGCCGCCCGCGAGGCCGTGGCCGCCTTCGGCGACGGGACGCTTTTCGTCGAGAAGCTGGTCGCCAATCCCCGCCATATCGAGGTGCAGATCCTGGCGGATCGGCAGGGTGGGGTGGTCCACCTGTTCGAGCGCGACTGCTCGGTGCAGCTGCGTAACCAGAAGGTCGTCGAGATCGCCCCGGCGCCAAACCTCGAGCCGGTGCTGCGCCAGCGCATTCTCGACGACGCCCTCTGCCTGGCCAAGGCGACCGGCTACCTCAACGCCGGCACGGTCGAGTTCCTGGTCGATCCCGAGTTCGGCGAGCGGTTCTTCATCGAGTGCAATCCGCGCATCCAGGTCGAGCACACCGTCACCGAGGCGGTGACCGGCGTCGATCTGGTCGAGGCGCAGTTCCGGCTCGCGGACGGCGAGAGCCTGGCCGATCTTGGCCTCGTCGATCTCGCCGCGCCGCGCCACTTCGCCGTCCAGGCCCGCGTCGTCGCCACCGGCGCCGGGACCATCACCGCCTATCGCGAGCCCTCGGGGCCGGGCGTGCGGGTCGATTCCTGCGGCTACCTCGGCCTTGCGCCGCCGCCGCAGTTCGATCCGATGTTCGCCAAGGTCATCGGCCTGTCCAATTCGACCGGTTCGCTGGCCTCGGCGCTGGCGCGGACCAGCCGCGCGCTGGCGCATTTCCAGGTCGAGGGGCTGCCGACCAATATCGCGTCCCTGCGCGCCATCCTCGCCCGCCCGGAACTGCACGACGGCGACGCCCGCACGACCCTGCTGGGCGAACATCCCGAGCTGACCACGCCCGCCGCCGCGCCGGTGGCGCCCGCCCACGCCTTCCTCGGCCAGCAGGCCGCGGCTCTCGGCGGCGCGCGCGCCGATGTCGTGAACGCGCTCACCCCCGCCGCCTCTCTGGTGGTCGGGGAGGGCGAGGCGGGTGTCGAGTGCCCGATGGCCGGCTCGATCGTCGAGCTCACCGCCAAGGCCGGCGCCTCGGTCGCGGCCGGTGACACCTTGCTCGTGGTCAGCGCCATGAAGATGGAGACCGCCGTCACCGCGCCCTGCGCCGGCGTCGTCTCCGAGCTCGGCCGGTTCGAGGTCGGCGCGCCAGTGGCGGCCGGCCAGATCGTCGCCGTCATCGCGCCGGGCGGCGATGCGCCGACGCTCCGCACTCACGGCGAGGACACCTGGGGCCCGACGCTCGACGCGGTGAAGGCGCTGCAGGACATCGCCCACGCCCGTTTCGCCCCCGGCTCGACCGACCCCGGCGTGGTGCGCCAACGCAACCGGAACAAGCTCACCTGCCGCGAGCGCATCGACTTGCTGCTCGACCCTGGCAGTTTCCGCGAGCTGGGCAGCATCGCCGGCTTCGCCAGCTACGACGGCGACGGCCAGATCGCCGACTTCACTCCCTCGAACCACATCGGTGGCTGGGGCCGCGTCGAGGGCCGGACCGCCATCGTCTGCGCCGACGACTTCACCTCGCGCGGCGGCCACGCCGACGGCTCGATCGGGGCCAAGAGCGGCTACCTCGACCGGCTGTCGCTGGAGTTCAAATGCCCGTCGGTGCGGCTGCTCGACGGCTCGTCCGGCGGCGGCAGCGTCGCGGCCATGGTGCCGAGCCAGCAGGCCGCCGGCGAGAGCCGCGCCAAGGAAAGCTCCGGCGCGATCACCGCCGGCCGGCCTCGGGTGGCGGGCGGCGGCGGCTCGTTCCTGCCCGGTCACCTGGGCTCGTCGATGTTCGCCGAGCAGCTCGCCACCGTGCCGGTGGTGAATGTGCTGCTGGGCAGCGTCGTCGGCATCGGCGCGGCCAAGGCGGTGCTCGGCCATTTCTCGGTGATGGTGCGCGACATCGCCCAGCTGTTCGTCGCCGGGCCGCCGGTGGTCGCCCACGCCATGGGCTACGACATCACCAAGGAAGACCTCGGCGACTGGCGCATCCACTGCCGCAACGGCTCGGTCGACAACCTGGCCGAGACCGAGGCAGACGCGGTCGAGCAGACGCGGCGCTTCCTGTCCTACCTGCCGCCGTCCGTCTTCGAGGCGCCGCCGGTGACGCCGGCGTCCGATCCCGCCGACCGCCGCGAGGACGAGCTCTTCACCCTGGTGCCGCGCAAACGCACCACCACCTTCGACATGCGCCGCGCCATCCGGCTGATGGCCGACAAGGACAGTTTCTTCGAGATCGGCCCACTCTGGGGCGCCGACCAGATCACGGGATTTGTCCGCTTCGCCGGCCACCCGATGGGCGTCATCGCCTCCGACAGTCGCCACGCCAACGGCGGCGCGCTCACCGCCGACGGCTGCGACAAGCTGCGCCGCCACCTCGACGTCTGCGACCTCTTCCACCTGCCGGTGCTCAA
>Ga0302314_10021076_pt1 | contig 10753 bp, 8 predicted proteins | sample III_Palsa_N2_3_FD_200533 | JGI IMG/M metagenome (GOLD analysis project Ga0302314, IMG submission 200533) | Peat permafrost microbial communities from Stordalen Mire near Abisko, Sweden - III_Palsa_N2_3 | ecosystem: Environmental > Terrestrial > Soil > Palsa > Peat permafrost | place: Sweden... | reverse complement strand
GCCGTCAGCGTGACCGCCGGCGGATCCTGCGGCTCTTCCGTCCCTATCGCTTCCGGCTTGCAGCGGTACTCGTGCTGATCATCATCTCGTCGGCGATCAGCATGATCAACCCGTTCCTGATCAAGGCTGCGCTCGACAAGGGCATCTTCGAACACAAGTCCAGCGAGCTCACTTACTGCGTGCTCGGCATGATCGCCGTCGCGCTCTTCTCGATGGCTTCCGGCGTCTGGCAGACCTACATGTCGAACGTGATCGGCCAGAAGGTCATGCACGACCTGCGCGCCTCCGTCTACAGGCGCCTGCAGAAGATGTCGCTCGCCTTCTTCACCCGCACCCGCACCGGCGAGGTGCAGTCGCGGATCAGCAACGATATCGGCGGTCTCGACAGCGTCATCACCAACACCGCCACGACGATCGCTCAGAACGCCACGACGGTAATCGCGGCGATGGTCGCGATGTGCATCCTCAACTGGCGCCTGACGATCATCTCGCTCTTTTTCGTGCCGCCCTCGGTCTGGATGACCCGTCGGGTCGGCAAGCTGCGCCGTAAGATCACGACTCAGCAGCAGGCCCGCCTCGCGGATCTCAGCGCGCTGGTCTCGGAGTCACTCTCCGTCTCAGGGATCATGCTCGGTAAGACGATGGGCCGCGGCGAGGACCTCGCACAGCGCTTCACCGCGGAATCGACGGATATCGCCAATCTGGAAGTGCGCTCGCGCATGGCCGGACGCTGGATGATGGGCACGATCCAGTTCGTGTTCGCGTCGACGCCGGCGCTGATCTACTGGTTCGCCGGGCAGCACTTCGTCGCGCACACGATCACGATCGGCACCGTGGTGGCGTTCACGACTCTGCAGACACGTCTGCTCTTCCCGATCCAGTCCCTGCTCGGCGTCGGCGCCGACTGGGAGGCGTCGCTCGCTTTGTTTGACCGGATCTTCGAGTACATGGACCTGCCGATCGACATCGTCGAGGCCGAGAATCCTGTGGAACTCGATCCAAAGCGGATCGTCGGCGAGGTTCAGTTCCACGGCGTTTCGTTCCGCTACACCGGTGAAGGTCCGGCGGCCGGCGAGTCCCCCTGGACCATCCGTGACGCCAACCTCGTCGTCCCCGCCGGCACGCGCACCGCGGTCGTCGGCGAAACCGGTGCCGGCAAGACCACGCTCGGATACCTGGTCGCGAGGCTCTACGAGCCCCAACAGGGGCGGATCACGATCGACGGCGTCGATATCCGTGACGTCAGCCTCGCCTCGCTCGCGGCGACCGTAGGTGTCGTCTCCCAGGAGACTTATCTCTTCCACGCGAGCGTGCGTGAGAACCTTAGATTTGCCTGCCCGGAGGCGAGTGACAAGGAGATCGAGGATGCGGCGCGCACGGCGCAGATCCACGACTTGATCGCATCGTTGCCCGAGGGTTACGACACCGTGGTCGGTGAGCGTGGCTACCGCTTCAGCGGCGGCGAGAAGCAGCGCATGGCGATCGCCCGCACGGTTTTACGCAACCCGCCAGTACTGGTTTTTGATGAGGCCACCTCTTCGTTGGATACCCAGACCGAAGCTGCCGTCCAGGCCGAACTCGAGCGGCTTTCCGAGGGGCGTACGACGATCACCATCGCCCACCGGCTCTCAACCGTGCGTGACGCCGATCAGATCATCGTGATCGACGGGGGTGTGGTGGCTGAGCGCGGGACCCACGAGGAGTTGTTGGAACGTGGGGGTTTGTACGCGGCTTTGGTGTCGCGAGACTCGGCGGAGCAGCCGGCCGGGGGGTGAAAATGGGGTTCGTCAGACCTCTACTTCTATATGGAGAAGTTTTGGTCGGAGGAACGGTTCGGGGAGCTAGTGAGACGCCAGCAAGGGCGGATCACGTGGGCTCAGCTCAAAGTGCTGGGTGCCTCGGACGCCACGATCTCCCAGTGGAGATCACAGGGCCGCCTAACGAAAGTGTTGCCAAGGGTGTACGCGGTCGGCCCGAATATCCCGACCCTTGAAGCAAGTCTTTGGGGCGCGGTGCTCTACGCAGGGCCGGGCGCGATGCTCTCCCATTCGAGCGCCGCTCACTGGCGGGAGTTGATCAAACACCCACCCAGCGTGATCGAGGTCTCGACGCCCCGTCAGAAGGTTCACTCAATTCCCGGTGTCGTTCGCGTCTATCAAGCGCGGGACGTCACGCGGACAACCTACAAAGCCGTACCCACCACGGCTGTCCCACAGACGCTGCTTGACCTCGCTCGCGTCAAGGCGGCACTGCTCCCGCGAGCGCTCGCAACGCTCGACTTCCGTAAGCAGTTGGACGTCAGTGCGCTTGAGGCCATCTGTGGCAGCGGCCGGCGTGGCAGCGCCGCGCTACGAGCCGCACTTACCGAACATCAACCCGCACTCGCCTACACCAACGGGGAGCTCGAAGAGCGCTTCCTGCGCTGGTGTGAGCGTTGGAAGGTGCCGCTGCCAAGGTTCAACGCGACGTTGCACGGAGCCATCGTCGACGCTTACTGGCCGGAACACGGCCTGGTGGTGGAGCTCGACGGACATGCCAACCACTCGAGCCCGGCGCAGCTAAGGCGTGACCGTGCGCGCGAGCTCAACCTGCGCGCCCACGACCTGCGCGTGGTGCGTTATGACTGGGAGCTTCTGCACCGGCAGCCGGCCGCAATGCACGCGGATCTGATGCGCCATCTCGGGTCGGAGAAGTAGGCGCTTAGAGGCCGAGCACTTACGTTCCGTAACCTTTTGGTTATGACCTCTCCTATCTCCGCCACCCTGTTCAGCGACCCCGCGTGCCCGTGGGGCTATTCAGAGAACCCAGCCTTGCGCGTGATCGAGTGGCGCTACGGCAGCCAGATTGATTGGCGCCTGGCGCTTGTCGGTCTCAGCGAGGACACCTCGCGCTACGCCGACAACGGCTACACGCCAGCTCGCATGGCGCTCGGCGGTGTCTCTTTCCGCGACCGCTACGGCATGCCCTTTGCCCCGCATCCGAAGTCGCGTCTGAGCGCGTCCTCGCGTGCCTGCCGAGCTGTGATCGCGGCTCGCCAGCAGTGGCCCGGTAGCGAGTGGGCGGTCTTCCGCACCCTGCAGCTGGCCAACTTCAACACGCCGCTGCTGTTCGACGACGACGAGCAGCTGGCTGAGGTGCTGAGCGTCGTCGCCGCGGTTGATCCCGAGCGGATCGTCAGCCTGATCGACTCGCCCGAGGTGGTCGCGGCCTACGAGCAGGACAAGACTGAGACGCGCACTGCCGCCGGATCCCCGACTGACTTCCAGGGTAAGGCCGGCAACAGCGACGGTCATGTCCGTTACACGGCCCCCTCGGTGATCTTCAAGCACGCCGACGGGCGCACGCTCGAGGCTGGCGGCTTCCAGCCGGTCGAGGCCTACGACGTGATCATCGCGAACCTTGATCCGACTCTGGATCGCAAGGTGGCGCCTGAGGATCCGGCCGAGCTGCTCGAAGCGTTCGAGCTCGGCTTGACCACGCAGGAGGTTGCGGCATGCATGGCTCGCGGCAACGACAAGCCTGACCGTGTCGCGGCTGAGATCGCGCTGCTCGGGCTGGTCGGTGAGGGACGCGCCGAGCGCCATGCGCTCGGCGGCGACGCGCTCTGGAGCGTGCCCGGTGGCCAGAAGCCGCCACGGCTCGACTCCGCTGAGTTCGCCACCGCTGCGTAACGCATCCGCCTGAAGTGCTGCGGCTAGCCGCAGCACTTCAGAACGAGGTGTAGCTCTTCCCGGTCGCCGTGAACCCGTGCTTCTGGGCGTTCGTGCAGGTCACGCTCGACGCGGCCAGGACGCACTTGATCGAATGCCAGGACCACTTGGCCCCGGGCTTGAGCGTTACGGGTGGCTCGCCGCCCAGCGGACTGAATGGCTCATGCCACTTGACCAGGGCAACGGTTCCCGTGCCGCGGAGCCTTAGAAATCCCTTGGCATCGCCGCAGATCAACGCTTCCTTCCTGCCGAACTGACGAAGGTTCGTGATCGCGCAGCCGACGCTTCCGGTCTGATCCTGGAACTCGTACGCCTTCGCGGAGTAGGCGGCCGCCTGCCCTGCGGCGAACGAGCCGAACACGGCGAGCGCCGCGATCGCGACGAGCGTCGCCGCGAGCCGCATACGCAGAGAAAATGATGTTGCTGTTCTAGCCATCGATGCTGAAGCCCCCGGTTACGTGAATTGCTAGATCGGCGGCAGACGTGGTCCGCGTCCGCCGTCATGCGAAACATACGCCCCGCGGCCGAGCCGCTGGTGGGGGATCGTGAAGTCCGCCAGGTCATCAAGACGCTGGCGTCAAAGGTCAGCGTCTGCTGAGGCCGGTTACCGCTCGAACACCAACGGCAGCCGATCGAGCCCGTAGATCCCCGACGGCGTGCCGAATTCGGCCCCGCCATCAGCCTTGATCGACTTCACGTTCTGCGCCAGAAAGGCGAGGCCCTCCTGGATCTCGGCGCGCGCGAGGTTCGCACCGACGCAGTAATGGATGCCGGCGCCAAAGGTCAGCAGGCGCTTGCCGTCGCGCTCAAGCGTGATGTCGAACTTGTCCCCGTCCTGCGCGCCGTCTCGGTTGGCGTGCCATGAGGAGACGAAGATCACGGTGTTCTCCGGGAACGTGATCCCGCGGAACTCAACCTCTTCTGAGGTGACCCTGGCGGTAAACGGCGTGATCGGCTCGTAGCGCAGCGACTCGTTGGTCACGTTCTCAGCGAGCTCGTGCGGATGCTCGCGCAGCAGCTCCCACTGGTCCGGGTGCGCAGCCAGCAGCCTGATAGCGTGCGAGAGCTGGCTCTGGCTGGTGTCGACGCCGCCGAGCAGAATGCTGAAGATCAGGTTGCGCAGCTCGTCCTGGTTGAGCTTGTCGCCGGCCTCCTCAGCTCCGATCAGATCACTGATGAGGTTGTCGCCCGGCTCGACGCGGCGGGTCTCGATCAGCGCGTCGATATACGCGTAGCAGTCGACGACGCCCTGCTCGATCTCAGCCAGGACCTCTGGGTCCATCAGGCTCATCGGGTCGAACTGGCGCTGGATCAGGTTCGACCAGTAGTGCAACTTCGGGGCGTCCTCATCGGGAGCGCCGAGCACGTAAGCGATCGCGCGCGAGGTGTAGGGCTTTGCGAAGGCCGCGATGAACTCGATCGGTCCCGATTCCGGCAGCGAGCTCATGACCTCAGTCAGCAGCGCTCGCAGCGCCGGTCTATAGGTGTCGGCGCGGCGTGGCGCCAGGGCCGGGTTGACGAGACCGCGCAGACGCCGGTGATCGTCGCCGTGGCGGGTGATCAGGTTCTTCGAGATCTCCTCGTAGAGCGGGCCCTCGGTGATGTTGAAGACTGCCGCCAAGGTCATGGAGGGGAACATCACCGCACGCGAGCGCAGGAAGAACTCGCCGGACTCGCGGTCGAGCGTCACGAAACCGAGCGGTGAACGGGCGAGCCAGCCGTCGTAGCCGTCGATCGAGCTCATCAGCTCGTCAAATACAGGGCCACGTACGTGGCCCTGGATCGCGTCGAGCTCGGGCAGCTCAAGGTCAGTCGCAAGCGTCATCTTCAAAGCACCTCTCCAGGTGGGACTACAAAAACCGGAACTTCAGAGCCAGGGATTCTCCGCCAAGTTGCGTGCAACCGCTTCTGAGAGGTGCAGTGCCTGCGTCACAGTGCCGTAATTCACGTTCTCCGGCGTGTCTGACATCTGGTGGTAATTCGACAGCGCCTTGGCGCGGTTGAACGAAACCAGCGTGGCCGTGGGATAGCCGGCGTGACAGGGGATCGTGGCGTCGGTCGAGTTGCGCGCGCGCATGCCGCGCCGCAGCGGCAGCCCGCGCTCACCGGCAACGCGCGCGACCAGATCACGGAAGCGGACGTCCGGGTAGTCCTCCATCAGGATCGGGCCTTCGCCCTCCAACATGGCGAGCAGCGGCGAGCCAAGCGTCTCGAGACCGAGGAACCAGGTCTGCTCACGGTCCAGCTGCGGGAAGTGCTTCTCGGCGAAGGAGTAGATGCCGCCTTGCACCACCTCCTCGGCCCCGCACGAGACGAGCATCACGCGCAGGCCATCGAGCGGCTCGGCCTTGAGTCGTTCGGCGAGCGCCACCAGCACCGCGACAGCCGTGAGGTTGTCGTTGGCGCCGGGCACGATCGGACTCCTGGAGATGTCCACCATCGCGGCGGTCGCGAGTGCCGACCCGGCGATCCCGAGCCGCACCAGAGACTTGCGTTTACGGGCTGCGCCGAGCGCGACCGCGATCGGACCGGCCAGCACCAGCCACCACAACGGCACCGACGTGTCGAACCGTTCGAACAGGCCCGGGAACTTGAGCTCGAGCAGGTTCTGGAAACGGTCGTCAAAGATGTGGCCGCTGTGGGCGGCATCGTGATGCGCGAGCAGCACCAGCGTGCGCGCGGAGTTGGGGTCGCCCGCGAACGCAACGACGTTCTGGGTCGGTAACGGCCTCGCCGTCTTGCGAAAGAAACGCCAGGTGTTGGAGACGTCGTCGGCGATCAACAGCGCCGCAGCGGCGGCTGTCAGGCCGCCGAGCAGCCGCCCTCCACGACGATGCGCCAGCAGACCGCCCAGTGCCGCAGCGGCGGTCAATCGGCCGATCGGCTCCATGTAGCCGTCGTAGAACTGCGCGGGCTCGACCTCAACCTCGCAGCCAGCCTGCTTGAGGCGCTCAGAGAGCCAATCGGCGGCGGCCGCTTCGCCTTGTGAACCGGGGCCGCGCTCAATCCGGGCGAGCCGCTCGACCACCTCGCGAAGCGCCGGGTGGATCGGCGGCTGGGCCTGCATCGCTGGGACGGTACCGGTCTTGTGACCGTCTTGAGATCAGAAGCTGTGATCGCTTGACAGCGGGCTGCGCGAGTGGGACAACGGGAGTAGGCATGGAGCATCGGCATCGATCCGCCAGCTCAACTCCCTGGACCCGCAATCTGCGCGGTCCCGGCGGCCAGCTGTTCGGCGATCCCGCCCCGAGCCCGGACGAGACCTCGTTCCAAGTCGACAACACCAGCGCCGAGTACTACGACTCGCCCTACTACACGCAGCATCAGAACGATATTGAGGCGGTCCCGCTTGGACCGCCTCAGGCCCCGCTCGAACTGCAGGACGTGCTCGGCGCTGACTTCCTGGCTCCGATCATCGCTGCCAACAAGATCCATTTCCACGTGGTCGGCGACACCGGCGCCTCCTCAACGTCCGTGATCAGCGAGGAGGCCTCGGTAGCCGATGCGATGGCCGGCGCGCTCAATGGCGCCGCTGCCGAGGTGCCCGCATTCTTCTTTCACCTCGGTGACGTGATCTACAACTTCGGCGAGGCCGGCTACTACTACGACCAGTTCTACGAGCCGTTCCGCGAGTACGACCGGCCGATCTTCGCGATCCCCGGCAACCACGATGGCGCCGTGACCTACACGAGCGGTCGACCGCAACCGGACGTGCCCTCGCTGCGGGCGTTCATCGCGAACTTCTGCACGTCGGCGGCGCAGAAGCCACAGGATGCCGGCGGCTTGGCGCGCACGACGATGACCCAGCCGGGCGTCTACTTCACGCTCGACGCCCCGTTCGTCTCGATCATCGGGCTCTATACGAACGTGCTCGAGGGTCCGGGCGTGATCACCGACGAGAACGGCGCCTACCCGACACTCAAGGGCGATCAGCAGTACGCCTGGCTGGTCAGTGAGCTGCAGCGCCTTGCGCCGCTGCGCAAGGCGCTCGGGCGTGCGGTGATCCTCGCCTGCCATCACCCGCCGGTCTCGGCCGATCTCACGCACGGCGGCGCCACCGGCCTGACGAATGATCTGGAGTCCGCCTTCACGGCGGCGAACCTGTGGCCCGACGCAGTGCTCTCCGGCCACGCCCACATCTATCAGCGCTTCTCGCGCACGCTTGGCGACCGTCAGATCCCTTACGTGGTGGCCGGAAGCGGTGGTCACAATGCGCTGGTCCCGACCGGTGAGCAGGCGGGCGAGGCTCCGCAGACCTGGAACGAATACACGCTTGAGGTCGGGCCGGTCGCGCAGTACGGCTACCTGACAGTGAGCGTCGACATGACGACCGCCATGGCACCCGTACTGACGATCGCCTTCACCGCGCCCGCAGATTCTGCCGCGGCTGACAGCGTGAGCGTTACGCTGAACTGAGGATGGGAGATCGAGTCTCACTTCCTGGTAGTGACCGCCCCCGCAAGGGCGACGCGGAACGGGTTGCTGATCTGCGCCCCGATGAGCGCATCACGGTGACCTTGTCTCTGGCCGGCGGGCCGCTGCCTGAGCCTGAGCCCGGCCAGACGTTCTCACGTGAGCAGCTTGAGCGCGACCACGGTGCCGACCCGCGGGCGATCACCGAGGTCACGCGGGTGCTCGAGTCGCTCGGGCTCGCGGTCGAGCAGAGTTCGGCGCTCACGCGCAGCCTGCGGGTGAGCGGCAGTTCGGCGCAGATGGAGGAGGTCTTCGCACCGGGACTGGGGATTTACCGCAGCGCTGATCAGGGCGAGTTCCGCGGACGCGAGGGCGGGCTTGAGATCCCGGCTGAGCTCGACGGTCTGATCACCGGCGTCTTTGGCTTTGACCAGCGGCGGGTGGCGCAGCGACGTTTCAGCACCAGTACCGCAGCGGCTGAGCCGCTGACGCCGGCGCAGCTCTCAAGCCACTACAACTTCCCGGCCGGCACCGGCGCCGGCCAGACAATCGCGATCGCCGAGTTCGGCGGTGGCTACTTCAGTGAGGACCTGATGGCCTTCTGCGCCAAGTACGGGAGCGCGGTCCCGACGGTGACCCCGATCGGCGTCAACGGCGCCCCGGTCCTAACGCTCGCCGAAATCCAGAAGCTGCCCAAGCAACAGCAGCAGACGCAGCTCGATGACAGCGTTGAGGTCAACATGGACGTGCAGATCGTCGCCGGTCTTGCGCCGGCCGCTGAGCTGCTGGTGTACTTCTCGACTTTCGACGAGCAGGGCTGGGTTGAACTGCTCAACCAGGTGATTCAGGGCCAGCCCGCGGATGCCGTGGCGCTGTCGATCAGCTGGGGGCTTGCAGAGGATGACCCGAGCTGGTCGAGCGGTGCTGTGCAGGCGATCGACCAGCGGCTGCAAACGGCAGCCGCGCTGGGGATCACGGTCTGCGCGGCCGCCGGTGACGACGGCTCCGCGGACCAGGAGACAGACGGGCGCGCGCACGTGGACTTCCCCGGCTCAAGCCCGCACGTGCTCGCGGTCGGCGGCACCATGCTGGACGGCGAGACCGATGTGGTCTGGTGGCAGACCCCGGGCGAACGCACGCAGGACGGCGGTGGTGCAACCGGCGGCGGTGTCAGCACCGTCTTCCCACGCCCGAGCTGGCAGACGGTGCAGGTGACGTCGGTCAATCCGAACCCGATCGACGGCCGCGTGGTGCCGGATATCGCGGCGCTGGCTGGACCGCCGTACTACGACCTGATCTTCATGGGCAAGGACTCGCCGAACGGCGGGACCAGCGCCGCGACACCAACCTGGGCAGCGCTGATCGCATTGATGGCTGCGGCGCCGAGCGGGGCTTGGAAGCCGAGCTTCCTGGCGCCGTTGCTCTATGGGAGCGCCGCCGCCGGCGGGACCGTTGGCGCCAGCGGATGTGTCGACGTGACCAGCGGCAACAACATCTCTTCGACGCTCGGCAAGGGCTACGACGCCTGCCCGGGCTTCGATGCGGTCAGCGGCTGGGGTACACCCGACGGCACGGCCCTGCTGACGGCACTGAACAGCGCCCCATAGTCAGACAGCGCGCTCGGCGAGGCATGGTCGCTCAGAGGGGTAATGCGCGTCCCTGCTTGACGGTCTTCATCGTGAACTGCGAGTTGGCACGCGCGAGCCCCGGAAGCTCAGCCATCTTGTTCATGTAAAAGCGTTCGTACTCAGCCTGGTCGCGAACCGCCACCAGCACCAGGTAGTCCGGTACGCCGAACATGCGCCGGCATTCGATCACCTCCTCAAACGATGCGATCCCGTGCTCAAAGGCTTCTACGGTGGCCCGGTCCTTGAGATTCAGCTCGATGTGCACCCAGATCTCGAAGCCGCGGCCGACCGGCTCCGGGTTGACGTCGGCGTGGTATCCGCGGATCACGCCCGACTGCTCCAGCGCCCGCACGCGACGCAGACACGGCGAGGGGGAGAGGCCCACGCGCTCCGCCAGTTCCACGTTGGTCAGGCGTCCATCGACCTGCAGATGGTGAAGAATTGCGCGATCTAGCTGATCCACGCGCAAAGTCTGCCACAAAAAGGCCGTATTGGAGCAATTAACGCAACCATCTGCCAGTCATCTATGCCTAGCATTGCGGACGTGTCCACAACGACCCTCGATCACCGCGACAAGGTCTCGCGCAACGCGCTCGGGATCGGGATCGCCGTCGGGGTCTACGCCGTCTCGTTCGGCGTGCTGTCGGTCACCGCCGGGCTGAGCCCGGCACAAACCTGCGTGATGTCGATGCTGACCTTCACCGGCGCGTCGCAGTTCGCGTACATCGGCGTGCTCGCCGGCGGCGGCGGCGCGCTTGCCGCACTCGGGCCTGCGGTGCTGCTGGCCAGCAGGAACGCCGCCTACGGTCTCTCGCTGACACCGATCCTGCCCACGCGGCTGCGCGACCGCATGGTCGCATCGCAGTTCGTGATCGACGAGACCACGGCGATGGCGCGCTCGCAGGACGAGCCGGAAGACGCGCTGCGTGCCTTTAAGCTCACGGCCGCCAGCGTCTGGATCTTCTGGAACCTCGGCACCTTGATCGGAGCCGTGCTCGGCAG
>Ga0302314_10021074_pt1 | contig 10754 bp, 10 predicted proteins | sample III_Palsa_N2_3_FD_200533 | JGI IMG/M metagenome (GOLD analysis project Ga0302314, IMG submission 200533) | Peat permafrost microbial communities from Stordalen Mire near Abisko, Sweden - III_Palsa_N2_3 | ecosystem: Environmental > Terrestrial > Soil > Palsa > Peat permafrost | place: Sweden... | reverse complement strand
ATCCGCAGGTCGTCGGCCGTTCTGGCGGACGGCGTGAGATTCTGAACATCTTCCGAGACGTGAGCGAAATGCGCCAGCTGCGCGAGCGCCAGGCTGAATCGGATCGCCTGACGTTTCTCGCCAACGCCGTTCCTGGCGTCGGCTTCTGGCGCCTCGACGCGAGAACCCAAGCCGTTACGTGGTCGGAGCAGATGTTCGCGATCTATGGTCTGCCCGTGCACGCTCATCCGCCGCTGTCGCTTGCTATGTCGATGATCTATCCCGGCGATAAGGCCGCCGCCGATGGGCGTGTGGCCCAGGCCCTCAAGGCCGGCCAGGGCTGGGACAATAAGCTGACCCGCGTCATAAGGCCCGATGGAGAAATCCGATACGTCGAAGGGCAGGGCTTTTGCGAGTTCGACGAGACGGGGAAACTAAAAGCTGTCGTCGGCACAATGGTTGATGTCACCGCCCGCCAACGCGCCGAGAACGCGCTTGCCGACGCTAAGGCACGCTTCCTAAAATTGGCGGAGAAGGTCCCAGGTATGATCGCTGAATCCGAGATCGACAGCCTCTGAGGGCGAAGGCTTCCGCGAAGCGGTGCGCGAACACGTGGAATTTGAGTCGCGCGCGGCGATGCAGAATTCAAAAGCAAAGAGGCAGGCGGACTGCATCCCTTGCGAAAGGTCAGCACCTAGTTTGTTGCGTTCTCGCGGTGAGCCCTCGCCGGCAACGGACCTTTCGCTGAGCCCCTGCGGCGCCCGAGACGGGTTCGTCCTCGCCGGCACATGGCGATGTGCAGGCCGTCATCCGTCGGGCGATGAAACTAGGCGATGTTCTTGCGCAATCCGGCAAGACCACCAGCCCGCGAGCGGGCCGCGCAGCGGCTCCGGCTTGCCTTTGGCCGCGAAGTCTTGTGCGTTGCGCGCGGCGGGTTTGCCCGTCACGTTCATTGCTCCATTGGCAATGCAAGAACCCGCGTCTCGGCGCGCTCAAATGTCGAGGAGCGTGCGCCTAACGCGGCCGATGACCTGCCAGCTCCGGCTAGGACCCAGGTATTCGATCTTGAACGCCGGGTCGGATGAGAACGGCTCGGCGCGCTCCGGTTGGGCGAACCACCGTCTGAACATCACCACGCCATCAAGGACGCCCAGGTAGCTGAGACCATCCGAGGTTGAGCGTTCGCCTCGGTCGATTACGATGTAGGAGCCCGCCGGCGAGATACGGTTCATCGCATTGTCAGGCACCCGCGTTGCAAAGTAGCCGGTCGGCCATCGGCCGCATTGCTCCCCGAGGTTGCGATCGCGGGGCGCCGGCTTGTCCGCGGCGGCATAAAGCCCGACTTCCTTCCAATCGACGACGCAGAGCGTCGCGCCCCGATCAGATGAGGTGGCGCCAGACGCCTCGGTCGAACCCTCCATCAACCAGGCGCTCGTCGTTCCGAGAACAGGCGCTAGCGCGGCGATCGTTCGACTAGAGACGCCGGAACGGCTACCCGTCCCGGACTCCAGGCCCCGCTTTATGTTTCGAAGCGTATCGGAGTGCAGTCCCGCCATGCGGCAGGCTTCCCGCGCCCCCAGGCCGGTGGCGTCCAGTCGCTGTAAGATGCGCTCGTAAATGTCCTTCAGCATCGCACTCTAGCTGCCCCAAATTCGTTGATAAATGAAGGTGGGTTAAATAACCTCAGCCTCAGCGGTAGCCTTTAGGGCTGTGACGACTCACCCTGCGACGCCTCAATATACTACGTTTGTTGTGTAAATCGCGAGGTCACCTAGCGTCTTGCTTGAGAAAGAAATGGAAATCGGGGTTGGACCGTGGCGTTATCCTGCAAACATGTAGCATCTCGATGCGGCGACGCCGCCGGGTCGAAGTAAATGCTTTGTTAATTTGCCGCTGGAGACGTGGTTTAAATATTATGAATGTATAAAACGCGCTTCGTACTGTTGACAAGGTGGGGTTATTTAACCCACCATTGGCAAATGAGCACTATTGATCTCCTTGTCGCAGCCGCCGGCGCTCACATCGCCCAAACCGGTTCAAGGGCGACGAAAGTAGGATTGCGAGCCTTCGTCCGTAGCACGAACACGCCACGCTACGCCTGGACCGCAAATTTCAAGTCCGCCCTGATGACGGCGGCTTTGACCGGTTCGCCACAAATCGGCCAGCCGGAACAGCCGTTGTCCGCCTCTTCCCCGAATGGCGCCAAGCCAACCGGCCTCGGCGCGCTGAGAGCCCGCCCGCACCCTCGCGCGCCCTGTCCAACGGACTTCGCCTAGCCGGCGGGGTCTAGCCGCGTCCACCCCCTGTTGAACCCGCCTCTTCCAGAAGGAAAACCGTTGATGTCAGTACAATCACAGATAGCAAGACGAGAAGTTAGCCGTCCTAAGACGGTCGTCGCGCTCGCCGCCACGGCGGTGCTGGCCCTGGCGAGCCCCGCGTCGGCTTCGACAGGATCCAACGCCATGCCGTGGGACACCATCCTGACCACCATCGAGGCGGACCTGACGGGGCCGGTCGCCGCAGCGGTTGGCGTCATCTGCTGCGTGATCTTCGGGCTCAGCATGGCCTTTGGCCACGAGGGCTCCTCTCTGAAAAAGGGCATGAGCATCCTGTTCGGCCTGGCCATCGCCTTCACTAGCGCGAGCGGCATCCTGACGGTCTTCGGCGCCAGCTCGGGAGCTATCTTCTAGTGGCCGGGGGCGCGGACGACCTCCCGGAAGCCTATCGCATTGAGCTGCACACCCAGGTCAGCGCGCCCATCACCATCGGCGGCGTTCCGCGGCAATGGGCGATCATGATCGGCACATCGGTGCTGGTCGTGTCTCTCGGCCTGAAAATGCCCTACCTCGGCGTTCCGATGGGCATGGCGTTTTGGGCCCTGGCCTACGCCATCACCAAGGACGACCCGTACTTTTTCGAGGTCGCCAAACGTCACCTCTACCATCCCCCGCACCTGGAAGGCTGACCTGTGATGTTGCGCTTACGCGAATATCAGCAGCGCCCGGCGCGCCTGTGCGACTGGTTGCCCTGGGGCGTGCTGATCGAAGACGGGATCATGCTGAACAAGGACGGGGCCTATATGGCGACCGTCACCTTCCGCGGGCCCGATCTCGCCAGCTCGACGGGCGCGAACTTGATGGCGCTCCGGGCGCAGCTGAATCACGCCCACAAGGGCCTGGGCTCAAGCTGGTGTCTGCATGTCGAGGCCCGCCGCGAGCCCTCCCCCCACTATCCTGCCGACGGCGCCTTCCCCGACCCCATATCGCGGCTCATCGATGAAGAGCGTAGGCGAGATTTCTCGCGCGACGGCCGTTTTTTTGAAAGCCGCTACTTCGCGACCTTCACCTATCTTCCTCCCAGCGAGAAGGCCTCCAAACTCGCCGCGCTCATGGTCCAGAACGCCCCAGCCGGAGGAGGGCCGGAAGGCGCTTATCGGGCCGCGCTGGTCCATTTCAAGACGACGGTCGGCGCGATCTTGGACCTTTATCGCGCGTCCATGCCGCTGGCTCGCCTGCTCGGCAGCGATGAGCTGCTCACCTACCTGCATGGCGCCATCTCGACACGGGCCCATCCCGTCGCGACGCCGTCCGTCCCAGCCTATCTGGACTGCCTGCTCACTGACGATGATCTGACGACCGGACTGCACCCTATGCTCGCGGATCATCATCTGCGGGTGATTTCGGTTCGGTCCTTTCCGGGCGCAACCGACCCCGGCATCCTCGATCGGCTGAACGCGCTTGGGATCACCTATCGCTGGTGTTCGCGCTTTCTGCCGCTCGACAAGATCGATGCGATCAACGAGCTAACCCGCTATCGCCGCCTCTGGTATCAAGGCCGCAAGTCGCTGATGTCGGTCTTTGGCGAAGCGATCTCTAAAGTCGAGTCCCCGCACCAGAACCCCGATGCGGTTCGCCGCGCCCAGACGGCCGAGGACGCTATGGGGATGGTCGGCGGCGATTACGCCGCCTTCGGGTTCTACACCCCCACCATCACGCTGATGGACCGCGATCCCGCAGTCCTCGCCGAAAAGGCGCGGATCGTCGAATCCGTCATCAATAGCGCCGGCTTCGTCGCCAAGAGCGAAGGGCCCAACGCGGTCGAGGCCTGGCTGGGCTCGCTGCCTGGCAATCCCTATCCGGACGTTCGCCGCCCGATGATCTCCACCCTCTCGCTGGCGGACCTTATCCCCATGTCCGCCGTGTGGCCGGGACCGACCCACAACCCTCATCTGACTCTTGAGTGCGCCCGGCGCGGCGCGGACGGCGAGCAACCGCCGTTGATGTACGCCAGGACGACCGGCGCCACCCCGTTCCGCTTCAACCTGCATCAGGGCGACGTGGCCCACACGATGATCGTCGGGCCGACCGGTTCGGGTAAGTCCGTCCTACTCAACACCCTGGCCCTGCAGCACCTTCGCTACCCCGAGGCCCGCGTCATCCTGTTCGACGTGGGCGCCTCCAGCCGCGCCGCGACGCTCCTGGTTGGGGGAGATTTCTATAACCTGAGCGCTGGCGCCGAAACCAGCGACCTGACGTTCCAGCCGCTCGCGGACCTGGATGACGCCACTTCGATTGAATGGGCCACATCGTGGGTGGAAGATCTGGTGGTCGGCCAGGGTGTCGTCCTCAATCCGGAAATTCGCGAGCAGATTTTTCGCGCCCTCACCGCGGTCGCCGGCATGCCGCGTCGCTTACGCACCCTGACTCAGCTTTGGATCCAGGTTCAGCACGAGGCGATCAAGGCCGCCCTACAACCCTTCACCGTTCAGGGAGCGTTTGGAAAACTGCTCGACTCTGAGTCCAACACGATCAGCAACGCCAACTGGCTGTCGTTCGAAATGTCGGAGATCATGCAGTCTAAGGCGCTGTTCCCGACGCTCACCTACATCTTCCACGCCCTTGAGGGCCTGTTCGACGGCCGCCCCACCCTGCTGGTGTTGGACGAGGCTTGGCTGTTCCTTGGCCAAGGCGCTTTCGCGGCCAAGATCAAGGATTGGCTGAAGACGCTGCGGCGCAAAAATGTCGGCGTGGTCTTCGCCACGCAGTCGCTGGCGGACATCGCCACCTCTTCGATCGCGCCCTCGCTGATCGAGTCCTGCCCAACCAAGATCTACCTGCCCAGCCCCAGCGCCCTCGATCCGGAAGGGGCCGCGCAGTACAGCCGCTTTGGCCTGAACGCCAAGCAGCTGCAGCTGATCGGGACGGCAACACCCAAGCGGGAATACTATTTCACCTGCCCGGACGGAAACCGTCTGATCGACCTTGGCCTCGGCCAGGTGGCGCTGAGCGTCGTCGGATCCAGCAACAAGAACGATCAGACCTTGATGTCCCAGCTCCTGGCCAAACACGGCCGGGCGGGATTCGCCGAGGCGTTCTTTAGAGCCAAGGGCCTTGGCGAGATCGCCGAGGCCCTTGGCCAGCTGGGGCGGGCCGCCGCGTGAGGGACGCGGCTATCCAAGCGCTGCGGGTCCAAAGCGAGCCAACCGTGGTTCGCTTCGTGCGCGCCCTGCCCCACTCGTGCCGGTCCACCGCGCGACGGCGGCGGCTACTCTTTCTCGCGGCCTGCGCGCCCGGCTTTGGCGCCGTGGCGGCGCTGCCGTTTCATAAGAATCTCTGGGTGCTGCTAGCCGGCACGCTTGGCGTCCTGGCGGCTTGCGCCCTGCGCGCCTTGAGCGAGCCCGCTCTGATGTCCGGAGGGCCCCATGCCTGAATGGCTACGACGGCTTGTGTCCCTAGCTCAAGAGCCAGGCCCGCTCATCATCGCGGCCCTGGTCGCCTCCACCCTCTTCGCCCTGATGTTCAATGGAGGATCCAATGACTAAGGCGTTTCGCCTCCTCATCGCCCCGGCCTCGGCCGCCGCGGCGATCCTCCTGGGGACTTTCCCGGCTTACGCTCAATACGAGGTCTACGATCCTTGGACCTACCAGGAACAGACGATCACCTATGGCCAGGTGGTTCAGCAGGTCGCCCAGGGCGTCCAGCAGCTCCAGCAGCTGCAGAACCAACTACAAGCGCAGCAAAGCATGCTGCAGAGCCTCGGGACCGACGCCACGTCCGCAACGCTCGCGTCGGTCAATTCCGCCGCCCAGCAAATCCTATCAGGCGCGGGCGGCATTGGCTTCAATTCGGCAAGCGCCGGCGACACCTTCGCCAACCTTTACCCCACGACCGCCGCTGTCGCCGGGTTCAACAACAGCCAGCTTAACTCCGCTCTGGAAACCTGGCAGGCGAACAACACCTCCGCCCTGCAAACCTCTATCCAGGTCCAGGGGCAGGTCGCCGCGAACCAGTCCGCCACCGCATCGGCGGTGCAAAACGCGGTCAACGCCTCGAACAACGCGCCAGGCCAGACGGCGGCCATCCAGGCGACCAACCAGTTGCTTGCCGCCGTATCCACCCAACTCGCCCAGCTCCAGGCCATCCTGATCACCCAGGGCCAGGCCCAGGCCACCCTCGCCGGCCAACAGCAGGCCAGCGCCGCGGCGGCTCAGTCCGCGAGCCAGTCCACGACCGCGCAAGTCCAGACCACCATCACGGCCGCGCCGGGCGTGACCGACACCAGCCACATGTGAACTCAGGGACATCCAGTGAACACCACGATTGATGGCGCTTGCGCCGCTAAAGTCATGACCGCCTCGCACGCCATCGCCGCCCTCGGCGTCGCGCTGGCGTTGGCCGGTTGCCAGAAGACGCAAGAGGCCGGGGCGGCAGCGGCCCCCGCCAACGCCCCCGCCGTGGTCGTCGTGTCTTTGCGTGGCGACGACCCGCTGGCCGCCGCTAAGACCCTAGCCACGGCGACGCCGGCCCAGACCCAGGCGACGGAAGATTCCCAGGACAATGCGCGATCGCACGCGCTCGCCCCGCAGCTGGTCGCTCACCCAGACTGGCTGGCGCGCCAGGAGGCCCTTTGTGGGCCGGGCAACGCCACGATGCAGGCGCGCTACGCCGCCCGCCAGGGTCCGCCTGACGTCGGGCTGCGCGATTTGAAAGTCGCCTGCGTGGCCAAGGACATCGCCAGACAGGGCGTGAACGACGCTCAGACACGCCATGGCGGCGTCAGTGACACTGGCTCGCTCTAGCGCGCGGATACCCACTGATGACCACGCCCAATGCTGGTGTCCTCGACACCGTTCTCAACACCTTCCGAACCCAGATCGACAGCGGTTTCGGCGCCCTTCAGGGGCCGGTGAACGGAACCCTTGGCGCGCTGATCGTCATCAGCGTGGCGACCATGGCCCTCTTCTGGGCGCTCGATGAGGGCGGCACGATCTGGGGCCCGCTGGTGCGCAGGGCGATGGTGGTGGGCTGGTGGAGCTATATGATACTCAACTGGCAGACGCTCGCCCTGGCCGTCTATACCGCGTTCGGCGCGCTCGGCGCCTCGACCGGCGGCGCGGGCGGCCTTTCCGGCTTCCTCAACTATCCAAGCCAGGTCGTCCACCTTGGGATCACCAACGCCCAGGTCCTGCTTGACCTGGCCGCCTATTACGCCGGCCAGACCAATCAGTGGGGCACACCCCCGATCGCCAACACCGGCCTCGACATCATGGCCGCCTTCAAGGTGTTCCTGGGCTCGATCTGCAACCTGGCCGAAGCGGTGTTCTGCGCGCTTCTAGTCTTTATCGCCTACTTCTGGCTTGCGCTGGAGATCGTGGTCACAACCATCGAATTCCACATCGTCATCCTCATGGGCTTCTGCATCCTGCCGTTCGGCGTGTTTGAGCGGACCTCAAACTACGCCGAGCGGGTCCTTGGCTATGTCATTAGCGCCGGCTTCAAGGTCATGGCGCTCGGGATCGTCATCGGCCTTGGCCAAACCTTCCTGACCACCTATCAGCTGGGCTACACGCCCGGCGCCCTGCCCGGCCTGGACCAGATGGCGGGTCTGGCCCTCGGGATCCTCATCGTGCTGATGCTGGCGCTCAGCGCGCCGAAATACGCCCAGGCCATCATCACCGGCGGCGCCACAACCGGTGTTGGAAGCCTCGCCGGCGCGGCCGGTCTGGCGGTTGGGACCGGACTGGCCGTCGCCGGCGCTGGCAAGGCCGCCGCCGAGGCTGTGACCGGTTTGGGCCGTAGCGGCTCCGGTACGGGCGGCGCCACCAGCCGCGCAGCGGCGGGCGCCGGTCCCTCAGGATCCTCGCCCGGCAGCGCCGTCGCGGCGGCGATGGGCGGCGCCTCGGGCAATCTTTCGCCTGGGCCAAGCGCCGCGCCGCAGTCGGCCGCTAGCGACCTCGCCGCGACCATCACCACGCCCGCTCCGGCGCGCCGGCGCCAGCCGGCGGCCGGCGGCGGGATCACCGGCCTCACCGCAACCGCCCAACACGTCGCCGCGGACGCGGACGGCGATGTCGCTTCGCCGCCGCCGCTCCGTGACCCGTCCCACGGCGACGCCATCTTTTGAGCCCTCGCGAGAAGATCATGACCGCTGCAAACCTGTTCAGACGCCCGCCCATCGCCTTCGGCGCCTCGCTTGCGCCGCAGACGCCGTTCCAGAAGGCCGCTCAAGTCTGGGACGACCGCGTGGGCGCCGCGACCGCGCAAGCCGCCAACTGGCGATACGCCGCGTTCGGCTCGATGCTGCTCACCGCGATCACGCTGGGCGCCTACATCCACGAGCGCGCGGACACCCACGTCGCCACCTATGTCGTGCCGATCGACAGCTATGGCCGGCCAGGCCGCATCGAGCTGGCGGGCCGGATCTATCAGCCCACGGCGGCTGAGACCGGCTACTTCATCGCCGATTGGGTTCGCTGGGTCCGCGCCCGCTCGCCCGTCGATCCGGTGGTCAATACCGACAATCTGCGCCGCGCCTACAACTTCGTCGCCGACAGCGCGAGCGGCCAGATGGCCGACCTTGGCGCGGCGGCGATGCAGGCCATGAAGAAGGACGCCGGCTCGGCGGTCACAGTCGAGGTCAAGACCGTCATCCAGCGTTCGCCCACCTCCTACGAGGTGCATTGGACCGAAACCGCCTTTCGTCAGGACGCCCACGCCCAGACCACCCACTGGACTGGGCTCTTCTCCACGAAAATCCAGCCGCCGAAGGATGAAGCGCAGCTGCGGGCGAACCCGCTCGGCCTTCTCATCACCGATCTCCATATCAGCCAGGAGCTTGGCTAATGCGCCGCGCCTTCCTTACTCTGCCGCTTGCGGCGGTTATCTTCGCCGTCTCCGCGCTCAGCGTTCCCGTCGCCCAGGCAAACGCCCAAGGCGCCGGCGCTGCAGCCGCGGCCGCGCCAACGCCGCCCGCGGCGCTGTCCTACGCCTCGGCGCGTACCGCGACGGCGGCGCCTCCGGCCAACGCGGCGCAGGCCATTTCTGCCGCCGCGGGCAAGACGTCCACCACCGCGGCCCATGCCAGACCCGCGCATCACAGGCACAAGCCTCACGAGAGCACCGTCCAATCGGTGTTGCACGACGCCGAGGCGCGCTCGACCGAAGAGCCCCGCCGGCCTGAATTCGTCAACGCGACCCTGCATTACGCTTACGAGCCAGGAAAGCTCTACACGATCCAGACCGCGCCGGGCTTCCTGACGGCCATCGCGCTGCGACCGGGCGAGCGTCTCGTCTCCAAAGCCGCCGGCGACACGGTGCGCTGGGAAGTCGGCGAGACCGCACAGGGCTCGCCCGCATCGCCCCAGGTCCTCTTGCTGATCAAGCCACTCGATGCAGACCTTCGCACCAACATGATCCTGACCACAGACCAGCGCACCTATGTGCTCGACCTGGTCAGCGCCGGCGGTTCAGACCACGCCACCCTCGTGGATTGGAGCTATCCGGCCGACGAGATGCACGAGCTGCAAATCCAGCGCGCGGCCCTTACGGTCCAAGCGCTCGCCGCCCAATCTTCCCCCATAGTGGCCCCGGCGATTGCGCCGTCGCCCTTCATCACGCCCACCGGCGCTCCGCCCCAGGCCGGCCCGGCTCGGTTCGCGGGTCCCTCGGCCTATGCCAGGCCCGCCGTCCAGGCCGATATCGCGCCCGCGTCGCTGAACTTTGACTACAAGATTGAATCGAAGGTCGGGCGCGCGCCGGGCTGGACGCCCGAACACGTCTTTGACGACGGCCGCAAAACCTACGTTAAATTCCCGGCCAATATCTCGACGATTGAGATTCCGCCGCTGTTCATGATTGGCCCCAAGGGCGAAGCGGAACTCGTCAATTACCGCTTCGAGAACGGCTACTACGTCGTCGATCGCCTGTTCAACGTGGCTGAGCTGCGCCTTGGCTCAAGCGATCAGCAGGTCATACGCCTGGTCTACAAGGGCGCCACCCGATGACCCCGGACGGCTCAGGCCCCCAAGACCAACAGTCCAGCCAGGCGCCTGAGCCGAAGCTCACCGCCGAGCTAGGATCGCTGCGCGCCTCGCGGCCACAGCCGGCGCGCTACAATGGGCGCATCGCCTACCTCGCGGCGGGGGGCGCCGCCATCTTCGTCGTCGGGGCGCTGTTCATCCCGCCGATGCTGGCCAAGAACGGTCATCACAAGGCAGCCAACCAAGCGACAAACAACAGCGCGCCGCCGATCGCGCCCATGCAGCCGATCACCTACGACGGCGCGCCTACCGACCCGAGCAGCGAGCCGACCAGCGCAAACCCCGGCGTCGATTGCAGCCAGTACCCGGGCATGCCGGGCTGCGCCGCCGCCAATGCCGCCGCGGGCGCGGCGACGGCCGCCCCTGGCGCCTCGGGCGCCACAAGCGTTGCTGGCGTCGGCGGCGCGCCAGCGGCACAGGGTCCCGGCGCGGCGCCGCCCCCGGCGCAGCCGGTTC
>Ga0302314_10021072_pt1 | contig 10755 bp, 10 predicted proteins | sample III_Palsa_N2_3_FD_200533 | JGI IMG/M metagenome (GOLD analysis project Ga0302314, IMG submission 200533) | Peat permafrost microbial communities from Stordalen Mire near Abisko, Sweden - III_Palsa_N2_3 | ecosystem: Environmental > Terrestrial > Soil > Palsa > Peat permafrost | place: Sweden... | reverse complement strand
GCGAACGGCAGCCAGGGCACCGCGACTGGTGCAACCGCGAATGCCGCGGCTGACAAAGCCAACAGCACGTTGTCGGACATTCTCCGGTGTAACGGTGCGGCGACCAGCACCGCGAGTACGGCGCCAAAACCGATGGCGCCCAGCGCCACACCATACCCAGCGGCTCCCAAGTGCCATCTGTGGGCGGCAGCGATCGGCAGTAGAGCGAATAACGCCGACGCAGGGAATAGGAAAAGAGCTGCGCGAGAAAGGATTCGGCGAAAAATTGGATTGTTTCCAACGTATAGAACACCGGTGACGATGGCCGAACCGAAGTGCTCCCGCTCGAGCGGCGCGTGTTGCTTGGGCCGCTGCCACGCGACCAGAGCCACGATTATTCCCGCGTACGACACGGCGTTGACAGCGAAAACCGCAGCCGGACCACTCAGTGCGACGATCACGCCGCCGATCGCCGGTCCGATCGCGCGGGCCGCATTTCCCGAGACGCTGCCCAACACCGAGACGGCGGGTATCTGATCACGCGGAACAAGTTCGGGCTGAATCGCCTGCCACGCCGGTGAGGTCAGTGCGGCGGCACAGCCGATCGCCACGGTGAAGAGCAACAGCGATGTCGGACCGAGGCGACCGAGGTAGGCCAGCACTGCCAGGGCCACCCCGACCAGCACTGCGTAGGACTGAAGAAATATCAGCAACCGTCGCCGGTCGAAGAGATCGGCAAGCACGCCCGCGAACAACCCCAGAAGCAGTGTCGGACCGAGACTCGCTGTCTGGACGAGAGCCACGATGACGTCACTGCTGTGTTTTTCAACCAGAAACCATTGGGCCGCCACGCCTTGCATCCACGACCCGATGTTGGAGGCGAACTGCGCGATGAACAAGCTGCGGTACAAGCGACTACGCAGCGGCGCCCACGTCGACGGCTGACCATCGTGCGTTTGCTCCTGAGCCTGAATCACCGGCGCCCCAATGCTTGGTAGCTCCATAATATTTCGACAGACCACAGGCTATCGGTGGCACCGCGCTACAGCAGCGTGGCCTGCTCGGGCCGCGGCTCGGCCGGCGCCAGCAACTCGGGCCCGTTGTTGCGCACGCTGTTGACCAGCGTCGAGATTTCCCGCATATCGATGCCGGCGATGCTCGGCGCTGTGGCCAGGAAGTCGAGGTCGGCCGGTGCGTCGGGATCCAGCCAGCGATCCCAGTCCTGCTCGGCGACGATCAACGGCATCCGGTCGTGAATCTCGGCGAGTTCGCCGACCGCGCCGGTGGTGATGATCGTGCAACTCAACAACGGGTCTGTGCCCTTTTCGTTCTTGGGGTCTCGCCAGACCGACCACAGGCCCGCCATGAACAACAGCCCGCCGTCGGTGCGATGCATGAAGAACGGCGTCTTGCGGGCCTTCTTTCCGGAGTCGAGATCTGGGCTGGCCCGCCACTCGTAGTAGCCGTCCATCGGTACCAGGCAGCGCTTGGCTTTGGCGCTGGCGCGAAACGCCGGCGAAGTGGTCACCTTCTCCGCGCGGGCGTTGATCAGCAGCGGGCCCTTGGTATCGGGTGCGCCGTCGGCCCCGCCCTTAGCCCACGGCGGGACCAAACCCCAGCGCATAGACCGGACCCGTCTGGTGGCTTTGTCATCTGGGTCATGGGGCTCTTGGGGGTTCGAGTGCCGCCGGACCACGGTGGTGATGGTCGTGGTCGGTGCCACGTTGTAGTTCGGACCCGCCGATTGGGCCGGGCGACTCTCGTTGATCGCCTCGATTTTCGCGGCCAGCGTGGCCGGATCAGTCGTGACCGCGAATCGTCCACACATGACTCCATGGTGGCAGAGACGGCAGACAAGCAATGATGGATGCGTGAGTACCTGGTCTGCCCCGTCGACGACGACGCCGGTGTCTGCAACCGTGACGGTGCCCGGCTCGAAGTCTCAGACCAACCGGGCGCTGGTGCTGTCCGCACTGGCCGCCACACACGACGGCGTCTCGACGATCAGCGGCGCGCTGCGCAGCCGCGACACCGACCTGATGATCGGGGCGTTGCAGGCGCTGGGTCTGCGGATCGACGGGTCGACCGACGAGCTCACGGTGGGCGGGACGATCGCACCGCCGCCGCAGGCCCGCATCGACTGCGGCCTGGCGGGCACGGTGCTGCGTTTCGTTCCATCGCTGGCTGCCCTCGGGCTGGCGACGGTCACCTTTGACGGCGACGAACAGGCCCGCGGCCGGCCGATCGCGCCGTTGCTGAATGCGCTGCGCGGACTCGGCGTCGACATCGACGGTGACGGCCTGCCGTTTCAGGTGCGCGGCACCGGAGCGGTCGCCGGTGGCGAGGTGGAGATCGACGCCTCTGCGTCGTCGCAGTTCGTATCCGGCCTGTTGCTCGCCGGCGCGTCATTCAGCGACGGCCTGACCGTGCAGCACCGCGGTTCAGCGCTGCCGTCGGCGCCGCATATCGCCATGACGGTGGCGATGTTGCGCCAGGCCGGCGTGGACGTCGACGACCGCACCGCCGACCGTTGGCAGGTGCGGCCCGGCTTGATCAGGCCCCGGCACTGGCCCATCGAGCCGGATCTGTCCAACGCCGTGCCGTTCATCGCCGCGGCCGTGGTCAGCGGAGGTACGGTGCGCATCGCCGGCTGGCCCGACGACAGCATCCAGCCGGCCGATGCGATCCTGAGCATCCTCGCGCAACTGAATTCGGTTGTGAAGCAGACTGATTCATACCTCGAGGTGCGCGGCCCGCAATCCTATTCTGGATTCGACGTCGATCTACGCGACGTCGGCGAGCTCACCCCGGCGGTTGCGGTGCTTGCTGCGCTGGCCGACCACCGCTCGGTATCCCGGCTGTCCGGCATCGCGCACCTGCGCGGCCACGAGACCGACCGGCTGGCCGCGCTCAGCACCGAGATCAACCGGCTCGGCGGCGATTGCCGGGAAACCCCTGACGGTTTGGAGATCACCGCGAGGCCGCTGCACCCGGAGACGTGGCTGTCCTATGCCGATCACCGGATGGCAACCGCCGGCGCGATCGTCGGGCTGCGGGTCCCCGGCGTCGTCGTGGACGACATCGAGACCACCGCCAAGACATTGCCCAGTTTCCCCCAGATGTGGGCCGAGATGCTTGCTCCGGAGCCCGGCGCTTGAGGCCCGGCGACTACGGCGATTACGACGAATCCGACGTTAAAGTCCGGTCCGGTAAGGGTTCGCGCCCGCGGACCAAAACCCGCCCTGAGCACGCTGATGCCGAGCAGGCGATGGTGGTGAGCGTCGACCGCGGACGGTGGGGGTGCGTGCTCGGCGGCGACATCAACCGCCATGTCACCGCGATGCGGGCCCGGGAGCTGGGTCGCACGCCGATCGTCGTCGGCGACGACGTCGACATCGTCGGTGACCTGTCCGGCCGGCACGATACGTTGGCCCGCATCGTGCGGCGTGGCCCGCGGCGAACGGTGTTGCGGCGCACCGCCGATGACACCGATCCCACCGAACGGGTGGTCGTCGCCAACGCCGACCAACTGCTGATCGTGGTGGCGCTGGCTGATCCCCCACCGCGCACCGGGCTGGTCGACCGGACCCTGATCGCGGCCTACGCCGGCGGGCTGTTCCCGATCCTGTGCCTGACCAAGACCGACCTCGCTCCCGCCGAGCCGTTCGCCGAGCAGTTCGCCGACCTGGATCTCGCGGTGATCATCGCGGGTCGCGACGATCCGTTGGACGCGGTCGCGCACCTGCTCGACGGCAAAATCACAGTGCTGCTGGGCCATTCCGGGGTGGGCAAGTCGACGTTGGTGAATCGCCTTGTGCCCGAAGCGCATCGACCGGTCGGCGAGGTGACTGATATCGGCCGGGGCCGGCACACCTCGACGCAGTCGGTGGCATTTCCCCTTGACGCCGGGCGTCATAGTGGCTGGGTGATCGACACCCCGGGCATCCGCTCGTTCGGACTGGCCCACATCAAGCCCGACGACGTGATGCTCGCGTTCTCCGACTTGGCCGAGGCGATCGAAGATTGTCCGCGCGGCTGTGGACATCTTGGGCCGCCGGCCGATCCCGAATGTGCTCTGGACACTCTCACCGGGCCGGCGGAACGTCGCGTCGCGGCCGCGCGTCGCCTGCTGGCCGCGATGCGCGAGGGCTCAGCCTGATCCCGGGACTTCGGCCTGCGACCGGACCCACTCCAGGTTGGCCTGCATGTTCTTCTCCCATTCGGCCAGCCGACGGGTAATGATCCTGGCTTCCTTCTCCGGTTGCGCCACGATCGCCGGGGTCAGGCCCGACGGCCCGGGGCCCATCCGGCCCCACTGCCGGATCAGGACCCCGTCGCTGGCCGGCTCGACCTCGAATGCCCAGGTCGCGCTGGTGCCCTCGGGCCCGGTGACGTTGTACACCCACCGGCGCTGGTCCTCGACTTCGACGACCTCACACACCGTCGACCAGTCCCCGAACGCCTCATGCTTGCTGCGGCCGCGGAAACGAGCGCCGACCTCGACGGTCCCGGCCCCGTCCAGCCAGTCGACGCCGCACAGTTCCGACGAGCAATGCGTCGGCAAATTGATGTCGGTCACCAGGGCCCATGCCGTGGCGACGTCACACCGAACCCGCTGAGTCACTTCGATTGTGGGTTGGTCGCGGTAGCGCATGATGGTTAGCATGCCAGCCATGAAGATCGGCGCAATGATCGAACCCCGGCTGCCGGGCGCCGTCGAGTTTGCGCTGGCCGCCGAGCGGATCGGTGTCGCGTCGCTCTGGGTGCCCGAAGTCTGGGGTTACGACGCACTGACCGGTCTGGCGTATCTTGCCGCGAAGACGTCGTCGATTCAGTTGGGAACCTTTGTGGTGCAACTGGGTTCGCGCAGCCCGGCGTTACTCGCGACATCGGCGCTGAGCCTGGAAGAGCTGTCGTCAGGCCGGTTCATTTTAGGCGTCGGCACGTCGGGACCTCGGGTCATGGAAGGCTGGCACGGCGTTCGGTTCCGCAAGCCGGTGCAGACCACCCGCGAGACCATCGAGATCATCCGCACTGTCAGCCGCGGCGAGCGCCTCGAGCACAACGGCGAGATCTATCCGTTGCCGCTGCCGGACAGCCGCGGCGCCGCATTGCGGCCGATGGTGCGCCCGGACCATGTCCCCGTCTACATTGCGGCGATGGGTCCGCAGAACCTGCGGCTGACCGGCGAAGCCGCCGACGGCTGGCTGGGTAATGCGTTCATCCCTGAAGCCGCCGAGGTGTTTCTCGGGCCGATCCGTGACGGTGCGCAGCAGGCCGGCCGTAGCCTCGACCAACTCGACCTCGTCGCCCCCGTCGCCGTCGAATTCCACGACGAGGATGCCTCCGCGGACGCCGCCGCGCGCCGCCACGCCGACGGCTACGCGTTCACCATCGGCGCCATGGGTGTGGGTGTTGGGAACAACAACTTTTATAACAACGCGTTCACCCGGCTGGGCTACGGGACCGAAGTCGCGACCGTCGCCGAGTTGTGGCAAGCCGGCAAGCAGGACGAGGCCCGCAGCGCGGTGCCGCTGGACCTCGGCCGCCTCACGAATCTGCTGGGCACCGCGGACACCATCGCCGAGCGGGTGAGCCGCTACCGCGCGGCCGGCATCACGACGCTGCTGGCGAAGCTCGACGGCGATCTCGAGCAACAGCTGGCGATCTTGGAGCGGCTGGTCGCCATCGCCGAATCAGGCTGAGCCGGTTCGGCTTACCAGCGCATCATGGGCATCGGGCGCAGCGGATGCCGGGCGGCGTAACCGGTCAGACCCTTGGCCAGAAACACATGAAATCCGCGATAGGGCAGATCATTCACGGTGGCCCGCACTGCCGACCGTCGAACCCGACGAGGCAGTAGTCCACGGCTGACGTCCATGAGGTCGGCCTGACGAAACGTCTCGGTCAGACGGTCGTCGACCCGGCTCAGCCGATGGTGTTCGCTGACCAGAGCCCGCAATTGGCCGGTGTCGCTGATGCCGAACTCGTCGGCGTGCTGCACGCCCAGATCAGCCGACGGCCCGAGGTAATCGAACGTGCCCGCGGTCCAAATACCCAAATCGTGCACCGCCCAAGCCAGCGCTGCGACGTCCGGAATCGAAAAGCCAAGCAGCAGCTGCTGATACGTGATGCACCGGTAGACGTGGTTGCGGTAGGTCGGCAGGTCGTCGCCCAACGCGTCGCGATGCCGATCCAATACAGCATCGACGATCGGATGCGTCGTGACGGTGTCCACCGTGTCGGGTTTACGCAGCCAGCTCGTCGCGCCCCGGCTGCGCGTTCTTGCGAGCCCGCTTGGCCTGCTTGTCACGGCGCCAACCCCGCACGGTGGCGATCGCGGTCTTCAGTCCGCGCCGGTGTCCGGTTGCCGGATCGATACCGGCAAAACCCGGCTCCAGGGCGGCGAACATCGATTCGCTGCGCGTCTCCGGTGCATTGTCTACGGTGGCGCGCAGGTACTTGTCCGGCAGCGACAGCTTGGCGATGGTCCGCCATGTCTTTCCGTATTGCAGCAGGAAAGAGCCTGTGGTGTAAGGCAAGTCGTACTTGTCGCACACCTGGCGCACTCGCACCGAGATCTCCGCGTACCGGTTGCTCGGCAGATCCGGGTACAGGTGGTGTTCGATCTGGTGGCACAGGTTTCCGCTCATGAACCGCAGCGCCGGGCCGGCGTTGAAGTTGGCACTTCCCAGCATCTGCCGCAGGTACCAGTGCCCCTTGGACTCACCGATCATGTCGGTCTTGGTGAATTTCTCTGCGCCGTCAGGGAAGTGGCCGCAGAAGATGACCGCGTTGGCCCAGACGTTGCGGATGACGTTGGCCACCGCGTTGGCCTTCAGCGTGGACTTGTACGTCGCGCCAGGTGACAGCGCAGTGAGTGCCGGGAAGGCGAGATAGTCCTTGACCACCTGGTGGCCGGCCTTGGCGACGAACTCGTCGACCCGCTCCCTTGCGTCGTCGCGGTCCATGCGGTTCGAGACGATCTTGCCGAGCTCAACGTGCTGCAGGCCGACTCCCCATTCGAAGCCGAGCGCCAGCATCGCGTTGTACACCAGGTTGAATAGATTGAAGCGCTTCCAGGGCAGGTCCCGGGTCACCCGCAGCAGGCCGTAGCCGACATCGTCGTCCATGCCGAGAATATTGGTGTACTTGTGGTGCACGAAGTTATGGGTGTAACGCCAGTGCTTGGACGACCCGCTCATGTCCCACTCCCAGGACGTGGAGTGAATCTCGGGATCGTTCATCCAGTCCCATTGGCCGTGCATGACGTTGTGGCCGATTTCCATGTTCTCGACGATTTTGGCCACGCCGAGGGTCACGGTTCCCGCCCACCAGGCCGACCGGCGCGAGCCGGCCGCCAACAACACCCGGCCGGCGACTTCGAGTGCGCGTTGCGCCGCGATGGTGCGACGGATGTAGCGGGCGTCGCGCGCGCCGCGAGAGTCTTCGATGTCCTGGCGAATGGCGTCCAACTCGACGCCCAGGTTGTCGATGTCAGCGTCCGTCAGATGCGTAAAGACATCGAGGTCGGTGATCGCCATCGTCTAGTTGCCTTCCTGCAGACTGCGGTTACTGTACCTACGCTATCGTAACCTACGAAAGCGTAGGTTACCAGTGGGTAACCTCTAAACGTCGAGCTTACAATCGCCTGACGCCGCGGAAATGCAGGTCTGCACGCGTGTCCCCGGCTCATGTACCGCGCCGGTGCGCAAGTCCCGAACGTGCCCCTCGCTCAGGGTTACCACGCACGATTGACAGATACCCATCCGGCAACCGAACGGCATCTGCACGCCCTGCTGCTCACCGGCTTCCATCAGCGACGTCGCCGCGTCGGCCGCGGTGCTCTTCCCGCTCTTGAGGAAGGTCACCGTCCCGCCGGCCCCGACCGGCTCGGCACGCGACACCGCGAAATATTCGAGGTGCAAGCGGTCCTTGATGCCGGCGGACGCCCACGCATGGTCGGCGGCCTTGAGCATCGCCTCCGGACCACACGCCCAGGTCTGCCGGGTCCGCCAGTCGGGCACCTCGGCGTCGAGCTGACTGAAATCCAACCGGCCCTGGGTGCGGGTCGTGCGCACCTGCAGCCGATACCCGTCGTGGTCGGCGGCCAGCTGTTCGAGTTCCGCGCCGAACATCACGTCGTCCTCGGTGGGCGCCGAATGCAGGTGGATCACGTCAGTGATCTGCCCGCGGCGCACCAGCGTGCGCAGCATCGACATCACCGGGGTAATGCCGGACCCGGCGGTGACGAACAACATGGTCGGCGGCGGCGGCTCGGGCAGCACGAAATTGCCCTGCGGCAAGGCCAGTCGCACGATCGTGCCGGGCTGCACACCGGCCACCAAGTGGGCGGACAGGAAGCCCTCGGGCATCGCCTTGACGGTGATGGTCACCGTGCGGGCGCCCCGGCGCGGGCTGGACGTCAGCGAATACGAACGCCACCGCCAGCGACCGTCGACCAGCAGGCCGATTCCGATGTACTGACCCGACTCGTAGTCGAAGCCGAAGCCCCAGCCCGGCTTGATGACCAGCGTTGCAGAATCCTGCGTTTCCCGCCTGACCTGCAGGATCCGGCCCCGCAGCTCGCGCGCCGACCACAGCGGGTTGGCCAGGTGCAGATAGTCGTCGGGTAACAGCGGGGTGGTGATGCGCTGGGCGAGGGTGCGTAAAACGTGCCACCCGGGGTGTGTGTCCACTCCGGCCAGGGTAACGGGCGACGTGTCGACGACATCAGCGGTGACCTTCGCGAACTTTCTGCTCATGCCAACCTACGGTACCGTAACTTACGGTACCGTAGCTAGACTTAGAGCAGCTCGAGCAGGAAAGGCAGCTCTTGAGCGGCGTACCAGGCCAGATCGTGGTCCTGCGCGTCGCCGACAGTCAGCTCGGCGTCCTCGTCGCCCAAGTCGGCCGCATCGATGACCTCCACGGCCGCCTCCACATGCGGCTCTGCCGCGGCGTTGTCGACGAACGCGGCGGCCACCTCGGCGGAACTCACCGGCTCGCTGATCCGCACGACGGCGTCATCGAGGTCCGGGCGCAGCGCGACTGTTGCCGCGTCGGCGACCTCGGCGACCAGCACTGCGCGCCGCTGCGGCAAAGGGTCGTCCGGCGCCTCGTCCGCGGCGATCGCCAGCAGCCGGAGCGAGGCCAGCGCCGCCTCGCGCAGCGCGACTTCGCCAAGTTCATCGTCATCGCCCTCGGCGTAGGCCTCCCGCAGCCGCGGCGTCACCGCGAACGCAGTGCCGTTGACCGGCCACAGCGAACCGTCGGCGACTAATCGCTGCAGCATCGCAAGCGTGGCCGGGATGTAAATGCGCATCAGTGAGCGGTTATCCAGCTTTCTCCGTGGGAGCCATCAACGTTGCCACATGATCGGCCACGTACGTCGACAACTCGCGCGGCGGCCGCTGATAGTTGCCGCTGACCTCTCGGTGCGAGGGGAGTTTGACCTTTGGCCGTTCAACCTCGCGATAGTCGATGGTGGACAACAGATGCGCCATCATGTTCAGCCGGGCGTGTTTTTTGATGTCCGACTCGACGACGAACCACGGGCTGCCGGGCGTGTCGGTGTGCACCATCATCTCGTCCTTGGCGCGCGAATAGTCTTCCCAGCGATTCAGCGACTCCACATCCATCGGGCTCAATTTCCATTGCCGCACAGGGTCATTCAGGCGACCTTTGAAGCGGCGCAGCTGCTCGTCGTCGGAGACCGAAAACCAGTATTTGCGCAGCAGGATTCCTTCTTCGATGAGCATCTGCTCGAAGATCGGCGTCTGCCGCAGAAACAGCGCGTGCTCTTGGGGGCTACAGAATCCCATCACCTTCTCGACGCCGGCGCGGTTGTACCAGGACCGGTCGAGGAGCACGATCTCCCCTTTGGCGGGCAGCTGGGAGATGTAGCGCTGGTAATACCACTGCCCACGTTCGCGGTCATTCGGAGCGGGCAGCGCGGCGATTCGCACGATGCGGGGATTGAGATATTCGGTGATGCGTTTGATCGTCCCGCCTTTGCCCGCGCCGTCGCGGCCTTCGAAGATCACCACGACCCGGGCGCCGGAGAATTTCACCCACTCTTGCAATTTGACGAATTCCGTTTGCAGCCGGAATATTTCGGCTTCGTAGGCGTCGTTGGGAATCTTGCCCGGCGAGGTCTTCCGACCTTTCGCGCCCGGCTTTTTGGCTTGCTTCGTTTTGGCTGAGGAGTCTTTAGCCGATCCGTTGTTGGTCATGCTTAGGAATCGTAAGGCCGTGAGCTGCTTCTTTCTCGGCGAGAACAGATCTAGCGCGCGGCTTCCAGCAGTTCATCAAGCGATTCGGTCAGCAGCGAGGGCAGCATCTCGACATCGCTCATCGCGTCCCGATCGGCGTTGATGCCGAAATACAGCATGCCGTTATACGACGTGACGCTGATGGCCAGCACCTGATTGTTGAGCAGCGGCGGCACCGCGTAGCTCTCCAGCAACTTGGCCCCCGCGACGTACATCTCCGACTGCGCGCCCGGCGCATTGGTGATCAACAGGTTGAACAGACGCGGCGACAGCGTGGTCGCCACCCGAATTCCCATGGCGTGCAAGGTCGGTGGCGCAAAGCCGGACAGCGTCACGATGGTGCGAGCATCGACCAGACTGCTTGCGGTGGGATTGGATTCGGTGGCATGGGCGATCTGCGAAAGCCGCACAACCGCGTTGCCCTCCCCCGTCGGCAAGTCGACCAGGAACGGCGCCACCTGGCTGATCGCCTGACCGCGGCTGGTCGAGTCGAATGTATCGC
>Ga0302314_10021071_pt1 | contig 10755 bp, 11 predicted proteins | sample III_Palsa_N2_3_FD_200533 | JGI IMG/M metagenome (GOLD analysis project Ga0302314, IMG submission 200533) | Peat permafrost microbial communities from Stordalen Mire near Abisko, Sweden - III_Palsa_N2_3 | ecosystem: Environmental > Terrestrial > Soil > Palsa > Peat permafrost | place: Sweden... | reverse complement strand
ACCGCCCGCGTAGTGCGCTCCGCCACCGCCGTAGTGCGCCCCCCCGCCCGTGAAGTGGGCACCGCCGCCGCCGCCATAATGCGCCGCCGCATGGCCGCCGCCGCCATGACCGCCGCCGCCCGGCCGCGCCATCGCGGGCGCCGCCGCCACCAGAGCGCCCAGGATTCCAACTGCCAGACTCGTTCGTTTCATGAGTATCTCCACAACCTGTTCGGGATTCCTCTAAGACGAACAACGCGACAGAGGCCCCTCGGTGCACATGAGTCTGTGTGAAGAAATAGCAACCCGCGATCCGTGAGATGCCCCGGTCTGACGTCAGTCGACACGCCATTTTGCGGTGAACATGATGAGCGCAGTACGCCCGGGCTCGGGCTCGTAGTATTGCCCTCCGCTCGCATTGACGATCACAGATCCGACATAAGAGCGGTCGGTGAGGTTATCAAGGCGCAGATACTCGCTGAATTGCCAGCGGGGGGTGCGCTGAGTGAATCCGGCCCGCCAATCGGTTTCCCAGTAACCGTGGGCAAATGCCGTGTTGCGGTCATCGGCGAAAATGCCCGCCCGAGCCTGTTCCTCGACAGTCGTCGAGAATCCGGCCGGCTCATAACTCCAAGTGAGCCCGACGTAGAGCGCATTGCGCGGCACCGCGGGCAAGTAGCTACCGGGCGCGACGGTGGCCGGTTCGCACGGGGTGCCCACGCATGTTTGGTAGGCCTGCCCCACGACCGCTCGGATGAACGTGTATGCCAACCGGGCCGAAAAGCCGTCGATCATGTCCGCATCGACGGCGAGCTCGGCGCCGTGGCGCGCGGTCTTGCCGATGTTCTGTTCGACCGAGCGGCCGTTGAAGTTCTGCAAGACCGCGAGCTCGTCGTGGGTCTCGATGTAGAAGCCGGCGAGCTCGGCGCGAATCGGGCCCTTGCCCGCCTTTACGCCCACCTCGTAGTTGTTGCTGCGCGCCGCCTTGAGCGCGGTGTTGAGTCCCGGCAGGCTGCCGTTGACCGAACGATAGGCAAGGTCGTTCAGCGTCGGAGTCTCGAAGCCCTTGCCATAAGAGGCGTAGAGATTGACCGCGGGCGCCGCATGGAATACCACCCCGCCCACCGGACTCACCGCGGTGTAGCGCACGCTCGAGTGCGGTTCGGTGGTGCCGGGAAGGTGATCGTTCGAGCTCACCTCGACCAAGTTGTTGCGCACTCCCGCGGTCACGCGCCACAGCGCGTCCGGATCCCACTGCGATTGCAAATACTGGTCGAAGTCGTACACGTGATTCGCCTCGTCGCGGCGCACCGCGCCCTCGACACCGAGGTCCTCGCCCACATAGTTCAGATATCCGAATCGCGTCTCCGCGAGGTCATCGTAGGCGATGCCGCCGGCGCTCTGCAGATGCATGCCGGCCCAGGAACGCTCGTCGGTCAGATGCGAGTCGATGCCGTAATACGCGCGATCGAGGCCGATGACGCCGCCCGGATAAAGCGGCTCCTTCTCCTGCGTGCTTTGCGGAATGGACTGAAATTGTGTGGTCGCGCGATGACCCACGTAGAGGGTGCTCGAAAGGGTGTCCTCGGGGCTGAACGTGTAGTCGAGTATCGCGCCGCCCTGTTCCTGATTGAGCGACTTGCGCGTGTTGTACTGGATGGCGCCCGTGCCGGCCTGAGTCGGGTTCGCATAGAGTTGTGCCTGTGTGAGCCCGAGCGGATCCTGCACGAAAGGCGTCTGCACGGCGTTCGCGACGAGGGTGAGCTTGACCGCTTCGTTGAACGTGAGACGCACGACGCTGTTGGCATTCTCACGCTGAGCCTTGCTGTGGTAGCGATAACCATCCGTCTGGAAATGCACGGCATCCACGACGTAGTTGACCATGCCCTCCCCGCCCGTCGTCTTCAGCGCATAGCGCTGAGTGTTGAAGGTACCGTACTGCGCGGTGCCGTCAACGAAGTAGCCGGCAGGCGCCTGCTCGGTGAACAGCGATATCACTCCGCCGGAAGAGTTGCCGTAAAGCGCCGAGAACGGTCCGCGCAGCACTTCCATGCGGCCGCCGGAACCGAGATCGAACTGCGAAAACTCGCCCTGACCGTCCGGCATGGTTCCCGGAATGCCGTCGGAATAAAGGCGCACGCCGCGCACGCCGAAGCTCGAGCGAGCGCCGAAGCCGCGCACCGACAACTGCTCGTCCTGAGCGTAGTTCTGCCGGTTCTCGGCCGATACCCCGGGCACCGTCATCAAGGACTCGGAGATGTTCTCCTGAATCTGTCCGCTCTGTATTGCGGCCTGGTCGACGACGTCGATGGAGGCCGGCACGTCGAAGCTCGATTCGGCGAAGCGGGTCGCGGTGACGACGATGGGCGAGAGATCGGCCTGGGGTTCCCTCTGTGCATGCGCCGATCCCCACCATCCCGGCATCGTCGCCAGAAACACCGCGACGCGTCTGTTCATCGAGCTCCCATCCCCAAAGTCTCCCTCACACCGCCTTCAGTGCCTGCTCCAAGTCCGCAATCAGGTCGTCGGCATTTTCGATGCCGACGGAAATCCGGATCAGGCCTTCGCTGATGCCGATGCGCTCGCGCGTCTCTTTCGGCACGCCCGAGTGCGTGGTGCTCGCCGGGTGCGAGATGAGCGTCTCGGTGCCGCCGAGACTCACCGCGAGCTTCATGACCTGCAGCCCGTCGAGCAGCCGAAACGCCTCCGCCTCGCCTCCCTTCACGGCGAAGCCGAATGTCGATCCGGCGCTTTCGCACTGTTTCTTGAATACCGCTTTGCGCGGGTCGTCTTCGGCGAGGAAGCCCAGATAGTTGACGTGTGCGATCTTCGGATGCCTGCTCAAATAAGTCGCCACCAGCTCGGCATTCTGCGCAGAGCGGTGCATGCGCAATGACAGCGTCTCCATCGACCGCATGATCATCCATGCGGTGTTGGGATCGAGCTGAGTGCCGAGCGCGCCGCGCAGTCTTTTGATCGGATCGACGAAACTGCGGGCGCCGACCACGCCGCCGGCAACCAGGTCGGAGTGACCACCCACGTACTTGGTCAAGGAATAGAGCACGATATCCGCGCCGTGTCCGAGCGGTCGCTGGAAAACCGGCCCGAGAAACGTGTTATCCACCATCACCGGCGGCCGCGTTCCGCCTTGATCCTTGCCGATCTTCTCGGAGATCTCGCGCATGAGCGCGAGATCGACCAGACTGTTGGTCGGATTGGCGGGAGTCTCCGTCATGATGAGGCAGACGCGCCCGCCTTGCTCCTTGGCGCGCGCCCGCGCGCGCTCCGCCGCCTCGGCGACGGCCGCACGATCGTGGCCCGCGGTGAAGCTCACCGCGCTCACACCGAAGGCGGGGAGCGTCTTGTCGATCAAGGTTTCCGTGCCGCCGTACAGGGGCTGGCTCATCAAGATCACATCACCCGGCCGCACGTGCGCCCAGAGCGCCGTCGAAATGGCCGACATGCCGCTCGAGAACACCGCGGCGGTCTCGCCCCGCTCCCACAGCGCGAGCCGATCCTCGAGAACCTCGAGGTTGGGATTATTGAAGCGTGAGTAGACAAGGCCCGCTTGCTTGCCCTCGGTGGGCGCGCGGCGTCCCGAGGTGTAGTCGAAGAAGTCCTTGCCGTCCTGCGCCGTCTTGAATACGAAAGTCGACGTCAGGAATACCGGCGGCTTGAGCGAGCCTTCGGACAAAGACGGGTCGTAGCCATAACCCATCATCTGTGTCTCGGGCTTCAGCTCATGATTGCCGATTTTCCGTTTATGATATGCCTCGTAGCTCACGATGCCTCCAAAGCTTTTGCGATGGGCGACAATATACTCCGTAGGCCTGGCGCGTGGAGAAATCGCAATGCTGCTGTTAGCCATCGCAGTCGCCGCCTTCGTGAGCACCCTCGCGGGAGGACTGCTCGCGCTCGGACTGCGCGACAAATTGCACTTGATTTTGGGATTCAGCGCGGGCGCGGTGATCGGGGTGGCGTTCTTCGATCTGCTTCCTGAGGCCATCGATACCGCGCACGGCTTTCAGTCCGCCGCGGTGGTTCTCGCATGGAGCGCGCTCGGCTTTTTGAGCTATCTCGTGCTCGACCGCATGCTGCTGATCCATGCCGATGCGCCGCCGCGAGCGAGCGCAGGCGCGCTGGTGCTGTGCGCTCACAGCCTGCTCGACGGAGTCGCGATCGGATTTGCGTTTCAGGGCTCCCACGCCGTCGGTCTCATCGTCGCCGCCGCCGTGCTCACTCACGATTTCTCGGACGGCATCAACACGATGAACATGGTTCTTAGAAACGGCGGCGAGCGGGCGCGGGCCTTGCGCTGGCTGCTGCTCGACGCGGCGGCGCCGGCCGCCGGGATCGCCGCGACCCGGCTGTGGTCGATGCCGACGGATCGCTTCGGCCTCGCGCTCGCACTGTTCGGCGGCTTTTTCCTCTACATCGGCGCGAGCGATCTAATTCCCGAGAGCTTCCACGCCCACCCCAAGCTCCTCACCACGGTGATGACGCTCGCCGGCGCGGCGCTGCTCTATGTCGCCGTGCGCCTCATCGGATAGGCTCACGCTCACGCCGTGGGCGGTGGCGCACGGCGGCTGGTGATCGTGCTCCCAGCGGATGCGAGCATGATGCTCGCGATGGCCGCCCACTGCACGAGCGACAGGCGCTCGTCGAGAAAGCACCAGCCGGACAGCGCCCCGAACGCGGGCTCGGCGCTCATGAGCACCCCGAAGGTGCGGGTCGGCAGATGTGTGAGCGCGTAGATCTCCAGGGAATACGGCAGCGCGCTCGACAAGAGAGCGACGCCGCACGCGACCGGCAGGATCTGGGGATCGAGGAGCGCCGCGCCGCCCTGTGCGAGTCCAAAGGGGATCACCACGATCGCTGCGATCACGGTGCCGAGTGCCGCGGTCATCCCGCCGTGCAGCGACCCTGCTTTTTGACCGAAGACGATGTAAAGGGCCCAGCACGCGCCGGCGGCGAGTGCGAACCCGATGCCGGTCGGCGACAACGGCTCATGCGCGAAACCTAGCGGCAACAAGGCCACTAAACCGAGAGCCGCGAGCCCGACCCAGGCGAAGTCGATCGCGCGGTGCGAGGCGGCGATGGCGACCGCGAGCGGGCCGCTGAACTCGAGCGCCACCGCAATGCCCAGCGGTATGCGGGCGAGCGCCGAGTAAAAGCAGAAGTTCATGACCCCCATCGAGACGCCGTAGATGAGGAGGCTGCGCGACTCGCGCGCTTTCGGCAGCCGGCGCCAGGGCCGCCAGACGGCGAGCAGCATCAGGCTCGCAAGCGCAAGCCGCAGGGTCGTCGCGCCCACGACGCCGACCCGCGGAAACAACCCCTTCGCCAGCGCGGCGCCCGTTTGCACGCTGACCATGGCCACGAGCAGCACCGCGAGGGGAACCAAAGTTGCGCCCAACGCAGTGGAAGGAGACTTGAATCGGGAGGACGGGGTCACAATAATCAGCTCGGCAGGTTTCTCAGAGTAACACTTGAGGCGACGCGTGAGCGCACTCGAATCCATCGTCCGGCAACGCCCGCTCGCTCCGCCCGTCCCGCTCGTGCGCAGCGAAGTTCCCCGGGGCACCATCGCCCTCGCCCGCTATTTGCTCGGCAAGGTCCTCGTGCGCCGCTTCGGCACGCGCACCGTCACCGGCCGGATCGTCGAGACAGAAGCTTATTTGCAGGGCGATCCCGCGTGCCACGCATTTCGCGGCATGACGGCGCGCAACCGCTCGCTGTTTCTCGACGTGGGCCACGCGTATGTGTACCTCTGTTACGGCACCTCTTGGATGCTCAACGTATCGAGCGAAAGCGCCGGCACCGGCGAAGGCGTTCTACTTAGAGCCCTCGAGCCGTTGTCCGGGATCGAGCGCATGCGGCGCGGGCGCGAGAGCGTGCGCATCGCCGATATCGCGCGCGGCCCGGGGCGACTCGCCGCGGCTCTCGGCATCGATCGCCGGCACGACGGCATCGACTTGTTTCGCCGCGGGGAGCTCTGGATCGGGAGCGACGGCGGCGAGACCGGCACGATCGGAGAAAGCGTGCGCATCGGCCTCACCAAAGGCGCGGATGCGCGTCTTCGCTATTACCTTGCCGGCAGCGGTCATTTAAGTGGCTCGCGCCGTCTCAACATCTGATCCGATCGGCGAGCGTCTGCGCGCGCGCTCCGTGCTCATCTTGGACGGCGCGCTGGCGACCGAGCTCGAGCGCCACGGCGCCGATCTGTCCGATCCGCTGTGGTCGGCGAAGTGTTTGCTGGAGCAACCCGAGCTCATCCGCAAGGTGCACCTCGATTACTTCAGGGCCGGAGCCGAGGTCGCCACCACCGCGACCTATCAGGCGACGTTCGAGGGCTTCGCGCGGCGCGGCATCGAGCACGAGGATGCCGCGCGGCTGATGCTCGAGGCGGTGTCGCTCGCTCGGGAGGCACGCGATGAATTCTGCGCGAGCCTTTCCCCCGGCGTGAGGACGCCCTCCGCTCACTCGCCGCGTCCGCTGATCGCGGCCTCCGTAGGACCCTACGGTGCGATGCGGGCCGATGGCTCCGAGTACCGCGGACACTATGGCCGGAGCGATCGCGAACTCGCGGAGTTCCACCGGCCCCGGCTCGAGGTGCTGGCCCGCTCCGGCGCGGATGTGCTCGCCTTCGAGACCTTGCCGTGCCTGCAGGAGGCCCTGGTCCTTGCCGGGCTCCTCGAAGAGCACCCCGGGATGACCGCTTGGCTGAGCTTTTCCTGCCGTGACGGCGCCCACAACAGCCAGGGCGAGGAAATCGGGAGCTGCGCACGAGCCTTGCGCGATTGTCCGCAGATCGCGGCGATCGGCGTCAATTGCACCGCGCCCGAACACTTGCCCGAGCTGCTCGCGCGCATGCGAGAGCACACCGCTCGGCCGCTGGTAGCCTATCCGAACTCAGGTCAGCGCTACGATCCCCAGGCGAAGTGCTGGTCGGGGCAAGCGGCGCATGTCTCGATCGCGCAAGCCGGCGAGTGGATTGCCGCAGGCGCGCGGCTCGTGGGCGGTTGTTGCGGCACGACTCCCGAGGACGTTCAGGCGCTCAGCCGGGCGTTCGACTAGCTAATCGACCGCCATCGCACGAAACCCTTGCTCAGCTGAAAGGTCGTCTCCGACGCATCCTGCCTGGCGGGAGCAACGCATCAGCGCGTGCAGCCGAGCGGTCAGCGAGATAACCAACAGCGTGCGCGAACGTGGTTCGAAATCGAATTTGTGACGCACGTCACATCGATTCTGTGATCGAGATCAGACTCCCGCATCACTTTGTAAGCCTTGCGACAGGTTCGTGGGGCAGCATAGCGGCGTAGATGAAATTGCCTCATGGAGAAATGCCGATGACCATTCGATCGCCGTCGAGCCACGAATCACCTGCGGGCCGCTCCGCCGGCTTCACCCTGATCGAACTCATGGTCACCTTGGCCATCGTGGCCATCCTGGCCGCTATCGCCTATCCAAGCTACCGAAACTATGTCTTGCGCGGCCAGGTGGTGAACGCGACGGACGGGCTGTCGGCGATGAGTGCGAACATGGAGCGGTACTTCCAGGACAATCGCACCTACATCGCGGCGAACGGCTTCACGCCTCCCTGTTCAACCGTCGCGACCTTCGGCTCGTTCACGGTATCTTGCCCGACCGTTCTGACCGCCACCACGTATACGCTGCAGGCCGTCGGGGCGGGAGGCACCAATGGATTTACGTACACCATTGACCAGGCAGGCAACCAGACGACCAGTATCGTGGCGCCTGCACCCTCGGGATGGGTCATCGCCTGTCCGAGCACGTGGTCGACCAAGGCAGGTCAATGCTAAGCAGACGAAACAATTCGGCGGCGGGGTTTACCCTGATCGAAATGGTCGTGACCGTCGCGATCTTCGGCGTCCTCGTGGCGCTGGCTATCCCCACCATGCGAACGTGGATCGCCGATACCAAGGTCCGCGCCGTCGCCGATGCGCTGCAGAATGGCATGCGGCTGGCGCAGTCGGAATCGTTGCGCCGCGGCCGGCAAGTGGTCTTTGCATTGACGAACAGCACGAACCCGCAAAGCGATTTCACATCGGGTGTACTCACCGCGGCCAATAACGGCAACTACTGGGTCGTCGTGACCATTCCCGCGATGATAGACGGCAGCGAAACCCCTGCCTTTGTGGGCTCCGGGGTATTGACGTCGGCCGGTTCGACAGTCGCGATTCAGGGTCCGGCCGAAGTCTGCTTCAACTCTCTCGGCCGCCTCGTGACCAATTCCACCACGAGTGTCGCTGGAGGCACGTGCGTTCCCGCTAACGCGGGCAACAACGGCACACCGCCGAAGTATATCTACAACATTACGATGACCGGCGGAAACCCCATGAACGTCGAGATGGCGCTGGGTGGTCAGGTGCACCTATGCGACCCCTCGCAAACCCTTTCCAGCTCGAATCCTTACGGGTGCTAGCCACATCATGAAATCGTTCCCGATACGTAGGCCGGCGATGCGGCATCAAGCCCGGCACCCACAATTCCGGCAGCCGCTACCTTGGCGCCCACAGCGCGGCGTGGCGCTGATCGAGGCACTGGTGTCCATCGTGATCTTCTCGTTCGGAGTGCTTGGATTGATAGGCCTCGAAGCGAGCGCCATCAACTACTCGGTCGATGCGGAGGATCGCAACCGGGCGGCTTTGTTCGCGAGTGAGATCGCCAGCACCATGTGGCTCAACGGGACGGTGAGCATGACCGGGACGCTCGCCACGCAGTACTCCACATGGCAGACGAACATCGCCAACACGGCCCTCCCCACGGGTTTACCGAACGGCAATCTGGTGATCACTCCCACGGCGGGCACCACCAACAGCGCCGACATCGCGATCACATGGATACCTCAGACGGACAAAACCGCCACCACGCGTACGCTAACGACCCGGGTGATCCTGCCATGATGCGAGCAACCCAGCGCGGCATGACTCTGATCGAATTGCTGGTGGCCATGGCCATCGGGCTGGCGGTCACCCTTGTGGTGTCGACGCTGCTGGTCGCGGGTGAAAACCATAAGCGGACGACCACGTCCACCAACGACGCCGACCAGACCGGCGCTTACGCATTCCACGCCCTCGATCGCGCAGTGCGCGGCGCCGGGTCGGCCATCGCGGAGTCCGCCTACCCCGTAGACGCGGGTGTGCTTGGCTGCAAGCTCAACGCGGCGGGGATTTTACCGCGCACTGCCCCGTTCCCAACGCCGTTCGACACGTTTCTCAGCGGCGCGACCGCGAACTTGCGCGTCGCGCCGGTGCTCATCGGCCAGAACATGTCTGATAGCAGCACATCCGATGTGCTGCTGGTCATGGGCGGCTCGGGGGCCGCCGGTGGCGTGTCGCGTCCGGAATACGGCCCCGGCAGCGCCACCACGTTAACGCTTGAAAGCACAGTGGGATTTTCCCAATACGACATGGCGCTGGTCAGCCAGCCCGGCGTGACGGACTGTCTTCTGGAGGAGGTCGCGAGTGTCAGCGCTCCGACGCTGGATGTCGGCGGCACCACGTACTACACGCTGAATGGCACCACGACGAACTTGACGACGCTGGCCGCCAGCACGACGAGTTTCGTCACACCGCTGGGCAATGCGGCGGCCAACAATTTGCAATTCGAAATGTTCGGCGTCGGCACCAACTACACCCTATACAGCTACGATCTCTTCCAGAACGCGACCCTGGTGCAGGGCATGGGTACGGATACTGCACAAGCCATCACCGATGGGGTGGTGCAGATGAATGCCATTTACGGTATCGAAAGCACGACGGTACCGGGCACGATAGGCAATTGGGCGGGCCCCGGCGACCCCGGTTACGACATCAACACCGTCATGACCACGCCGGCCACGATGAAGACCATCATCGCCGTGCGGGTTGCGCTGGTGGTGCGCGGCGAATATTACGACAAGAACAGCGTCTCCCCGGCAACGCTTACGATTTTCAGCGGTTATACGAATACGGTCACCGGTACATCGCTCGCTAAGATCGTAACGGTACCCGGCCAGAACTACCGCTACCGGGTATTCGAATTCACGGTTCCATTGCGCAACATGATATTGCTGGCGGGTGCCTGATGCGTCACGCCACGCACCAATCAGCGTCCCGCCAACGCGGCGTCGTACTGATCTTCACTTTGATCATCCTTCTGATCTTGACCATCGGCGCGGTGGCCCTGATGCGCTCCATGAATACGTCGCTGTTCAGCGCAGGCAACCTGGCTTTCCGACGCGACCTTGCGAATCAGGCCGAACAGGCCGTCTCGACCGTGATGACCGAGTTCAGGACGGGCGGACCTCTCGCGACTTCGGCCGTCACCGATGCAAATGTCCCTCTCTACAACTACTCCGCTGCCATGCTCCCCGCCAATGCGCAAGGGGTGCCGAATCTTCTGCTCGGCGGCGACTCGACTTTCAACTCGAGTGGATTCACGAGCAGCACCCACGATATTCCGGGGGCGACTCCGGACGTCGTCATCCGCTATGTGATCGACAGACTGTGTACCAATCCCGGCCCCGTCGACCCCATCCAGTGCGTTCAGTCCTCGGCCGCCCCGACGGGTGGTACGGCCAACGGTACTCAGGTGATTACGCCTCCCTCGGCAACGGTCTACCGTCTGAGCGTCCGCGTGACCGGAGCCCGCAGCACCCAAATGTTTCTACAGACCACCTTTACCCGGCAGGACTAAGAAGTTCATACCTATGACTATTACATCACTTCCGAGTATCTCTTCGAAGGCGACGCGGCGCGCAGCCGCGCTGGC
>Ga0302314_10021069_pt1 | contig 10756 bp, 11 predicted proteins | sample III_Palsa_N2_3_FD_200533 | JGI IMG/M metagenome (GOLD analysis project Ga0302314, IMG submission 200533) | Peat permafrost microbial communities from Stordalen Mire near Abisko, Sweden - III_Palsa_N2_3 | ecosystem: Environmental > Terrestrial > Soil > Palsa > Peat permafrost | place: Sweden... | reverse complement strand
TGTGCGGTTGGGTGTGAAAGCCCGCTCCGAGATCGCGCTTGTGACTTTCGGCTGCAAACGGGCGAGCCGGTGGGCTAACTTCACGCAACCTTCGCGATGGCCTCGGCTGGACCACATCGCGGCGCAAGAGGAGAACGCCCGTGATCGAATTCTTCTTCGACTGCTCGAGCCCTTGGACCTATCTCGCATTCCACAACATCCAGTCGCTGGCGGAAGAATTCAGCGAGACGATCGTCTGGCGACCGATCCTGGTCGGCGGTGTGTTCAACGCAATCAATCAGTCGGTCTATGAAAACCGCGCCAATCCCGTACCGCAGAAGGCGCGCTATATGCTCAAGGACCTTCAGGACTGGGCGCGCGTCGCTGGTCTGAAGATCAGAATGCCGCCCACGGTGTTTCCTGTGAACAGCGTCAAGGCCATGCGCGCCTGCATTGTCCTCGAGCCACGCGGTCTCCTTCCTGCGTTCGCCAGAGCCTGTTTCGAAGCCTATTTCAGCGACGACCAGGACATCTCAACGGACGAGGCTCTCGCTCCCCTCTGCGAAAGAGTTGGTGTCAACCCGGACGAATTGTTCGCGGCCATCGTGCAACAAGCGGTCAAGGACCAGCTCAAAGCCAACACCGACGAGGTCATGCGCCGCGGCGGCTTCGGCTCCCCGACGATCTTCGTGGGCGGTTCGGACATGTATTTCGGCAACGACCGCCTGCCGCTGTTGCGCGAGGCCCTCGGACGTCGCGGGTGAACAGAGCGCTACGCGTCCTGGAGTTGGGGCGTTCCGTAGAGCGTCGTCCGCCGAACCGGAACACGCCCGGCCCTCGCGATCAACGCGCGCATGCGCTTCTCGTCGAGCTCCTGCCCGTGCACCGTGCCCGCCGCGCGGGTAATCGACTCGTTCATCAAAGTGCCGCCGAGATCGTTGACGCCGAAATCGAGCGCCTCCGCCGCCCCGGCCGGCCCAAGCTTGACCCAGCTGGCCTGGATGTTGTCGATCAGGCCGTCGAAGACGATCCGCGCCACCGCGTGGACCAGGCCGACCTCGCGCCAGGTCGGCCCGCGCCGTGCCCTGCCCTTCAGGTAGAGCGGCGCCTCCATGTGCACGAACGGCAACGGCACGAACTCGGTGATCCCGCTAGTTCGGCGTTGCAGCGCGGCGATCACCAGCAGGTGGCGCGCCAGGTGACGCGGTTCCTCGACATGTCCGAACATGATCGTCGAGGTAGTCGGCAACCCCACTGAATGAGCTGCCTCGATCACCTCGACCCACTCGGCCGTATTCAGCTTGTCAGGGCAAATGATGGCGCGCACCTCGTCGTCGAGGATCTCCGCCGCCGTCCCCGGCAGGCTGTTGAGGCCCGCCGCCTTCAGCTCGCGCAAAAACACATCCAGCGGTAGATCAAGGCTGCGCGCGCCGTGAGTGATCTCAAGGGGCGAAAAGGCGTGGATATGCATGCCGGGCGCGGCGGCGCGAGCGGCGGCGCACAACGCCAGATAGGTGTCCCCCGTGAACTTCGGGTGGATGCCGCCCTGCATGCAGACCTCGGTCGCGCCCAGCGACCAAGCCTCGTCGACCCGCCGCGCGACTTCCTTCAGGTCCATGTTGTAGGGGGCGCCACGTAGCGCCTCGTGCGTCTTGCCTTTTGAGAAGGCGCAGAAGCCGCAGCGATAGGAACAGATGTTGGTATAGTTGATGTTGCGGTTGACGACATAGCTCACCACGTCGCCGTTGCGCTTTCGGCGCAAATCGTCGGCGGTTTCGAAGATCAACGCGACGTCATTGCCGCGGGCCTCCAACAGCGCCGTGACATCATCCAGCCCTAGTTCTCTCGCTCGGAGGATCGCGCTCACACGTGACCGGGGCGCCGAGCGGCGGGCGCCCACCTTGGGCGGAGGGGTCGGCGCGCCGGCGAACCAGCGGTCGTCGCGGGCATGACCAGAGGTGTCGGCCTGGGCGAGGATGTGTCTCGCCGCTGACGGGTCGGCCCACTCCGTCAGCTGACGGACGAACTGCGGATAGAGGGTCAACCTGGGAACCAGGGTCTTGCCGGCGCGCAAGGTCGCCTCGGCCAGGCGCTCGCGGTCAGGCCAGGCCGCCTCCGGATTGACATGGTCGGGCGTCACCGGCGACACGCCGCCCCAGTCGTTGATCCCAGCCTCGATCAGCGCCGGCAGGCTGGCGAGGTCAGAGAGGTTCGGCGGCGCCTGGATACTCATCTCTGGTCCCAGGATCAGCCGCGCGACCGCGATCGTCCAGCGCAGGTCGTCCAGATCCGGCTCGGGCCGCCCGGCCATCCGTGTCCCCGGCTTGGCCCGGAAATTCTGGACGATCACTTCCTGGATATGGCCGAACTGCGCGTGTACGTCGGCGATCGCCAGGAGCGTGTCGATACGTTCCGCCCGCGTCTCGCCGATGCCGATCAACAGGCCGGTGGTGAATGGGATACGCGCCCCCCCCGCCTCGCGCAAAGTCTCGAGCCGTGCCGCGGGGGCCTTGTCGGGGGACCCGAAATGCGGCCCGCCCCGCTCGCCCAGCCGGGCCGCCGTGCTCTCCAGCATCAGTCCCATCGACGCCGAAACCGGCCGCAGGGCGGCGAAATCCCCGGCGTTCATGATCCCCGCGTTGATGTGCGGCAGCAGGCCGGTCTCGGCCATGACCCGACCGGCGGCTTCGCGAAGATAGGAAAGCGTCGTGCTGTGACCCAGACCCTCCAGCGCCCGCCGGGCAGTCGCGTAACGCGCCTCGGGCTTATCACCGAGGGTGAACAGCGCCTCGCTGCAGCCGGCCGCCGCGCCGGCGCGCGCGATCTCCAACACCGCCTCGATCGGCATGTAGGCGTGGTCGAGCCGGCGCGGCGCCTTGGCGAATGTGCAATAGTGGCAGACGTCCCGGCATAGCTGGGTAAGCGGTATGAACACCTTTGGCGACCAGGTGACGATGCCGCCATGTCCTTCGTCACGCAGCGCGGCGGCGCGCGACACGAGGCTATCGAGCGGCTCGTCGATCAGCCGATAATCTCGTGTCGCGGATACCATTTCGATCACGCTCATGCCGCCCACAATTCCAGATGACCCGCCAGATCCTGCGGCCGGTCGATGTCGACGCCGAGCTCGGCGCATTCATGAACATTGATCTCCATGCCCAACCTCATGGCCTCCGTACGATGACGCTCGAAGCTGGAGGGGCCGTAGGCGAATCGGAAATCTACGCCCGTCGACAACGCCAGAGCATTGGTGCCACCATCCCTCGAAGGCGCGATCGTCACCGTACCGGGCCGCCAGAGGGCAAGCATGGCTTGCAAAGCGCCGGCGGTCACGTCCGGAAGATCAGCGGCAAGAAGCAGGATCGCCACCTCGCCGTCCGACCGCAGACGCTCGACACCAAGCCGGGCGGCGCGATTCAACCCCGCCACCCGTTGCTCGTCAATGACATCCGCGCCAGACGCGCGCGCCCTGCGGGCGACGATATCATCGGCCGTTACGACCGACACCGGGGCCACAACCATCGCCACCGCCAGAACATGATCGATGAGCCCGCACATCAGTGCCGACCGCTCGCCCGCCGATAGAACCGGCGCCAGCCTGGTTTTCGCCTCCGACAGGCGCTTGACGGGAATTACGATCCTCATGCCGCTGTATCTCCCGTTTCGCGCGCGCCACCAGGAACTCTAGCCATTTTGGACCCTCGAGCCTGAAGGCCAACGACGCGACCCCAAGACTTCCACTATCCACCCTTCAAATCCATAGGCGACCCATTCCGGCGACACCACGTCTCAATTCTGACATGGCCCTCCACAAATCCCAATGGTCATAGTGACATCGTTCGGCGACGCGGAGGCTGGCGATGGCGATCCTATAGAAGCGGTTGATGGAAATCAGCCCTCACATGAGGGGTTTGGTTAGGCCGGTAGCCGACCGCGAGGCGCCGCCTCCACCCGGATTGCCGAACACCGCGGGGCCGGGATCGGCCCCGCCGCCGCCTACCATGCAGTCCATCCGCCATCGATCAGCAAGTCGGCGCCCGTCATATAGGACGAGGCGTCCGAGGCCAGGAAGACCGCGGGACCACCGATTTCGTTAGCGCGACCCGTGCGTCCCATGGGGTTTCGCCGAGCCGTGCGTTCCACGAAATCGGGATGATCGCGTTCGATCTCAGGCCATGGGAACACGCCGGGGCTGAGCGAATTGACGCGTATCCCTAGGGGCGCCAGCCGGCATGCAAGATAACGTGACAGCTGCAGCAGGCCGCCCTTGGCCGCGGCGTAGTGCGGAGGGCTGTCGAAGCCGGATTCGCCATACAGACTGAAGACGGGGCTGACATGTCCGTGGATGGAGGTGACGTTGATCACGGAGGCTTGCCCAACCGCCCGCACTGCCGCCGCGAGCGCCGGAAGCGCTGCCTGGACGTTCTCGTGCGCCGCGGTCACGCCGCTGGCGAGGGCCGTGGCGAAGGCGTCCGCGCGCGTGGCGTCCGCACGCGAGGGGAGGCCCGTGATCGCGTTGTTGATCAGGACATCGAGCCGCTTCAACTCCGACAGGAAGCCGCGCGCGACTTCGTGGTCGAGAACATCGAAGGCCGCGATCGAACACGCCAGCCCATCGGCGCGCATCGCCTCGGCGAGCGTCCGCAGCTTGGCTTCGGTGCGGCCGTTGAGGATGACGTGCGCTCCCGCCCGCGCCAACGCCACGGCCATGGCCGAGCCAAGGTGTCCGGCCGCGCCGGAAAGGAAGGCGGTGCGTCCGTCAAGTCGGAACAGCGACTCATGGGGAGGCGCGAGATGATCGAGCATGCGTCCCAGCCTGTCTCAGACGATATCGGTGACGGCGAGGTCTTCGAACGCGGGATACTTCTCGAAGGCCCGCTCTCGCTCGGATATCAGATTGTAGGCCGGGAACAGAGCGTTGGTCGGCCCGTAGTCGCGCAACACCTGCCTGGCTACGGTGACCTTGTGCACCTCGGTCGGGCCGTCGGCGAGACCCATCACAAACGACACCGCGATCTGACTCATGAACGGCATCTCGGTCGAGACGCCGATCGAGCCGTGAATCTGCAACGCGCGCGCGGCGATATCGTGGAGCACCCTGGGCATGGCCACCTTCACCGCGGCGATGTCCTTGCGCACCTTTCGATAGTCCTGAAGCTTGTCGATCTTCCAGGCCGTTTCCAGCACCAGAAGGCGGAATTGCTTCAGTTCGATCCAGCTGTCGGCGATCTTCTCCTGCACCATTTGCTTTTCCGACAGGCGCTCGCCCTGTGTGAAGCGTGACAGGGCGCGCTCACACATCATGTCGAACGCCTTTTGCGCCTCGCCGATGGTGCGCATGGCGTGGTGGATGCGGCCGCCGCCGAGCCGGGTCTGGGCGACCGCGAAGCCGCCGCCCCGCTCGCCCAGCAGATGGTCCCGGGGGATGCGCACGTCGGTATAGCGGACATAGGCGTGCGAGGGCTCGCGCTCGCCGGCGTGGCCGACGTTTCGCAGGATTTCGATCCCGGGCGTGTCGGAGGGAACGATGAACATCGACATGCGCCGATGCGGCGGCGCGTCGGGGTCGGTGACCGCCATCACGATCAGGAAATCGGCCCAGCTGGCATTGGACGAGAACCATTTCTCACCGTTGATCACCCATTCCTCGCCGCGCAATTCCGCGTGCGTCGTGAAGACCAGTGGATCGGCGCCGCCGTGTGGCTCGGTCATCGAGAAACAGGAGACGATCTCATTGTCGAGCAGCGGCCCCAGGAACCGCGCCTTCTGCTCGGGTGTGCCGTAGTGCGCGAGGATCTCGGCGTTGCCGGTGTCGGGCGCCTGGCAGCCGAACACGATCGGGGCGAAACTCGACCGGCCGAGGATTTCGTTGAGCAAGGCCAGCTTGACCTGGCCATAGCCCGGCCCGCCGAGCTCGGGTCCCAGGTGGCAGGCCCATAGGCCCTGCGCCTTGACCTTTGCCTGCAACGGCCGAACCAGGCGGATGTTCTCCGGATTCTTGACATCGTAGATGCTGCCCAGCCGGTGATCCAAGGGCTCGACCTCGTTGCGCACAAAGTCGCTCGCCCAGTCCAGCTTGGCTTGGAATTCAGGCTCGGTCTCGAAGTCCCACGCCACGGCGCCTTCCTTTCCCTCGCCTCCCCCGGACGCCCCTCGCGTGGGTGGGAGGTCGCTTTACCATCGACATCATTATGATAATGATCATGATTGTCTAGCAAAATCCGCTGGGAGGATTGCATGTCCGCCGACCGCAACACCGGGCTGCTCGATCGGGCCGAAATAGGCGAAGTGATCATGCGCTATTGCCGCGCGATCGACCGATGCGACGAGGCGCTGCTTCGAAGCTGCTTCCATCCCGACGCCACTCATGTTCACGGCGCTTTTTCAGGTCTGTCGTCTGACTTCTGCACCCACGCCATGCTGGTTGTGGCGGCGGTCGAACTGACCCATCACCAGCTTGGCCAGATCTCCATCGAGCTGGACGGCGCGACCGCCTTCACCGAGACCTATTTCACCTCCTACCACCGCTTCGGCGCCATTCCGCCGCCGGGCGGTGAACCACATGAAGACCGCATCCTCGGCGGCCGCTATGTCGATCGATTCGAACAACGTGGTGGCGCCTGGCGCATCGCTCATCGGCATGGACTAAGCGATTGGCTGAGGTACGAGCCGGCGGCCGACCGGGGTTTCTTTGACGGTCCGCCCGAGCAGCGTGGCCGAAGAGATCGGAGCGATCCGGTTTATCGGCGCTGATGGCTCAGCCAGCCGCCGTGAGTTTGACGCTGCCTTGCGGCGCCTGGACGAACTGCGCTTTCAGCACACGGCGAAGGAGTTTGCCAGTCTCGTTGTAGGGCAGTTCGGACTGGAAGCGGATCTCCTCGGGCGCCTTGGTCGAGCGCAGGCGCGCGCGCACCCAGCTCTTCAAAGCCTCCGCATCGGCCTCGCCGCGCGGCGCCACCACCGCCACCACCCGTTCGCCCCATCGGTCGCAGGGCGCGCCGAGGACCGCGACATCGGCGACGCAAGGATGGGCGCGCAGGACATCTTCGATCTCGCCCGGCGAGATGTTTTCGCCGCCGCGTACGATCACGTCGTCCATGCGCCCTTCCAGAAACAGGTAGCCGTCTTCGTCGAGGTAGCCGCTATCCCTGGTGTGGAACCAGCCGTCGTCTCCGATCAACCTGCGCCCGACATACTCGCCGGAGATCTGATCGCCGCGCACGCACACCTCGCCGGAGGCGCCCATGGGAACCACGCGTCCCTCGCCATCGCGGATCTCGACCTCCAGCCCGGGCAAGGGACGGCCGACCGAGGCCAGGCGGCGGCGGGCTTTGGGATCGGTCCCGTCACGAGCGGCGTGGTGGTCTTCTGGGCCGAGGACGGCGATGGTCGAGCTGGTCTCGGTCAGGCCGTACGCATTGACGAAATCGACATTGGGTAGCTGACGCAAGGCGCGTGCGATCACCGCCGGGGGCATGCGTCCGCCACCGTAGGACAAGGCTCGCAACGCCGGCAACGCTTCCTTCCGCGCCTCGAGAATGTCGAGGATCCGGTCCAGCATGGTCGGAACGACCATCGCGTGGGTTATCCCCTCGCCGGCGGCGGCCTCAACCCAGGCCTCCGGCGTGAAGGCCGGCAGATGGACCATGCGCCGGCCGGCGTAGACATTGGTCAGGACGGCCGAAACGCCGGCGATGTGATAGGGCGGCACGCTGATCAGCGCCGCCTCGCTCTCGTCGGCGCTCATGAACTCGACGGTGGACAGCACATAGGAGGTCAGGTGGTGATGGCGCAGGATCGCGGCCTTCGGCTCGCCGGTGGTGCCGCTGGTGAACAGCAGTACGGCGATATCGGGATCGACCTCGGGGGGCGAGGCGGCGGGGCCGGCCGGATCGCGGCAAGCGGCGGCGAAGACCGAACGGGCGACGGCGGCGACGCCTTCGACGCCCTCGACCCGGGGCAACATATCGTCATCGACGACGGCGACTGAAGGCGCCGTGCGCGCCAGAATCCGGCGCAGATCCGCGTCCGGCAACCGATAGTTGAGCGGTGCGAAGGCGCGCCCGGCCATGGCGCTGGCGAACACCGCGACCGGCATGTCAGGCGAATTGAGGCCAATATAGGCCACTACATCGCCCGGACGCCGACCTATCCAGGCGCCGCCGCCGCGCGCCATCGCCAAGAGGTCCCGGTAGGTGATCGCATCATCGCGATGACCCGCCGCGGGGCGATCGTCCAGCGCATCGGTGATCATTTCGAGAAGCAGAGCGGTATGCATCCAGGGGGACCGCTCAGTCGGACGAAGGAAGCTTTTTGGCTTCCTTGACGCGCAACGGTCGCGCATCGACCGAAAACGAACCAGCGCCGGCCTTGCTGCACAGCACCTCGATACCGGACTCCTCATCGAAATATCGTTTGCCGATCAGACTGCCCGAAGCGTGTTCGGCCGCCGGCGCCAGACCCTCCAGGCGATCTTCCGCAAGCGTCAGCATCGGCCGACCGCCGCACTCCAGCCCGACGGGCGCTTTTGGCGGTCGCACCACGACGGCTTCGGACGTGCAGACCGCGCTTTTCCAGCGGGATCCGGGCTTGAGGTCCATGGCGACGAACTCCGATGTCAAACAGGCGCGATCAGGCCGAGATCATGCGCGACGCGCTCCAACCCTGCAATCTTCTCCGTGAGGGAAAGATTTTCGGTATTGGGCCATACATTGGGGCCCCACAGGACGAGGTTCTCAAATCCAGCGCGGAAGAAAGCTTCGATATCGCCGGGATCGATGGTTTGGGGCCGCACATAGTAGTCGAACGGCCGGCTCGACGTTCCCCGTGTGGTTCGCTCGGTTTCGATGGTGTCGCGCAGGGCCATGGCTTCTTCCAGGCTGACCATCGCCGAGTTGATCCAGCCGTCGGCGAGCTCCGCCACGCGCCGCAGGGCCGGACCGGTGTTGCCTCCGCACACCAGCGGCACCTTCACCGCATGGGGCGAGATCTGCAGCGAGTCGAACTGGAAATGTTTGCCCTGGTGCGAGAAATAACCGCCAGCCCAGGCCTTCCTGAGAATCTCCAGCGTCTCGTCCAGCCGCGCGCCACGTTCGTTGAACGGCACGCCGATCGCTTCGAATTCCTCCTTCAGCCAGCCCGCGCCCGTGCCGAGCAGGAACCGGCCGCCCGAGACGTCGTGGGCGGTCGCCGTGTGTCGGGCCAGGATCAGCGGGTTGTTCATCGGCACGATGCAGATGGCGGTGCCGATCTTCAGCCGCGTGGTCGCCCCGGCCACGGCGCCCAGCAGGAACCAGGGATCGTAGATGCGTATGTCGGACGAGATGATCGCCCTGTCGCGGGCGTCGTTCTGATCCTTGGGCGTCTCCTTGCGCGAGGGATGGTGACCTTCGTAACGCTCGGGGATGACATAGTGCTCGCCGAACCACAGGCCTTCGAAGCCCAGCCGCTCGGCATGGACCGCCAGGTTCAGCATGTCCCTGGGCGAATAGTCGTAGGTGGTGATGCCAATGGTGCGCCGGGCGCTCACGAACGTCTCCTGGTTCTCTGCAAGGCCTGTACGCTCAGGCCGGCCGCCATTGCGGCAGGCTCGGGCCGTCCGGGAGATGCTCGAACCATACGGTCATCGGCAGGCCGCCGCGCAGGTCCGGCTCGCCGTCCAGGCGCCCCATCAGCCGCACCTCCGGCGCATCGTCCAGCTCGACCACCACCAGGGTATAGGGCGTGGGAAAGCCCGGGTGGATCTGGTGGGTGACCGTGGTCCAGGTATGCAGCGTGCCGGTCCCCTTCGCCCCGCGCCAGGCGGTGTTCCAGCCACCGCAATAGGGGCAGTGGGCCGTCGGCGGATGCAGTGCGTGATCGCAGTCGTCGCAGGCCCGGTACACCAGCCGGCCTTCAGCGGCTGCGTCGAAAAAGCCGTGAGTCTCGCGATCCTGGGCGAAGGGATAAAGGGGTTTGACGCTCATCAGGCGGCCTTTCGAAAAACGACGCTCGACCCCACCGGCAGCGGTCCGCCGGTGCACAGGCAAAGTTCCGCGCCGGGGACCTGCATGTCGGCCTCGCCGCGCAGCTGGCGCACGGCCTGGACGATGTGGTTCATGCCGTGGACGTAGCCTTCGGAGAGGTGACCGCCGCCGGTATTGATCGGCAGGGCGCCGCCGTTGCGGATCGCGCCGCTGGCGGCGAAGGCGCCCCCCTCGCCCTTGGCGCAGAAGCCATAGGCCTCGAGCTGCAGGATCACGCTGATGGTGAAGCAGTCGTAGAGCTGGGCGATATCCATCTCCTGCGGCCCGACGCCGGCGCGCTTCCACAGGGTCTCGGCCGCCCGCCGCCCGCCAAGATCGGTCATGTCCTTGCGGGTGACCACCGGGAACATTTCGCCGGGCCGGCGATCGGGCGGAGCGCCGCCGGCCACGGCGCGGATCAGCACCGGCGGCTTGGCCAGGTCGCGCGCCCGCTCGGCGCTGGTGATGACGACCGCGCAGGCCCCGTCCGACTCCAGACAGTAGTCAAAGAGCCGCAGCGGCGTCGAAATCATCCGCGCGTTCAGATAGTCGTCCATGGTCAGGATCTTGGCGTTCATCAAGGCATGTGGCGTCAGGTTGGCGTGCTCGCGGCAGGCCAGGGCCACCGCGCCAAGTTGTTCGGACGTCGTGCCGTACTCCAGCATGTGCCGGCGGGTCATAAGGGCGAAGGTCTGGCCGGCGGTCAGAAGGCCGTAGGGCAGGAAGTATTCGTCATAGGTCCCAAGTCCCCCGACCACCTCCTTGCCGGCGGT
>Ga0302314_10021068_pt1 | contig 10756 bp, 15 predicted proteins | sample III_Palsa_N2_3_FD_200533 | JGI IMG/M metagenome (GOLD analysis project Ga0302314, IMG submission 200533) | Peat permafrost microbial communities from Stordalen Mire near Abisko, Sweden - III_Palsa_N2_3 | ecosystem: Environmental > Terrestrial > Soil > Palsa > Peat permafrost | place: Sweden... | reverse complement strand
CGACTGGCTGAATCTGCTGCGCGCCGGACTCACTGCGATGCGGCGTCGCGGCGACCTGCGTCCTGAGGCCGACCCGCGACATCTCGCGGTCTCGCTGGTCGTCGCACATCAGGGTGGCGCGCTGGTCACATACGCCACCGACGACCCAGAACCGCTCCGCATCGCGTTGGATGCAGCAGTCGAATATGTGGGTTCTTTCGCACCAGCGGCCAAGGGTCGCAGAGCTCGTGGTAGATGATGTGAGCATGGCTACCGCACCGTCTGTTCTGGTGTTCGACGTGAACGAGACCCTCGTCGACATCGATTCCATGACACCACTTTTCACGCGGATATTCGGAGATGCGCGAGCACTGCGGGAGTGGTTCGCTCAGCTGGTCGTGTACTCGATGACGGCCACGCTCGCGGAGCGTTACACCGACTTCTTCAGCTTGGGCCAAGCAGTGCTGCAGATGCTGGCAGACGTCCACGACGTGACTATCACCAACGACGACCTGCGCAGCGTGAAGCATGGCATGTTGACGATGCCGGCCCACCCGGACGTCGAGGATGGCTTGACAGCGCTGCGCGACAATGGCTTTCGATTGGTGACTCTGACGAATTCACCGCCGAGTTCCGACGGCCCCACCCCGCTGGAGCACGCCGGGCTGGCGCACTTCTTCGAGCAACGGTTCAGCGTCGATGCCTGCCGGGCCTTCAAACCCGCGCCAGCGGTCTACCGACACGTCAGCGAGGAGCTCGGCGTCAAACCGGCCGACTGCATGATGGTCGCCGCTCACGTCTGGGACACCATCGGTGCGCAATCGGTGGGCTTCGGCGGCGCGTTGATCACCCGGCCCGGCAACGCGCCGTTGCCCACCCCCGACCTGCCCCAGCCCGACATCGTCGCCGCCGACCTGCGCGAGTTGGCGGCCAACCTCACAAACCGGGCCGTCGAGACGTCTACCGAGTAGTCAGCAATCACGACGATCTTCGGAGGTCCACCATGTCCACCGCAACCGCGACCACAACGAATCGCCACGTCGTCATCCACTCACCGATCGGCCCGCTCACCTTGGTGCGTGACGACGACGGCATCACCGGCCTATACTACCCCGGGCATTGGACGCACCCGAACGAGAGGACATTCGGGCCGCGCGTCGACACGACCGACGATCCAGGCTTCGACGAGGCGACCACCCAGCTGAACGAATACTTCGCCGGTGAGCGGCAGGCTTTCGATCTACCGCTCAACCCGCACGGCAGTGACCGGGCCCGGTTGGTCTGGCAGCTACTCGCCGAGATCCCCTACGGCCAGACCACCACTTACGGTGCGCTGGCCCGCGAGGTCGGCGACGGGATCAGCCCGCGCGCCATCGGCGGCTTCGTCGGCCACAACCCGCTGTCGATCTTCATCGCCTGCCACCGTGTGGTCGGATCCACCGGAAAACTCACCGGATACGCCGGCGGTCTGCACCGCAAGCTTTATCTCCTCGAGTTGGAGAGGGCGATACCGGTTGCGCCGCAAGCATTGTGGTGAGACCCGGGTGAAGCCGCCCTTCGAGAAAGTCGTCACCCAGCACGGTCCCACCGTGCTGCGGGTGGTACGTGCGGTTCTCGGTCACGCAGACGCCGACGACGCCTGGTCCGATACCTTCTTGGCGGCGATGAAGGCCTATCCCGACCTGCCTGCCGATGCCAACGTCGAGGCGTGGCTGGTGACCATCGCTCACCGTAAGGCGATCGATGTCGTCCGCGCCGCGTCTCGACGGGCCACGCCTGTTGCCGACACACCGGAAACGGCGTCGCCGGATCACGCCGACGAACCGCACGCCGACCTGACCGGGGCGGTTGCCGCGCTGCCGACCAAGCAACGGCAGGCGGTGGCCTATCACTATCTCGCCGGTCTGCCCTACGCCGAGATCGCCGCGCTGGTCGACAGCAGCGCTGCTGCCGCACGCCGCGCGGCCGCCGACGGCATTGCGACGTTGCGGCGCACGTATCCATCACTCGACACGGAGTCTGACCATGAGCGACATTGATCTGGCCGCGCTGTATCCCGTCGATGACGGCGATCTGGCCCGCCTGCACGCCCGGTTGGCGGCAGCCGCCGAACGTGACGATGCGCTCGATGTGGCCTACCGCACGGTCGACTCGCCCGTCGGCCCGCTGCTGATCGCTGCGACATCGGTCGGGTTGGTGCGCGTTGCCTTCGACAGTGAAGGCAACGATGCTGTGCTGCAGAATCTGTCCGACCGGATCAGCTCGCGTGTGCTGGAGGCGCCGGCGCGCCTCGACGCCGTCGCGCTTCAGCTGGACGAATATTTCTCCGGGCGGCGGCGACATTTCGATGTGCCGCTGGATTGGCAGCTGTCCAAAGGATTTCGCCGCACGGTGCTCGAGCACCTGGCGATCGACATAGGTTACGGAGCCACGGCCACCTACGGCACTCTGGCGCGACTGTCGGGATCACCCAACGCGGTACGCGCGGTCGGAACGACGTGCGCCACCAACCCCATCCCGGTCGTCGTCCCCTGCCACCGCGTTGTCCGCGCCGACGGCACGATGGGTCAATATCGTGGCGGACCTGCCGCCAAGCGCGCTCTGCTGGATCTCGAAGGCGCCCAATGACTTCGGCCGGGCCCGCGCGCAACCGGGTGACGCCACGCGGCGAGATCGTCGCGGTGGCGGGTCGTGGTGCGTGGCTGGGCAATCGGGGCCGGTTGCACGAAGGTCGCGGTGCCCGCGACATCGTGCGTCACCATCAATCGAAAGCCTGGATCACCTGCCTGCTGGAATTCAAGGGTCGCCATGCCCCGCAGTGGGCGCCCAATCACTACACCCAGCTGTTCTTTCTCGACGAGGCCGTGGCGTTGGCCGCCGGTCACCGCCCATGCGCCGAATGCCGCCGCAACGACTACAACGCCTACCGGCAGGCGTGGAGCCAAACCAACAGCGGCACAACACCGTACGCCAAGGATATGGACAACCAGCTGCACGGCGAGCGAACTGATCCGGCCCGCCGAGTGCTGCCCTGGAACAGCCTGCCAGACGGAGTGTTCGTCGACACCAAGGACGGCCCGGTTGTGGTCGTCGGGGATCATCTCGCGGTCTGGGACGCCAAGGCCTACACATACCGCCACCGGTTACCGAGGCCGGCCGAGGGATCCGCGTCGGTACTCACTCCGCTGTCGACGGTCGAAGTATTACGGGCCGGATACCCGGCGCAGATCGACCTCAGCGCACACTGAATTCGACTAATTGCCTTTGCATCTCCGGATATGCGGTTGCCGTTGGCGGCACAAGACCCTGGCGAATCTTCTGCGCGACGTCCACCGCGGCATCGATCGCGGCGCGATACGGCAGCGATCCGGTGCTGACTCGACGCACGCCAAGATCGGCCAAGTCGGCGAGGCTCAGTTGCGGCACCACGAGGACGTTGACGGGGACCGGGATGTTCGCCGTGAGTTGGCGTAGATCGACCGGGTCGGACGCGCCGGGGACGAAGATGCCGTCTGCGCCCGCCTCGACGTAGGCTTCGGCCAGTTTCAGGGTGGCCGAGACATCGGCGTCCTGATCAAGCCAGTACGTGTCGATTCTGGCGTTGACGAATACTTCAGGTGAACGTTGTTTGATCGCAGCAACTTTGGCGGCGTGGGCCTGCGCGCTGATCAATTGCTCGTCGGTGCTGTCTTCGATGTTGATGCCGGCCGCACCCAGGCCCGACACATACTCGGCTACGACGACTGGATCGTCGTGGTAACCGTCCTCGACGTCGGCGGAAACGTAGGCCGGCACATGCCGGAGCTGGCCGACCAACGTCCTGGTCGGCTCCTTGCTCGATCGCCCACCGTCCGGATGCCCGGCGGTCGCGGCGACCCCGAAGCTGGTGGTGCCGATCGCCGGGTACCCCGCGTCATAGAAGGCGAGCGCAGACGGCACATCCCACGCATTCGGCAGCAGCAATGGCGCATCGGCGTAATGGAGATCGCGAAAGCTCACGACGGCGTGACCTCGTCGCCGTCGGTGGCAACGTCGTACTGCTCGATCACCCGGCTTTCCAGCTTCGGCAGGATCTGCCCGAGCATCAGTTCTTTGAAATGCGGCGTCTCTCCATGCGTGGCGAACGCGGCACGCGAGGCGTACCGCTCCAACAACACATAACTTCTCGGGTCGTCCATGTTGAGGTAGGCGTCGAAGGCGAGGTTGCCCGGCTCTTTTCGTGAGGCCTCGATCAGCTTGGGCAATATCGCGAGCACGGTGTCGCGCATACCGTCGACGGCGGTGTGGCGCGCGATCACCTGCAACTCTGGCACGTTGAACTTCTCCCCACGCCGATTTTTGGGATGTCCGACCCATTAAATCCATTGTCGCAGTAGGCTGTCAATCCGCACGCGGGGGGAAGTGACCGAACGTGGTATCAGCCGGACATACTTACGACGTCATCGTGCTCGGTGCCGGACCGGTCGGACAGAATGCCGCCGAGCGCCCTCGAGCCGGTGGCCTCAGTGTCGCGATGGTCGAGCGTGAACTGGTCGGCGGTGAATGTTCGTACTGGGGATGCGTACCCAGCAAGGCGCTGCTGCGTCCAGTCATCGCGGTCGCAGATGCCGACCACATCGACGGTGCGCGCGAAGCGGTCACCGGTCCGATCGACGCCGCCGGCGTGTTCGGTCGCCGCGACCGTTATGTGAGCAACTGGGACGACGCCGGTCAGGCCGAGTGGGTGGCAGGAATCGGCGCGACCCTGGTACGCGGCCACGGGCGACTGGACGGGCCTCGGCGCGTGTCAGTTACCGACGCCGGCGGCGAGGTTACCGTGCTCGCCGCGCGCCATGCCGTGGTGATCTGCACGGGCAGCCGCGCCGCGCTTCCGGATCTGCCGGGCATCGCCGAGGCCCGGGCATGGACCAACCGCCGAGCCACAGACAGCAGTTTCGTGCCCGGCCGTCTCGCCGTCGTCGGGGCAGGCGGCGTCGGTGTCGAATTGGCAACCGCGTGGAATGGCTTGGGAGCCGCGGTGACCCTGTTTGCGCGAGGCTCCGGCCTGCTGCCTCGAATGGAGACTTTCGTCGGCGAGTTTGTCGAACGCGGACTTCGTGATTCGGGTGTCGATGTGCGCGTCGGTGTTTCGGTGAACGTGTTGAGCAGGCCTACGGCGAGTGACCCAGTGACTCTCGACCTGAGCGACGGCAGCCGGCTCGAGGTCGACGAGGTGTTGTTCGCGACCGGTCGCGCGCCGCTGACCGATGACATCGGCATGGAGACAGTTGGGCTCACCCCGGGCAGCTGGCTCGACGTCGACGACACCTGCCTGGTGCGAGCCGTCGGCGATGGCTGGCTCTACGCGGCCGGTGATGCGAACCATCGCGCGCTGCTGACACACGAAGGCAAATACCAGGGCCGCATCGCCGGGTCGGCCATCGCCGCACGGGCAGCAGGGCGTCCGTTGGACACCGCGCCGTGGGGAACCCATGCGACCACCGCCGACCATTACGCGGTACCGCAGGTTTTCTTCACCGAGCCCGAGGCCGCCGCGGTCGGACTCTCGGCCGAGGAGGCCGAGCAGAAGGGCCACCGGGTGCGAACGGTCGACGTCGACACCGGCGACGCCGTGATGGGCGCGAAGCTCTACGCCGACGGCTATACCGGCCGGGCGCGGATGTGGTCGACGTCGATCACGGCTATCTGCTCGGCGTGACCTTCGTCGGCCCGGGCGTCTCGGAGTTGCTGCACTCGGCCACGATCGCCGTTGCCGGTCAGGTGCCGATCGACCGGTTGTGGCACGCCGTGCCGTGCTTCCCCACGATCAGCGAGGTGTGGCTGAGACTGCTCGAGGCCTACCGAGATTCGTCGCCTTAGTATCCTCCGCGGCAATCGGGCAAATACGCTGGTAGCCGCTGAGCTCGAGCCGTATCGTGCGAGGCGAGCGATCCGATCAACGATGAGCGAGGATCCATGAGCGACGGCACAGACGTGGCGCACGACGAGCCCGAAACCGCCAAGTGGGACCCATCGTTCACCAGGCAGGTCGCCAACACCGTCGGACCGCTGATCAAGCGGTGGCATCGCGCCGAGGTCCGCAATATCGACAACATTCCGTCCGCCGGTGGAGCCCTCGTGGTGTCCAACCACTCCGGGGGCATGCTGACGCCGGATGTGTTCATCTTCTCGCCGGCGTTCTACGAGGCATTTGGTTACGACCGACCCGTCTACACCCTGGCTCACTACGGAGTGTTCCTCGGACCCATGGACGGTGTGCTTCGCCGCCTCGGCGTCATCGAGGCCAGTCGGGAGAATGCCGCCAAGGCGCTGCACTCCGGCGCGGTCGTGCTGGTCTTTCCCGGCGGCGACTACGACTCCTACCGTCCCACTTTCACCGAGAACACCATCGACTTCAACGGCCGCACCGGGTACGTCAGGACCGCGATCGAAGCCGGCGTGCCGATCGTCCCGACGGTGTCGATCGGAGGACAGGAGACCCAACTGTTCCTGACGCGGGGCAACTGGTTGGCCCGCAAACTGGGGCTGACCAAGGCGCGGATGGACATTCTGCCGATGAGCTTCGGTTTCCCGTTCGGCTTGAGCGTGATCTTCCCGCCGAACGTGCCGCTGCCGTCCAAGATCGTCACCGAAGTGCTGGAACCGATCGATATCACCGTCCGCTTCGGCGACGACCCGGACGTCGAAGAGGTTGACGAATATGTGCGCTCGGTGATGCAGACCGCGCTGAAACGCCTTGCGCACCAACGCCGCTTCCCTGTCCTGGGCTGAATGCGGCCGGCGACGGGTGAGGTGAGGCGTGAAGAGACTCAACGGTATGGACGCCATGCTGCTGTACAGCGAGACGCCGAACCTGCACACCCATACGCTGAAAGTCGCAATCATCGATCCGTCCGGCGGCGACGCCGAGTTCGACTGCTTCAACTTCGAAGCCTTTCGGGATCATCTGCGCCGCCGTCTGCACCTGCTGGAACCGTTGCGCTACAAGCTCGTTGACATCCCGTGGCGGTTACATCACCCGATGTGGCTGGAGAACTGCGATGTCGACCTGAATTACCACCTGCGTCGAATCCAGGTGCCCGCACCCGGTGGTCGCCGCGAACTCGACGCCGTCATCGGCCAAGTGGCATCCACGCCGCTGGACCGCAGCCGTCCACTGTGGGAATTTCACTTCGCCGAGGGCCTGGCCGGCGGACGTTACGCGTTGATCGGCAAAGTCCACCACGCACTGGCTGACGGCGTCGCCTCGGTCAATTTGCTGGCCCGAGCGATGGACCTCACGGACGGACCGACCGATGAGCGGGACAACGACGAAACCGGCGTCTCGCCGACGACAGCCGGTCTGCTACGAGCCGCCGCCCGCGACCACGTCACCCAAATCGCCGAGCTGCCAAGGCTACTCAGCGATGCCACCAAGGGATTCAGCCGGGTGCGCCGCCGTAGCCGAGAGCGCGGCGAAAATCCGGACCTCGCCGACGCCTTCGACGCACCGCCGAGCTTCCTCAACCATGTGGTCTCGCCGCAGCGCCGGTTCGCCACCGCTGCGCTTCGGCTGGCCGACGTCAGAGCGACCGCCAAAGCGCTGGGGATCACGATGACCGACCTGGTGCTCGCGACCGCGGCCGGTGGCTTGCGGCAGCTGTTGCTGAGCTACGACGGCAAAGCCGACCGGCCGATCATCGCGTCGGTACCGACCGCGACCGACAAGTCGGACCGCGTGACCGGCAACGAGATCAGCGGGTTGATGATCTCGTTGCCGGTGCACGTCACCGATCCCGCTGAGCGGGCCCGGCTGGTGGCGCTGGCCACCAAGATCGCCAAAGAGGACCACGAAATCCTCGGCCCACGGCTGTACGGGCAGCTGATGAGCTACCTGCCGACCGCAGTCGCCCCGGCGGCGTTCCGGTGGCTCGGTCTGCGTGACGCGCCGAACAAGCTGATGAACGTCGCGGTCTCCAGCGTCGCCGGGCCTCGGCAACGGGGCCACTTCGGCGGTGCGCCGGTCAGCGAGATCTATTCGACGGGCGTGCTGTCCCCTGGAGCGCCGGTCAACATCACCGTATGGAGCTACGTCGATCAGCTCGGCGTCGCGGTGCTCACCGACGATCAGACCTTCAACGACCCGCGCGAGGCCACTGAGGCCCTCACTGCGGCCTTTCGCGAATTGCGGAGTGCTGCAGGTCTTTCAGAGAACAGCAGTTCGACCGACCTGGTCGCCGAACACGCTTTGCGCTGACGGCAGTATCAGGCGGTCAGCACCGCGTCCAGCGCCGAGAAGAACAGACCCAGCCCGTCGTCGGACGGCCCGGTCAACGCCTCGGTGGCGTGCTCAGGGTGCGGCATGAGCCCGACGACGCGACCGTTGGCGGAGCTGATGCCGGCGATGTCGCGCAATGAGCCGTTGGGATTGTCGAGGTAGCGGAACACCACGCGCCCTTCGCCTTCGAGCTCGTCGAGCACCTCGGCGGAGGCGACGTAGCGACCTTCACCGGACTTCAACGGAATCAGCAGGTCGGCGTCGGATTCGTAGCGTGACGTCCACGCGGTCGATGCTGATGCGACCCGAAGCCACACATCGCGACAGACGAAGTGCAGACCGGCGTTTCGGGTGAGTGCGCCCGGCAGGAGTCCGGCCTCGCAGAGCACCTGAAAACCGTTGCAGATGCCGAGAACTGGCAGTCCACGGCCCGCGGCGGCGACGACTTCCCCCATCACCGGGGCGAATTTCGCGATGGCACCGCAGCGCAGGTAGTCGCCGTAGGAGAAGCCGCCGGGCACCACCACCGCGTCCACACCCTTGAGGTCGGCGTCGGCGTGCCACAGGCTGACGGATTCAGCGCCGACCGCACGCGCCGCGCGGGCAGCGTCGATGTCGTCGAGCGTCCCGGGGAAGGTGATGACGCCGATCCGCGGCGTCACTGCGGTTCTCGGCTTACGGTCCAGTCTTCGATCACCGTGTTGGCCAACAGCGACTCGGCAATTTCGGCGAGCGCCGAGTCGGCGATGGTGTCGTCGACTTCGAGCTCAAACCGCTTGCCCTGCCGTACTTGTGAAATGCCGCCGTGTCCAAGCCGGCCCAGCGCGCCGACGATCGCCTGACCCTGTGGGTCGAGGATCTCAGCCTTGGGCATCACGTGTACAACCACCCGGGCCACCGGCGCTCCTCCTACTGGTCTGGCTGCTCGGCGCCAACTCTACCGGTCGACACCCCGACCGCCCGGTCAGCACGAGCCCAGATAGGCCGCACATACCGGCAAGGTCATTGCGTCCAGCACCTGGGCATCCGAAATTATCGGCCAGGGCAGCTGGACAGGGTCGGTCGCCCACAGCGTCAGCTCGCTGAGCGTGCTGTTCTCCGGGTGTGCAACGAGATAGGTGTGCATGACCACCGGCCCGCTGACCACCGCAGCCAGCCGGTTGGGCTCGTCGACGGTGACCGACGGCGATTCGGCCACGGCCCCCTGCTGGCAGGCGCGCAACGCTGCCGTAGCGGTCGCGAACACCGAGGACGCGTCCTGGCCGCCCCGCGCGGTGTCGCCGCGCCAGTGCACGACTTGAGCCCGTAGCTGCCATTGCCCCTGCGGGTTGGTGACCGTGGCCCGGCTGGCGACGGCGGAGTTGCGGGTGTCTTGCGGGGAGACGGGCGTCGCGCAGACCTCCTCGAAGCGGAATCGGGGCGTAGCCGTCCCCGTCAGCGCGACCGCGGCCCAGGCCGGTAATGGCCAGTGATACGTCGAGTTCAGCGGTATCGCGGACGGGGAGATCCACGCGCTGTCGGGAATCTGGTCGCAGACCGGTGGACAGGTCTCCGGGTCGGCGGCAGCGACGCCCGACGACGACACGCGCGTCGCGGCCAGTCCGGCCGCGATCAACATCGCCACCAGAACTAGGCGCATCGTCTGCATCCCATGAGCGCACAATCGTAGACATGCAACTCACGCATTTCGGTCATTCCTGCGTTCTCGCCGACTTCGGCCACACCACCGTGCTGTTCGACCCGGGGACCTTCTCGCACGGCTTCGAGGGCATCACCGGTCTCTCCGCGATCGTGATCACCCATCAGCATCCCGATCACGTGGATCAGGACAGGCTGCCTGCGCTTCTCGACGCCAATCCGGGCGCCGCGCTGTACGCCGACCCGCAGACCACCGCCCAGCTCGATAAGGCCTGTCAGGCGGTGCATGTCGGCGACGAGTTGTCCGTCGGCGAGCTGTCCATCCGCGCACTCGGCGGCCGGCATGCCGTCATCCATCCGGAGATTCCGGTGATCGACAACATCTCGTACCTCATCGGCGACGGCGAACATCCCGCGCGGTTCATGCATCCCGGCGACGCGCTGTTCGTCCCGGACGAGCCGGTGGACGTGTTGGCCACACCCGCGGCCGCACCCTGGATGAAGGTCTCCGAGGCGGTCGACTACCTGCGGGCGGTGGCGCCGGCCAGGGCGGTGCCCATCCACCAGGGCATCATCGCCCCAGACGCCCGCGGCATCTACTACGGCCGGCTGAGCGAGATGACGGACACCGACTTCCAGGTGCTGCCCGAGGAAAGCTCCGTCACCTTCTGAACTGCAGCGAGTGTGCGGCTAGCCGCGTTCTCGCTGTCGAGTGTGCGGCCAGACGCAGTTTCGCCGGGCTAAGCGATGTCGCTCGCCGCACCGCGGCCCGCGGCACGACCGGAGAAGATGCATCCACCGAGGAACGTTCCCTCCAGCGCCCGGTAGCCGTGCACACCGCCGCCGCCGAAACCGGCCACCTCGCCTGCGGCGTACAACCCG
>Ga0302314_10021067_pt1 | contig 10757 bp, 10 predicted proteins | sample III_Palsa_N2_3_FD_200533 | JGI IMG/M metagenome (GOLD analysis project Ga0302314, IMG submission 200533) | Peat permafrost microbial communities from Stordalen Mire near Abisko, Sweden - III_Palsa_N2_3 | ecosystem: Environmental > Terrestrial > Soil > Palsa > Peat permafrost | place: Sweden... | reverse complement strand
TGATCCCGCCCACGGATCCGGGCCTCGGCGTTGAGCTCAACGAGGAATTCGCTCTGCGGCATCCCTATCAGGGCAACATGCTGCACCTGGAGATGGAAGGACGGCCGATCACGTGAGCGCGCGCTGTCAATGAGCTCAAGCCGGCGAGTCGGCGCGCCGCGCCACGACTTCGTAGCCGCGCTGTTCCGGCTCATCGTCGGTGATTTGCGCCGGGAATCCCTGACCGAGGACCCTGACCTGGCAGGCGTCCTCGAGGCGCCGGATGATATTGGGCGACAACTCGCGCGACCCGTAGCGCTGCTGGCCGTCCCTGAAGATATCGAGCACCAGCGGCGAGAGTTCGAGCGGCACGTGGTGATCGCGCGCCAGCTTGTCGAACAGGCCCACATCCTTGATCACCAGGTCGAGGGTGAAATTGATATCGCGGCTGCCATTCAGGATCACCTGCGATTCGGTTTCGTGCACGAACGAGTTGCCCGAGGAGATACGGATGGCCTCGTAGGCCGTATTCATGTCAAGGCCCGCCACTTTGCACACGGTCAGCGCCTCGGCCAGCGCGGCCAGGTGCACGGTGCAAAGATAATTGGTGACCACCTTGAGGCGCGAGGCGCTGCCGAGCGGCCCGGTATGCAGAATGCGCCGTCCCATCGTGGTCAGAACCGGCAGCACACGCTCAAAGGTCGCGCGCGGGCCGCCCGCAAAGATGGCGATGTTGCCGGTGGCGGCGCGATGGCAGCCTCCCGAAACCGGACAATCCATCACCAGGCCGCCTCGGGCCTCAATCAGCGCCCCGAGGCGCAGCACTTCGGAGTCATCCGTGGTGCTCATCTCGAGCCAGATCTGCCCGGCTCGCAATGGCGTCAGAAAGCCGTCTTCGCCCTCCACCACCGCGGCGGACGCCGCCGGCGAGGGCAGACAGGTGATGATCACATCGACCGACTCGGCCATTTCCCGCGGCGAGGTGGCGCTGGCAGCCCCGCGCTCCACCAAGCTGCGCACCCGCAGCGCATCCAGATCCAGCACGGTGAGCGCATGGCCGTTGCGCAGCAGCGTGGCGGCGAGTTTTGCGCCCACATTGCCGAGACCGATGAAGCCGATTTTCATGACCGATCACTCCGGGTACTGCAGCGTCGCAGCGCGAGCAGGATGCCGCCCACCGATCCACATTCTGTCAAAAGCCGCAGCCGCGCCAGACCCCCTTTAAGGATCAATGACTTACTGCCAAACGGACGACGCTCCACGCCACGAAGGGCACGGCTGCATCGGCTCGCGCCTGGTCGCCCCCGGACGCAGGGGCGCGGGGCGCGCAGGATGTCGCCTTGAGGCACGTGCGGGTCGCTATACCGGCGCCGCGCCGCATCGCCTGGCTGTACGATGGCAATCAGGGATCTTGCGTGCACTAGCCGGGGAGAACATCGATGGCCGATGGCCAGAACGAGGAATTTGATCTCGACAGCCTGAACGATCAGGAGCTGACCGAACAGGTGCACGATGATCTCTACAACGGCCTCAAGGAAGAGGTCGAGCAGGCCACGCGCATCTTTCTCGGGCGCGGCTGGTCGCCGGAAAAGGTGTTGAACGATGCGCTGGTCGAAGGCATGCGCATCGTCGGCATCGATTTTCGCGACGGCATCCTGTTCGTTCCCGAGGTGCTGCTGGCGGCCAACGCAATGAAGGGCGGCATGGAGATCCTGCGGCCGCTGCTGGCCGAGACCGGCGTCGAGCCGATCGGCAAGATCGTCATCGGCACCGTCAAGGGCGATATCCACGACATCGGCAAGAACCTGGTGTCGATGATGCTCGAGGGGGCCGGCTTCGAGGTCATCGACCTCGGCATCAACAACCCGGTGGAGAAATATCTGGCGGCGATCGAGCTGCACAAGCCCGACATCCTCGGCATGTCGGCGCTGTTGACGACCACGATGCCCTACATGAAGGTTGTCATCGACACGCTCAAGGAAAAGGGCATCCGCGACAAATTCATCGTGCTGGTTGGCGGCGCGCCGCTCAACGAGGAATTCGGCAAAGCGATCGGCGCCGACGCTTACTGTCGCGACGCCGCGATCGCCGTGGAGACCGCCAAGTCCATGGTTGCCGCGCGCCGGGCAGCGCGCTGAGCGCGCAGGCGGTGGCCGTGAAGAGCGTGGGCCGGGTGCTGGTGATCGCCTGCGGGGCCCTGGCGCGCGAGATCACGGCATTGAAGCGCGCGGGCGGCTGGTCGGCGCTCGATGTGACCTGCCTGTCGCCCGAGCTGCACAACCGGCCCGAGCGCATTCCCGCCGCCGTACGCGACGCGATCCGCGCGGGCCGTGCAGATTACGAACACATCTTCGTGGCGTACGCCGACTGCGGCACCGGCGGCGCACTCGATCGGATGCTGGCCGAGGAGCAAGTCGAGCGGCTCCCGGGCGCGCACTGCTATGAATTCTTTGCCACCCCGGAAGCCTTCGCGGCGCTGGCCGAGGCCGAGCCCGGCACGTTTTACCTCACCGATTTCCTGGTGCGCCACTTTCAGCGCCTGGTCGCCGTGGGCCTGGGAATCGACCGCCATCCGGAACTCGCCGGCGAGTATTTCCGCCATTACCGCCGCGTCGTCTATCTCGCACAGCGGCCCGATGCACGGCTGGAGCAGCAGGCGCAGGCGATCGCCACGCGCCTCGGGCTCACTTACGAGCAGCGCGATTGCGGCTACGGCGATCTGGCCAGCAGTCTCGCGCAGGTGGTACGGCGCTCCGCCATCCGCATTGTGCTCGAGCGCCCGGGCGCGGTGCCGGCGACCTGACGCAGCCAAGCCGCATGGGTCAGCTGATCATCATCTCGTGGCGCGATATCCCTGCCCAGGTCATCGCCAAGCGCGGGCGGGAGACCGCCAAGGTGCAGTTGTCGCAGCGCTTCCAGGAGGCGGTCGATCGTGCGGCGATGCGCGCGGGCAAGGGCAGCTCTGATGCTTACCTCGCCGACTGGAAGCGCAGCGCACCGCGCGCATGCGGCGATGACCTCAGGGCCGTGGCCGATGCGGAGGCGGGGCTGCTTGAGGCGCGCTACAGCGACGAGGATCTCGAGCGCATGATCCGCGCCAAGGGCATCGACGAGCGCCAGAGCGGGCCAGCGAATCCGGTCGAAGGCTCCGGAGCGCGCTGATGTACAGCGTGCGCCTGTGGTCGGTCCGACACGCACGCGGCCTGAACCGATTCTATAGCGCGTTCGAGCGCACGCTGGTGCGTCTCGCCCCGCTGCTGCGGGCCATCGGCTACCGGCGCCTGGAGCGACCGTTTGCGGCAGTGGAACGCGGGGTCAAGGGGCTGTTGTTCGATTGCAGGATGTGCGGACAGTGCGTGCTCAGCTCGACCGGCATGTCCTGCCCGATGAACTGCCCGAAGAACATGCGCAACGGTCCATGCGGCGGCGTGCGCGCGAATGGCCACTGCGAGGTCAGGGCCGAGATGCGCTGTGTCTGGGTGCTCGGCTTCGCCGGCGCGGAGCGCATTGCCGGCGGCCTGGAAAAGATCCGGGTGGTCCAGGCGCCCGTGGACCGGCGCCTCGAGGGGCGCTCCGCGTGGCTGCGCGTGGTGCGCGAGCGCACCGAGTCGCTGAGTTCGGGCGCGAAGCCATGAGGTTTGAGGACGAGCCGGTACCCGGCTATCCGCTGCCCATCCTGCCGGGCCATGTCTCCCCGGGGCGCTTCGAGCGCGTGTTGCGCGCCGGCGCCTTTGCCGTAACGACCGAGCTTGCGCCACCGGATTCCGCCGATCCGCAGGAGGTCTACCAGCGTGCACGAGTGCTCGACGGCTACGTCGACGCGATCAATGCGACCGATGGGTCCGGGGCCAATTGCCATATGTCGAGCCTGGCGGTGTGCGCACTGCTGACCCGCATCGGCTATGCGCCGGTGATGCAGATCTCCTGCCGTGACCGCAACCGCATCGCCATCCAGGGCGATATTCTCGGTGGCGCCGCCATGGGCGTGTGCAACATGCTGTGCCTGACAGGCGATGGCGTGCAGGCGGGCGATCACCCGCAGGCCAAGCCGGTGTTCGATCTGGATTCACTCTCGTTGCTCGAAATCGGCCGGATGCTGCGCGATCAGCACCATTTCCAGAGCGGCCGCAGGATCAGCTTCTCGCCGCGCGTACTGTTCGGTGCCGGCGAGAACCCCACGGTGCCGCCGCTCGAGCACCGGGCGCTGCGGCTGGGGAAGAAGGTGGCCGCCGGCGCGCAATTCATCCAGACGCAGTACGTCTATGATCTGGAGCGGTTACGTTCGTTCATGCGCGGCGTCGAGGAGCTGGGCCTGCTCGATGCGGTCTTCCTCCTGATCGGCGTCGGTCCGCTCAAGAGCGCGAAGGCCGCCGAGTGGATGCGCCAGCACGTGCCCGGCGTACATATCCCCGATGCGATCGTCAAACGCCTCGCAGGTGCGCAGGATCAAGCGCGCGAAGGCCGCAACATCTGCGTCGAACTCATTCAGGAGATCCGGACCATCCGTGGTGTCCATGGGGTGCACGTGATGGCGTACCGCCAGGAAGAGTCGGTCGCCGAGATTATCACCAGATCCGGCGTGCTCGACGGGCGCACGCCGTGGCATCCGGAACGCGATCAGAATTCTGCCGACAGGAAAGCATCATGACCGATACCGTTGTCAGTTCCGCCACGCGCGAGGTCGTCATCGGATTCGACCGCCCATTCGTCATCATCGGTGAGCGCATCAATCCGACCGGACGCAAGATCCTGGCGGCCGAAATGTCCGCCGGCGATTTCACCCGCGTCGAGGCCGACGCCCGCGCCCAGGTGGAGGCCGGCGCCCAGATGCTCGACGTCAACGCCGGTATTCCGCTGGCGGATGAACCGGCAATCCTGGCGCGCGCGGTGCAGCTGGTGCAGTCGATCACCGACGTGCCGCTGTCGATCGACTCCTCGATCGTCGCCGCGCTGGAGGCGGGACTCGCGGTCTACAAGGGCAAGGCGCTGGTGAATTCGGTTACCGGCGAGGAGGAGCGGCTGGCAAGCGTGCTGCCGCTGGTCAGGAAGTACGGCGCGGCGGTCGTGGCCATTTCGAATGACGAGACCGGCATCTCCGAGGATCCCGACGTGCGCTTCGAGGTGGCCAAGCGGATCGTGCACCGGGCACTGGATCACGGCATCCCGGCATCCGACATCGTGGTCGATCCGCTGGTGATGCCGATCGGTGCCATCAATCGCGCCGCGGTGCAAGTGATGCGGCTGGTGCACCGGTTGAAGACCGAACTCAAGGTCAACACCACGTGCGGCGCCTCGAACATCAGCTTCGGGCTGCCGCGCCGCAACGGCATCAACGCCGCCTTTCTGACGATGGCGATCGGTTCAGGGCTAACCTCCGCGATCACCAATCCGCTGCACCCGGAGGTGGTGGAGGCGGTGCTCGGTGCCGACGTCATGATGGGCCATGACCCGGACTGTGCCCGCTGGATCAGGAAATTCCGCGAACCGCCGCCGGTGGGCGCCAGCGGCGAGGCGGGCCGCGGTCGGCGCGAGGGCGGGCACCGGCGCCGTTCGACGTGAGCGAAGCCGATGCCATGGTGGTGTTCACGCCGTCCGGCAAACGCGGACGCTTCGCGCTGGGCACGACGCTGCTCTCGGCCGCGCGCACGCTCGGGGTGGACATCGATTCGGTGTGTGGCGGCCGTGCGCTGTGCACGCGCTGTCAGGTGCTGATCGCCGAGGGTGAGTTCGCCAAGCACAATGTGCGCTCTTCGGCCGAGCACCTGTCGGCAATGTCGGCGCCCGAGCAGGCTCTGGCCGGCCGCAAGCTGCTCGCGGCCGGACGCCGCCTCTCCTGCCAGGCGCGCGTGCAGGGCGACGTGGTCGTGGACGTGCCGGCAAGCAGCCAGGTGCACCGCCAGGTGGTGCGCAAGGCGGTCGAGGCGCGTGACATCGAGCTCTACCCGGTCGTAACGCTCCACTATGTGGAGGTCACCGAGCCGGACATGCACGATCCTTCCGGCGATCTGAAGCGGCTCGCCGACGCTCTGACGCGCGAGTGGCAACTCACGGGGCTCGAATGCGACCTGACAGTGCTGCAGGGCCTGCAGGCGGCGCTCAGGGCCGGCCAGTGGAAGGTCACGGCTGCGATCCACGACCGCTCCCGAATCGTGTCGGTCTGGCCCGGTCTGCACGAGAAGGTGTATGGGCTGGCGGTGGACGTGGGCTCGACCACGATCGCGGCACACCTGTGCGACTTGACCACCGGCGAGGTGGTGGCTGCCGCCGGGCTGATGAATCCGCAGATCCGTTTCGGCGAGGATCTGATGAGTCGGGTGTCGTACGCGATGATGAATCCGGGCGGCGCCGCGCAGATGACCAGCGCGGTCCGGGGCGCGCTGACCGAGCTTGCCACCGAGGTCGCGCGCTCGGCCGGCATCGGGCGTGACGCGATTCTTGAAATGACCCTGGTCGGCAATCCGATCATGCACCACCTGGTGCTCGGGCTGGATCCGGTCGAGCTCGGCGGTGCGCCGTTCGCGCTCGCGGTCGACAGCGCACTCACTTTAACCGCCGCGGAGCTCGGCATCGGGCTGAATCCAAATGCCCGTGTCTACGTGTTGCCGTGCATCGCCGGTCACGTCGGCGCCGACACCGCCGGCATGATCCTGGCGGAGCGTCCCGACCTGTCCGATCAGATGACGCTGCTGGTGGACGTCGGCACCAACGCGGAAATCGTGCTCGGCAGCCGCCAGCGGCTGCTCGCCTGCTCGAGCCCCACGGGCCCGGCCTTCGAGGGTGCGCAGATCAGTTGCGGGCAGCGCGCGGCGCCCGGGGCGATCGAGCGCGTGCGCATCGATCGTGAGACGCTCGAGCCGCGCTACCGGGTGATCGGCTCGGAGCTGTGGTCGGACGATCCGGGCTTCGCCGATGCGGTCAAAAAGACCGGGGTCACCGGTGTCTGCGGCTCCGGCATCATCGAGGTCATCGCCGAGCTCTATCTGGCCGGTGTCATCAACCAGGACGGGGTCATCGACGGCTCGCTGGCCGCGCGCAGCAAGCGCGTGGTCGCGAGCGGGCGCACATTTGCCTACGTACTGGCCGAAGGCGAACAGCGGCTCGCGATCACGCAGAACGACGTGCGCGCGATCCAGCTGGCCAAGGCGGCACTGCACGCGGGCATCCTGCTGTTGATGGAGCGCCTCGGGGTTGAGCGCGTCGATCGGATCCGCCTGGCAGGCGCGTTTGGCACGCACATCGACGTCAAGTACGCCATGGTGCTCGGCATGATCCCCGACTGCGATCTGTCCCAGGTCGGCTCCGCCGGCAACGCCGCGGGCACCGGCGCCCGCATCGCGCTGCTCGATTCTCGTTCCCGCTCGACGATCGAGGGCATCGTACGGCGGGTGGAGAAGATCGAGACTGCGCTCGAGCCGCGCTTCCAGGTTCATTTCGTCGAATCGATGGCGATCCCGCACAAGAGCGCGCCCTATACCCAGCTGCGAGCGGCCGTGACCCTGCCGCCGCCGAAGGCGGTGGTGCAGACCGATGGGCGCTCGCTCCGCCGCCGTCGCGCCATCACTCCCGGCTAGCAGCCCGGGCGGCCCGGGCCGCCCCGCCGGCGCACGGGCGCGATCAGACGTTGGAGTCGGGGAATGCGGCCTTGCGACGGCTGATGTAGTCGAGCAGCGCCTCGTCGATCGCAGGATCGAGCGGCGGGGCCTGGTAGTCGGCGAGCTGTTTTTTCCACAGCACGTTCGCGCGCTTGGCCATGTCGGTGGCGCCCTCGGCCTCCCACTGCTCGTAGCTGTTGTTGTCGGCGAGCGTGGAGCGATAGAACGCGGTCTCGAAGTTCGCCTGCGTATGCGCGCAGCCGAGGAAGTGCTTGCCGGGGCCAACCTCGCGGATCGCATCCATCGCCTGGCCGTTGTCGGACATGTCCACGCCCGACAGAAACGTCTGCATCATCCCGGCCTGATCCACGTCCATGACGAACTTCTCGTAGCCCATGGCCAGTCCGCCCTCGAGCCAGCCGGCCACGTGCAGCACGAAGTTGACGCCGGCGAGGCAGGTGGGCAACAGCGTGTTGGCCGACTCGAACGCCGCCTGCGCGTCGGGAATCTTCGATGCGCACAGGCCACCGCCGGAGCGGAACGGCACACCGAGGCGGCGGGCGAGCGCCGCCATGATGTAGAGCACGAGCGCCGGTTCGGGCGTGCCGAAGGTGGGCGCCCCGGATTGCATCGAGATCGAGGAGGCGAAGCTGCCAAAAATCACCGGCGCGCCGGGATTCACCAGCTGCGCGAACGCCATGCCCGCCAGCGCCTCGGCCAGCGTCTGCGCCGCGGTCCCGGCGACCGTCACCGGTGACATCGCGCCGGCGAGGATGAAGGGGGTAACGATCACGGCCTGGTTCGCGCGCGCGTAGACCTTGAGCGCGCCCAGCATGGTCGAGTCGAAGGTCATCGGTGAATTGGCGTTGATCAGGCTGACGAGCACGGTGCGCGGGCGCTGCGTGAGCGGATCGAGCAAGTCCGACCCGAACAGGATCTTCGCCAGCTCGACCGTATCGGCGGCACGTTCGGGGTGCGTGACCGATCCCATGAACGGCTTGTCGCTGTACTTGATGTGGCTGTAGACCATATCGAGATGGCGCTTGTTGACCGGTAGATCGACCGGTTCGCAGATCGTGCCGCCCGAGTGGTGCAGCGAGGGCGCCATATACGCGAGCTTGACGAAATTCCTGAAGTCCTCGATGCGCGCGTAGCGGCGGCCCTCGTCGAGATTGCGGATGAATGGCGAGCCGTAAGCGGGCGCGAACACCGTGTGCTTGCCGCCGATCGGCACGTTGTGCGCGGGATTGCGTGCGTACTGCACGAACTGGCGCGGCGCGCTCTTCTGGATCAGCGAGCGGGCCAGGCCGCGCGGGAAGTGCACGCGCTCGCCCTTGACGTCCGCGCCCGCGGCCTTCCACAGCGCGAGCGCCTCGGCGTCATCGCGAAAGTCGATGCCGATCTCCTCCAGGATGGTGTCGGCGTTGTCCTCGATGGTGATGAGGCCCTGTTCATCGAGCACCTCGTAGTACGGCAGCGCGCGCGTGATGTAGGGAATCGTCACCGCCGAACGGGCCGCGCGCGCGGCACGCTTGGCCTCGCGCCCGCCGCCGCGGTTGCGTCGCGCCGCTGGGGCTTGCTGGTCATCCATGAGGCTCGACCTCCTGCCGCAATATACAAGTATGCGCGGGCGACCGGGGCGGAAATGATCAGGATGCGGCATGGACTTGCTACGGCGCGTCATCGCCGGTGATGGCGCAGGCCGAGCCGGCGGGTCAGGCCCTGGCATCCGCGGCACCCCGCCTTGCTCGGTATAATCCAAGGCCCATGAAACTCACGTTACGACGCGGCAAGCCTGCGGATGCCGAGAGCTGCGCTGCGATCTGTTACCAGGCGTTCAAGTCCATCGCGCAGGCGCATAACTTCCCACCCGACATCCCGTCACCGGGCGCAGCGGCCGGCCTGCTGGCGTGGATGCTGTCGCATCCACGCTTCTACACGGTGGTGGCGGAACTGGACGGCACAATCGTCGGCAGTAATTTTCTGGATGAGCGCAATAGCATCTACGGCATCGGCCCGATCACCGTCGAGCCGACGGTGCAAAACAAGTCCGTGGGCCGGCGCCTGATGGATGACGTGATGGCCCGCGTTGCCTCGCAACAGGCGCCGGGTGTGCGCCTGGTACAGGCCGCCTTCCATAACCGTTCGCTGTCGCTGTATGCGAAGCTGGGTTTCGAGGTGCGCGAGCCGCTGGCCTGCATGCAAGGTGCGGCTCCGGGCGTGAACGCGCGTGCCCGTGCAGTCCGCGCCGCCATCGCCGCCGACCTGGAGGCGTGCAACCGCGTGTGCCGCCAGGTGCACGGCCACGACCGGGGTGGCGAGCTGCTCGACGCCATCGGCCAGGGTACGGCCACGGTGGTCGAGCACGACGGCCACATCAGCGGTTACGCGACCAGCATCGGATTCTTCGGCCATGCGGTCGGCGCGGGCAACGCCGATCTGCAGGCACTCATCGGCAGCGCCACGGAATTTGCCGGCCCGGGCCTGCTGGTACCGACCCGCAATGCCGAATTGTTCCGCTGGTGCCTGGCGCACGGCCTGCGCGTCGTGCAACCGATGACGCTCATGAGTTTCGGTCTGCTGAACGAGCCGGCCGGGGCATACCTGCCGTCGATTCTGTATTAGCGCCGGCACATCGCGCCGGCACATCCGCCTGCACGCGGCGCGGCGCCACGCAGCGTTGATCAGTCCATTATCCGCTCACGATCCGCTCACGCACGTAGTCGGCCAGCTGCCACAGTGCCTTTTCCAGGTGGCTGAATCGACCCGCCGTTGCCGAGCGGGTGGCAGCGCCGCGTTGCTGCATCACATTGACGGCGATGTCCTCGTCGTTGACCACGACCAGGAAGTCGCGCTCCGCGGCCATCTTCTGCGCGTAGTCCGGTTCCGCGAGCGCGTCGCGGCGCACCAGGATATGCGCCTGGAACCGTGTTCGCGTCGCGCTCTGGGGTTGCAGGCAGAACCAGAAGGTGCGATCCGGCAGGACGTTGAACAGCTGGTAGGGATAGACCAGATAGAGGCGGAATTCGTGCCGCTCCTGCGCTGTCAGCGCGCCGAGTTCGGGGAAGCCGGCGCTGATCTGGGCGTCCGGCAGGTCGGGGCGGGCTGGCGCATGGCCGACCGTCCAGGCGCTGCGCCCGTCTTCGACATACGTCTGCCGCGCCGGGTAGGCACGCTCGAATGTCT
>Ga0302314_10021066_pt1 | contig 10758 bp, 11 predicted proteins | sample III_Palsa_N2_3_FD_200533 | JGI IMG/M metagenome (GOLD analysis project Ga0302314, IMG submission 200533) | Peat permafrost microbial communities from Stordalen Mire near Abisko, Sweden - III_Palsa_N2_3 | ecosystem: Environmental > Terrestrial > Soil > Palsa > Peat permafrost | place: Sweden... | reverse complement strand
AGGGTGGGGAGGAGGACGTCGGGGCGCTCGCGCTCGATGATCTTCTCGACGACTTCGGGGGTGATCGGCTCGACGTAGGTCCGGTCGGCGAACTCGGGGTCGGTCATGATGGTGGCCGGGTTCGAGTTGACCAAGATGACGCGATAACCCTCCTCCTTGAGGGCCTTGCAGGCCTGGACGCCGGAGTAATCGAACTCGCAGGCTTGGCCGATGATGATCGGGCCGCTGCCGATCAGGAGGATGGAACGGATGTCGGTACGTTTGGGCATGACGAAAAGTGGGTTCGCTCGGTACTAGAGATCGGAAAGGGGGGCGGCAAGGCCGATATGGTGACAAAACGGGGGCGGACGCAATCAACTTTCAATCAATGGGATAGGGAAGCGCAAAACCGGATTTTTATTTTTTTCTTGTGAGAAGCTTGTTGAGCGGAGGGGGCGGCGGTTTTGAGGATAGCCGACATGGCGCTTCCGGGCGGGGATGGAGGGCATCCGGGGAACGGAAGCAGGGGGCAAATCGAGTCTGAGGGGAATGCCTGCGCGGTAGCGCACGTAGTTTCCAGGGGCAACCAATTTGCATGGCCGGGAGGCAATCCAAGGGGGCGCAGCCCCTTTGCGTCGTTCCCTACTCTTTGCCCCCGTGCATCCCGGCCCGCCCATAATCGGCGCGTTCGATCTACCGATGCCACGCGCCATCTGAATGCCTGCGCGATAGCGCACGTAGTTCCCAGGGGAAACTAATTCGCATGGCCGGGAGGCAAACCCAAGAGCCCGCTCTCCCGCGCTCCTCGCGTCCGCGTGGTAGAACAGACCCATACTCGGCGACCCTTCCCCCTCCCAAGCAGGGAGGGGGTGCAGCCCCATGCTTCCGGCTGGCTTCAGGCCGCCAGGGAGGGGTGCCGGGGCTGGGGGTGGAGGAGGGTTTCGACGTCGAGGACGGTGACTTCCTTGTGGCCGAGGGAGAAGGTGCCGGCGACGCTATCGGGGCTCATCCGCAGGGTGTAGGGGGTGGGTTCCTTGATCGGCCCGGCGGTGACGACGTCCTCGACCTCATCGACGACCAGGGCGATACGGTGGGCAACGCCGTGCTTCCGGGTGACGACGAGGATGAGGGCGTCGATCTCCGCGGTTTCCTTCGCGGGGAGGCCGAGGCGGGCGCGGACGTTGAGGGAATCGACGGCTTCGCCGTTCAGATTCACCGAGCCGCCGTTCGCACCCATCGGCATCAGGGTGATGAATTCGACGGTGGCGGTGGAAAGCGAGTAGAGCTCGCGGCCTAATCGGAAAATGACGTGGGTGACGGGGGCGGTCTCGGTGGCGTGGCTGGCATCGGAGGGGGCGAGAGTCAGGTTCATAATGGAGTTCTTTCGAGGTTTGGGGGTTTGGAAGCGGTTGACCTATCCCTGAGCCAACGTTCCGAACCGGTTGATGGCGCCGAATAGGTGGATCATACTAAGGAATTATCGCAATAGCAACTTGTAATTGCGTTTTAACCTATTTAAGCAAATTCAAGCACTTCCGGATAGAGCAGGGTGTGGATGTCGAGCAGGGTGATGGTCTGGTTCTTGAAGGAGACGGTACCGGTTTGTCCCTGGAATCTCGTATCGAGGAAAACGATGTCTTCGATCAGATCGACGTGGAAACCGAGGTTGTAGGAGGAGAGGAGGATCAGCCCGGTTTCCCCGCCGGTCTCCCGGCCGGGGAGCCGGAGGAGGGCGCGCAGGTCGATCCGATCGACCGATTGGAAATGGGTGTTATGGAAGGGGGCCTGATCGGTGAGGCTGACCCCGGCGACCTGAGAAAGGGGGAGGCCGTAAAGCTTGGCATCGAGGCGGAAGAGGATGTGGGTGGGAATGGGAGCCAGGACGCGAAGGGGCAGGATGATTTTTTTATTCATGGCGATGATCAGGTTTACATAGTGGAGTTGCGACTGTCTTCGCACGCGGGATGCCACCTGGAAAAAATGCGAAGGGAAAGCGTCCTAACTGCTTGTTCATGAACTGATTTTATTTTTGCTTTTCCGGAGCGGGGATGGGAGGAGGCCCCAAATAGGGAATGGGGATGGATAACTTTTGACCGGAGGTGGCAATGGAATATCCAGCGGGGTTGGGGCCTCGGGACGATTCCACCCGAGAATTGTGGCGATTCAGCCGCGAGGGGATGATTTCTTGAGGGCGATGCCGATGACTCTTCCAAATCAAGGGGATGCAGAAATCGCCTCTCCGATGACTCGACATGCCAGAAAGGAGACCTGCTGAGGAGAGCCGGCTGTCCTAAAGCCTTGCTCGTGGTCGGCGATGATTTTTAGGTCAATTCCTCGCGGCCAAAGGTCCGGTGTCCGTGGGGACAGCTGATTCTTTGCGAAACCGTGTGGTGCGTTTTAGAAATTGCGGGGGGTGTCCGAAGGCGCGCAGAAAGGCCCGCCGCATCCGATCCCGGTCGCCGAAGCCGGTGTGGGCGGCGACTTCATCGATGGAATGCTCGCCGCTTTCCACCAGGATCCGCGCCTCCTCCACCCGGAGGTTTTCCACCGCCCGCGCCGGGGATTGGCCGGTTTCCGCATGGAAAAGGCGGCTGAATTGGCGGGGGCTCAGATGGGCGACTTCCGCCAGTTCCTCGACGGAAAGGGACTTTCGCAGGTTCTGTTTGGCGTGCCGGAGGACGTTCTGGATCCGATCCGACTTGGGCTCCAGTTCCAGGAGGGCAGAAAACTGGGATTGGCCGCCGGCTCTGCGGTGATACATGACGAGTTTCTTGGCGATCGACCGGGTCAGCTCGGCTCCGAGGTCGGCCTCGACCAAGGCCAGGGCCAAATCGATTCCCGCCGTCATGCCCGCCGAAGTCCAGACGGGGCCGTCCTGGATGAAGATGCGGTCCATCTCTATTTTTATCTTGGGAAAACGGGCCTGCATGTCTTTGACGTAGAGCCAGTGGGTGGTGGCGCGGCGCCCGTCGAGCAAACCGGCCTCGGCCAGAGGGTAGGCGCCCCCGCAGATCGAGGCGACCCGGCGGCAGCGCGAGAGGGAGCCGCGTAAAAATGCGATCAATCCAGGCGTCGATGGTTCGATGACTGTCCCGCCTCCGACGATCAGGGTGTCCAGGCGCCGACGGTCGAAGCGCTCTGTCTGGACGCTCATGCCCGCCGAGGTGGCGACCAAGCCGCCTTTTTCCGAAAGGAAACGCAGGGCGTAGAACGGGCGGTTGCCCAGGGCGTTCGCCAGCTCGAACACCGGGACGGCGGCAAAGCTCATCACCGAGTAGTTGGGGAAGACGGCAATTCCGATCTGGCGCAGCATGATGTCTTAATTTGACGGTTATATGACATTTAAGACATGAGCGATTCAAAGTAAAGTGGCAAGACGCAAAACGCGCAACAAATACAAAAGGAAAAATCAAAATGAGCACTGCAAACGGAAATGAAAAGGGAACGGTCTTGATCACGGGAGCCTCGACCGGCATCGGAGCCATCTATGCCGATCGGATCGCGAAACGGGGCTACGACCTGATTCTGGTCGCCCGCAATCGGGAACGGCTGAATACCCTGGCGGACCGCCTGCGGCGGGAGACGGGGCGTGCCGTGCAGGTACAAGTGGCGGACCTGAACAAGAAGGCCGATCTCGGCGCGGTGGAAGCGTTGCTCAAGAGCGACCCGAGCATCACCGGGCTGGTCAACAATGCCGGCGTCGGCGCGGTGACCCCGCTTCTGGAAACGGAGGTGGACAAGATGGAGGAGATGATCGCGCTGAATATCACCGCTCTCACCCGGCTCACCTATGCCGCGGTTCCCGGGTTCGTGGCCCGGGGCAAGGGCACGATCGTGAACATCGCCTCGGTGGTGGGGATCTCGCCCGAGACGCTGAACGGGGTCTATGGCGCGACCAAGTCCTACGTCATCGGCTTCACCCAATCGCTCCAGCATGAGCTGGCCGAAAAGGGGCTCCGAATCCAGGCCGTTCTGCCGGGGGCGACTGCGACCGAGTTTTGGGATGCCGCCGGTTATCCCCATTCCAATCTTCCGAAGGAGATCGTGATGTCGGCGGAAGACTTGGTCGATGCGGCGCTCGTCGGGCTGGATCAAGGCGAAGTGGTCACGATTCCTCCCCTCCAGGACGGCAAGGAGTGGGATGCGTGGGAGGCGGCGCGCAAGGCGATGTCGACCCGCTTGTCGAATGCGAAGCCGGGGGCGCGTTACGCCAAGGTCTGAGGTTAGCTCTACTACAGAGCTTCCGCTAAGCTGGCAAAAGGCCCCTGGGAGAAATCCTGGGGGCCTTTTTGCTTAGGGAGACCGGACTTTCAGACTCATCCCTAGATCAAGCGATCGTATTCGGAGTGATGACCGATCCAAACCCAGATGACTTCTTCTCCTTGAACCTGAGCGAGGGCCCGGCAGTGGAGGCCGATGCGGACGGACTAGAGATCCTCCCGCAAGGGCTTGAAGTGAAGGGAGGGATGGCGGGGATTTTCACTCCAGAGCTGGTAATTCCTATCGGCCAGTTCGCGGGCTTCGCTAGGCAGGGCGTGGTAACATTTCCAAAAGCGCCCGGTGCAGACGGAGGTCACGGCAAAGGCCGCAGGGTGCCTGCCGCGCGTTCGCGCTTGGCTTCTTCCACCAGGAAATCGAGCTTGCCGCTCCGGGCGTCCGCTTCGAGGCGGGCGTCCCAAATTTTCTCGCGGTAGGCATCGAACCAGGAGGCGAGCGATTTCACCTCGGCCTCGGGTAGCCGCTCGATGGCTTTTTCGATTTCCTCGATGGTGCTCACGTCGAGGATGGTAACTGAAAAAGGGGTCTGCGGCAAGCCGCGGACTAATTCAACAACTGATACCAGTTGTTGCGCTGGCGGGGTTCGTAGCCGGCTTCGGCGATGAGGCGGGACATTTCGGCGACGGTGAGGCGGAAGCTGGTGTTGGCGCTGGAGACGACGTTTTCCTCCATCATGATGCTGCCGAAATCGTTGGCGCCGAATTGGAGGGCGACTTGGCCGATGCGGGGGCCTTGCGTTACCCAGCTGCTTTGGACGTTGTCGAAGTTGTCGAGGAAGATGCGGGAGAGGGCCTGCATCCGCAGGTATTCGTAGGAACCGACGGGCTCGGCCTTGAGGGCGGTGTTGTCGGGTTGCCATGTCCAGCAGATGAAGGCGGTGAAGCCCTTGGTCTCGTCCTGGGTTTCGCGGAGGCGGCGGAGGTGCTCGATCCGGTCGTCGAGGTTCTCGACGTGGCCGAACATCATGGTGGCGCTGGAGTTGAGGCCGAGGCGGTGGGCGATCCGCATGACTTCGAGCCATTGGTCGGAGTTGCACTTCAGGGGGGCGATCCGGTTGCGGACGGCATCGACGAGGATCTCGCCGCCGCCGCCGGGGATGGAGCCGAGGCCGGCGGCCTTGAAGCGGGTGATGACTTCCTCCAGCGACATCTTGAAGACTTCGGCGAAGTGGTTGAACTCCGGGGGGGAGAAGCCGTGGATGTTGATGGTGGGGTGCTTGGCCCGGATGTGGTGGAGGAGATCGAGGTAGTAATCGATGGTGAGCTTCGGATGGTGGCCGCCCTGCATGAGGATCTGGGTGCCGCCGATGGCCTCGAGCTCGGTGATTTTGGCGGAGATCTGTTCGGGGCTGAGGACGTAGTGGTCGTGGTCTTTCTCGGTGCGGTAGAAGGCGCAGAATTTGCAGTAGACGTTGCAGACGTTGGTGTAGTTGATGTTCCGATCGACGATGTAGGTGACGATCCGGTTGCCCTGGCCGTCGAAGGCGGCTTTTTTGACCTGGCGGCGGCGGGCGTCGGCGAGGAGGGCCAATTCGGCGAGGGGGGCGTAGTAGAGTTCGCGGGCCTCGGCGGGGGTGATCCGCTCGCCGTTGAGGACTTTTTCCTTCGCAATGCTATCGGTGAGAGGCTGAATCATATCCAGATGACGCGGGCGACGGTTTTGAGGAGGCCCAGCTCTACAAGATAGTGGGCAAATTTAAAAAGGCCCGCTTTTTCCTCGTCGCCGAGGGTGTAGCAGACGGACTCGGTGAGGTAGGTGAAGTCCTCGGGGGTGGCGGCGATGCGGTGGCGGTTGGCGATGCCGGCGCGGCGGGCCTCGCGGAGGCGGTTGCCGAGGTCGGGGAAAGCCTCGTCGGCCTGGCGGCGGACGACCCAGGCGGCGTAGACGAAGGGGTGGCCGGTCCATTCCTGCCAGAGCTGGCCGAGATCGAGGACGAAGCGGTGGGGATCGGCGCGGCGGAAGGACATGGCGGGATCTCCGATCATGAGGCGGGCGTCGGCGGGAGTGCCGGGCTGGACGTACTCGATGGAATGGCCCTGGCCGATCTCGAGGAGGACGCGGGTGAGCAAATTCGAGGTGCGGGAGTGAGGATCGAGGGCCACGGTGCGGATTTGTTCAATCGTCCGGGTGGGCGAATCGGGAACCAGGATGACGCTGTAGACGGGGCCGCGCGAGGCGACGGCGGCGTGGTCGACGAGGACGTAATCGTGCTGGTGGAGGAGGTACTCGGCGACGGGGACGAGAGCGGCGTCGAGGCGGCCGGCGTGGAGTTCCCGGGCCAGCTCGGAAGGGACCATCCGGACGGGGGCGGGATCGAGGCCGTAGACGAGCGGCTCGGCGTTGAGGTAGGGGACGGAGCCGATGCGGGGGAAGGCGGAGGTCATGCGGGAAGGATCAATTTAGCGGGGAAAAAGCCGTTCCGCAAGGCGAGGAAGAGATCGCTCCCATAGAGGTTGCCAACCGGCTCAGAGCCAGAATGCCTGCGCGATAGCGCACATCGTTCCCAGGGGAAACTAACTGGCATGGCCGGGAGGCAATCCAAGGGGGCGCAGCCCCTTTGCGTCGTTCCCTGCGCTTTGCTCCCGTGCATCCCGGCCTGCCCGTGATCGGCGCGTTCGATCTCCTCAGGATACGTGCCACCTGAATGCCTGCGCGATAGCGCACATAGTTCCCAGGGGAAACTAATTCGCATGGCCGGGAGGCAAACCGACGAGCCCGCTCTCCCGCGCTTCTCGTGTCCGCATGGTAGCAACGACCCGGACTCGGCGAGTTCCGCGCCTACTTCGACTCCGCCTTAAACTGTTCCAAAACCACCCGGGCCTCTTCCTCGAATCCCTCCGGAATCTGCACCCGGATGCCGCCGATGGCGTTGATGTACATCCAATCGACCTGGCAGGTGTTTTCGTCGGGGAGGAAGGCGGGGATGCCGCTGGCTTCGAGCATCGACCGCAGGATGAAGGCCTCGTTGAGGTCGGAGAGGGTGGTGAGGGTGAGCATGGTTTCAGGGGGCCTTTGACGGGGCGTTCTGCTCGGCGGGGGCTCCCTTCTGGCCGAGCTGCTGGGCGACGCTGCCGCCGGGGGTGCCGAAGGCGAAGGCGAAGTAGGCCGCTCCGGCGAGGAGGAGGAAGCTGACGCCGTAGTTCCAGCGGAGTTTTTCCCCCAGCACCAGCTTGGCGAAGATGACGAAGACGATCAGGGTGACGACTTCCTGGATGATCTTCAGCTGGAAGCCGGAGAGGGCGGCGCTGCCGAGGCGGTTCGCGGGGACGGCGAAGGTATATTCGATGAAGGCGATGCCCCAGGAGATGAGAATGACCAAAAAAATGGGCCGGTCGTGGAGGTATTTGAGATGGCCGTACCAGGCGCAGGTCATGAAGGTGTTGGAGATGAGGAGGAGGGCGGCGACTTTGAGGATGGGGGTGAGGTTCATGGCGTGGAGGAAGCTATGAGTGAAACTGTCGGCCCTCGGGGCCGGGTGTCAAATGGGGAGCCGGTCAGGCGGCCTGGGCCGCGCCTGATTGCCAATCGATGAGGCGGAGCTGGACCCGGTTGCGGTAGTCGTCCCATTCGACGACGCCGGCGATGGAGAGGGGCGACTGGGGCATGGGGCGCTCGGCGAAGCCGAAGGCGATGGCTTCGCAGCCGCGGGTGGGGGTGCCGACCGACGAGCCACCGGGCGAGGAGTTGCTCAAAAAGAGCTTGAGGTGCTTTTCCTTGATGCGCTGCGGGGGGCGGCTCATGGCGACCTGGCGGAAGGCGAAGACGGGCTGGGGGTTCTCCCGGCCGAAGGGGGCGAGCTTCGCGATGTCGTGGAAGAGGGCGTCGTCGATCTGGTCGACGCGGAGTTCGCCGTCGAGGCGGAGGCGGGGCTGGAGGGTCTCGGCGGTGATCGACTCGCGGAGCCAGCCGTTGAAGGCGGCGCGGAAGGGCTGGAGCTGCTCCTCGCGGATGCTGAGGCCCGCCGCCATCTCGTGGCCGCCGAAGCGCTCGAGGAGGCCGAGGTCGTTGGCGGCGCTGAGGCCGTCGACGATCCGGCAGCCCTCGATGCTGCGGCCGCTTCCCTTGCCGGCTCCCTGTTCGTCGAAGCCGATGATGATGGTGGGGCGTCCGTAGAGTTTCTGGATGCGCGAGGCGACGATGCCGATGACGCCGACGTGCCAGCCCCGGCTGCCGAGGACGATGCCCCACTCGGTGCCGTCGAAGTGGGCGGTCAGGTAGGCGAGGGCCTCGTCGAGGGTCTTTTGCTCGAGTTCCTGGCGCTCGCGGTTCTGGAGGTCGAGGCCCTTGGCAAGGATCTCGGCCTCGGCGGGGTCGTCGGTGAGGAGGAGGCGGAGGGAGGCGCCGGCGTCGTCGAGGCGGCCGCTGGCGTTGAGGCGGGGGCCGAGGCGGAAGCCGACGTCGTCGGGGGTGGCGGGGTGCTTGACCCCGGCGACTTTGGCGAGGGCGCGGAGGCCGGGGATCTTGGTTTTCTCGAGGCGGAGGAGGCCGTGGCGGACGTAGATCCGGTTTTCGCCGCGCAGCGGCACCAAATCGGCGATGGTGCCGAGGGCGACGAGGTCGAGGCTCTCGCGGAGATCGACCCGCTCGCGGTAGGAGGGATCGAGCTTGAGGAGGCCGTGGCAGAGCTTGAAGACGAGGCCGACGCTGGCGAGGTCGCAGGCGTTGGCGCTGTGGAGGTCGGCTCCGTGGAGATCGCGGTGGGGATTGACCAGGGCGTCGCAGACGGGGAGCTGGGCGGGCAATTCATGGTGGTCGATGACGACGACGGAGACGCCCTGGGCGGTGATCCAGGCGATTTCTTCCCGGGAGGAGGTACCGCAATCGACGGCGACGAGGAGATCGGGGCGGAGCTCGGCGAGGCACCGCTCGGCGGCGGCGCGGGTGAGGCCGTAGCCCTCGGCGACGCGGTGGGGGAGGAAGGTTTTGACGCGATCGTGACTGTTGCCGAGGGTGCGGAGGACGCGGGTGAGGAGGGCGGTGGAGGTGACTCCGTCGACATCGTAATCGCCGAAGACGGCGATGGTCTCGCGCTTGAGGAGGGCGCGGGCGAGCCGCTCGGCGGCGGGGCGGAGATCGGTGAGGAGGAAGGGATCGGCGAGGGCCTGGAGGCGGGGATCGAGGAAGTGCTCGGCCTGGTCGGGCGTGGTGATGCCGCGCCGGACGAGGAGGCGGGCGACGAGGGGGCTGAGGCCGCACTCTTTTTCGAGCGTCCCCGCGTCCGAGGCCTCGGGCCAGATCCAGCGGCGCGTCGGCGGGAACGCGGCTGCGGGAGTGGCCATGGCGGGAATCCCGATCAGACGCGCCCGTTGGAGGCGGGGGTGCCGAGGTCGACGGCGCTGCGGCGGGCGCGGGCTTTCCCCTGCTCGTAGAGGCCGTGGAACCACTCGAGGAGCCAGGGGGTGAGGAAGTGGGAGGAGAAGATGCCGGCGACGATGCCGATGAGCATGGCCAGGGCGAAATCGGAAATGACGCGGCCGCCGAAGAGGAGGAGGGCGAGGACGGCGAGGATGACGGTGCCGCCGGTCATGAGGGTGCGGGCCAGGGTGAGGTTGAGGCCGCGGTTGACGATATCGTAGAAGCTCTTGATCTCGCCGGCGCGCCACGATTCGCGTATCCGGTCCGAGATGACGATTTTGTCGTTGATCGAGTAGCCGAGGATGGTGAGGAAGGCGCCGATCAGGGTCATGTTGAACTCGCGGCCGAGGAGGGCCATGACGCCGATGGCGATGAGGACGTCGTGGACCTGGCCGATGGTGGCGGCGAGGGAGAACGACCACTCGTAGCGGAAGGCGACGTAGATCATGATGCCGATGAGGCCGGCGGCGAGGGTGAGGACGGCCCGCCAGGCCAGCTCGTTGCCGACGATGGGGCCGACGCTGTCCGCGCCGACGACGGAGAAGCCGGCCTGGGGGTAGCCGTCGGCCAGGGCCTTGCCGGCGCTCTCGCCCTCGCCCAGGCGGGTCTGGAGGAGGAGCTTGCCCGATTCCTTGGCGTATTGGATCGAGCTGGCGTGGAAGCCGGCGTTGTCGAGGGTGGTGCGGAGGTCGGAGAGGGGGACGGGGACGTCGGAGGGGGCCGCCGGAGGAGCCGGCTTGGTGTAGTTGATGGTGACGGCATCGCCGCCGGCGAAATCGACGCCGAGGAGCTTGCCGGTGTGGGTGGCGAAGGTGCCGACGCCGACCACGAGGAGGACGACGGAGAAGACCGAGGCGACGCGGCCGAGCCGGATGAAATCGACCTTCGGGTTCCGCATCACCTGGAGCATGGAGAGGTGCTGGAGGCGGTTGAAGGAGAGGAGCCACTCGAAGGAGTTCTTGGTGACGACGAGGGCGGCGAAGAGGTTGGCGACGATGCCGAGGATCAGGGTGATGGCGAAGCCCTGGAGGGGGCCGCTGCCGAGGACCATCAGGATGATGGCGGGGATGATGGTGGTGACGTGGGCGTCGAAGATGGCGCTGAAGGCGCGGGCGAAGCCGCCCTCGACGGCGGCCTTGAGCGGCT
>Ga0302314_10021064_pt1 | contig 10759 bp, 9 predicted proteins | sample III_Palsa_N2_3_FD_200533 | JGI IMG/M metagenome (GOLD analysis project Ga0302314, IMG submission 200533) | Peat permafrost microbial communities from Stordalen Mire near Abisko, Sweden - III_Palsa_N2_3 | ecosystem: Environmental > Terrestrial > Soil > Palsa > Peat permafrost | place: Sweden... | reverse complement strand
GGGCGCCATGGCGCCCTTTTTCTTTCGTGATCACGCTGGCTACACGGCGGCGAAGCGCAGCCGCAGGCCGTGACGGCGGATGACGGCGAAGAACCACAGCGCGCAGACGGCCGCGCCGAGCAGCGTCAGGCCGATGGTGACCACCGTGGACAGCAGCATGAAGAGCTTGTACGGCTCGGTCACCATCATCACCGCCATGCCCAGGGTCAGCACGAGGAAGAGCCCGGCCCAGAACCAGGTCGCGCCCTGGAAGAACCGGAGCAGCCCGGCGTGGTGCGTCCCCTGCTTCAGCGCCACCACGTCCTCGGCGAGCTGGGCGACCAGGGGCTTGCGGGTCGGCGCGGTCCGCGCGAACACCACGCACATCGCCAGGTTCGCGATTGGGAACTGCAGCAGGAACATCCACATCGAACCGGTGCTGATCGCGATCGCGGTCTGGATGGTGAGCACCACCGCGGAGATCATCAGCAGCGAGGTGACCGATCCGGAGACGATCCGGCGGATCGCGATCAGCAGCCAGACGACGGCGGTGCCCGCGAGCAGCCCCGCGTCCGGGCTGACGAGGTCGGTGACCGCGATGTAGGTGCCGAACGGCAACCCCACCGATTCCGCCATGCTCCACGCGGTTGACCGCAGCATCTTCATGGGATGCGGGAGCTCAAGATGTTCCGTGGGGGCGGGCATGGCGATGAGCATACGTGCCTCCACTGGCTCCCCGTGGGCCATTCGGTGATGGCGGCGTGTCGGATTTGGGGGATCCGCGGCGTTGGCTCGCGTTGTCTTCACAGTTCTTAAAACGACGGGCCGCCCGCGATGGTTCGGTCAAAAACTAAACAATTTGTTACGTAATGAATACTTAAGGTATTCGCGCTCGTCCTTGCCCGTGGGGCGGGCCAGCAGACCAGCGCAGTACAGTTGCCGCCCGGGGGGACGACCCCCCGTACCCCCCGCACTACAGTGAGAGCGCACGGATGGCCCGCCGAGGGGAGCACAGTGACTGCTGAGGTGCCAGCTGGCGTCGCGTCCCGCATGGCCGGATACGACACCGAGCGCAAGCGCGGAGCGCTGTCGGCGCTGGTGTCCGACGCCCTCGACGAAGTCCTCGCCGCCCGCGCGGAGCAGTCCGGCCGGGCCGTTCTCGACGTCGTCGACGTCGGCGCGGGTACCGGCGGGTTCGCGGTGCGCCTCGCGGCGCTCGGGCACCAGGTCACGGTGGTGGACCCGAGCCCGGACGCCCTAGCCGCGGCCCAGTGGCGGGCGGCCGAGCGCGGGGTCACGCTGACCGCCGTCCAGGGCGAGGCGAGTGACCTGGACGCGCTGGTCGGCGCGGGCACGGCCGATCTCGTGGTCTGCCACAACGTGCTCGAGTACGTCGACTCGCCCCCGGCCGCCATGACGGCCATCGCCCGGGTGCTGCGGCCCGGGGGCACGGTCAGCGTGCTCGCCGCCAACGTGGTCGCGGCGGTGCTGCAGCGCGCGCTGGCCGGCCGCTATGAGCAGGCGCGGCTGCTGCTGGCCGCTGATGGCGACCCGGGCGGGCCGGACAGCGCCGGGATGACCGAACCGCGGCGGTTCACCCTGGCCGGGCTCACGGCGCTGATCGAGGACGCCGGACTGCGGCCGGGCGAGGCGCACGGCGTCCGGGTGCTGACCGGCCTGCTGCCGAGCGCGGGGTCCGACCCGGCCACCGCCGCCGCGCTCCGCGACCTCGAGGACGCCGCCGCCAGCTACCCGGCGCTGCGGGACATAGCCGCCCGGCTGCACGTCCTCGGCCACCGCTGAGCCCGCGGTGGCTGACACCGCGCCGCCCGACGAAACACCGCCCGACGAGGCGCGCCCTGACGAAGCGCTACCTGACGACACTGACTGCCGCATCCTGCACGTCGACATGGACGCCTTCTACGCCAGCGTGGAGCTGCGCGACCGGCCGGAGCTGGCCGGCCAGCCGGTGGTGGTCGGCGGCCTCGGGCCGCGCAGCGTGGTGCTCTCGGCGACCTACGAGGCCCGGGCATTCGGCGTCCGGTCGGCGATGCCGGTCGGCCGGGCGCGGCGGCTGTGCCCGCGGGCGATCTTCATCGCGCCCCGGCACCGCCTCTACGGCGAGGTGTCGCGGGAGGTCATGGCGATCTTCCGGACGATCACGCCCGACGTGGAGCCGCTCTCGCTCGACGAGGCGTTCCTTGACGTGTCCGGCGCGCGGCGCAGGCTCGGATCGCCGCGCGCGATAGCCGAGCTCATCCGCGCCCAGGTGCGCGAGCAGCAGTCCATCACCTGCTCGGTCGGGGTGGCACCGGTCAAGTTCGTGGCCAAGATCGCGTCGGCCCGCTGCAAGCCGGACGGGCTGCTCGTGGTCCCGGCCGACGGCCTGCTCGGCTTCCTGCACCCGCTGCCGGTCGCCGCGCTGTGGGGAGTGGGCGACCGGGCCGAGGAGGTTCTCGGCCGGCTCGGCCTGCGGACGGTGGGTGATATCGCGCACGTTCCCGAGGCGACGATGCGGCGCGAGCTCGGTGCGGCGGGTGAGCACCTGTGGGCTCTCGCCTGGGGCCGGGACGAGCGCCTGGTGGTCCCCACGCGCGAGGAGAAGAGCATTGGGGCGGAGGAGACGTTCCCGGTCGACGTCGACGACCCCGAGGTGATCCGGCGGGAGCTGCTGCGGCTGTCGGGCCGGACGGCGCGGGGGCTGCGCGCCGCCGGGTGCGTCGCCCGCACCGTGTCGGTGAAGCTCCGGCTGGCCAGCTTCCGGACAATTACCAGGTCGCGGACGCTGACCGAGCCGACGGACGTCGCCCGGGAGATCTACTCGATCGCGTGCGCGCTCTACGAGGGGGCCGGGCTCGACGCCGGGGCACGGCTGCGGCTGGTCGGCGTCCGCGCCGCCGGACTGCGGCCGGCCGAGGGGTCGTCGCATCAGCTCGCGTTCGATGAACGCCCGGCCGGCTGGCGCGAGGCGGAGCAGGCGGTGGACCGGATCGCCCGGCGATTCGGCACCGATGCGGTCCGTCCGGCCGCTCTCTTCGGATCTTCTCAAGACGGTCGTGGGGACGCCCCTTCCACGGCACGTGATGAGGCTCGTATTCTGGGAAATGAACCCAGTACGTAAGTGAGGTGAAAGTCACCCCACCCCCCGGGTTCTATGGGAGGCGTCGTGCCGCTCTCTGAGCATGAGCAGCGTCAGCTCGAGCAGATCGAGCAGGCGCTCTACAGGGAGGATCGGAGACTGGTCCGGCTGGTCCGTTCCAGCGATCCCCGCGTGCATTACCGGCGACGGGTCGTGCTGGCGCTAGTCGGGTTGGCTCTTGGCGCGGCTATGATAGCCGCCGGAATTGTCCTGCCCCTGATTGGCCTGGCCGTCGCCGGGTTCGTCGTGATGCTGCTCTGCGGCATCTGGGCGCTCAACAGCTGGCGGCAGGTGGCCACCGTCGCGCTTGGCGACGGGGCGCGCGCCCCGGCGGGCAAGCGCCGCCGCTCGCGGCGCGGGCGCCGGGGCCAGGCGGCCCGGTCCACGATGATGGAACGCCTGGACGAGCGCTGGCGCAGGCGGCAGGAGGGCGGCCTCTAGGAGGGGCGGAACCGGCTGAGCCACTTCGGGCTGAGCCGGCGGTACAGGTCGGTCGTCGCGGCGATGGCGACCAGGGACGGGCCGAGCACCGAGGCGGGCGCCAGCCTGGCCCGCCACCGGGTCGGGCGGGGCACGGCGGCGGCGATGGCCCGGCGTACCGTCGCGCTGTCGTGCCGCAGGCCGGAGCCGTCGGCCGGGCTGCCAGCGTACCGGGCGCGCTCCTCGGCCATGGCGATCCGGCCGAGCGCGGCCCGGGCGGGCTCGGCTAGGGCCAGGCTCGTGCCCGCCCGGGTGGCCACTGTCCGGGGTGACTCGCTCGGCTGGCAGCCCGCGCCGTAGTCCACGAGGTCGTCGCGGAGCTCGAGCCAGGCCGCGTGCGCCCAGGCGACGTCCCGGTCGGCGTGCCAGCGCCGCCGCCTGATCACCAGCCGGGCGCACACCGGCGCCGCGATCCCGAGCACGAGCAGCCCCGCGACCACCAGGCCGAGGATCTCCCAGAGGTTCACCGTCGAGGCCTGGCCGCTCGGTGCCGCGACCCCGATCGCGCCGGTGCCCGGGGCGCCGCCGAACTCGAGGCGGAGCTTGTTCCGCAGCGCGGCCGCGCTGCTGCTGGTGCTGGCGGGCGCGGTCGGGGCGGTGGCCGGCGTCGACGGCGCGGTGGCGCCTACCGCGACGCTGCCCGGCGCGTACGTGTAGGCCGGCGTGGTCGCGGTGCCCTGACCGTCGGTCCCGCCCGGTGTCGGCTCGAACCGCAGCCAGCCGGCCCCCTGGAAGTAGAGTTCCGGCCAGGCGTGCGCGTCGTGCGTGGTCACCAGCCACTCGTCGGCGCCGATCGAGGTCCCCGAGGTGAACCCGTAGGCGACCCGGGAGGGGATGCCGATCAGCCGGGAGAGCACGGCCATCGCGAACGAGAACTGCTGGCAGTAGCCGCGCCTGGTGACGTTGACGAACTTCTCGAGGCCGGCCGCGCTGACCACGGACGGCGCGTTCAGCGTGTAGGAGAAGGTGCCGCCCGACAGCCAGTCCTGCAGCGCGACGGCCTTCTGGAACGGGGTCTTCGCGTTGGCGTCGCGGATCACGGTCTTGGCCGTCGACAGCAGCGGGTCGTAGGCCGGGGGGACCGCCAGGTAGTGACTGGCGATGTCGGCGGGCGGCGTCTGCGTCTCGTTGAGCAGCTGTTGCGGCGGGGACTCGCTGAGGCTGGTGACCGAGTACTTCAGGCCGCCGAGCGCGACGGAGGGGTCGAGCACCATGAGCGTCGCCCGGTCGGCGCGCACCGTTCCCGGCGCCGATACGGTCGCCGCCGGGTACGGGACCGGCAGCGCGCCCAGGTCGTCGGCGCCGACGCCCGGGCTGATCTCCACCGACGTGGTGATCTTGGTCACCGGCACGCCGCCCGCCAGCCCGGGCGGAGCGGGCAGCCGCGGGCTGACCGGGACCGTCGACTCAGGCTGGCCGAAAATCCGCCAGCCGTCGTTGGTGAGCCGGTCGAGCACGTAGACCTGGAGGTAGTCGGGGTCCGTCGCCTTGGTCGTGTAGACCAGCACGTTCGAGGCCGCCGTCTCCTTCAGCTCCTGCGACAGCCGCGCGTCCGGGTCGGGGAACCCGGCGCTGGCCGAGCCGCCGCCCCCGCCGGCGTTCCCGCCGATCCCCGGCTGGCCGCCGCCGAACAGCCGGGTGGCGTGCAGCCCGGGCACGACCAGCGGTATGAACAGGGCGAGGACCACCGAGGCGAACCCGACCCGGCGCCCGGCCGCCGCCAGCGTCCGGGTGTCCGGGGCGTCGGTCGCGGACGGCTGGGGGTGCTCCCACTCGCGGATACGGTCCCTGGCCTCGCTGCTGAGGAGGGCCAGGTACCCGGCGACGCCGGCGACGAACGCGACCGTCGTGCCGACGAAGCCCCGGGAGACGCTGAGCGTGAACGGCTCGGTGAACAGCAGCAGCAGCGGCAGGCCGGCCAGCGCGGCCCGGGACAGCCTGACCGCGATCAGGTCGGTGAGCACGGCGGTGATCCCGATCCCGGCGGCGGCGAGCAGCACCATGCCCCGCAGTTCCGGTACCGGGGGCGCGTACCGGCCCGCCTGGTCGAACCCCTGGCCCGCCAGGTCCCAGAGCTGCCGCAGCGAGGCGGGCGTGGGGAGCAGGTGGTACAGCGACCCGGCATTCGCGAAGGCCAGGTTCAGGTAGAGCAGCAGCCCGGCGACCGCGGCGGTGAGGCAGACCGGCACCGGCAGCGGGCGCAGCCGGGTCGCCGTGGCGACCGCCGCGACGACGACGATCGAGCCGAGCCCGGCCCAGAACCAGGTCAGGCCGGTGAAGATGGGGTAGAGCGACAGGGACGCCCCGGCGGTCGCCAGTGCCGCCGCCGCGGTCCGCCGGTGGTTCATCATGACGCGCCCTCCGGCACTGACGGCACTGACGGCGCCGACGCCGCGGACGGCGGCGCGGGCGACTGCACGGACGCGGGACCGTCGACCGGCCCGACCGCGCCGCCCCGGTGCAGCTCCTGCCAGGCCGCGGGAAGGTAGGCCGGGTCGGGCACGAGCGCCACCCGCCACCCGGCCGCGATCAGCACCTGCCTGCTCAGGCCCGCGCTCCGGCCCTCCCCGCCCATCCGCTCGTCTTCGGCCAGGATCAGCGCGAGCCCGGGCGCGGTGCCCCGCCGCGCCTGGGCCAGCTCCCGGGCCTGCCCGGCGGTCAGCGAGCCGAGCACCGCGATGAGCTGCCCGCCGGTGGTCCCGAGGGCCTGCACGCCGGCGTCGAGGGTGGTCGAGCGGGACGGCTTGAGCACGGCGAGCGTGTCGAGCAGGGTGTCGCGGAACGACCCCTGCCTGGCCACCTCGCCCAGGTCGGTGACGAACCGGGCCTCGTAGCCCTCGGCGGTCAGGTGCACGCCGATCGACGCGGCCGCGGTGACCGCCAGCTCGAACATCGCCTCCGAGTAGCCGTAGCGGCGCGTGTCGAGGAACAGCGACGCCGTGTTCCGCCAGTACTGCTCCTCGCGGCGGACCATCAGCTCGCCGTACCGCGCGGTGGACCGCCAGTGCACCCGGTGCAGGGGGTCACCGCTGCGGTAGGCCCGGGGCGCCGTGTCGTCCTCGCCGCTCGCGGCGATGGAGCGTCGGCCGTGCTCGCTGTCACCGAACCAGTGGCCGGCCAGCGGCGGCCGGCTGAGCGGCACGATCCGCGGCGTGATGGTCAGCGTCGACGTCGAGTTGAAGGCCCGGGTGATCGACACGAGCCCGAACGAGTCGGCGACCCGGACCCGCAGCGGGCCGATGGTGTACTTCCCCCGGGTGCCCGACCCGAGCTGGTACTTGAACTCCCGGGACCCGCCGCCGCCGATCCCCTCGAACACGAACCGCGGCCGCGACCCGAGCGCGTAGGGCACCGTGTCCTCGGCCAGCAGCAGCCCGGTGCGCAGCCGGGAGACGTTGGCGAGCCGGATGGTCAGCTCGGCGCTCTGCCCGGCGGGCAGCCGGGGCGGGCTGACCTGGCGGGTGCAGGACAGCCGGTACCGCGCCCGGCCGGCGCCGAACGCGGACAGCAGCGGCAGCGCCATCAGCACGGCGCCGATCCGCACCAGGTCGGGCTCGGGGATGAGCAGCCCGCAGGCGAGCGCGGCCGCGCCGGCCGCCACGAACGACCGGCCCCGCACCGTCAGCGCCCCGAACGGCCCGCGCATGAGCTCGTCCTTCCGTCAGGGCTTAGGCAGCGGCGTCTGCTCGACGAGCCGCGCGACGACCTGCTCGGGGAGCTTGCGCTCGACCAGGGACTCGGCGGTCGGCAGCAGCCGGTGCGAGAACACCGGGACCGCGAGGGCCTGGATGTCATCGGGGATCACGTAGTCCCGGCCGTCGAGCGCCGCCCGGGCCCGGCTGGCCCGCAGCAGCTGCAGGGCGGCCCGGGGCGAGGCCCCGAGCCGGAGCTCGGGGGCGGTCCTGGTCGCCCCGGCCAGCGCGATGATGTACTCCTTCACCTGGCCGGAGACGAGCACGCCGCGGACCGCCGCGATCAGCTCCCGCACCTCGAGCGCGGTGGCGACTGGCTTGACCTGGTCAAGCGGGGACGAGGAGCCGTGCGTGTCGAGCATCTCGAGCTCGGCCGCCGCGGTCGGGTACCCGATCGACAGGCGGGCGGTGAACCGGTCGCGCTGCGCCTCGGGCAGCGGGTAGGTGCCCTCCATCTCCACCGGGTTCTGGGTGGCGATGACCATGAAGGGCGCCTCGAGCTGATGGGTGACGCCGTCCACGGTGACGTGCCGTTCCTCCATGGACTCGAGGAGGGCGGACTGGGTCTTCGGCGAGGCCCGGTTGATCTCGTCGCCGACCACGACGTTCGCGAACACCGGCCCGGGCTTGAACTCGAACTCGCGCAGCTCCTGGTTGTAGGCGCTGACCCCGGTGATGTCGCTCGGCAGCAGGTCGGGGGTGAACTGGATGCGCCGCACCGAGCAGTCGATGGAGCGGGCCAGGGCCTTGGCCAGCATCGTCTTGCCGACGCCGGGCACGTCCTCGATGAGCAGGTGCCCCTCGGCGAGCAGCACGATCAGCGAGAGCCGGACCGCGTCGGCCTTGCCATCGATGACCGACTCGACGGCCGTGCCGATTCGCCGCGCGATCGCCACCAGGTCATCGAGCGTCCGCGTGCCGTTCGGCAGGCCGCTGTTGGACAAAGCACCACCGCGCCCTGTGTCGAGTACCAAGAAAGCCCTCCCCGAAAAGGCCCGGACGCTGCGGCGCCGGAGACTGCGTCGTCTATTGACAGTATGTCGTGCCCCTCACGGCCACGCCACGTCACGCGCCCGCCCGACCCCCCGGAACCTATCCAAGGCTGACTCACAAGGCGCCTATTTTCTCCTGTTTCAATCGCTCCTCTCCGCAAAAGCTCAATTCAGGGGAGGTGAACGGTCCCTGGCTCCGCCTCTCAGGCCCCGCCCGTCGGCCGAAGTGGGGGAGATCGCGCCAGGCCCGCCGGCGCGCCCTGTGCCCCCCACTTTGCACCACCCAGGCTGAACTGGGCTTTTATCGGCGCGATCCAGCCCAAGACCAGGTCTGGGCTGGTGCCGGTGGAGGAATGTGGAGTACAGTGGGGCGCGGTGGAGTGAGATGGCTATCGAAGCTCGGCTTGCTGGGGTTGGAGGTGGGAACCGAATGTTTCTCGGTACCCACGCGCCCAAGCTTGACGAGAAAGGACGGCTGTTCCTGCCCGCCAAGTACCGTGACGAGCTCTCGGGGGGAGTCGTGATCACGAAGGGGCAGGAGCGCTGCCTGTACGTCTTCCCGCACGAGGAATTCGCGCGGATCACCGAGGCGCTGCGCACCGCGCCGGTGACCGCCAAGGCGGTGCGGGACTACAGCCGCGTCTTCTTCGCCAGTGCCTCCGACGAGGTACCGGACAAGACCGGACGGATCACCGTCCCGGCCGCGCTGCGCACGTACGCCGGCCTGGAGCGGGACTGCGTGGTCATCGGGGCCAACACCAGGCTTGAGATCTGGGACAACCAGTCCTGGGAGACCTATCTGGCCGCACAGGAGGACTCGTTCTCCGAAGCCGCGGAGGAGGTGCTTCCAGGAATTCTGTAAGCGGCCGCCGGGATTAGGCCCGGCGGTCACCGGCTGTCCGGCGGGTCTCCACCCGCGCCTCGAGCGGCTCTGGCTGGCGTCACTTCCCCGACGCCAGACGATGGTCGCCGCGCGACGGCGCTGACGGAGACCCAGCCGGGCGCCTGAACGCAGTACAGCAGAAGTAACGCAGTACAGCAGGACAAAAGGACCGCAGTCAGGAAGCCGGGCCGAGCGGAGGGGTCAGTGGGCGAACCCGCCTATGCACACGTGCCGGTGATGTCCGGCCGCGTCACCACCCTCCTGCTTCCCGCGCTCACCGGCCCCGTGCCGGGCGGCGGGCCGCCGGTTCTCGTCGACGCCACGCTGGGCCGCGCGGGGCACTCGCGTGCCCTGCTTGAGGCGTGCCCCGGGCTCCTCGTCATCGGGATCGACGCCGACGCCGCCGCGATCGAGGCCGGCCGGGCGCTGGCCGCCGAGTACCCGGGCCAGGTCACGGTGGCCCACGCGTTCTACGACCACATCGCCGAGATCGTCGCCGACGCGGGCCACCGCCGCGTCCAGGCGGTGCTCCTCGACCTCGGGGTGTCCTCGCCGCAGCTCGATGACGCCGGCCGGGGCTTCTCCTATTCCCAGGACGCGCCGCTCGACATGCGGATGGACCAGACGGCCGAGCTGACCGCCGCCCGGGTCGTCAACGAGTACCCGGTGCCCGAGCTCGCCCGCGTGCTGCTGACCTACGGCGAGGAGAAGTTCGCCCGCCGCATCGCGGCGGCCGTCGCCCGTGAGCGCGACCGGGAGCCGGTCACCACCACGCTGCGGCTGAGCGCGATCGTCAAGGACGCGATCCCCGCGGCCGCCCGGCGTACCGGCGGCAACCCGGCCAAGCGGACCTTCCAGGCGCTGCGCATCGAGGTGAACGACGAGCTCGGCGCGCTCCGGCGGGTGCTGCCCGCCGGGCTCGACCTACTGGCCCCCGGCGGCCGGTTCCTCGCCCTGGCCTACCACTCGCTCGAGGACCGCCTGGTCAAGCGGGAGCTCGCGGCCCGGACGGCCAGCACCATCCCGTCCCGCGTGCCGCTGCGGGCCGCCGACCTGGCCGCGGTCGGGCCCCGGTTCCGGCTGCTGACCCGGGGGGCCGAGCGCCCCGACGAGGCCGAGCTGGCGGACAACCCGAGATCGGCCTCAGCCCGGCTGCGGGCGATCGAGTGCCTGCGGGAGGCGGCGTGACCAAAGGAAGCGTGGCCGAAGGAAGCGTGACCACCCGCTGGTCCGCCGCCCGACGGCCAGCGGATAACAGCAAGCGACTGGCGGCCAGCGGATACAGCGGGAAGCGGGCGCGTGAGCGAGGGAACAGCGTGCGTCCGCGGGGGAGCGGCGCGCGTGAGCGGGACAGCAGCGTGAGCGGGGAACGGTAGATGAGCGACAGGAGCCGGGGAATGGACACGAGCGGCCAGGGACAGCGGGACGCGACGCGCGCCGGCGTCGGCACGATCAGCCGCGGGCCGGCGAAGCCAGGGGCGCGTCTGCGGCCAGCGCCAGCGCCGGCCCCGGCCCCGGCCCCGGTGCCCGCCGATCCGGCCGAGCGGCGCACCCGCCGCCGGGACCCGGAAGCGGTGCCCAGGCCGCGCAACGC
>Ga0302314_10021063_pt1 | contig 10759 bp, 6 predicted proteins | sample III_Palsa_N2_3_FD_200533 | JGI IMG/M metagenome (GOLD analysis project Ga0302314, IMG submission 200533) | Peat permafrost microbial communities from Stordalen Mire near Abisko, Sweden - III_Palsa_N2_3 | ecosystem: Environmental > Terrestrial > Soil > Palsa > Peat permafrost | place: Sweden... | reverse complement strand
GGCACCGATTCCTATGGCCGCGATCTATTGTCGCTGGTGGCGGCGGGGGCGCGGGAGACACTCTATGTCGCGCTGGCCGCCTCGCTGGTCGGGGCCGGTTTCGGCGTGCCGCTCGGGCTGCTGGCCGCGTCTCGCGGCGGGATCGTCGAGGAGATCGTCAGCCGCGCCGGCGACGTGGTGTTTGCCTTCCCCGCCCTGCTGACCGCCGTGCTGATCGCCGCCGTATCGGGACCGGGCGTGGTTCCGGTGGTCGCCGCCGTCGGGATCTTCAACATCTCGGTCTTCGCCCGCGTCACGCGCGGCGCGGCGCTCGGGCTGCTGCATCGCGACTTCATCCTGGCCGCACGGGTAGCCGGCAAGAGCGAGCCGCGCATCGCCGTCGAACATGTGCTGCCCAATTGCCTCGGTTTGCTGCTGGTCCAGGGCGCGGTGCAATTCTCGCTGGCAGTGATCGCGGAAGCAGGTCTGTCCTATGTCGGGCTCGGCCTGCAACCGCCGACGCCCAGCTGGGGCCGTCTGCTGGATGCGGCGCAAACCATGATGTCGCAGGCGCCCTGGCTGGCAATATTTCCCGGTCTGGCCATCCTGCTGACAGTTCTCGGCTTCACCCTGCTCGGCGACGGGCTGCGCGACCGCCTCGATCCGCGCCTGGTGCGCGAGGTGCGGAGATGAACGCCCTAATCCGTCACTCCCGCGAAGGCGGGAGTCCAGCGTTACGCGCTCCAGCGCGGATATCGACTCACGTCGCCGCGGACGCGGCTCTAAGCCTGGATACCCGCCTTCGCGGGTATGACGAAATTTACGGAGGGGACAAATGACGCTCCTCCAAATCACCGACCTCCACATCACCCTGGGCACCGAAACCCTCCTCGCCCCCCTCTCCCTGTCCGTCGCCCCGGGCCAAATCGTCGGCCTCGTCGGCGAATCCGGTTCCGGCAAATCCCTGACCGCCCTGGCCACCATGGGACTCCTCGCCCCCGAAGTGACCGCCTCCGGCAGCATCCTCCTCGACGGCCGGCAAATCATCGGCGCCCCCGAAAAGGACATGCTCTCCATACGCGGCAAGATCGCCGGCATCGTCTTCCAGGAACCGATGACCGCGCTCAACCCGGTGATGCGCGTCGGCGATCAGGTGGCGGAAACGCTCCTATGCCATGGCGCCGCCCGCGCCGATGCCAAGCGCCGCGCCGAACAGGTGCTGGAACAAGTCGGACTGCCCGGCGCCTATGACCGTTATCCGCACCAGCTGTCGGGCGGCCAGCGCCAGCGGATTGCCATCGCGATCGCCATCGCCCTGCGCCCGCGCCTGCTGATCGCCGACGAACCGACCACCGCGCTCGACGCCGCCACCCAGGCGCAGATCGTCACCCTGTTGAAAAAGCTGGTCGCCGAGACCGGCATGGGACTGCTGCTGATCAGCCACGACCTGCCGTTAGTGAACCAAATCGCCAACCGCGTCGTTTCACTGCGTCAGAGTGAAATTCCGCCGGCCATCCCGTCGCGCCGAAGCGGCGAGATCGGCGAAATTCTGCTGCAAGGCTCCGGCCTGATCCGCGACTACCGGCATCCCACACTGCGCGTCCTCGACGGCGTCGATATCGCCGTTCACGAGGGGGAAAGCGTCGCCATCATCGGCGAGTCGGGCTCGGGCAAATCCACCCTGCTGCGCACCTTGCTGGCGCTCGAAGCGCCGCAAGCCGGCGCGGTGACCCTGGCCGGCCAACCGATCAGGCGGGCGGAACGCCGCCGCATCCAGGCGGTGTTCCAGGATCCGGCCAGCAGCTTCGATCCGCGCTGGAAAGTCGAGAAGCTGGTGGCGGAACCTTTATCGCTGCTCGACGAACCGCTCCCGGCGTCCGAACGCCGCCGCCGCGTCGAAGAGGCGCTGGTCCAAGTCGGTCTTCCGGCCGACGCCGCCGACCGGTTCCCGCATCAATTCTCCGGCGGACAGCGGCAGCGCATCGCCATCGCCCGCGCCCTGGTGGTCGAGCCCGACCTCATCGTCTTCGACGAGGCGACCTCGGCGCTCGATCCCTCGGTCAAGGCGCAGATCCTGGCGCTGCTGGCCACTATCGCAGCCAAGCGACGCATCGCCTATCTGTTCGTCACGCATGACCTCGCCTCGGTCAAACTCATCGCCGACCGCGTGCTGGAGATGAAGAACGGAAAACTGGTTCAGGCGTGATGCACGGCGCGGGCGATAGCACGCGCCAGACAATCGGCGGCAGCCGAGCCGATCCGGGCGATCTGCACCGCGCGCTCGGCGCCCTTGGCCGACAAGTCGACACCTTCGGCCACCGCGAACACCGTATCGCCGTCGAACGGTGTGTGAGCCGGCCGCACCGCGCGCGACAGACCATCCTGGGCCATGATCGCCAGCCGCTTGCATTCGGCCGGGGTCAGCGACACCGAAGCCGCCACCACGGCGATGGTGGTATTGGCCCCGGGCTTCATCCGGCCGATATCGAGAAGACGCGACAGGTCGGGGATCGGATCATGCGCGTCGGCCGGACCGTGGGGACGATGACCGCCGAATTCGTCGCCGAACTCGAAGGGCCAGGCCCAAAAAGTCTTTCCGTCCGGCATGAAGACCGACCCGACCGGATTGGCCGCCACCAGCGCGCCGACCATGATCCCCTCGCCGAGATCCAGCGACGCCGAGCCGAGCCCGCCCTTCAGCCTGCCGGCCGCGGCCCCTCGTCCCGCCCCGACCGATCCCAGCGCGAAGGACTGGCCGGCCGCCTCGACCGAAGCCACGCCGAGATCGCGATAAGGCGGCGTCATGCCCCATTGCTTGTCGCCTTCATTGGCGAGGTCGTGCAGCACCGCCGAGGGCACGATCGGGATATGCGGGCTTTTCGGAAACAGCTTAAGCCCCACGCCCTTGTGCGACAGGCTGGTCGCCACGCCGTCGGCGGCGGCAAGGCCGAAGACCGAACCGCCCGCCAGCACGATGGCATGGGCGATGGAATTGAGGCTCTCCGGCTCCAAGGCCGCCGTTTCGCGCACGCCGGGCCCGCCGCCCCGCACATCGACGCCGGCGGTCCAGGGGCCGGGTAACACCAGGGTCGTCACGCCGCTGGCCGCCCCAGCGTCGGTGGCGTGCCCCACCAGCAGACCGGGCACGTCGGTAATCAGATTGAGCGGGCCGGGCCTCGGCATGCTAACAACTCCACACTTTGAATTTCAGGGAAGCATCATGGCGACAGAGGTCAGCGCAGTCGAGACCGTCACCGGCGAACTGGTCGAAATCCGGCCGGGCCGCCGCATCAGCCTGGCGGTGGCCGAAGGATCCGGCGCGACGGTGTTCCTGTGCCATGGCGGCGGCGGCAACAAGGATCAGTGGCGCAATCAATGGAAGGCCCTGACCGCCGCCGGCGCCCGCGTCGTCGCCTGGGACAATGTCGGCCATGGATCGAGCCCGCAGCCGGCGGTGCGCGCCCTCTATCGCGGCGAGGAATTCGTAGCCGATCTCGCCGAACTGGTAGACCGCTATGGCCAGGGCAAGATCGTGCTAGCCGGCCATTCCTACGGCACGCGCCAGATCCTGGCCCTGCTGGCGGGATACGCCAAGACGGGCGAGCTGAACCGGATCTCCTCCGCCGTGCTCTACGCCCCGCCGCCGGCCGGCGGTGGCTTAGGCGTCGGCCCGATCGCCTGGCTGCCGCCGCTGATCCTGGAATGGCTGCGTCCGACGCTGTCGCGCCGCTTCCGCGAATTGGCCTGGCATCCCGAGACGGATCCGGCGCTGATCGATTACGAGGAAAGCCTGACCAAGCGAAACAGCCTCTACATGACCCAGGCCTTGCTGACACAGGCGGTGCAGATCTCGGACGAGGATCTGGCCCGCATCGCGCTGCCGATCACCATCCTGGCCGGCGCCGAAGACCAACTGACCCCGCCCGGCTTCGCCGAAGCCCTGGCGGCCAAGCTGCCGAGCACGATATTTCAGGTGATCGAAAAGAGCGGGCATCAGATCATGCTGGAACAGCCTGAACGGGCGACGGCGCCGTTGTTGGGCGCGATAGCTTAGACGCCGCGCCCCACTAACCGTCATGGCCGTGCTTGACACGGCCATCCACGCGCCGGCACTAATGATGGAGAGTCTTTGTCCTGTCCGCAGTCGGACAGTAATTCGTTTTAAACACTGCCCCGCAAGGCGGGGCGGACAGAGTCTCCATCCATGCGCCGGCCTTGGCCGGCAATCTGTGTAATCTGTGGATGAACCTAAACAGCGCCGGTTACAGAACGGTCTCCCGAATCCAGCGATGAACCGCCGCGACATCCGGCAGCGTTTCATGCGCTTCCGTCGGACCGTTGGGCTTCACCCGGATGGACACCCCGCCCATTTTGTTGACCTGCTCGAAGCCAGATTCGTCCGACGTGTCGTCGCCAATGAAAACCGGCCTCCGGCCCTTGAACGGCGCCATCCCCATGAACCGCTCGATGGCGGCAGCCTTGGCCACGCCGATCGGCACCAACTCCAGCCCGGCATGGCCGGCGATGATCCGGTAGTTTTCCAGTTCCGGCAGCGCTTCCTCGGCCGCCGCCATCACACCGTCCAGAAGATGCGGCGCGGCGCGGGTATGGACCGCCAGGATCGCGCCCTTGCGTTCGAAATAGACGCCCTCGGCTTCCGGAAACAGGCCAAACATCCGCTCTATCACGGTCGTCAGGGCCTTGGGCTCTTCGCTGGGGGAGAACGGCTCGCCGGGCTTGAGGCGCATCTCGACGCCATAGAGGCCGGCGACCGGCAATTCCAGCGGCAGGAACAGGCGATCGGCCATGGCTATGCTGCGCCCGGTCACCAGCGCCAGCGCGCCGTCAAGCTTGGCATAGGCCTCGCGGATCAGGCCGCGCAGGGTCTCGTCGACCGTGACCGAATCGGGATGGGCCTGATGGTCCAGCAGGGTCCCGTCGATATCGAGAAACAGCGCAAGATCCATGTCAGATCGAATGCCCCGCATCGTCTGCCCCGCCGCGCTTCCTCAGGCGCGCCGCATCCATCAGCATGGTGCCAGCCCAGCGGAAGACATTGTTGTCGCGCACCGTGTCGCGCATCCAGCGCATGCGGTCGCGGATCTCGCTTTCCGGCATGGTCAGGCCCTGAAAGAAGGCGTCGCCCATCGCGTCGGGATCGAACGGATTGACGATCAGCGCCTCGGTCAGCTCGCGCGAGGCGCCGGCGAACTGGCTGAGCACGAGGACGCCCTTCTCGTCGTCGCGGGCGGCGACGAATTCCTTGGCCACCAGATTCATCCCGTCATGCAGACTGGACACCACGAACAGATCCGCCGCGCGATAGAGATCCTGCAGCTGTTCCTTGTCGTGCTGCGCGAGCAGCAGGATGATCGGCCGATAATGCTCGCTTCCATAGCGGCGGTTGATGTCCTCGGCCAACTCCACGCATTCGCGGCGCAGTTGCTGGTAGGAGTCGATGTCGCCGCGGCTGGGCGCGGCGATCTCGATGAAGGTCAGCCGCCCGAGCCATTCCGGATGCTTGTCGAAAAAGGACGCCAACCCGTGGAAGCGCTCGACGATACCCTTGGTGTAGTCGAGACGCTCCACCCCGACCGCCAGGCGCACGTCGGGTGGAATGTCCAGATTGGCCATCACCCGCCCGCGCGCCTCGTCGCAGAGCGCGGGGTCCTCGGCCTCTGGCCATTCGATCGAGATCGGATAAGGCCGCACGACCGTGGTCAGTCCGCCATAGATGACGGAGGCTTCCTCCTTATCGACCCGGCACTCCATGTAGCGGTCGACGGCGTCGATGAAATTGTTGCAATGAAGCTGGATATGGAACCCGAGGATCGAGCTGCCCAGCAGTCCGTCGAGGATCTGCTCGCGCCACGGACAGACGCCGAATAGCTCGGAGTTGGGCCAGGGAATATGCCAGAAGGTCAAAATCACCGCGTCCGGCAGGCGCTCACGGATCAGGCGGGGTAGCAGGGCGAAATGATAATCCTGGATCAGCACCAGCGGACGCTGGGTCCTGGCCTCATCCACCACCACGTCGGCGAATTTACGGTTGACCTCCTTGTAGCGCTCCCAGTCCGAAGCCCGGAAGGTCGGGCGCGTGAAGGCGATATGGCAGAGCGGCCACAGGCCCTCATTGGCGAAGCCCAGATAATAGCCCTGGATCTCCTCCTCGCTCAGCCAGACCCGGCGCAAGGTGTAGGACGGATCGTCGGGCGGCACGGCTAGCCGGCCATTTTCGTCGGCGGTGCCGCGGTCGGCCGAGCCGCTGCCATGGGCGATCCAGGTGCCGGCGCAGGCGCGCACGATCGGCTCCAAGGCCGAGACCATGCCGCTGGCCGGCGCCTTCACTTCGACCCCGTCATCGGCTTCTTCATGGGAATAGGGTTCCCGATTTGACACGACGATCAAATCGGCGTCGGGCAGTTCGTTTTGCAGGATCATGCGCAGCAGGTCGGCGGACCACGGCGTCAATACGTCCAGCATCATCATCGGCGTATGGTCGAGTGATACGTCATGCGGGGCAGCCTCCACAGACTGTAACCTTTTATTTCAGCAGGCGTTCCCCGGTCACTGTTGCACCACAAGGGCGACATGGTCCTCGTCGCGCTCGAGATGGCAGACCACATGATCGCCGACATGCTGGAAATGCACGTCGACCTCGGCGTCCCCGACGCGCAGGCGGCGCACGGTCAGGCTGTCGATGCCGATCGGCAAGGTCGGGCGGTCGACGATCACGCGGCGCTTCCAGCCATCCACCGACAGGCCGAGGCAGGCCTGGACCAGCATGAAGGGCGCGCCGGCCGACCAGGCTTGCGGCAGACAAGCGACCGGATAGGGCACCGGCATGCCGCCGGACTGGCGGGGGAAGCCGCAGAACAGCTCGGGAAGCCGCAGGCGGAATTGCAGGGCCGCCTCGAAGATGCCGCTGACCAGCTTCACCACCGCTTCCTTGTGACCATAACGGGCGAGGCCGGCGGCGCAGATCGCCGTGTCGTGCGGCCAGACCGAGCCATTGTGATAGGACATCGGATTGAAGGCGATCTCGTCGGTGGCCAGGGTGCGTATGCCCCAGCCGCTGAAGATCGGGCCCGACATCAGCCGCTCGGCGACGCGCGCCGCCCGCTCCTCGCTGGGCAGGCCGACGAACAGAAGATGGCCGGCGTTCGAGGTGCGGATCGCGCATTGCTTGCCCTCGCCGTCGAGCGCCATGGCATAATAGCCGGCCTCCTCCATCCAGAATTCCGCTTCCACCCCGTCCCTGATCTTGTCGGAGAGCTTTTGCCAATGATGGGCCTGGGCGCGGTCGCCGCGCCGGCCGGCGAGATCGGCCAGGCCGCGATAGGCGTAGAAGGCGTAGCCCTGCACCTCGACCAGCGCGATCGGACCGGGCGGCAGGCTGCCATCGCGGTGAAAGACGCTATCCTGGCTGTCCTTCCAGCCCTGATTCAAAAGACCGCTGCCTTCCATGCGCTGATAGGTGATGAACCCGTGCGGATTGCGTTCGGTGAAGCTTTCCATCCAGCCGGCGGCGGCGGTCAGATGCGGCCATAACCGATCGATCAGCTCCATGTCGCCGGTCTGCTCGGCGTAAGCCACCGCCAGGCAGACGAACAAGGGCGTGGTGTCGACGCCGCCGTAATAGCGACCGAACGGTAATTCGCGCAGCGCGTTCATCTCGCCGCTGCGCGTCTCATGCATGATCTTGCCGGGCTCGGCGTCGCTGAAGGACTGGAATTCGGTGGCCTGATGGTCCCCGAGGAAATTCAGCACCCCCCGCGCCAGCGCCGGTTCCAGCCAGAGCGTCTGCAGAGCGGTAATGATGCCGTCGCGGCCGAAGGCCGTGGAATACCAGGGAATGCCGGCATAGGGGTAAGGGCCGGTCTTCAGCTCGGTGGTGAGCAGCGCGATGTCGGACCGCGAATGGACCAGCCAATCGTTGAAGACGCGCCCCGAGCTCCAGGGCGTCGCCCCCATCCGGCGTCGCGCCCGCATGGCTATGCGCGCCAGGATGCCGACCTCGCGGTACCGGTCGCGCCCCGGCGTCTCGATCGTTTCGCCGATCTCGACATAAATGGTTTCGCTCTGATGGGACGCCAGCGCCACCGCGAAGTCGGCGCTGTCGTCGCCCAGGGTCTCCGGCGGCGGGCTGAAGGAAATGGCCGAACTCCGCGCCACGCCGTCCAGCCCGCGATAGATCCGCGACACGCCGCCGCCATCGACCGACGGCGCGTCGGCGGTGCCCCGGCGCGGACGGGGCGCGCCGCGCACCTCGAACATATCGCGGAAATCGGCGGCAAACTCGAACCGCAGCGGCACCGTGACAGGTGCATGCCAGTAATTAGTCAGGGTCACGCGTTCATAGAGACGGTTCTCCCACAGGAACCGCCGCCGCTCGACATGGATCACGCCATGCGGAACTCTGCCATCCCGCGAACCGCCATTGCTGAGATTGGCGGTGAAGAACACATTGTCATGCGACAGCGAGGCGGACAGCAGCGGCACTGGCCGCTCGCCGATCAGCAGACGGAAGCGCGACAGGATGCGGGTGTCGCAGATGAACAACCCGTCGCCGACGCCGCCGATGTCACCCTGGCCGTCGCTGATGACGAAGCAATCCTCATGTTTGAGGGTGTATTGCTGGTGCGGATGGCCCATCGCCTCGGCGCCGGTCGCCGCCATCGCCACCGCCGGATCGATGGCGCGTTCGCCGAGAGCCGCCGCCTGCGGCGGTTCTTCCGGCTCCGCATGGTCCGCCTGGATCGCCTGGGTATCGGCGATGCGGCGATAGATCGTCTCGTAATCATCGACCATGCGTCCGATCGAGAAGCGCTTCTCGAAGTGCCGGCGGATCTTTGCCGGGTCGAGCTTGAGGGCCTTTTTCACCGCCTTGGCCGCCTGTTCGACCGAGTCGACGACGAAGCCGGTCTGGCCCTCGTCGATCACCTCGGGCAGCGCGCCCTGGTTCCAGCCGATCACCGGCACACCAAACGCCATGGCCTCGATCGCGACCATGCCGAAAGGCTCCGGCCAGTCGATCGGAAACAGCAGCGCGGCCGCCTTGGACAGGAAATCGGCCTTCTGCTCCTCGCCGATCTCGCCAACATATTCGATGACCTTGCCGTCGATCAGCGGCTCGACATGCTCGTGATAGAAGCGCTTGTCGTCGGTATCGATCTTGGCGGCCAGTTTCAGGGGCATGCCGGCGGCGCGGGCGATCTCGATGGCGCGGTCCGCCCGCTTGTCGCGCGACATGCGGCCGAGGAAAGCGAGATAGGGCCGTTCGGTTCCGGGCGGAGCCGGCTGATACAGATCGAGCGGCAGGCCGTGATAAATCGTGGCGGCCCAATTGGCGTCGGGCAGCGGGCGGCGCTGACTGTCCGAAATCGAGATCAGCGGGAATTGCGGCCAGCGCGCGTAAGCCGCCGGCAGATCGGCGTAATCGAGCCGTCCATGCGGCGTCGTCACCACTTTCCCCGGAATGTCCTGGAACAAGGGGAAGTGAATGAAATGGCTGAGATGGATATGGATGATGTCGAACTCGCCGGCGCGGCGGCGCACCTCCTGCAGCATCGACAAATGGGCAGCCGTCGGCGAGACCAGGCCGGAAGGATCGCCCCGCAGCGAGCCGTCGCGCATCGGCACAAGCCGAGCACTGGTCTTAGAATCGGCGGTGGCGAACAGGGTGACTTCATGGCCCCGGCGCACCAACTCCTCGGTCAGGAAGGAGACGATCCGTTCCGTGCCGCCATATCCGATGGGCGGCACCGGTTCGAACAAGGGTGCCACCTGAGCAATTCGCATTCCAAAGCCATTTCGATCAAGGAGTTGCATCCCCGTTGATCAACGCTTGGCGACGGAAGAGGTTCCTGAATGGCCTGATTGTAGAGCACGGCGCTGATCCGCGCTGTGCCGCCCATATCGGTCGTGTCGGCGGAATGATTTTCGCTCTTGGGCGAAAATCGTTTCGACGAGACGCAAGGGGAGTTACAGAGGGGTCTCCCTCTGTTCGCCCTCTTAGGGGCGACCTGCATCAGGAGTGAGGGAGTCCGTGGCCGGATGGGTCTTACCGGATCCGCAGCGTGAGTGTTCCGCTCCGATTCCGCGGCGAAGCAAGCTTCACCGCAAAATCGGAGCGGCCTGATTGTAGGGCGCGGCGCTGATCTACGCTGTGCCGCCCTCAATCGCGGGTCGCCGCCTCCAATTTCAACTCGATCCGCCCATCGCCGTCGGCCTTGACCTCCTTATTCCCCTTCACCGTCACACGCTTGGGATCGAAGCCCTGGGTCTGTTTCAGCGCATCGACCACCGCCGCGCCGCGTGCCTGGCCCAGCTTGTCGAGGCCCGCCTCGTCGATCGGGAACGTCTTGGCCACCTCATGGCGCAAGGCCGCCATATAGGCCGGATCATCACCGTCCGACTGCCCGCCGCCCGATTGTTTCACCGCCGCCAGCTGATCCTTATCGAGCTTCTTCTCGGCCAGGCCTTCGAGATATTTGCGCTGGCGGCCGACCATGTCGTGCTCGCCCAATTCCTTAGCCATCGCAGCGTCCAGCGCGTCGCGCTGCAACTTCTGGCGATCGGCATCCTTGTCCACCACGCCGGTCACCACCAGGGCGATCTTGGAGCGCTTTTGCAGGATCTCGGCGACATGCAGGAGTTTCTCCTTCTCCGGCGGGTCGAGATCGGCGCGGCCCGGAGCGAAATCGATATGGTCGAGCGGCTTGTCGCCGGCTCCGCCGAACAGGCCGGCCAGGGCCTTGAACGGCGCGGTGACCAGATC
>Ga0302314_10021060_pt1 | contig 10760 bp, 12 predicted proteins | sample III_Palsa_N2_3_FD_200533 | JGI IMG/M metagenome (GOLD analysis project Ga0302314, IMG submission 200533) | Peat permafrost microbial communities from Stordalen Mire near Abisko, Sweden - III_Palsa_N2_3 | ecosystem: Environmental > Terrestrial > Soil > Palsa > Peat permafrost | place: Sweden... | reverse complement strand
AGCGTCATCGGGTGGGTCGGCGCCTCACCGCGTCGCGAAGCCATAGCGTTTGAAGATCGCCTTGCCCGCGCCCGAGATCAGGAAGCGGCGGAAGCGCTCGGCATCGGCGGCGTCGGGCGCGGCCTTAAGCACCGCGACGGGGTAAGTGATCGGCGGATGGCTGTTCTCAGGGAATACGCCGAGAATCTTGACGGTCTTCGAGGCGAAGGCGTCGGTCGCATAGACGATGCCGTAGGGCGCCGCCCCGCGCTCGACGAGCGCCAGCGCCGCGCGGACATTGTCGGCGCGCGCGACCTTGGGGGCGACATCCTGCCACACGCCCAGCGCGGTCAGCGCCTGTTCGCCATATTTGCCCGCGGGCACCGCGGCGTCGGCCATCGACAGGCGACCGTCGCCGAGCAGCGCCGCCAGCGCGAAGCCTCGCTTGATCGCGACGGGTTTGGCGCCCGCCGGCCCGATCAGCACGAGCCGGTTGGCGAGGAAGGAGACGCGGCTGGCGGGGACGATCGCATTCTTGGTGGCAAGCTCGTTCATCCAGTCCTCGTCCGCCGACACGAACAGGTCGGCAGGCGCGCCGGCCTCGATCTGGCGGGCGAGCGCGGACGAGCCGCCGAACGAGATGACGGGGCGCTCGTGATGCTGCGCCGCCCAGGCGTCGGCGGCGGCGTTCATCGATTCCTGCAGGCTTGCCGCGGCGAGCACGAGCGGCCCGCGCGCCAGCGTCGGCGCGGCCGATAGCAGGGCGACACAAAGGGCGACGGATCGTAGCAAGGCGCGCATCGCGGAACTCCTGGCGGTGGGACATCCTGCATGACGCGGCGCGCCGGACGAGGCAACAGCGATTGCCGCTCCGGTTGATCGCGCGGCGCTCGGGCCGATATAGCGATCGAGGCCGATGAAGGGACCGACGTGCAACTCGAAGATCTCAACGACAAGATCGCCGCCGACGTGTTCCGGCGGCTGGTGCGGCATCTGCGTCATCGCTCCGACGCGGAGAATATCGATCTGATGGGGTTGTCTGGCTTCTGCCGCAACTGCCTGGGCGACTGGGCCGCGGAGGCGTCCGACGGCGCGCTGTCGAAAGAGCACGGGCGCGAGATGGTCTATGGCATGCCCATTGCCGAATGGAAGGCGAAGCACCAGAGCGAGGCGACCCCCGAGCAACTGGCGCGCATGGCCGAGAGCCTCCGGCGCAACGAGGGCAGGGACTGAGCCGAGCAGCTTCAAAGCCCGTTCGTGCGGAGCTTGTCGAAGCACCGTCCTGCGTTTCCGGCCTCGAAAGAAGGACCTTCCGACAGGCTCAGGGTGAACGGGTCTGGAGGATTGCCGGTCGCCTAGAAATCGAGCACTTCGATCTCATCGCCCGCATTCAGCGCGGGCGCATGGGGCGTGCGCCGGATCAGCAGATCGGCGTCGGCAAGCGCGAGCTGCGCGCCCGAATCCTGATTGGCGACGATCGAAACGCCGTCGCGGTCGTCGCGCGCGCGGACGAACGTCTCGCGATCGCTGGTCGCGGTCAGCGCTGAGGCGAGCTGCGCGGTACGCCAGCGCGCCGCCACCAGCGGATCGCGCCCCGCCAGCCCCGCGACGAGCGGCGCGAGCAGCAGCCGCGCGGTGACCATCGCCGATCCCGGATTGCCCGGCAACCCCAGCACGAATTGCGCCCCGCGGCGCGCGAACCAGACGGGCTTGCCCGGCATCATCGCGACCTTGGCGAACAGCAACTCGGCGCCGATGTCGGCGAAGACGCGCTTGGCATAATCCTTGTCGCCGACCGATGCGCCGCCGGTGACGACGACGAGGTCCGCCTCGCCCATCGCCTCGCGCGCGCCGGCGGTCATTTCCGCGACATCGTCACGCAGCCGGCGCCGCGCGACGATGCGACCTCCCCATCTCTGCGCCAGCGCCGCCGCGCCGAACGAAGCGCTTTCCGGGATCGAGAGCGCGTTCCCGCGCGACAATCCCGGCGCGGCGAGCTCGTCGCCCGTGCTGATGACGCTGATGCGCGGCCGCGGCCAGACGCCGAGACTCGCGAGGTCGGCACCGGCCGCGACGACGAGCGCGCGCGGATCGAGCAGGCGGCCTTCGGGCAGCAGCACATCGCCCGCGCTAAAATCCGAGCCGCGACGACGGATGTGCGTCCGCGTCGGCGATGCGTTGAGTAGCGTCGCGTGGTGGCCCTCGCGGCTGACCTCCTCCTGAATCACCACGCGATCGACGCCGTCGGGGATCGGCGCGCCGGTGAAGATGCGCACCGCATCGCCCGGCACCAGCAACCCCGCGAACGGCGCGCCCGGATAGGCCGTGCCGATGACGCGGAACGAGGCCGACAGCGCGAGCCCCGCATCGGTGATCGCATAGCCGTCCATCGCCGAGATATCGGCGCGCGGCGCATCGACCTGCGCGATGCACGGTGCCGCGAGCACGCGGCCCGCCGCCTCCTCGATCGCGACCGTCTCCGCCGCAAGCGGGCGCGCCTGCGCGACGACGATGGCGAGCGCCTCGTCGAAGCTGATCACGCCGGAACCGCCGACCATTCTCCCGAGCGGCCGCCCGATTTCCGCGTCACGCGGATGCCGTCGATCGTCATCGTCCGATCGACCGCCTTGAGCATGTCGAACAGCGTCAGGCACGCGACGCCGACCGCGGTCAGCGCCTCCATCTCGACGCCGGTCTGTCCGGTCGTCCTGACGCTGGCAGTGACGCGGAAGCCCGGGAGATCGGCATCGGGTGCGATCCGCACGTCGATGCCGGTCAGCGCCAGCGGGTGGCACATTGGGATCAGATCGCTGGTCCGCTTCGCCGCCATCACGCCCGCGAGTTCGGCGGTCTGGATCACAGCACCCTTGGGTGCCTCGCCGCGCGCGACGAGGTCGAGCGTCGCACGCGCGCAGATCAGCTGCCCCTCGGCGCCCGCGACGCGCGAGGTCTGCGCCTTATCGGTGACGTCGACCATCCGCGCGCGCCCGGCCGGATCGATATGGCTGAGCTCGCTCATTACGTTGTCGCGGTGAGGCGGGGGATGTGCGTCACCAGCGAGCAGGGCCGGTAGCGGCTGTCGAGTTCGAGCGACAGGATATGGTCCCAGCCATCCTTGCACGCCCCGTTCGACCCCGGCAGGCAGAAGATGAAGGTATCGCCCGCCTGCCCCGCCAGCGCGCGCGACTGGAGCGTCGAGACGCCGACGGTGCCGAAGCTGACCTGATGGAAGACCACCGAAAACCCGTCGATCTCGCGCCGGAACAGCGGCCTGACCGCTTCGGGCGTCACGTCGCGCGGCGAAAGCCCCGTGCCGCCGGTGGTCAGCACGACGTCGATCGCGGGATCGCCGATCCAGGCGCGCAACCGCTCGCGGATCGCCTCGACATCGTCGGTGACGATCGCGCGCGCGGCGAGCCGGTGCCCGGCGGCCTCCAGCCGGTCGGCGAGCAGCGCGCCCGACGTGTCGGTCGCCTCGACGCGCGTGTCGGAGATCGTCAGCACCGCGATGTGAAGCGGATGGAATGTCAGGCTTTCGTCGATTTTCGGCATTTCGGGTCCATCGTCGGCAAGCGGTGGCGCCGCAACGCCCGGACTACGCCGCGCCCGGCTTCGGGTCCATCGCAGAGTCGACGGCGGTGGCGTGGAAATGCTAGGGATATCGTTCCCGTTCCGTCGATGAGCCGTCCTTCGTCGGCTCCCGCGAGACACTTGGCGCGTTGCGACACCCGATGATCGAATCCCTTCCCGATACCGCGATCCCGGCGGCGCGCGCACTGACCGATGGCTTCGGCCGCCGCATCACCTATCTGCGTCTTTCCGTCACCGACCGGTGCGACCTTCGCTGCCGCTATTGCATGAGCGAGGCGATGAGCTTCTTGCCGCGCAAGGAGGTGCTGTCGATCGAGGAGCTGGGTCACGTCGCCGACGCCTTCGTCGCGCGCGGCGTCCGCAAGATCAGGCTGACCGGGGGCGAGCCGCTCGTCCGTCGCGGGATCGACGATCTTGCACGCCATCTCGGTCGGCATCTGGCGACGGGCGCGATCGACGAACTGACGCTCACCACCAACGCGACGCGGCTCGCCGATCATGCCCAGGCGCTGGCCGATGCGGGCATCCGTCGCGTCAATGTCAGCCTCGACAGCCGCGATCCCGAGCGTTTCCGGCACATCACGCGCACCGGCGATCTCGCGCAGGTGCTCGATGGGATCGCTGCGGGGCTTGCGGCGGGTCTGGCGATCAAGATCAACATGGTCGCGCTCAAGGGGCTCAACGAGGACGAGATCGAACCGATGATCCGCTGGTGCGGCGAGCGCGGCCTCGATCTGACGCTGATCGAGACGATGCCGCTGGGCGTCGTAGACGAGGATCGCACCGATCGCTATCTGCCGCTCGACGGTGTCCGCGTCGCGCTGGCACAGCGCTTCACGCTCGAGCCGATCGATCGGCGTACCGGCGGCCCGGCGCGTTACGTGCGCGTCGCGGAGACGGGAACGCGGCTCGGCTTCATCACGCCGCTGACCAACAATTTCTGCGACGGCTGCAACCGCGTGCGGCTGACCGCGTCGGGCCGGCTCTATATGTGCCTGGGCCATGACGACCAGATGGATCTCAAGCGCGTGCTGCGCGAGGATGGCGCCGCCGCGCTCGATGCCGCGCTCGATGTGGCGCTGCTCGCCAAGCCGCTCCGCCACGATTTCCGCATCGCCGGCCGCGACGCGGCGCCCGCCGTCCAGCGCCACATGAGTGTCACCGGCGGCTAAAGCACCGCTACGCGGCCAAAGCGTCGCCGCGCGGCTTGGCACCCGATCCTCGCTCGCGCATTGGTACGGCGATGGCTGACAACGATACCGCGCTTGCCGCGTACCGAAGCTGGCGGGGCGCCCCGATGGCGCTGGCCACCGTGATCTCGACATGGGGCTCCGCGCCGCGGCCGCGGGGCAGCCATATGCTCGTCCATGCCGACGGGCGAATGGAGGGATCGGTGTCGGGCGGCTGCGTAGAGGCGGACGTGCTGGCGCTCGCCGCCGACGTCATCGCCAGCGGACGCCCCGAGCGGCGCCGCTACGGCGTCGGGGACGGTGCCGCGTGGGAGGTCGGGCTTCCCTGTGGCGGAACGATCGAGGTGCTCGTCCAGCCCGTCGGCGAGGCGGGTTTTTCGGCCGGGTTGTTCGACGCGATCGAGCAAGCGCGCGGCGAAGGGCGCGACGTCACCGTGCACACCGATCTCGCGACGGGCGAAAGCGGCCTCGATCCGCTCGCCGGCGACGCGGTCTTCGCCAACGATTATTCCGCGCCGCGCCGGTTGCTGATCATCGGCGCCGTCCAGATCGCGCAGTCGCTCGTCAGGATCGCCGACGCGCTCGGCGTGCAATCGACGGTGATCGATCCGCGCGGCCGGTTCCTCACCGCCGAGCGCTTTCCCGGCGCGGTGCTCGACGATCGCTGGCCCGACGAGGCGGTGGCGGCGTACCGGCCGGGCCGCTCGACCGCGGTGGTGACGCTCAGCCACGATCCCAAGATCGACGATCCCGCGCTGACCGCCGCGCTGTCGGCATCGACCGGCTATGTCGCGGCGCTGGGCTCGCGGCGCAGCCATGCCGCGCGTCTCGAACGCTTGGCGACGGGGGGGATCGGCCCCACCGATCTGGCGCGGATCGAAGGGCCGGCGGGGATCGCGATCGGCGCGGTGGGCGCGTCCGAAATCGCGCTGTCGATCGCCGCGGGGATGGTCAGGGCGTTGCATGATCGCGGCTGAACGCGTCGCTGTCGTGCTGCTGGCGGCGGGGTTGTCGACGCGCTTCGGGGTAGGCGACAAGCTCGCTGCGCCGCTCGACGGGTTGGCGCTCGGGCTTCATGCGGCGCGACGGTTCGCCTCGCTGCCGTTCGTCGCGAAGATCGCCGTCGTCGGCGAAGATGGCCCCGACTTCGGGTCGTCGGGCTTCGAGACTGTCGTCAATCCCGATCCGGGCGCAGGGCAATCGGGGTCGATCAGCCTGGGCCTCGCCGCCGCGCTGCGTGGCGAGCCCGATGCCGTGCTGATCCTGCTGGCCGACATGCCGTTCGTCACGATCGCGCATGTCGAGGCGCTGCTGGCTCGGCTCGATGCGGCTCACCCGATCGTCGCGTCCACCGACGGCGCGCATCCGAGCCCGCCTGCGCTGTTCGCGGCGGCGTCGTTCACGCTGCTCGCCGATCTGACCGGCGACACAGGCGCGAGAGCGCTGCTCCGGACGGCCACGCTCGTTGCCGCATCGCCGGCCGAACTGGCCGATGTCGATACGCTCGACGACCTGCGCTTGGTCACCGGCGAGACGCACTAGCGCTGGCGGACTTGTCCGTTCTCCTGCGAAGGCAGGAGTCCAGAGTTTCGGGCGCCAACGGCGCTTCACCTGGGCTCCTGCCTACGCAGGAGCACAAACACTCATCCAATTTTGGAATCGCGCTCCGTAAGATCGATCGGCCCGCCGCCGCTCAGCTCCAGGCGGCAGCGGCGGCCTCGTCCGCCGGCTTCGCCTCGATCCATACCGTCGTGCCGTCGCGGCGCCATTCGCGTTTCCAGAACGGCGCGCGCGTCTTGGTCCAGTCGATCAGGAAGGCGCATGCCTCGAGCGATGCGGCGCGATGCGGCGAGGCGGTCGCGACGAGGACGATCCGATCGCCGACCGCGAGCCGCCCGTAGCGATGGATCAGCGTCACGCCGAGCAACGGCCAGCGTTCGCGCGCCGTCGCGACGATCGCGCCGAGTGCGGCCTCCGCCATCGCGGGATAGGCCTCGAGCTCGAGCGCGTCGAAATCGGGGCCGTCGCTCCGCACCTGCCCGACGAAGCTCGCCACCGCACCACCGCCCATCGCCTCCAGCCGGGCCAGTTCGGCTGCGACGTCGAAGGTGTCGCGCCGGACGGCGATATGATCGCTCATCCCCCGGTCACCGGCGGGAAGATCGCGACCTCGGTCGCGCCGACAATGCTTGCGTCGATCGGTTCGAAGCGCTGGTCGATCGCAAAGCGAAGCCGCTCGACGTCGCGCAGCACCGCATAGGCCTCGCCGCGATCCGAGAGCCACGCGAGCAGTTCGGCGACCGTGCCGACGTCGGCGGGCGGCGTCACCGTCTCGCCGTCGCGTCCGATCGCCTCGCGCACCCAGGCGAAGTAGAGAATGTCCATGTCGTCCGCCGTCAGCCTGATCGCCGCTCTCGACCAACTAGAGCAGCTTGTCGAGCGTGATCGGCAGATCGCGGATGCGTTTGCCCGTCGCGTTGTAGACCGCGTTCGCCACCGCGGCGCCGACGCCGGTGATGCCGATCTCGCCGATCCCGTGCGCGCCCATCGGCGCGTGCGGATCGGGGATGTCGGTCCAGATCACGTCGATTTCGGGGACATCCATGTGGACGGGGACGTGATAGTCGGCGAGGCTCGGGTTCATGATCCGGCCGGTGCGCTCGTCGAACTGAGTCTCCTCCATCAGCGCCAGCCCCAGCCCCATGATGATCCCGCCGCGGAACTGGCTCATCGCGGTCTTGGCGTTGAGGATCTTTCCACAGTCGAACGACCCCAGGAAGCGGCTGACGCGCACCTCGCCCGTCACCGCGTTGACGCGCACCTCGCAGAACATCGCGCCATAGGAGTGCATCGACCAGTGCTGAGTCTCCATCGGCGCTGACCCCGCAGCCTCGACGCTGACCGTATCGCGCTGCGCGCGCGACAGGATCGAGACGTAGCTTTCGCATCGCGCGGGATCTTCGAGCTTGCACAGGCCTTCGCCATGGCCGCCGACCTCGTCGGGCTTGAGCCCGGCGAGCGGCGAATCATTGCCCGCGATCTTGAGCAACTCGGCGAACAGCGCGTGCTGCGCCGCGATCACCGCCGCGCCGATCGATGCGGTCTGCTGCGATCCGCCGGCGAGCACCGTGCCAGGCATCTTCGAATCGCCGTAGAGGAAGGTCACCTTGTCCATCGGCAGGCCGAGCCGTTCGGCAGTGACGATCGTGTGCGTCGTCGCGGTGCCCATGCCCATCTCGTGCGCGGCGATCTCGATCGTGGCGTAGCCGTCGCGGGTGAGCGTCAGCCGCGCCGCACCTCCCGGCATCCGGTAATAGGGATAGGTCGCGGTCGCGCAGCCCATGCCGATCCGCCATTCGCCGTCGCGATGCGTCCCCGGTTGGGTGCGGCGCCCGGCCCAGCCGAACCGCTCGGCGCCTGCGCGATAGGCCTCGACGATGTTGCGTGACGAGAAGGGCAGGCCCGAGGTCGGATCCTTGTCGGGTTCGTTGCGAATCCGCAATTCGATCGGATCGATGCCGAGCGCCACCGCCATCTCGTCTACCGCGCTTTCGAGCCCGAACGTCCCGACCGATTCGCCGGGTGCGCGCATGAAGGTGTTGGCGACCATGTCGAGCTCGACCGCCTCGACGTCGAGCAGGAAGCTTTTTGACGCATAAGCCGATTTGGCGGGCAGGATGAACGGCTCGGGCATGTTGTTGTGCGCGGTCATCGCGACGACGCCGGTATGGATCAGCGCGTCGAAGCCGCCATCGGGCTGCGCGCCGATCGCGACGCGCTGCTCGGTCAGCGTGCGGCCGCCGACGATGCGATACACGCCCTCCCGCGACAGCATCACGCGCACCGGGCGGCCCGCGAGCCTCGATGCAGCGGCCGCAAGAATATGATGCCACCACAACGTCTTGCTGCCGAAGCCGCCACCGACATAGGGCGAGGTGACATGGACCTGCGCCTCGTCGATCCCGAACACCTGCGCGAGCGTCCAGGCGACATGCGCCACCGCCTGCGAGGCGTCATGGACGACCAGTTCGTCGCCGGTCCACGCCAGTGTCGCGGCGTGGAGCTCGATCGGATTGTGGCTGTGGCGCGGCGTGCGATAGGTGACGTCGATCCGCGTCGGTGCCGCCGCCAGCGCGGCCTCGGCATCGCCGATCGCGAGCAGCATTGGCTCGCCCTGGAAGGAGGTGGGCTTGCGGTCGTGCTTGGCATCCTCGAACGCGGTTCGTGCCACCTCGGTCTCGTAGGTCGCCTCGATCAGCGATACGGCGTGATCGGCCTGCTCCTGCGTTTCCGCGAGCACCACCGCTATCGGTTGTCCGTTCCAGCCGATGCGATCGTCCTGCATCACCGGTCGATCGTCCGGGCCCGCCGCCTTGGCCTGCGTCATGAACGGCGGCGGCGGCTGCATCTTCGGCGCGTTGCGGTGCGTCATCACCAGCACGACGCCCGGCGATGCCTCGGCTACGCGCGTGTCGAGCGTCGCGATCCGGCCCTTGGCGATTTGGCTATAGGCGAGCGCCGCGTAGACCATGTTCTCGAGCGGGAACTCGGCAGCGAACCGCGCGGCGCCCTTGACCTTGAGCGCGCCGTCGAGCCGCGACACCTGCGTGCCGACGAGGCCGTGCTTGTGGTGGATCAGCGGATCGGGAATTCCGCCCGGCACCCAGCTGTCGGGCGCGAGCTCGATCGCCTTCTTCATCGCAGACTGCATCGCGCCCTGCGCGAGCTGAACGGCGTTTTCGATGATGCTCATGCCGCCACCCCTGTCAGTTCCGCAAGCACGGCGACGATCGCACGCTGGACCAGCTCGATCTTGAAGCCGTTGCCGCTCAGCGCAGCCGCATCGGCTAGTTCGAGCGCTGCGGCCGCGCGGAAATGGGTCTCGGTGGCGGGCTGGCCACGCAGCGCCTCTTCGGCTTTGTGCGCGCGCCACGGCTTGTGTGCGACGCCGCCGAGCGCGAGCCTGACGTCGGCGATCCGTCCCTCGTCGAGATCGACCGCGGCTGCGACCGATACCAGCGCGAACGCATAGCTCGATCGATCGCGGACCTTGCGGTAGGTCGAGCGCGTCGCGAACGGGAGCGCAGGCAACTCGACCGCGACGATCAGCTCATCGGGGCGCAGTTCGGTCTCGATGTCGGGGCGGCCGCCGGGGAGGCGGTGGAGATCGGTCAGCGTGATCGTCCGCTCGCCTTCGGGCCCGGCCAGATGCACCTGCGCATCGAGCGCGGCGAGTGCCACGCACATGTCGGACGGATGCGTCGCAACGCAGGCGGGCGAAGCGCCGAGGATGGCGTGATAGCGGTTGAACCCGTCGATCGCGTCGCAGCCCGCGCCGGGCGCGCGTTTGTTGCAGCGCGCGGCGTCGTCGTAGAAATAGGCGCAGCGCGTGCGCTGGAGGATGTTGCCGCCGACAGTCGCCATGTTGCGGATCTGTCCGCTCGCGCCGGCCAGGATCGCGCGCGACAGCAGCGGGTAGCGCTCGCGGATCGTGCGATCGGCGGCGAGCGCGGTGTTGGTCGCCGCAGCACCGATCCACACCGAGCCATCGCTCCGTCGGTCGATCGCGCGCGACAGTCCCGTCACGTCGACCAATGTCGCCGGTCGCTCGATCGTTTCTCGCATCAGGTCGACGAGATTGGTGCCGCCGCCCAGATATTTGGCGTGGGGGCCGGCGCCCGCCAGCCGTACCGCTCCCGGCGCATCGTCGGCACGCGCATAGCCGAATGGGGTCATGCCGCCTGCTCCTGGAGGAATTTTTGCGCATAGGTCTCGGCGATCGCGTCCACGATGCCGTTATACGCGCCGCATCGGCACAGATTGCCGCTCATCCGTTCGCGAAGCTCGTCATGATCGAGCGCGATTGTTTCGGCAGTGAGGTCCGCGGTGACGTGGCTGGGAATGCCGCGCGCGATCTCGCCCGCCATCGCCACTGCCGAACAAAGCTGCCCCGGCGTGCAATAGCCGCACTGGAAACCGTCATGCTCGATGAACGCGCGC